>ENA-UESS01001372-UESS01001372.1-human-gut-metagenome-genome-assembly--contig:-NODE-1372-length-10800-cov-9.646368_pt1 | contig 10800 bp, 7 predicted proteins | sample MGYA00243004_ERZ508005 | MGnify/ENA primary metagenome ERZ508005 (study PRJEB26167, sample SAMN06115471) | human gut metagenome | host: Homo sapiens | place: China:Guizhou | collected 2016-06-29...
AGTATAATTATGGAACCGATTATCAACTCTCAACTCCCTGAATTCAAAGTTCAGGCTTTCCAAAACGGAAGTTTCAAGACAGTAACCAACGAAGACGTAAAAGGCAAATGGGCTATTTTCTTCTTCTATCCGGCAGACTTTACGTTTGTATGTCCTACCGAATTGGTTGATGTTGCAGAAAAATACGACCAATTCCAGGCAATGGGTGTAGAGGTTTACTCCGTAAGCACAGACTCCCACTTCGTACATAAGGCATGGCATGATGCTTCCGAAAGCATCCGCAAGATTAAATATCCGATGTTGGCAGACCCCACAGGCGCATTGAGCCGTTCATTTGGTGTAATGATTGAGGAAGAAGGCATGGCCTACCGCGGTACATTCCTCGTAAACCCCGAAGGCAAAATCAAACTTGCCGAAATACAAGACAACAGCATCGGACGTAATGCAGACGAACTACTCCGCAAGGTAGAAGCTGCACAATTCGTAGCCACCCATGACGGTGAGGTTTGCCCCGCCAAATGGAAAAAGGGTGCTGCCACTTTGAAGCCGAGTATCGACCTAGTCGGTAAGATTTAGCCGTACCCCCATACGGTAAATGTTACTATGTAGAGACTATCCCTATCTCTTCCTTGCAAGAGCAAAAGAAAGGAGATAGTCTCTTTTTATACCTCAACATTAAAGACCCGCATCATCATGTTAGAAACAAATATATTAGACCAAGTGCGGAGCATATTCCAACCATTGGAAGCCCGCTATACTTTCCACATCACTTGTAATCCGAAGCATGAACAGGCTCGCGAGCTGATTGATTTTCTAAATGAAATAGCGAGTTGTTCCGACAAACTCTCCTGCCGGCTAACCGAAACCGAGACGTCCGGACCGGAGTTCACCCTCCTGAAAGAGGAGCAGGAAACCGGAATAAAATTTCGCGCAATCCCGGGTGGACACGAATTCAGCTCCCTGCTTCTCGCTGTACTAAATGCCGATGGAAAGGGGAAAAACCTGCCGGATGAAAGTATCGGCCGCCGCATCAGAGCACTGAAAGGAACAATCCGCCTACAAACCTATGTGTCACTGACCTGCACCAATTGTCCTGACATAGTGCAAGCATTGAATATCATGGCGCTGCTGAATCCCCACATCACCCATGAGATGATAGACGGGGCTCTCTTTCAGGAAGAAGCAGATGCACTGAAAATACAAGCCGTACCGTCCGTTTATGCCAATGGAAAGCAGTTCCATGTGGGACGCGGCTCTTTAGGAGAACTTCTTCAAAAGTTGGAAGACACTTTCGGAAGCCTGCCACAAGAAGATGCAGCGCCTGTCCCAAGGAAATTCGACCTGCTTGTCCTCGGTGGAGGACCTGCCGGAACTTCAGCAGCCATTTATTCTGCCCGCAAAGGGTTGCGCGTCGCTATTATCGCCGAAAGAATAGGCGGACAGGTAAAAGAAACTGTAAGCATCGAAAACCTGATTTCCATACCTCAAACAACCGGCTCGCAACTTGCTGACGCACTCAAGAACCATATAGGACACTACCCCGTTGAAGTCTTTGAAAACCGGAGAATAGAGAAAGCGGAGCTCCAAGGCAAAGAGAAAAAGGTCTTTTCCGGTGGTGGAGAAACGTTTACGGCTCCTGCCGTAATCATTGCCACAGGTGCAAGCTGGCGCAAACTGAATGTAGAGGGAGAGACCGAATATATCGGACGCGGCGTAGCCTTTTGCCCGCATTGCGACGGTCCTTTCTATCAAGGCAAGCATGTGGCTGTCATCGGCGGCGGGAACTCCGGCATAGAAGCCGCCATTGATCTGGCAGGCATCTGCAAGAAAGTAACCGTCTTTGAGTTTGCCGACACACTGAAAGCCGACCGTATCCTGCAGGAGAAAGCCCAAAGCCTTCCCAACGTGGAGATATTCACCTCTTCACAAACCATCCGGGTGGAAAGCAACGGCGAGAAGGTAACCGGTATCCGCATCAAGAACCGCATTACCAATGAAGAGCGTGACTATCCATTGGACGGCATCTTCGTACAAATAGGCCTGGCAGCCAACAGTGCGCTTTTCCGCGATGTACTGGAAACAACGACGTCCGGTGAAATCAAGACGGACACATTCTGCCGTACCACGATTCCGGGAGTATATGCGGCAGGAGACGTATCCAACGTGCCCTACAAGCAGATTGTCATAGCTATGGGAGAAGGCGCCAAGGCAGCGTTGTCCGCTTTTGACGACCGTATCAGGGGAATAATATAACCCGTTTATCTGCCGGAAGCTATCTTCAGTTCCCGTATCAGGTTTCCGGCCTTGCCATATCTTTCTATCATGAACAAGATGTAGCGTACATCCACCCCGATGCAACGCTGCATCTTCGGTTCATAGAGGATGTCACTGCCCATCGCTTCCCAATTGCCATCAAAAGCCAATCCGAGAAGTTCTCCTTTTGCATTAAACATGGCGCTTCCCGAATTGCCGCCCGTTATGTCATTATTAGAGATAAAGCAAACGTTCATTTCCCCCTTTTCATCGGCATACCTGCCAAAGTCACGATTGGAAAACAAAGAAAGAATCTCCGGCTGCACCTCAAAATCCACATCACCTGCGTGGGCTTTCACCTTTTCGAGGATGCCTTTAGTCGTTGTATGATAATCGTATTCAGCACCGTCAAACGGAGTATATCCGCATACCGTACCAAAACTCAAACGCATGGTAGAATTGGCGTCGGGATAGAAATTACGGGACGAATACATCCTGCGTACGGCACCATTCAACAAACGCTCATTACGGGCAATATTCATGGCAGGCTCCCTCGTCTGCATATTGATTTCAAACATCTTGCCAATCAGATCAATCCCCAGGTTTATGGCAGGATCATCATAGATGTGATACGTAGTATCCTGCTCCAAAAAGCGTTTCAAACCGCGTGGAGTAGTCAATTCCGAACTTGCATACAGGCTGTCCACATAAGCCTTGTCATTGCCGCCATACCGGGTGGCAATCGTACCATAAAATTCCGGTAGATAGGTAGAATCCACTTTGGAACGATACTCCTTCAGCATAGCTGTAAAGACCTCCTTGTCAATCTCCAGATCCAAATTGGCGTATTTCTCTACAATCGCTTTCAGATTAGCCACAACAGCCTTCTGTTCCCCCTCAAAATCGAAATTCAAAATGGACAAAGCCAATTGCACCAACTCCGGCCCATTCAGAAATGCTTCGGCAAAATAGGCCAATGCATGATTGGCTTCACGCACATTTTTATAATCCAGTTCCAAATCAGGAAACAGCTGCAATAACGTCTCACGTTCTCCGGGCGTCTGTTGTATCCAACGGCGAAGTTCCTGCTCCATCGCACGCTTCTTCTCCAGAATATGCGACTTCCGGATGGCCCTGTTCACTCCGATACTGTTTTTCCAGTAATTGGAGCTTTCATCATATTTGGAGGCATACTTTATGCGGATACTGTCCCGCCTGTCCATTTCACGCTTCCAGATAGCCTGCTTAATACCCCGGACATCTATTTGCGCCTGGTTGTCGTTATTCATCATCTCTTCGATGCCAAACGAAGAGAGATAGCGTTCCGTTCTGCCCGGATACCCCAATGTCATGCAGAAAGAACCTTCTTTATATCCGTCAAGCGAAACCGGAGCCACATATTCGGGATGATAAGGGACGTTTTCCGGCGAATAATCCGCCGGGCGGTTGTTCCTATCGGCATAGATACGAAATACGCAGAAATCGCCCGTATGGCGCGGCCACACCCAATTATCCGTATCCCAACCAAACTTTCCAACCGAAGAGGGCGGCGCAAACACCAGCCGGACATCGTTATAATCGCGATAGACGGACAGCCAAAACTCATTGCCGCCATAATAGGCATCTACAATTCCTACCAAAGTCGAATCTTTATGAGCCACTTCTTCACTAACGGCAAACATCACCGAGTCGATCGCAGCGGAGCGTTCCGCTTCGGCCATCCCCGGTTTCACTGCGCCGAGCACCCGTTTTGTAACATCCTCCGTCCGCAACAGGAAACGGACATAAAGCTCCGGATTCGGCAACTCCTCGCTGCGGCTATGCGCCACAAAACCGTCTTTCAGATAGTCGTGTTCCACAGAAGAATGTTGCTGTACACAACTGAAACCGCAATGATGATTCGTAAATACCAATCCGTCTTCCGACACAACCACCCCCGAACAAAAGCCACCGAAGCTGACTACGGCATCCTTCAATGAAGGGCGTCTGGAACTGTACAGTTTATCTGCCGGCATCTGCAGGCCAAGCTCTTTCATGGTACGGCGTGTCTGTTTATCCAGATTGCCCAGCATCCACATGCCCTCATCCGCCCGCACCGCTAAAGTGAAGAAGCAACAAACGGCTATAATTACGAACCTAAATTTCATATCATTTCGCTCTATGTATCTGAAACAAATATCATTCAGCAATCAGCCTTAACCGACTGGAACCGGTACGCGCTTTCAGCCATTCGGTAATCTTCTCTTTCTCATGGGTGTCCGGATGCTTGCCGAACTTCAAGACAGCAAGCGTAACGGTATCTATCCGTACTGAGTCAACCGTCAGTTCGAGTGCATGAGAAATGGAAACCGACTTAACGGAAGGATAAAGCACTTTCAACTCAGGAATAATCTTTTTGCCCAATTCATCGTATTTCCGATACTGTTCCAAGTTCTTTTCCAATGAAGAGATTTGTTGTTTCTGCTCCACCAGACGCTGCTCACTGTTCTTATAGAAATCCTCCATAACCATGGCCCGAATAGAGGAAATATCTACCGACTCGTTGTTCATCCCTTGAAGCACAACCAGTTTGGTATTATCCAGTTTATAATCTTTCATTTTACTACGGGCTATGGCAATAGAGGCTTCCGGCACTTCCTGCCCTATCAAGACTACGCGTATTTCATGCTGTTTGCCTTCATGATGGATTTTTTTATCCAATACCTGTGTGTTTTCAAACGCAAGCTGTTCGTTTACAAAACGGTTTGCTGCGCTTTCAAAGAAAGTATCCTGAATAATCCCTACCGTAAGATATACAGCCGGGCACATCGTGACAATAGCTATCAGTACGATATACTTCCGCACTTTCTTCTCACGATTCTTATCCACAAACTCTTTGCGTTGGAAATGCATCACACGCACACCGATAAAAGTAGCCAGACTGATGAAGACGGAGTTGATGAAATAAAGATAGAATGCACCGAGGAAATAAATCAGATTGCCCGTTGCCAATCCGTAACCGGCTGTACACAGCGGCGGCATCAACGCCGTAGCAATGGCGACACCCGGAATCACATTCCCTTTTTCTTTGGTGGAAAGCGCCGTTACTCCCGCAAGGCCACCCATTAATGCGATGAATACGTCATAAATCGTAGGTGAGGTACGTGCCAGCAACTCCGACTGTCCCTCGGCAACCGGACTGACCAAAAAGAATATGGTGGCGGTGGTGACACTGAACAAGGTGGTTATCAAGAAACTTTTCAGTGAACGTTTCATCAGTTCAAAGTCATTCAGACCGACCGAAAGCCCCACACCCATTATAGGTCCCATCAACGGAGAGATAAGCATCGCGCCGATAATTACGGCGGTGGAATTGACATTCAAACCGAGTGAGGCCATAAAGATAGCAAATATCAGAATCCACAAATTGGCTCCCTTAAACTCAACACCCTTCCGAATGGAATCGACAGTTTCGAGCTCATTGTCTTTATCTTTGCGTAAATCCAGATACTCTTTCAGAAAGTTCTTGATTGCAAATGCGTTTCTGTTGGAATTGACAGGCTGTTCCATAAAATAAACTATTTTCTAATAAAACGATTGATAACAGGTATTTGGCTAAGCGGTAAGTCACGCTTTATAATATAAGCTACAAATAAGGATAATAGCAACGTGCGGAAAGCCATACGAAGATAGATATTTCCAATCGGCACATATTCCGCAATTACATAGAGTATGGCAGCCAGGAGCACATAACATCCGATTGACTTCAAATCATACCGGATAGGATATTTCTTCTGACCGACAAAATAAGAGAGCAGCATAGCTACACCATATCCCGTAAATCCGGCCCATGCACAAGCCATATAACCGTACTTCGGAATCAAAAGGACATTCATCGCCACCAGAATTGTGCAACCTATCAATGAGAAATAAGCCCCCCATCGCGTTTCATCAATCAGCTTATACCAAAAAGAAAGATTAAAGTAAATTCCCATAAAAATCTCCGCAGCCATTACGATAGGAACCACACGCAACCCCGGCCAATAGTCGCGACCGATGATATACCGGAGAATGTCCAAATAGAACATCACCGCAAGAAAAGCAACCAGCGTGAAGATGATAAAGAACTTCATGGCCTGTGCATACACCTGTTTATTGTCCTTATCACGACTCTTACCGAACACGAAAGGCTCGTAAGCATAACGGAAGGCCTGTGTCAGCATTGCCATTACCATTGCAATCTTGCTGGCGGCTCCATAGATGCCAAGCTGTACGGTGGCTTCCGCCTCGTCAGGATACACAAAGGGAAAGATTATCTTGTCCGCCACCTGATTCAGAATACCCGCAATGCCCAACACCAGCAACGGCAAGCTATAAGCAAGCATCCGCTTCAACAGTTTCTTGTCCAGCACATAAGTGAAGCCGCGCAATTCGGGTATCATGCAAAGCATAATGGTAGAGGTGCATACAAGGTTGAAGAGGAAAGCATACGCCACGTCATCGCCTTCCATCCAGACGTAATAAATCAGGTTCAAGGCTATGTTCAGGAAGATGAACAACAGTTTGAGCGCCGCAAACTTAATAGGACGTTTCTTATAGCGCAAATAAGCGAAAGGAATACTTTGAATGGCATCCATCGCCACTACAATCATCATCATTCCCACATACCAGGGATGTTCTCCATACTCCAGCCAATCGGCAACGGGTTGAAGAAACAACAATCCCAGAGCAAGGAATGTCAACGCACCGATGCCTACGCTGAGTAATGTTGTGGAATATACCCGCATCGGGTCGTCCTCTCCTTTATTGGCAAAGCGGAAAAAGCCCGTCTCCATGCCGCACGTCAACAGCACCAGCAACAGCGCCACCCACGCATAGATATTAGTCACAACGCCATAACCTCCCGACTGCGCAGACAAGGCCATGGTATATACGGGTACTAACAGATAGTTGAGGAAACGCCCCACAATACTGCTCAACCCGTAAATGGCAGTTTCTTTTGCCAATGATTTTAATCCAGCCACGTTATTTAGTGTTTAGCAATTTTTCAATGCTCCATTATACTCCATGCCGATCGTTTACCGGAAAACGTCAATCATTAAACAACGTTCTCTGACTATTGTAGAGGCTTCGTCCCAAATGTTTGTAAGCCAGCTCCGTTACTTCACGACCGCGAGGAGTGCGCTTCAAGAAACCTTCCTTTATCAAGAACGGTTCATATACCTCTTCAATAGTGCCTGCATCTTCTCCCAAAGCCGTAGCAATGGTTGTCAGGCCTACCGGACCACCCTTGAACTTATCGATAATCGTACAAAGTATCTTATTGTCTATCTCATCCAGACCGTATTTGTCAATATTCAGCGCTTCGAGCGCAAAATTAGCGATCTGCGTATCGATGCTGCCCGAACCTTTCACCTGCGCAAAGTCCCTCACGCGGCGCAGCAAAGCATTGGCAATACGCGGCGTACCCCGACTGCGTCCTGCAATCTCCGAAGCAGCCTTTGTGGAACAAGGAACATCCAGAATACTTGCCGAACGACGGATGATGCCACTCAACACATCATCATCGTAATATTCCAAATGAAGGTTGATGCCAAAACGGGCACGCAACGGAGCAGTCAGCAAACCGCTACGGGTGGTAGCGCCCACTAAAGTAAACGGATTCAGGTCGATCTGTATGCTTCGTGCCGACGGGCCTTTGTCGATCATAATATCAATGCGGTAATCCTCCATAGCCGAATACAGGTACTCCTCCACCACAGGACTCAACCGATGTATTTCGTCAATGAAAAGCACATCGTTCGGTTCCAGACTGGTAAGGACACCGGCCAGATCACCCGGCTTGTCGAGCACCGGCCCGGAAGTAATCTTGAAGCCTACTCCCAGTTCGTTGGCTATAATGTTGGAAAGTGTGGTTTTTCCCAATCCGGGAGGACCATGAAGCAATACATGATCCAAGGCCTCGCCTCTGAGGCGGGCAGCCTTTACGAAAATACGCAAATTATCAACCACTTTATCCTGTCCGCTGAAATCCTCGAAATTCAAAGGACGGAGAGCGTTCTCGAAGTCACGCTCCTTGCTGGTCAGTTGATGATCACGTATGTTAAAATCTTCTTGTTCCATTCAAAATCAGTATATACAGCGACAAAGATAATGCAAATCTTTCAACGTTTCATAAACTCCTTCCTTTCTTCTTCCGGAAATTTCTCAATGGCATAACGCAGCATGGTACGCGGCATCACCTTGCAATATTTCTCCAGAAACTGCACCAACAAATCCTTGTCCCTCTTCCCCATTTCGCGCAGCATCCAGCCTATTGCCTTTCTCATCAAATCGTGCGGATGATGCAACAGCCGTTCGGAAAGCGCCAGAATATCGATGAAATCACCGTTTTTGATTAGAGTATAAGTGGAAACAACCGCAATACGCTGGTCCCAAAGCAGTTCACTGCCTGCCAAACGATAAAGATCTTCGCGGGACTTATCTTTCAAATATTCCCCCACAATACCCGGAGCAGACAAGTCCACCAAGTCCCAGTTATTGATGCGCGACGTCTGTGAAAGATAGAAATCATAAATGCGTTTTCTCTCCTTTTCATCCCACACGAATACGACATTCATGCGTTCCTGCCTATAACAATAATATATATTAACCGAATTATTGCCTTCTCCCAGTCTGCTAAAGCCCGCTGCCTCCAACACCCTGCTGCATACGTCAAACATCATAAACCAAGCCTCCATACAGCTCTAGCTTATCATTATTAAACGGCAGTGTCAATCAGCTCGAAACAGCTCTTAGCAAGCTTTATCACATCCCCATTCTTAATAGGACATAGCTCATACACACTGATTCTCCTGTCATTTATCCATGTTCCGTTGGTGGAGTTCATGTCCTTTATAAAATACATTTCGCCTTCCCTTATTATGCGTGCATGAAGCCTGCTTATACCACTGTCCTTTATCACAATATCCGCCGAGGCTCCGCTGCCTATACTCACAGAATCCTCAGTAATAATATATTCATCCTGTCCTGCTGCACTATGTATACGCCGCAGGCTCTTCATTGTTCCCATTCCTATTACAATGGTTGCCTGCCCGGACTCATTATCTCCCACTTCGTTATGCCACCCGGTTTCAATTTCCCTATGAAATCCATGCTCATATCCGGTCTCACACACCTTTTTATCCTGCTGTTCCATGTTCTCCGGCATATTTCCCCTCATATCTTCCGTACTATTTTTAATTCCATACAGCTTTATCTGCGGGTTTTCAGTCTCATAAGGCAGCCTTATTTCACTTGTCACTATTTTTTCCCATGACGGTCCCTTTAATATAATCAGCATAACAACAACAGCTATGACCATACATGCCAATGCTGCTATAATTCCTGTCACAACTCCCCATATCAAGCCCGCCACAACAGCAATCATCAAACTCACTGCTGCCGCTGTCATAACGTACCTTTTATCAATAATCTTCTTCTCCTGCTCCTCCTTTACTAACTCCTGTGCAACTGAGGGGTATTTTCTCCTGCTCAACTCATAGCGGAAACCGGATGCCATCTCCTTTTCCGTGCTTTCTTTTTCTGCTCTTCCTGTATTCGCTTTTTGTGTATTTGCTTTTCCATTTCTATTTGTTCCACAGGAATTATCTTCCACCACAGCAGCTTCAAACAGGTTTTCCCGTCCATTTACATTATTGACATTGTATATACTAAATTCTTCAAGATTGTCAAACACCCGTTGCAATGGTATTTCATCCCTGCATACCCTTTTGTAAAGACCATATCCGAGAATAACGGCATTGCCATCCTTATGGTTAAGCCTTCCAAGCATATACTCGAATACTCTTTTTATGCCCTCTCTTGCATCCGATGACATTTCTGAATTGTACACATACTTCCATGAATCGTCATTTATACTGCAAAATATGTATGCCACATCAAAAAGCACTCCATTTATATCCAGCATATACTTATCCATGGTATAGATTATTTCCTTTATCGAATCCGCTGCCAGCAGTATGTCCTCCACTGTAAACTCATTCTTTATATATTTTTCTTCCAATGGAATACAGCCCGAAATATCATACAGATAGCTCGTCCTATTATTTACCACTGATTTTCTAAGCGAAAGCAGTCCTGATATCGAATTATTCTCAACCATCTTCATTGTATAGTCCGGTTCCCTTTCATCCTCATGCACTATACTCAGATAATTCCTGTTCAACTCCCTGATAAATTCAATCATCCTTTTTTATCCTCCCCGCATGAACTCTTGTCAGATGTATAAACCTCACCACGGTGCTGTTTTTCAAGCTCCTGTCACTATCAGCAGCAAGTATCTTATTATTATCACCTATCACAACACTGTTTCTGTACCTGCTTATCTTTTCCTGTAAATATTTTATGCTTATTTCTTCTCTTATATCTCCAATCGGTATAAGCCCCTCATTTGCAATTCTTTTTAAATCAATCTCCTGCGCCACGGGATTAAAATAGTTCTCCCTACGAAGGACATGCCTTCAATTATATGAACACCCGAACCCCGAACATTGTCGATCAATTTAC
>ENA-UESS01001373-UESS01001373.1-human-gut-metagenome-genome-assembly--contig:-NODE-1373-length-10794-cov-20.295792_pt1 | contig 10794 bp, 8 predicted proteins | sample MGYA00243004_ERZ508005 | MGnify/ENA primary metagenome ERZ508005 (study PRJEB26167, sample SAMN06115471) | human gut metagenome | host: Homo sapiens | place: China:Guizhou | collected 2016-06-29...
TTTACTTCTCCTATATTTTTGATTGCTTGCATTGGGATGCTCGGGATTGGTCATCTCAAGATAACCAGTTCGACAAGATCCACGGAGTCGGCGCCAAGATCTTCCTCAAAAGAGCTGTCCATCGTGACCTCATCGGGGTCGAGCGCGAACTGCTCGACGATCAGCTTCTGCATCGTTTTGAAAATTTCTTCGGGGCTCATAAGTCTTATACTTCCTCTCACGGTTTTGGTTCTTCCAAATGATACGGCAAAGGCACTGTACTGTCAATACCCATTTTGCCGCTTTTTGGCATTCGCGTTATTCTGCCTTCTGTTCAATACGCATCTTGTCGATATTTTGCGCAATGTCGTCGATGATACCGCTGCGCGCGACCTCCATCGCCTGACGGACCGCATTGCAGATACCGACCTCACTCGCGCTGCCGTGCGCCTTGACGACCGGCTTCGAGATGCCGAGCAGCGCCGTACCGCCGACCTCGTTCGCGTCGAGCATTTTCTTGAAATCGCCGAGCTGTCCCTTGAGCAGCAGCGCCGCCAGCTTCGTGCCGGTGCTGTGCATCAGCATTTCCTTCAATTTGATGGAAAGAAGCTTGCCCGTGCCCTCGATGCTCTTGAGCATGATGTTGCCGCTGTAACCGTCGGCGACGATGACGTCGCACTCACCGAGCATCGCTTCCTTGGCCTCAATGTTGCCGGTGAAGTTGAAATGCCCCGCCTCGCCCGCTTCCTTGAGCTTCTGATACGTTTCGCGGCGCAGCGTGTCGCCCTTGCTCTCCTCCGCGCCGATGTTCAAAAGACCGATGCGCGGATTTTCGACGCCGAGCACTTTCTGCGCGTAGTAGCTGCCAAGATACGCAAATTGCAGCAGGTATTCGACCGTGCACTCGGCGTTCGCGCCGCAGTCGATGAGTACCGCCTTGCCCTTGGCCGTCGGGATGGTCGGCGCGAGCGCCGCGCGGCGCAGGCCGCGGACGCGCTTGACGAGAAGCGTCGCGCCCGCAAGGAGCGCGCCCGTGCTGCCCGCGCTGACAAAGCCGTCCGCGTCGCCCGCGTGCAGCATATTGAGCCCCACGGTGAGGGACGAATCCTTCTTGTGCTTAAAGGCCGTCGCCGGATCGTCGCAGATCTCGACCACCTCGGTCGCGTTGGCGATCTCCATGCCCTTGGGGAGCTCCTTGCAGCCGCACTGCTGCAGGGCCTTCAAGATCTCTTCCGTTTTTCCGGTCAGGACGATGTCCACGCCGTACTTCTCCTGCGCCATCAGCGCGCCCTTGACGGGCGCGAGCGGGGCGAAATCGCCGCCCATGGCGTCGACGATGATCTTCATGGGGTCACTCTCCTTTCCTGTCACTCAGCACGTCCTCGCGCATCGCGTCGATCTTTTCAAGCGAGCGCGCGGCGAGCTGCGCATTTTTCACGCGCTTGCCGCCCTTGATGCGGTAGCCCAGCGGCGGCATGATACCAAAGTTCACGTTCATCGGCTGAAAGTCCGAGACCGTCGTATCGCTGATGTAAAGCCCCAGCGCCCCGATGGCCGTCTCGCGTGGGAAATCGACGGGCGGTTTGCCTTCGAGTCTTCTTGCCATCTCGATGCCCGCCAGAAAGCCCGAAGCCGCGGACTCGATATAGCCCTCCACGCCGGTCATCTGCCCGGCAAAGGCGATGCGGTCATCCGCGATCAGGCGATAGTAGCGGTCCAGCATCCCCGGCGAGCGGAGATAGGTGTTGCGGTGCATCACGCCGTAGCGCACAAACTCCGCATCATGCAGCGCGGGGATCATCGAAAACACGCGCTTCTGCTCGGGAAAGCGCAGATGCGTCTGGAAGCCGACAAGGTTATAGACGCTGCCCTGCGCGTTGTCGCGCCGCAGCTGGGCGACGGCATAGGGCTCTTTCCCCGTCTTCGGGTCTCGCAGACCGCGCGGCTTGAGGGGGCCGTAGCAGAGCGTATCGTGTCCGCGGCGCGCCATGACCTCGACGGGCATGCAGCCCTCGAAGACGTTTTTATCCTCAAAGCCGTGTACGCTCGCTTCCTCGGCGGTCGTGAGCGCCTGCCAGAAGGCATCGTACTCCTCCTCCGTCATCGGGCAGTTGATGTAGTCCGCCGTCCCCTTGTCGTAGCGCGAGGCGAAAAACGCCGAATCCATGTCGACGCTCTCAAACGTCACGAGCGGCGCGGCGGCATCGAAAAAGTTCAGCGTGTGCCCGTCGCCGATCTTTTCGGCGATGGCGGCGGCGAGCGCGTCGCTCGTCAAGGGGCCCGAGGCGATGATGACGTTCCCCTCGGGGATGGCCGTCACCTCGCCGGGGACAACCGTGATATTGGGATGCGAACGGATCTTCTCTGTCACGAGCTTTGAAAAGCCGTAGCGGTCGACCGCCAGCGCGCCGCCCGCCTCCACGCGCGTCGCGTCCGCGCAGGCAAGGATCAGCGAATCGAGGCGGCGCAGCTCCTCTTTGAGAAGGCCGACCGCGTTTTCGATCTGGTCCGAGCGCAGCGAATTCGAGCAGCAAAGCTCGGCAAAATCCGCCGTGTGGTGCGCGGGGGTGGTCTTTTCGGGTTTCATTTCATGCAGCGTCACGGCGATGCCGCGCTGCGCAAGCTGCCAGGCAGCCTCGCAGCCGGCAAGGCCGGCGCCGATCACAGTTACTTGCATCAGTTCTCTTCTTTCTCCGCGGTCTTTTTGGCCGCGGACTTCGTGCTTGTCTTCTTTGCGGTTGTCTTCTTGGCGGCAGTCTTCTTCGCGGCGGTCTTCTTTTCGGGCGCTTCGCCGTCCTCCGCCGCCTGTTTGCTGGTCTTTTTCGTCGTGGTCTTCGCCGCCGTCTTTTTGGCGGCAGTCTTCTTCGCGGCGGTCTTCTTGGCCGCCGTTTTCTTGGCGGCGGGCTTTTTCTCGGCACTCTCGGCGCTCTCGGCGTTCTCCGCCGCTTCCGCGCCCTCGGCCGTTTCGCTCGTCTTCTTTTTCACATAGCCGCGCTGGTCTTCCGGCACAAAGCGCGAACACGCGGGGTTGATGCAGTACGGGCGTTTAAAGCCCTTGCCCGCCTTTTTGAACATCGTCTGGCCGCACTCGGGACAGTCGTCCTTCGTCGGCACATCCCAAGTCATGAAGTCGCACTTCTTCTCGGGATCGCTGCTGGTGGAGAATTCGCAGGCGTAGTACGTGTACTGCTTGTTCGTCTTCTTGCTCACGCCGGTGCGCTTCATCATGCGCCCGCCGCACTTGGGGCAGCGGCCCGGCATTTCGATGACAAGGGGCTTGGTGAACGTGCACTCGGGGTAGCCCGGGCAGGCCAGAAAGCGGCCAAAGCGCCCGCTCTTGATGACCATGTTGCGGCCGCAGACGTCGCACTTCTCCTCGCTGACCTCATCGGGGACCTTGAGTCTCACGCCCTCAAGCGCCTTCTCGGCGTTTTCAAGGTCGCGCTCAAAGCCGCCGTAAAAGTCGCGGATGACATCCTTCCACGCAGTCTTGCCCTCTTCGACGGTATCGAGCTTTTCCTCCATGCGGGCGGTAAACTTCATGTCCACAATGTCGGGGAAGCGCTCTTCCATCAGGCCCGTCACCACCTCGCCGAGCGGCGTGGGACGCAGGTATTTTCCGTCCTTGATGACGTATTCGCGGTCGAGAATCGTCGAGACCGTCGGCGCGTAGGTCGACGGGCGGCCGATGCCGTTCTGCTCCATCGCGCGGATGAGCGTCGCGTCCGTGTAGCGCGCGGGCGGCTGAGTGAAGTGCTGGAGCGGCGTATATGCCTCGAGCGTCAAGCCCTGCCCCTCGACGAGCGGCGGCAGCGTGCCCTCCTTTTCCTCCTTGCTGTCGTCATCGCGGGATTCCTCGTAAACGGCGGTGTAGCCGGAGAATTTCAAGTTGCTGGCGCTCGCGTGGAACTCGTGTCCGCCCGCCATGATCTGCGCGCTCACACTGTCGTACACGGCGTTCGCCATCTGGGAGGCCAAAAAGCGGCTCCAGATCAGGCGGTACAGACGATATTGCTCGCCCGTCAGATCGCCCTTGATCTGCTCGGGCGTCAGGTTGACGTTCGAGGGGCGGATGGCCTCGTGCGCGTCCTGCGCGCCGGCCTTGGCCTTGTAGTGGCGGGCGGTCTTGGGATAGTAGCTCTGCCCGTAGCGGCCTAAAATAAACGTCTTCGCTGCGGCGATGGCCTCTTCGGAGATGCGCAGCGAGTCGGTACGCATGTAGGTGATGAGACCCACCGTGCCCTCGCCCGTGATGTCCACGCCCTCATAGAGCTGCTGGGCGATGGCCATGGTGCGGCGCGGCGTCATGTTGAGCTTGCGCGAGGCCTCCTGCTGTAAGGTGGAAGTGGTGAACGGCAGCGACGGGGAGCGCTGCTTGTCCGTGCGCTTGATGTTCGTCACAGTAAAGGACTTGTCGCCGATGTCGGCAATGATGCCGTCCACCTGCTCGCCGGAGGCCGGCTCGACCTTTTTACCGTCCTTGCCGTAATAGTGCGCCTCAAAGGTCTTGTGCGTCGCCTCGTCGGTGAGGTCGGCGTCAAGTGTCCAGTATTCCTGCGCCTCGAAGGCCTGAATTTCCTTTTCGCGGTCGTCGACCATGCGCACAGCGACGGACTGCACGCGGCCCGCGGAGAGACCGCGGCGGACCTTCTTCCACAGAAGCGGGCTCAGCTGATAGCCCACGATGCGGTCGAGCACGCGGCGCGCCTGCTGCGCGTCGACCAGGTCCTGGTCGATGGCGCGCGGCTCTTTGATGCTCTCCGAGACGACCTTTTTCGTGATCTCGTTGAAGGTCACGCGCTTGGCCTTTTCATCGTCCAGATTCAAAAGCGCTTTTAAGTGCCACGAGATGGCTTCGCCCTCGCGGTCCGGGTCCGTTGCAAGATACACGGTGTCGCTGCTCTTGGCGGCCTTTTTGAGCTCGCTGATGAGCTCCTCTTTTCCGCGGATGGGCTGATAGACAGGCTCGAAGTCGTGCTCGATATCAACGCCCAGCTTGCTTTTCGGCAGGTCGCGCAAATGGCCCATGCTGGCCTTGACCTCGTAGTCTTTGCCGAGATATTTTCCAATGGTTTTCGCCTTTGCCGGAGACTCGACGATCACCAGATGCTTTTTTGCCATGAATGTTATTCCTCCAGTAGTGTGACGGTCAAAGAAAAATGCTTGCCGCTGCCCTGCTCGACGTAGCCCTCAAGCTCCATCATCGTCAGCGCGGAAAGAACACGGCGCGTGGGGATCTGCGTCTTTTCGATCAGGTCATCCACCTGCAGCGCGCCGTCTTTCAGCGTGCGCAGAATGGCGATCTGGTCGTCGGTCAGCCCCGCGTCGTTGGTTTTCAGGTTCAGTGTCAGCAACGACGGCACTTCCTCCGCCGCGGCCTGCTTGGCGCGCGCTTGCTCCTCGCGCGCCTGATAGCCGAGCGTACGCGGAAGCTCCACGCGCTCGCCGAGTATTTTATGCGGATAGATGGCCTCGTACTCGCGCAGCACATCCCAACTGTCGGTGATGAGGCCCGCCGCACCGTCTGCGATCAAACGGTTGCAGCCGCGGCTGAGTGGCGCGTCGATCGGACCTGGAACGGCGAAAACATCGCGTCCCTGCTCAAGCGCGGTATTCGCCGTGATGAGCGCGCCGCTCTTTTCCGGCGCTTCGACCACGATGGTCGCGAGGCTCAAGCCGCTGATGATGCGGTTTCGCACGGGAAAATGCCACGCCTCGGCCGCCGTCCCGGGCGGATACTCGCTGATGAGCGCGCCCGAGGCCGCGATATCGCGGTACAGCCATTCATTCTCCGCGGGATAGACAATGTCCAGCCCGTTGCCGAGCACGGCGATGGTCTTTCCGCCCGCGCGCAGCGCGCCGCGGTGAGATGCGCTGTCCACGCCCGCCGCCGCGCCGGAGATCACGACCGCGCCCTGCTTGCACAGGCCGTAGGCGATCTTCTCCGCCGCTTCGATGCCGTAGGGCGAGGCCTTGCGCGTGCCGACCATGGCGACAGCGACCTCCTCGTCGATAACGGGGAGCTGGCCTTTGACATAAAGCAGGCACGGCGGCTCAAAGATATTGCGCAGGCGCATCGGATAGTCCGCGTCCTGCATCGTGAGAAGCCGCAGCCCCAGCCGCGAACACGCGCCGAGGATACGGTCGGCGTTTTCCAACGATTTTTCCGCGAGCAGTGCGATCTGCCGCGGCTCGATGCCCTCGACGAGGCGGTACTCGTCCTCGTCGGCATAGTAGACGTTCTCCGGCGTGCCGAAATAGTCGAGCAGCAGAAGCTTTGAGCGGTTTGTCAGTCCCTTGACCTCCGAGAGCCACACCCAGTATTTAAGGCCCGCCATGAAGAGCACCTCCTTGTTTGTTTCAGCGATACATCTCCCACAGAACGACCGTCGCCGCGATGGCCGCGTTGAGCGACTCGCAGCGCGGGCTCATGGGAATTTTGAGCGTTTTGGCGCACTCATCCAGCATTTGCTGCGACAGTCCGCGCCCCTCGCTGCCGATGGCGACAGCGGCTTTGGACAGGTTCGCGTCAGACAGCTGCACGGTGTCCTCACGCAGCGCCGTGCCGTAGAGCGGGATGTTGCTCTTACTGAGCAGCGCGAAAAGCTCCTCCGGCGTGACGCTGTACGCCTCGCGGCGGAAGATCGCGCCCATCGTGGCGCGCGCCGTCTTGGGATTGAAGAGGTCGGCGCAGGCGTTGACTAAGAACACGCCGTCGCACTCAAACGCGTCCGCCGTGCGCAGGATGGTCCCCACGTTCCCGGGGTCCTGCACGCCGTCCAGCACGAGATAGTGCTTACCCGCAAGCGTTTCGGGCAGCTTCGTCTCGGGAAGCGCGACTGTAAACAGTGCGCCCTGCGGCGTCTCCATCGGGCTCACCGAGCGCATCAGGTCTTCGCTCACGCGCACGGCGCGCACGGTATCGGGAAGCGTTGGAATCTCCACACCGTCAGAGAACACCGCCGTTTGGACCGGCGCGCCCCACTTGAGCGCTTCGTCCAAGAGCTTTGTCCCGTCGCAGAGATATTCGCCGCTCTTTTTGCGGTAAGACCGGGAGGAAGCGAGCTTGCGCAGGTGCGTCATCAGCGGATTCTGCCGGCTCGTGATGGTTTCCACGTTCATTTTTCCTCTTCCCTCCCAGTTTCTTATTTAATATGTATCACACTATATTATCAACTGCCGCCCTTTGTCAAGCAAAAGAATCTTTTGCACCGTTTCACTTTTGCGCGGATCGGTGCGCCGCGGCTTTACAGTTCGCCCCCTTTTGTGGTACACTGAGCGTGAAATATCACGCAGCATGACTGCAAGGAGGTACCCCAAAATGGAATCTGCCAAATCGCGTTTTCTGCGCTATGTGACCTATTACACCACCTCGGATGAATTCACCGGCACCTCGCCCTCTACGGAGCGGCAGAAGGTCCTCGGCCGCGCGCTGATGCAGGAGCTTGAAGCGCTGAAGCTTGAGGACGTCCACATGGACGACTGCGGCAATGTGCTTGCAACGCTCCCCGCGAGCGAGGGCGTGGACGCGCCCGTCATCGCGCTCATCGCGCACATGGACACCGCTCCCGACGCTTCGGGCGAAAACGTCAAGCCCCGCCTCGTGCGCTACGAGGGCGGCGAGCTGAAGCTCAACGACACTGTCTCCCTCACCGAGGCGCTCTGCCCCGGCCTTGAAAGCCATGTGGGCGAAGAGCTCATCGTCACCGACGGCACGACGCTCCTCGGCGCGGACGACAAGGCCGGCGTCGCCGAGATCATGGCCGCGGTCGAGACGATGATTGAGAAAAACGTCAAGCACGGCGAAGTGCGCGTCATCTTCACGACCGACGAGGAGATCGGCAACGGCGTGGACGGGCTCGACGTGCAGGAGCTCGGCTGTGACTACGGCTACACCGTGGACGGCGGCCCGCTCGGTGAGATCGAATTTGAAAACTTCAACGCCGCGTCCGCCGTTCTGACGGTGCACGGCGTCGGTGTCCACCCCGGCAGCGCCAAAAATGTCATGATCAACGCCGCGACCGCAGCGATGGCCTTCCACGCGATGCTGCCTGAGGACGAAGTGCCGGAGAAAACCGACGGCTACGAGGGCTTTTTCCACCTGACCGAGATGAGCGGCAGCGTGACCGAGGCGACGCTCCGCTATATCATCCGCGACCACGACCGCGAGCGCTTTGAGGAGAAAAAGGCTCTCTTCGCCGACTGCGCCGCGCGCCTCAACGAAATTTACGGCGACGGCACGGCCGAGGCCCAGATCAATGACAGCTACTACAACATGAAGGAGAAAGTTCTCCCCCACTTCCACCTCATCGAGCGCGCGGAAAACGCCTTCCGCGCCAACGGCGTCGAGCCTCAGTGCGTGCCCATCCGCGGCGGCACGGACGGCGCGCGCCTGTCCTGGGACGGGCTGCCCTGCCCCAACCTCTCCACCGGCGGCTACAATTACCACGGCGTGCGCGAGTGGATCCCCGCGGACAGCCTTGAGGCCATGACGAACGTGCTCGTCACGCTGACGGAGAGCTTTGCCGAATGAGGCAATCGTTATCGTAACAAAGAATTGGAGTGATTTTGTGATGAATCCTGTCGAAAAGCTCGCACTTTTGCGCGCGGAGATGAAAAAGCGCCACTTGGACGCCTACGTCGTCGTGACCGATGACTTTCACACCTCGGAATATGTCGGCGCGCACTTCAAGGCGCGCGAATTTCTCTCCGGCTTCACCGGCTCTGCCGGTACGCTCGTCGTGCTGCCGGACGCCGCCGCACTGTGGACGGATGGCCGCTACTTTTTGCAGGCCTCGCAGCAGTTAGAGGGCAGCGGTATTGAGCTCATGCGCATGGGCCAGCCCGGCGTGCCTGAGATCCCCGCGTTACTGCGCGACCACGTTCCTGAAAACGGCTGGATCGGCTTCGACTCGCGCACGATCAGCAACGACTTCGCCCGTTCGATCGGCGAAAAGACGCGCGAGAAGCACATCCGCTTTGCGGGCGACGAGGACCTTGTCGACCTTGTGTGGGCGAACCGCCCCGCGCTCTCGTGCGAGCCGGTGTGGGAGCTGGACGTAAAGTATGCAGGCCTGACGCGCAGGGAAAAGCTCGCAATGGTGCGCGGCAAGATGAAGGAGATGGGCGCAAGCGTGTTCGTCATCCCCTCTCTCGACGAAGTCGCGTGGCTGCTGAATCTGCGCGGCAACGACGTGCTCTTCACACCTGTGTTCCTCTCGTATCTGCTGCTTGAGCAGGACACGGCCACGCTCTGCGTGCAGAGAGAGGCCGTAAGCGCAGAGATCGAAGCACATTTGAAATCTGACGGCGTAACGCTCGCCCCCTATGACGACATCTACCGCCTCGTTGCGGCGCTGCCCACGGGCACCCGCGTACTGCTCGACGGCGAGCGCGCCAACTACCGCATTCTGCAAAGCGTGCCGGAGAGCGCTGAAGTGCTCGACCGCACGAGCCCCATTCAGCTGATGAAAGCGGTGAAGACGCCCGCGGAGCAGGAGAACGAGCGCCTTGCCCACATCAAGGACGGCGTGGCCGTCACGCGCTTCATCTACTGGCTCAAGCACACGATCGGCAAAGAGCCGATCACCGAGCTCAGCGCGTCGAAAAAGCTCGAATCTCTTCGCGCCGAGGGTGAGCACTATCTTGAGCAGAGCTTCGACCCCATCCTCGCCTACGGCGCGCACGGCGCGATCGTCCACTACGAGCCGACCGAGGAGACCGACATTCCCATGGAGCCGCGCGGCCTCTGCCTCGCCGACACGGGCGCGCAGTATTTGGAGGGCACGACCGACATCACCCGCACCATCGCGCTGGGGCCGCTCACGGACGAGGAAAAGCGCATCTACACGCTTGTCCTGCGCGGACACATACAGCTGGGCGCGGCCAAGTTCCTGCACGGCTGCATGGGCGAAAACCTTGACATGCTGGCCCGCACGCCGCTGTGGGAAGCGGGCCTCGACTTCAACCACGGCACGGGCCACGGCGTGGGCTTCGTCCTCGGCGTGCATGAGGGCCCTGAGCGCGTACACTGGGACGTGAAGCGCCAGAAGCGCCACTGCGTCATTGAAGAGGGCATGATCTTCTCGAACGAGCCGGGCATTTACCTTGCCGGCAAGTTCGGCGTGCGCATTGAGAACCTCGTCGTTGTACGCGAGGCCGAGGTCAATGAGTACGGCCGCTTCCTTGCGCTCGAACCGCTGACGCTCGTGCCGTATGACCGCGATGCGATCGATCTGTCGCTGCTCTCGTCGCGCGATGTGGAGCTTTTGAATGCTTATCACGCTAAGGTCTTTGCGGCGATCTCGCCGTATCTGAGTGGGGATGAGCTGGAGTGGCTCAAGGAGGTTACTAAGCCGGTTTTGTTCGGCTAAACCGAAGGGAAAAGGCGGCGCCGATGGCGCTGCACGGGGCAAAGGGGGAGATTCTCTTTCAAAAGAGAACCTCCCCCTTTGAATCCCCCAAGAGAAAGGCAGGGGGCGTTTCGACTTCGCCCCCTGCACCCCCTAACGACCAAAAGGGAGGGGCGCAGCCCCTCCTTTTTGGATTATCCACCCCGTGCTTCTGACGGTGCGGCATTGCTGCGCTCGCCGCTTTGGGGTGCCGCTTTTTTAGCTTTCTGCTGGATCGCCATTGCCAATAGGTTCATCGGGGATGATGTCTTGTAAAATGACTTGCTCTTCTGCGTCTAACAAGGCTTTTTTCAGGACTTCGCGGGCAAGGATGCCTTTGCCCGCATCATAAAGGTCGATGGCCTCGCTCATATTTTGGACCATCAAATGATATAGTGTCTTATACGTCGTCATCTTCATCACC
>ENA-UESS01001374-UESS01001374.1-human-gut-metagenome-genome-assembly--contig:-NODE-1374-length-10790-cov-37.501820_pt1 | contig 10790 bp, 8 predicted proteins | sample MGYA00243004_ERZ508005 | MGnify/ENA primary metagenome ERZ508005 (study PRJEB26167, sample SAMN06115471) | human gut metagenome | host: Homo sapiens | place: China:Guizhou | collected 2016-06-29...
GATCCGAGTGAATTGAACTGGGTATTTCATATCCAGGCGAGCTCTCCAGCAATCAGGACACAGGACAGAGTGGTAGAGTTTCCAATCCCTTTTGCCTCCGCCGGGGTGGAACAGACCGGGCTGTTATCGATGCCATTTGCGTAATTCCAGAGCATGGTTCCATGGCTTTTCAGATTGAGCGTGATCAGTTTCGGGTCGGAGGCAGCAAGTTCTCCGATGGTGCGGATGCCGAGGTTGTTCAGAGCTTTCACGGAAGATTTGCCTGCCATGAACAGTTCTCCGATCGGAAGAGGCCACATTTTCTGCGGGATTTCGTCCGGAAACAGAGTGTGTATTTTATCCGGCTTTTCGAAATCCGATGCCATTTTTGCCAGAAGTTTGTTGGAAGAAATACCGACATTTACGGTAAAGCCAAAGCGGCTGTGGATTTCGTCTTTGATGTATCTGGCAGCGGCGCAAGGTGACGGATAGCGATGGGAAATCCCGGTAAAATCCAGGAAACATTCATCAATGCTGACCTGTCCATTGTCCGGCGACAGATGTTCCATTGTGTTCACATCCACCTTATACTTAATCGTATCAATGCGCGTACGACTCAGATTTGTTGTCTGTTTGATAAAGAACGATTTATTTATATCCATTGGCTCCTCATCCATCCATACCAACATTGCTTCAAAGTTACGGTCAACAATCGGCAAGTTATCGGGATGTACCAGCATTTCACCACGGGATACATCAATTTCATCTTCCAGTGTCAGTGTAACCGACTGTGGAGGGAAAGCATAGTCCAACTCACCGTCATAAGTCACGATACTCTTCACTTTGGACGTCTTTCCTGAAGGCAACGCCATTACCGTATCCCCCTTACGAACAATACCCGAAGCCACCTTACCACAAAAACCTCTAAAATCCAAATTCGGACGCAGCACATACTGCACCGGGAAACGAAAATCCTCCAAATTATGGTCATTGTCAATATGAACAGTTTCAAGGAAATCAAGTAAAGAAGTCCCCTTGTACCACGGAGTACGCTCCGACTTATCCACTACATTATCACCGTCCAACGCGGAAAGCGGAATACAGTTTACATCAGGGATTCCCAGTGGAGATACAAATTTCTTATACTCCGCAACAATCTCATTGAAACGCTCTTCCGAAAAATCCACCAAGTCCATTTTATTGACCGCCAATACCACATGTTTGATACCCAGTAAAGACACCAGGAAAGTATGGCGGCGAGTCTGTGTAATCACTCCTGTGCGTGCATCCACCAGAATAATTGCCAGATTTCCCGTAGAGCCGCCGGTAATCATATTACGGGTGTACTGCTCATGTCCCGGAGTGTCCGCAATGATAAATTTACGTCCATTGGTGGAGAAGTAGCGATAAGCCACATCAATTGTAATACCTTGTTCGCGTTCAGCCTTCAATCCATCGAGCAGCAATGCATAGTCGATATGCTCACCTGCATTTCCTACACGTTTACTGTCGCGTTCCAGCGCATCCAACTGGTCCTCATACAATTTCTTGCTGTCAAACAGCAAGCGACCGATCAATGTCGATTTTCCATCATCCACCGAACCGGCTGTCAACAGCCTCAGCAAGTCTTTCTGTTCATCTTTGTCCAGAAAAGCCTTTATATCTAATTTATTATCTGCCATCACTAATTACAATTAAAAGTATCCTTCACGTTTCTTCTGTTCCATACTCGCGTCCTGATCAAAGTCAATCACACGAGTCGTCCGTTCACTCTTGGTAGTAGTCATCATCTCCTCCACGATTTCTTCAATCGTAGCGGCACCACTTTCCACAGCACCCGTCAGCGGCCAACAACCTAATGTACGGAAGCGAACCATCTTCATTTCAATCCGGTCGCGATATTTTTCCGGCAGACGATCATCATCCGCCATTATCAGGTTGCCATCCATTTGCACCACCGGACGTTCTTTCGCATAATATAACGGAACAATCGGAATATTCTCCAAACGGATATACTGCCATATATCCAATTCCGTCCAGTTGCTCAACGGGAACACACGGTTACTTTCTCCTTTATGTACGCGGGCATTATAAATATCCCACAATTCCGGACGTTGATTTTTCGGGTCCCACTGGTGAAACTTATCCCGGAAAGAGAAAATACGTTCCTTCGCACGCGATTTTTCCTCATCACGGCGTGCACCGCCAAAAGCAGCGTCAAACTTATACTTATCCAGTGCATGAAGCAACGCCTGTGTTTTCATCAAGTCCGTATGCACTTTGCTGCCATGCGTAAAAGGCCCTACTCCGGCATTAAAAGCCTCCATATTACTTTCCACTATCAAATTCCATCCATGTTCTTTGGCGTATTGATCACGGAACTCTATCATTTCCCTGAATTTCCATTTAGAATCGATATGCATCAAAGGGAAAGGCACCTTTCCCGGATAGAAAGCCTTCTCTGCCAAACGTACCATGACAGACGAATCTTTACCAATACTATAAAGCATAACAGGATTCTCAAATTCAGCTGCCACTTCACGAATGATATGGATAGACTCCGCTTCCAGTTCCCTTAAGTGGCTCAATTTATAATTTTCTTCCATTTTATAATGAATTATATTTTTTCTCCTTTTTTACCAACAATGGGGAGCACCAACTCCAACAAAGTATTGACCGACTCTTCCAAACTCAGCTTAGAAGTATCCAAAGATAAGGCAGGATGCTCCGGAGCTTCAAAAGGGGCGGAAATTCCGGTAAAGTTCTTGATTTCACCCCGACGTGCTTTGGCATAAAGTCCTTTCACATCACGTTTCTCACACTCTACCAAAGGAGTGCTGACATAGATTTCCAGGAAATCCTCTATCCCGATAATACGGGCAGCCATCTGCCGAAGCTCATTGCCGGGACTGATGAAAGCGGCAATGGTAATGATTCCCGTATCAACAAACAACTTGCCTATTTCGGCTATGCGACGGATGTTTTCCACACGATCCTCTGCCGAAAAGCCCAAATTATTATTGATGCCACTACGAATATTATCCCCGTCCAATATACGGCAGAGCAAACCACGTTTATGTAATTCACGTTCCAAAGCTATGGCAATAGTACTCTTACCGGAACCGCTAAGTCCCGTCAGCCACAGCATAACTCCCCGTTGTCCCAGCAGTTCTTCTTTATCTTTCCGGGAAAGCATACGGTCAAAGATAGGATATATATTTTCCTCTTCCATTCTCTATTTTCATTTTGTCTTTAACTTCATCAAAAAGGCCATATCAGCGGTATCAGAATAACCGAAATTATAAATGTCAATATATTCAACGGCAAACCGATACGTACAAAATCCGTAAACTTATAGTTTCCGATACCCTGCACAATCAAATTAGTCTGATAACCGATAGGAGTGGAAAAACTGGCAGATGCAGCGATGCAAATGACAACAAAAAAGGGCATCGGACTTACCCCCAACTGATTGGATAAGGAAAGGGCAAGCGGAAAAGCCAATGCGGCGGCGGCATTATTGGTTATCAGTTCGGTAAACAGATTTGTAATGATAAACAAAACAGCCAGCAACACATGCGGACTGTAGTCATCACTCATATCAATGATTCCATGCGCAATGATATCCGCCACTCCGGAATTTACCATGGCGCGACTTATAGCAAACGCACAGGCAATGGTTATCAAGATATCCCATGATATATATTTTGTATATTTACGTGCCGGAAAAAGTTTGGTCCATGCCATTATCACAGTCGTTACAGCTGCAAAAAAGAACATATCAAGATCAATACCGGGAAGTAATTCTTCCATAAAAGGCAACTCTCCTACTGTTGCCCCCACAATCATCAGCACCAATAAAGTCAATGCAAACCAACGTTTCTTTCTCCCGGCTTTCGGCTCGGTATCTTTGCCATTGGCCAATAACACGAATACAGAAGAATCTCCCCATGTAGAGATAAATGAATCATCCGCCCATAGCACCAACGTATCTCCCTCATGAAACTTCACCCGTGACAGATTCTCTACAATACTAACTCCGCTTCGTTTTATTTCTTTTACTTCAGCACCATAATGACGGACAAAATTAAAATCCCCCACCCTTTTATTGATACCCGGGAAACGAGCACCTATCACCGCTTCAACACGATGAAAAGAAGACGCATCCGCTTCCCCATGTTCGTCGCCTACCGTGTCTTTCCGGACCTCCGGCAACAACCTGGAAGAAAAAAACAACAAATAAACAATTCCTGCCAAAGCAATGAAAATGCCCACCCGGCCTAATTCAAACATACCAAAGCCCTTATATCCGGCATCTAAAATCATACCATCCACCACCAGATTAGTAGAAGTCCCGATAAGCGTACACATTCCCCCCAGTATGGTAGCATATGAAAGAGGGATCAAGAATTTAGTTGCCGGAATGCGGACAGATTCCGCCCAACGTTTAATAATAGGAGCAAAAATCACAACCACCGGCGTATTATTGAGAAAAGCAGAAACAAAAGAAATAGCGGGCAGCATACGTGCCTGCGCCTTCATGACCGTTGTCTTCTCTTGAGGCAGAAGTTTCTTTATCAACTGTCCCAACGCTCCCGATTGCCGGACTCCTTCACTGATCAGGAAAAGCAACGCTACGGTAATCATCCCTTTATTACTGAATCCCTCCAACATCTCTTTCGGAGTCAATATACCGAAACAAAGAAAGAGTACAGTAACAGAGAACAGAATCATTCCGGGACGCATTTTATCAAGGACTAATGCAGTCACCATCCCTATTAATCCCAAAAACACAATAATCATTTCGAATGTCAGCATCGTTTCCGGATATTAATTTCGTTTAACGACAAACCAAGGATTCAGCAAGTCCGGCTTGTTATATTTCAACGGTTCTTCTTTTCCCGCCTGATATATTTCTGCTCCGGATGCCTTGGCTATGGCATGACCGGCAGCCGTATCCCACTCCATGGTAGGAGCAAAACGGGGATATTCATCGGCCAGTCCCTCACACACTTTGCAAATCTTGATGGAACTGCCTACAGACACCAACTCCACATGAGGGTATATCTTTCGCTTTTCCTCAATATACTCTTCCGTTTCGGCCGACAGATGGGAACGGGAAGCAACAATGACAAAAACTTCATTTGTTTCGGCACAGGGCATACGAAATGCCGATGCCTTCATTTCTTCCAGTGAACGGCCTGCACGTCCGGTCACTCCTTCCATTTTATAAGCGCCGGTTGCCACTTCACCCCAATAAAGCGTTTCTTTGACAGGAACATAAATCACTCCAAAAACAGGAACTCCTTCTTTTACCAAAGCAATATTGACAGTAAATTCCCCATTCCGTTTTATAAATTCCTTTGTTCCATCCAAGGGATCGACTATCCACAACGTATCCCATTGCGCCCGTTTCTCGTAAGGCAAATGCTTTCCTTCCTCACTCAATACCGGATAGTCTGTTTCCTGCAAATAAGTCATAATGGTTTCATGCGCCTTACGGTCTGCAAGAGTCAGTGGAGAATTATCGGCTTTCCTTTCAACCTGAAAATCAGAAGAAGGATCATTATAAACGTTCAGAATTTCCTTACCGGCAGCTAAAGCCGCATCCATCGCTTTTAATATATATTCAGTCTGCATAGTGTTTACTTCCATTAAAATGCTTCTGTCATATTGAAATAGAACAAACTTTGATCATTGGCAAAATTACGTCCGAAATCCAGACGTACATTCATACGCGGCTGCACCTCGATACGAAGTCCCACACCGGCATTAGGAAGCACTCCTTCAATCTTACCCATGGTAGGCCCCATAAAACCGCACCCTCCCCATGCAACAAAACCCAAATGATGCAACATACGCTTTACCCATGTACTTTTATCCGTATTGAACATCTGACGATATTCGGCAAGCACCACATGAGAGGATTTATCACGATACTGCCCCATATAATATCCACGAAGATCAAAAGGAGTGCCACTTAAAGCATATTGGTTCATAGGAACATCCCCAAACACATTCTTGGTTTGGGCAGTCCAAGCTATAACTTTTCTATTTCCTACCTTTTTGTATTGGCGGTAGTCCACTTCCAAGCGGTAGAAGTTATTATCTCCTCCCAAAAACTTCTGGTACATCAGCCCACGAAAATCCAGATAAATGCCTTTATAAGCATTGGCAGGAATATCCCGGCTGTCATAAGTCAGCAGAAATCCCACTCCCGAACTGAAATTGGAATATCCGTGAGCAGTGCCTCCCAACCTTTTGTAATCAGGCTGATCTACCAAATACTTGGCAGGCTCGGATATTTTATCATAACTCAAGTCAATCTGGGGACCGGCAAAGAAATTACTTTTACCCAAACGGAATAAAAACCACGGATTAATCTGGAAACCGCTATAACGATATTCACTGGTAGAGTCACTGCGCTCATAATGCTTATTGGTAGCATAGCCGATACCATAAAAATTCTCCAATGTATTCTTGTAAGTGAATTTTCCAAAAATACGGAATTTATCATTTTTGAAAAACAACTGAGGCTTCACCATCAGATTCAAGCCCCCCTCGAACATTACCGCAACAGCCATCGGCAACACAGAACGTTTCTGCAAGGTATCCGACGGATTCATACGAAATGTAACAAGAGCACTACCTCCTATTAACGCACCAAAGTCCGGAGTATAACTCGGTCCTCCCAATATATTATAATGTATATTGCGCTTAGCCACCTTCCGGCGTCTTAATTCTTTTTTTGAAAGTTGATGGATGGTGGTATCCTCAGGATTACTACCTATGTCACTTCCTTGTGCCGCCATATTCAAAGAACAAAGCAGGCACAGGACCAAGCTAAGTAATGTTATTTTCATATAATAGTTTATTGTCTGCCCAAAGTCCTTACTCAAAAAAACTTTCTACGGCAAATGAGTTTTCAAAAGTACAAAAGTCCTGCCAAAGAATAACGGTGTGTTGAATTTGTTTTTATTTAGTTCAAGAATCTTCACGTTCTTTATAATGTAACAATGTGTCAATATGCCAATGTGTCAATTACCATGCGGACATAGAGCAGCACATTGGCAAACCAGCACATTGGCAAATTATTTAAACAGTTTTTCCAAATCATCCTCATTAATCACGGAAAGAACCGTTTTACCATCCGGAGTATAATTAGGAGTAGCCACAGCAAACAAGCCATCCACCAAACCTGTCATTTCCTCATTCGTCAACACTTGTCCGGGAACAATTGCCGCCGCTTTAGCCAAAGTCAATGCCAGAATACTCTGCACCTCTTCTTTTACCTTGCCACCTTTTTCCATAGCTGTATGCACCATATTTTGGATCAAGTCTATCGGGTTAAGGCCTTCAATACCTGCAGGAACACCGTTTATGGCATAACTTCCTCCTCCCAAATCAGTCAGTTCAAATCCCAGGAAAGACAAGTCTTCCATAATTTCCTGCAAAATAGCCACTTCGGAAAGCGGAAACTGCACAATATCCGGAAACAGCATTCCTTGAGAAACACCTTGACGACGACTTATCTGGTCTATATACTTGTCATATAAAATACGGATATGGGCACGCTGCTGATCAATGATCATTAAGCCGGACTTTACAGAAGTCAAAATAAAACGTCCTTTAAACTGATAATGCTGGCCGGATTTCTCACTGACTGAAGAGTCCTCCACATGATCATACAATCCGGGATTTTCCTCCGCAGGAGAAGCCTCTTCCGCCCTATAATCATTCTCGTCAGGATGAAAGTTTTGAGAAGAAGCATGACGTTCCAGCCCCGCATACAGTTGTTCCCAGTCCTTACTAGGCTTTGAATAAGAAGAGGGAGGAGCAGCCGAAACATTAAAAGGATTATAATCAGGATTATAAGTCGTCTTTGGTGGCTGTATACCAGTGTATGGAGATGCATCAAAGGCTGGAATATCCGGCATTCCCTCCGTATCAAAATCAATGGAAGGTACCGCATTGAACTTACCTAGAGTTTCTTTCACGGCAGCTGCCAATATCTGCCAGATGGCTTGCTCGTTCTCAAACTTTATCTCTGTTTTAGTAGGATGTATGTTCACATCAATATTAGCAGGATCCACCTCAAAATAAATGAAATAAGATACTTGCTCACCCACGGGAACCAACTGCTCGTATGCATCCATGATAGCCTTATGAAAATAAGGATGGCGCATATATCGCCCGTTTACAAAGAAATATTGGCGGGCTCCTTTCTTACGGGCTGTTTCAGGTTTTCCTACAAACCCGGAAACACGGACCATTGTAGTATCTACATCCAGCGATAACAACTCCTGATTTATTTTCTTTCCGAAAACTCCCATGATACGCTGGCGCAACTGAAGTGCAGGAAGATTGAACAGTTCCGCCCCATTATGATGCAAAGTGAAAGACACCTCCGGATTAACCAATACAATCCGTTCAAACTCCGTCAATATATTACTCAGTTCCGTCTGGTTCGACTTCAGGAACTTACGACGCGCCGGCACATTAAAGAATAAATTCTTCACACTGAAGCTACTGCCTTTCGGGCAAGAAACCGCCTCCTGTCCCTCTACCTTGGAGCCGGATATCGTCAACATCGTTCCCAATTCCTCCCCTTCCATACGAGTACGAAGCTCCACCTGAGCCACAGCAGCAATAGAAGCCAAAGCCTCTCCACGAAATCCCATGGTATGCAAAGCAAACAAATCAGCAGCTTCACGAATTTTAGAAGTCGCATGGCGCTCAAAAGACAAACGTGCATCTGTTTCCGACATACCTTTTCCATCATCAATCACCTGAATGGAAGTCTTTCCTGCATCCACTACCAACACGTCAACGTGCTGAGCACCTGCGTCGATAGCATTCTCCACCAATTCTTTAATCACTGATGCAGGACGCTGAATCACCTCTCCCGCTGCTATCTGATTGGCAACGGAATCCGGCAGCAAACGGATAATATCGCTCATATATCTTATAAACTTACGTAATTAAAAAGTAAACTCACCGGTCACCAGGTAATGCAGAATATACAACAAAACCAAAATGGCCACAAACAAAGCTCCATAAGTCATCGGCTTACGCCCGCTTTCTTTTCTGCGTTTTAAATGCTTGGTACCTTGAACGAACTTTCCACGGATATCTTCCGGAGAAAATTCTTTGGGAGGAAGCATACCCAACTCGCGTTTGGCTTTCTCCTCCAGTTTTTGCAGCTTCTCCTTCCGTTCATCCACATAAATATATTGATGGTTGAAACGGCGGGGCTTTTCCATCTTAAACATTCCCATAGCTATTTCTTTTTATTAAATAAATTATGATTGGGCAAAGGAACAGCGCTCCGGTTACTCTTCTTCAACCCCTGACCGGCTTTCTTTCCACGCCACTTAAAGATATCCTCTTTATCAAGCGGACGGATATAGTCAAACCACACAAAGTTATCCAACTTCTATTCGACGGAGAGACTTTGAATGGATGGCGAGACTATAACGGAACCGCCTTGACCGGACCTTGGGAAGTTGTAAACGGAACCATCCAAGCGGACGGACAAGGTAGCGATGCCAGCGGATACATCGTCACCGACAAAGCTTATGAGAATTTCGAGCTTTCGTGGGACTGGAAAATCTCGAAAGGAGGAAATAGCGGTTTACTATATCATGTGGTAGAACGTCCTCAATTCCCGGTTCCCTACGTTACCGGCCCCGAGTATCAATTGATCGATGATATCAACTTCGCGGAGCCATTGGAAGATTGGCAACGTTGCGGAGTGGATTACGCGATGTATTTACCGGACTTCAACACGATAAAAGTACATCAGGCCGGCGAATGGAATAACTCTAAGATTATTTTTGACAACGGACATGTCACCTACTTTATGAACGGGCACAAAACCGTAGAGTTCGATGCATGGTCTGATGATTGGTTCTCCCGCAAGAACAGCGGTAAATGGGCGAACGCTCCCGAATACGGATTAGCGCATAAAGGCTTGATTTGTTTGCAAGACCACGGTTATCCCGCATGGTTCCGTAATATCAAGATCAAGGAACTTCCCCGCAAGACACGAGAGGCTCGTTTATTCAACGGCGAGGACATTACGAACTGGGATAAATACGGTACAGAATTATGGTATGTAAAAGATGGTTTATTAGTATGCGAAAGTGGCCCGGATAAACAATACGGCTATCTAGCCACCCGGGAATATTACGACGATTTTGACCTTACCGTGGAATTTAAACAGGAAAAAGATGGTAATTCTGGCGTATTTATTCGTTCCTTTGTAGAAGAAAAAGACGTAAAGGTAAACGGCTGGCAAGTGGAAGTCGCCCCCAAAGGCTTTGACACGGGCGGTATCTACGAATCCTACGGACGAGGATGGTTGATACAGATCCCGGACGAGAAGGAGAACATCCTAAAACAAGGAGAGTGGAACACGATGCGTATCCGGGTACAAGGAGATAATGTACAAACTTGGCTCAACGGAGAGGAGATGGTAAACATCCGGGATGAAAAGATCGGAGCCGGTCAAGGGCGTATCGCTTTGCAAATACATGATGGTGGCGGCATCAAGGTTCTTTGGCGCAACCTTCATTTACAAACATTATAGAATATCGTTTTCTTAAAATTTAATAGTTATGAAAAACATTTCGAGAAGAAGTTTCCTCAAGACCGGAGCCGTAGCGGCAGCCGGACTAACGATCGTTCCGGGTTCTGTACTCGGTAAATCCTTTGGCTATACAGCTCCTAGTGACAAACTGAATATCGCGGGTATCGGTGTCGGCGGTATGGGACGTCGTAACCTCGCCAACATGAACACGGAGAATATC
>ENA-UESS01001375-UESS01001375.1-human-gut-metagenome-genome-assembly--contig:-NODE-1375-length-10788-cov-17.303800_pt1 | contig 10788 bp, 7 predicted proteins | sample MGYA00243004_ERZ508005 | MGnify/ENA primary metagenome ERZ508005 (study PRJEB26167, sample SAMN06115471) | human gut metagenome | host: Homo sapiens | place: China:Guizhou | collected 2016-06-29...
TGATCTTATCAATTCAGATTTTGAAGATTATAGTGTGGAAGAAAAAAGATGTGCATTAAATAATGACATGCGTTTTTGGAATAAGTGGATGGCTGAACGACAAAAAATATCGAAACAACTGTCTTTACCATTCAAGAGAATCTATGATAATTGCACAAACAATCTTAAACGGCGGAAATTGATTCAGTTAAAAAACCAATATTGTGAGCATATGACAGGACTTCCTCAGTCTACCGCAGATGTACTATTACAACAAGATTGCTCCGATGAAGAACTGTTTAACTACGATTATCAAACACGATACGATGCTTATATAAAATGAATTTTTTGAAATTACGTCACCAGAATATGAAGAACTACAATGCTAATCCTCGGCCATACGGTCGGGGATTTTTTATTTATAGAAATCAAAGCTACTGAAAATTGATAAAAACGGGAAAGCGGCAGGAGGGGAAAATTTTGCGCCGTTTTTCTGGTCTAAAAATTAGTTTGCGACAATATTGATTATTATGTGTATAAAGACGCGCTTGAAGCCAATTCGCCGCTCGTCCGCGCCAACTGCTGGGAGTGGTACACCTCCGTCGTGCGGACCCGCATGCACAACGCCTCGCGCGAACTGGTGGTCTTCACCCGCTGGCACGAGGAGGACCTGATCGGCGCCCTCGCGGCCCGCGAGCCGGTCGAGGAGCTGCGCGCGTGGTCGCAGCTCGACACGCTGCCTGCCGACCGGTGGCTGCACCTCAATTTCGAGGCTCTGAAAACCGCGCCGCCCACGGAGGTCGACCCCCGCCAGCCGGGCGAGGCGTTGTGGGAGCGGCAGCACGGCGCTGCGCTGCTGGAGGCCAAGCGGCGGCTGGACCCGCTGCAATTCGAGGCGATGTATCAGGGGCGTCCGTCGGCCCGCGAGGGATTGTTGTACGGGCTGAATTTCGCCGAGTACGACTGTCTGCCGCACGAGATCGTCCGCCGCGCCAACTACACCGACACCGCCGACACGGGAGACGACTACCTCTGTTCGCTCTCCTATGCGGTCGATGCCGACGGGGTGATTTACATTACCGACGCGGTCTACTCGCGCGAGCCGATGGAGGCGACCGAGCCGCTGGTGGGGGAGATGCTCGTGCGCTCGGACACGCGGCAAGCCGCCATCGAGAGCAACAACGGCGGCCGCGGTTTCGCCCGGGCCGTGCAGGCACTTGCGCCGGGCGTGCGCGTCGAGTGGTTCCACCAGAGCGGCAACAAGGAGGCGCGCATCCTCTCCAATTCGGCCACGGCGCTCCACCTCGTGCGTTTTCCCCGCGGCTGGAACCTCCGCTGGCCCGAACTCTACGCCCATCTGACGACCTACCGCCGGAAGTTTCGCGCCAACCGATGGCACGACGCGGCGGATGTCGTGACGGGCATCGTCGAGCGCGAGGCCGCCGGCCGGGGGCAGAAACGGGTCCGCGGCATCCGGTTTTTGTGAGCGGACAATGTGAAGTCTGCGTTAAATATGTTCCCGCGCGGAACCAAACGCTCCGATTTTCCGTACCTTATACCCCGTTACGTCACTTATTCTTTTAAGTAAACAGCATGAAATCATTGAAAATCGGAAATTTATGCGCCTCCATGCCCATCGTTCAGGGCGGTATGGGCGTAGGCGTCTCCCTTGCGGGCCTGGCATCGGCCGTGGCCAATCAGGGCGGTGTCGGCGTCATCTCGTCGGCCGGTCTCGGGGCGATCTATAACAACTATTCGAAGGACTATCGCGCCGCCTCGATCTGGGGGCTGAAGGAGGAGCTTCGCAAGGCCCGCGAAGCGACGAAGGGCATCATCGGCGTCAACGTCATGGTCGCCATGTCCAACTTCGCCGACATGGTGAAGACCGCCATCGCCGAGAAGGCCGACATCATCTTTTCGGGTGCGGGGCTTCCGTTGAACCTGCCGTCGTTTCTCACGGAAGACGCCAAGACCAAACTGGCTCCGATCGTTTCGTCGGCGCGCGCCGCGAAGGTACTGTGCCAGAAATGGTTCTCGGAATATAAGTACATCCCCGACGCCATCGTGGTCGAGGGTCCCAAGGCGGGCGGCCACCTGGGTTACAAGGCCGACCAGATCGCCGACGAGCACTATTCGCTCGAAGCCATCGTTCCGCAGATCGTGGCCGAGGTCCGTGCCTTCGAGGCCGAGCACAACTGCCGCATTCCGGTGATCGCCGGCGGCGGCATCTATACGGGCGAGGACATCTACCGCATCATGGCGCTGGGCGCCGACGGCGTGCAGATGGGGACGCGCTTCGTCACCACCGACGAGTGCGACGCCGATCCGGCTTTCAAGCAGAGCTACATCGAGGCGCACGAGGAGGACATCGAGATCATCCAAAGCCCCGTCGGCATGCCGGGTCGGGCCATTCGCAACTCGTTCCTCGACCGCGTGAAGGAGGGCCTGAAGGTCCCCAAGGCGTGCCCGTTCGACTGCATCAAGACGTGCGACGTGACGCACAGCCCCTACTGCATCATGCTGGCCCTCTATAACGCTTTCAAGGGCAAGCTCCGCAACGGCTACGCCTTCTGCGGCTCGAACGCCTGGCGTGCCGAGAAGATTCAGTCGGTCCGGGAGCTGATGACATCGCTCCGCACCGAGTACGACAGCTTCGCCGCGAAATGCGAAGGCTTCTCGCTCCGGGAAAAACTCTTCGGCGCGAAGTGATCCGCCGCCTCCCAATAAAGACAAACCCCTCCCGGCCATTTGGCCGGGAGGGGTTTGTCTTTGCCGGATGTCGTGCGTCATTTCGCCGCGGCGTAGACGAGTTTGAGTTTGGCGAGCTGCGCGTTTTTCTTGTTGGTGATCTCGATGCGGTAACGCAGGTTCTCTCGGGCGTCGATCAGTGTGTAGGACCATGTGCCGTCGTCGCCGTAATCGAGCGTATACTGCGGTTCCGAATTGTCGGCGCCGAACAGGTCGAGGCTGACGTCGTTCTGCTGGCTCGTGGGCAGGTAGTGAACCTCCGAAAGAACTTTGCCGGCGATGGCCGGGAATTCGACGTATGCGCCTAATTTGCTGAAAAACAGTCCTTGGGCCGGATCCGGAATGGAGGGGCTGAACTGTTTGTTGTCGAGCCAGTAGAATTTGCCGCCCTCGTCCGGATCGACGAAAATGGCAAATGTGTAGCCGCCGATCGTGTACTCATGGCGCCCGGTCGTGAAGTTATCCGTCGAATAGGGCGGCAGCTCGGGGGTGGCGACCGAAGCTCCCAGCGTAAAATCGGCCACCAGGGTTACCTCGGACGGCAGCACCGGGGTGATTTCGTCCTGGCTGACGCTGACGGTTTTCACTCCGTCGACGTTCGTGGCCGCGATCTCGATGCTGCCCAGCTGCTTCACATAGCCGTCCCAGTTGCCCGCGGCGGCGGTTACGCGGACGGTAGCGTCACCCGTGCCCTCGGTCTTGTCGAGCGTGAAGCCTTCGCCCGAGGGGACGGCCTTCCACGCGGCGGTCGTAGTGATGGTGAAGGTTTCGGACTCCCCGGCCTCGCCGCCCAGTACGAGGGCGTCTGTGCTGACGGTCAGCGTCGCGGTGTTCTTGTCGTTGTCGTCGTTGCAGGCGGTTGGGCCGGTGACGGCGAAAACTGACAGCAGCAGCCCCGAAAGGACCCGCATGAATCTGGATGTTTGCATAAATTATTTTTTTTGTGAGTGAGTAGCTTACAACTCCTCGAGCCGCGCCACGGGCGAGACGTCGAGCGACGAGAAGTCGCCCCGCAGGTAGCGGTAGTAGCCCGCCATGGCGATCATCGCCGCGTTGTCGGTCGTGAACTTGAACTCCGGAAGGAACGTTCGCCAGCCGCGCCGGCGGCCCGCTTCGGCGATGCCGTCGCGCAGGCCCGAGTTGGCCGAGACGCCGCCCGCGATGGCGATGTCGCGGATGCCTGTCTCCTTCGAGGCGCGGATGAGTTTGTCGAGCAGAATCTCGACGATGGTCCCTTGCAGCGAGGCGCAGAGGTCGGCCTTGTGCGTCTCGATGAAGTCGGGGTCTGCGGCCACGGCGTCGCGCAGCGTGTAGAGGAACGAGGTTTTCAGGCCCGAGAACGAATAGTCGTATCCCTCGACGCGGGGATGCGCGAAGCGGAATGCCTTCGGATCGCCCTCCTTGGCCAGACGGTCGATCACCGGACCGCCCGGGTAGGGCAGCCCCATCACCTTGGCGCACTTGTCGAAGGCCTCGCCTGCGGCGTCGTCGATCGTCGTGCCGATGATCTCCATTTCGAGCGGGGAGTCCACGCGCACGATCTGCGTGTGGCCGCCGCTCACCAGAAGACACAGGAACGGAAAGTCCGGATGGGGCAGCGTGCGGTCCCGAAGGTCGATGAAGTGTGAGAGAATGTGCCCCTGAAGGTGGTTGACCTCGACCATCGGGATGTTGCGGGCGATCGAAAGCCCCTTGGTGAACGACACGCCCACGAGCAGCGATCCGACCAGCCCCGGGCCGCGGGTGAAGGCGATGGCGTCGATCCGGTCGGCGGCGACGCCCGCCTCCTTGAGCGCCGTGTCCACGACGGGGATGATGTTCTGCTGGTGGGCCCGCGAGGCCAGTTCGGGGATCACGCCGCCGTATTTGACGTGAACCGCCTGCGAGGCGATGACGTTCGACAGCAGGACGTTGTTGCGGAGCACGGCGGCAGAGGTGTCGTCACACGAGGATTCGATGCCGAGAATTGTAATATCCATCCGGAATTATAATTGTTTTTTAACTATTTTCGCTAAATTTGCAGGTTATATAGGAGTCCTGATGCGCAAAGGTATAAAAATATTGGGAAAGGTGTTCTCGGCGGCGGTTTTGTTGCTGATAATTGTTCCCGTGGCGCTCTCGCTGCTGCTCGACATTCCCGCCGTGCAGAACTACGCGGTGCACAGGGCCGCGCGCTTCGTCTCGCGCAAGCTGGAGACCACCGTGTCGATCGACCGCGTGGACATCGGCATCTTCTCGAAGGTCAGGGTCAAGGGCTTCTATGTCGAGGACTACCAGCGCGACACGCTGCTTTACGTCGGGAAGCTCGACGCCTTCATCACGAGTTTCGGCATCTTCGGCGGCGGGCTGGAGCTGAGCCGCGGCGAGATCGCCGACGCGAGGCTTTACCTGCGGCAGACGCCCGGCGGGGAGATGAACATCAAACAGATCGTCGACCGCATTTCCGACCCCGACAAACCCAAGAAGGGCAATTTCCGCCTCTCGCTGAAGAAGGCCTCGATCGAGAACATGGACCTCTGCCTCGAACGGCTCGACCATCGCGATCCGGAGCACGGCATCGACTTCTCGCACATGCACCTCTACGGCATCACGGCCCGCGTGGACGATTTCACGATCGACGGGCAGGCCATTTACACCTCCATTGTGGCCTTTTCGGCCCGCGAACGCAGCGGCTTCGTGCTGAACCACCTGGCCGGGCGGTTCTACATGACGCAGGGCTGTCTGGGCTTCGAGAACGCCTCGATCATCACGCCGCGTTCGAACGTCAACTTTCCGTTCGTCTCGCTGGCGGGCGACTCGTGGGCGCAGTACAAGGATTTCATCGGCGAGGTGCGCATCGACGCCTCGATGCGCAATACGACCGTTTCGACCGACGACATCGCCTTTTTCGCCCCGAAGCTGCGCGACTGGCATGTGGATTTCACCGACGTAAACGTCGAGGTCGCCGGCGTGGTGTCCGATTTCACGGGCCGGATCAGGAGCATGCAGATCGGCGAGGGGATGACGCTCGTGGCCGACGCCTCGGTGAAGGGGCTTCCCGACATCCGGAAGACCCGTTTCGACCTGTCGGTTCCCCGCCTGCGCTCCACGGCCCGGGCCGTGGACGAGCTGGCCCTCGGCATCGCGGGCCGCAAACTCTCGGACAAGCTGGTCGGCGTGCTGGGCAATTCCGGGCAGATCGACCTCAATGCCCGTTTCCGGGGACTGCTCTCGTCGTTCGACATGCAGCTGGGCGCCGCGACGGGCGTGGGCAACGTCTCCTGCAACCTGAAAATGGCCCCGGTCAAAGGGGGGTTGAGCAGCGTGCGGGGCGATGTCGAGACGCGCAACCTGCGTCTGGGCGAGCTGCTCGACCGCCGCGATCTGCTGGGCAACGCCACCCTCACGGCCTATGTCGACGGCGTGATCGGCAGGGGCGTGGCCGACGCCAACGTCGTGGGCAACGTCACGCAGCTGGGATTCAACGGCTATGTCTACGACTCGCTGCGGCTCGACGGCCGCCTGCGCAACCGCGAGTTCGACGGACGCATCACGGCCCGCGATCCCAACCTCGACTTCGACTTCTTCGGCACGGTCGACCTGAACGACTCCGTGCCGCGCTACGACTTCACGATGGACCTGCGGCACGCCGATCTGGCCCGGCTGCACGTCAACCGCCGCGACTCGGTGTCGCAGCTCTCGGGCCGCATCGTCGCTGCCGCCGGAGGGCGTTCGCTCGACGATCTGAACGGCCGCATTCAGGTGACCGACGCCCGCTACCGCTACAACGACAAGGAGATCGCGGCCGCCAGCATGACCGTCACGGGCGAGAACTCCGAGCGGAGCAAGTTCGTGGAACTGCGCTCGGACTTCGCCGACGTCACGTTCCGGTCGAAAACCAGCTACCGCACCGTCTTCGAATACCTGCGCCGGAGCGCGTGGAAATACCTGCCGATGCTGGGCGGCGAAAAGTGGGAGGAGACGCCTTCGGAACGCAAGGCCGCCGTGGCCAACGACTTCTCGCTGCTGTCGGTCAACATCCGCAATTTCAACCCCGTGGCCGACGCCGTGTCGACGGGACTTCAGATCGCCGACGGCTCGTCGCTGCAACTGTTGTTCAATCCGGCCAGCGACCAGTTGTCGCTCAAGGCAGCGTCGGAGTACATCGAGCGCCGGCGCATGCTCGCCACGCGCCTTTCGGTCAACGCCTCGAACCGCGGCGACTCGCTGGCGGTCTACGCCTCGGCCGAGGATCTCTATGCAGGGGTGCTGCACCTTCCGCGCCTCTCGCTGACGGGCGGCGCGCGGCAGAACCGCGTGCAGCTCTCGGCAGGCTTCGACGACACCCTGCGCCGCGTCTCGGGACTCGTCGGGTTCCGCGCCGCGGTGGCCGACGAGCACGGACCCAACGGCCGCGTCGTCGATTTGCGGATTCTTCCCTCGCACATCACCCGCGGCGACAAGACGTGGCAGATTTTCGCCCGCAAAATCCTGCTCGACACCGCGCAGGTCGTGATCGACAAGTTCTACGTGATGAACCGCGAGCAGGAGCTGCTGCTCGACGGCGTCGCCTCGCGCAGCCGCGAGGATTCGGTGACGCTCTCGCTGCACAATTTCGACCTGGCGCCCTTCGCGCAGGTCGCCGAGCGCATGGGCTATTACATCGAGGGGCGCACGAACGGTTCGGCGGCGATGAAGTCGGTGCTGCGCGGCGGCGAGATCACGGCCGACATCCTGCTCGACAGCGTGGAGGTCAACGACATTCCCGCGCCGCCGATGCGCCTCGCCTCGCGCTGGGACTTCGCCCGCAGCCGCGCCGGAGTGACGGTCTCCGACCGTATCAGGCGCGACACGCTGATCCGCGGTTTCTACGCTCCCGACCGCAACCGCTATTTCGCCCGGCTGGACGTCGACAGTCTCGACATGGCGCTGCTGGACCCGATCCTCGCGGGTGTCGTCTCCTCGACCGAGGGCATGGCCTCGGCCGGCCTCACGTTGCAGGGCCAGGGCCGCAAGGCCGATCTCGAAGGCGAAATCCGGGTCGCGGGGCTGAAAACCACGGTCGATTTCACGCAGGTGACCTATTCGATGCCCGAGGCCGTGCTGAACGTGAAGAACAACCGGTTCAGGGCTTCGAACGTCCCGATTTTCGACCCCCGGGGCAACCGGGGGCGGTTCGATTTCGACATGAGCCTCCAGCACCTTTCGAATATCTCCTACGACGTGCGCGTGGCCCCGCAGCAGATGCTGGTGCTCGACACCGACTCCGACGACAACGACATGTTCTACGGCAGGGTCTTCGCCACGGGCGCGGCCCGCATCTCGGGCGACAAGGGGGCGGTGAACATGGATATAACGGCCTCGACCGACGGCAACTCCTCGTTCGTGATGCCGCTGTCGAGCAAGTCGAACATTTCGAACGCCGATTTCGTGGTCTTCGAGCAGCCCGAGCAGGCCGATACGCTCGACGACGTGGCGCGCAAGAAACTCTCCTTCGAGCGCAAGCACCGCCAGAAATCCGACGCCGGGAGCCAGATGAAGATCACCCTCGCGCTCGACGTGCGGCCCGACGCCGAAGTCGAACTCGAAGTGGCGGGCAACACGGTCAAGGGGCGCGGCGCGGGCGCGCTGAACCTCCAGATCAACCCCAAGGCCAATATTTTCGAGATCTACGGCGACTATACGATCGCGGAGGGCAGTTTCATGCTGTCGCTCCAGCAGATCATCAACAAACGCTTCACCATCGAGAGCGGTTCGTCGATCCAGTGGACCGGGTCGCCGATGAACGCGATGCTCGACATCGACGCCGTGTACAAGGTCAAGGCGTCGCTGCAACCCCTCCTGCAGGGCACGGCCGACCTCGGGGGCGACCGTTCGGTTCCCGTGGAGTGCGTCATTCACCTCGGCGAGCGGCTTTCGAACCCCACGATCACCTTCGACGTGCGGGTTCCCGGCTCCGATCCCGAGACGCAGAGCCTGATCGCCAATGCTCTCTCGACCCCCGAGACGGTCGACACGCAGTTCCTCTACCTGCTGCTGTTCAACAGCTTCATGTCCGAGAACTCGTCGCAGGCCTCGTCGAACATCGGCAGCTCGGTGTCGGCGGCCACGGGACTGGAGTTCGTGTCGAACATGGTCAGCAACTGGCTTTCGTCGTCCGACTACAACGTGGTGATCCGCTACCGGCCCAAGTCGGAACTGACGAGCGACGAGGTCGATTTCGGGCTGTCGAAGAGCCTGATCAACAACCGGCTGTTCGTCGAGGTCGAGGGCAACTACCTGATCGACAACAAGCAGGCCGTGAACAGTTCGATGTCCAACTTCATGGGCGAGGCCTACATCACCTACCTGATCGACCGGGCCGGGACGCTCAAGCTGAAAGCCTTCACGCAGACCATCGACCGCTTCGACGAGAACCAGGGTTTGCAGGAGACCGGCATCGGCGTCTACTTCAAGGAGGATTTCGACAACCTGCGCGACCTGCGGCAGCGGATCAAGGAGCGTTTTACGAACAAGAAGCGCAAGGCGCGGCGCATCGCCCGCCGTACGGCCCGCGCGGCCGAAAAGGCGGCCGAAGATGCGGACCGGAGCCGTCTGCGCGAACCGGCGGATACGCTTTCGCCGTTCGGATACGTTAAAGAGGAAGAGGATGAATAGAAGGTGAACTTTGCGGTTAAGCGAGAGCAGAGACTGCTTGAAAAGTGAAAGGTGTCCCTGCGGTGATTGAATCCGACTTGATGCCGGAGCCGTGAAACAACGACCCGACTAAAAGCGCGGGCGGAGGGGCCGGGGCGCGTGCGCCCCCGCGGGCGCAGACTGCAAAACCGGCGCTCGAAAACGAAATTGGAAGGATAAAATTTGTAAACTTAAATATTTCTAAACCATTATGACAACATTTTTGCAGGCTGCCGAGGCGGTGGCCGTAAGTGAGGAGACCCGTATGGGCTTGTGGACCCTGTTTACCAAAGGCGGCTGGCTGATGTGGCCGCTGCTGGCGCTGGGGGGCGTGACGATCTTTATCTTCGTGGAGCGTTTCATGGCCATCCGCAAGGCTTCGGTGCTGGACATGAACTTTATGAACCGCATCCGCGACTACATCTCCGACGGCAAGATCTCGACGGCCGTGAACCTCTGCAAGAAGACCGACACGCCCATCGCACGCATGATCGAGAAGGGCATCGAGCGCATCGGACGCCCGATGAGCGACGTGCAGACCGCCATCGAGAACGTCGCCAACCTCGAAGTCTCGAAACTCGAAAACGGCCTTCCGTTCCTGGCCACGATCGCCGGCGGCGCGCCGATGATCGGTTTCCTCGGCACGGTGTTAGGTATGGTGCAGACCTTCATGGACATGTCCGCCGCGGGCGGCACGGTCGACCTGGGGCTGCTGTCGAGCGGCATGTACGTGGCGATGGTGACCACCGTGATGGGTCTGATCGTCGGCATTCCGGCCTACTTCGGCTACAACTACCTCGTGGCGCGCATCGAGAAGCTGGTGTTCCAGATGGAGGCCAACTCGATCGCGTTTATGGACATTCTGAATCAACCCGTTCAAAAATAGCGCGTTATGGCAATCAAACACGGATCGAAAGTCGATAAATCGTTCTCGGCCTCGTCGATGACCGACCTGATGTTCCTGCTGCTGCTGTTCCTCTTGATCGCCACGACGCTGATCAACCCCAACGCCCTGAAACTGATGCTTCCGAAGAGTTCGAACCAGTTGAAGGACAAGGCGATGACCACGGTGTCGGTTCAGGATGCGGGCCACGGCAAGTATCGTTACTATGTCGAATTGCAGGACGTGGGTTCGATCGGCGGCGTGGAGCGGGCGCTCAAGGCGCGGCTCGACGGGCAGAAGGACGCTACCGTCTCGCTCCACTGCGACAAGACCGTTGCGGTGGACGAGGTGGTGAAGGTTATGAATATCGCCAAGGACAATAATTATAAACTTATTTTGGCGACTTCGCCGAAATAAGTTCAATGAAAAATGAAAAATTAAGAATTAAAAATGAAATCCGTGCCACCCTGGCGCAGGGGCAATTTTTAATTTTTCATTCTTAATTTTTAATTGGGAAACCAATG
>ENA-UESS01001379-UESS01001379.1-human-gut-metagenome-genome-assembly--contig:-NODE-1379-length-10765-cov-14.515251_pt1 | contig 10765 bp, 4 predicted proteins | sample MGYA00243004_ERZ508005 | MGnify/ENA primary metagenome ERZ508005 (study PRJEB26167, sample SAMN06115471) | human gut metagenome | host: Homo sapiens | place: China:Guizhou | collected 2016-06-29...
GCTTCCTTCGAGACCGGGCTTGCACAGGCAGACTGGCAGGGCGTGTGGGTCTGCCCGGAGACAGAAGAGCCGGACATCGACTGCACCGATGCCATCAACGCCTTTGCAAAACCCAACTGGGAGCAGAAGCAGGCAGCGCTGGAAGCCTCCGGTAAAGGGCAGGTGCAGCCTTATCAGCCCCACCGCCCGGCAAGCTATCTGCGCAAAACGTTCACCGCCCCGGCGGGGCAGCGCAAGCGGCTGTACATTACCGCCAAGGGTCTGTATGCAGCATGGCTGAACGGCAAGCGTGTCGGCGACATGGTGCTTGCTCCCGGCAGCTTTACCGCAGACAAGCATTTGGGCGCACAGACCTACGATGTGACTGCGCTTGTCCGTGACGGTGAAAATGAGCTGCTCATCGCATTGGGCGACGGCTGGTACCGCAGCACCTCCGGCGTGGATGGCGACCGTGACCTGTTCGGGAAAGAAGTGGCTGTCCTGTTCCAGCTGGAAGTGGACGGCAAGGCGGTCTGCGTTTCGGACAGCAGTATGGCAGCCACCCAGTGCGGCCCGATTTGCCAAAATGATCTGCAGCAGGGCGAAGTGTACGATGCCCGGCTGGAAGGGGAGCTTTCCGGCTGGCATGGCGTAAAGACCGAGCCAACCTCCCTGCCCATCACCGGCATGAACACCGTGCCCATCCGGGAACAGGAATCCTTTGCGGGCAAGCTGCTGCGCACCCCCAACGGCGAGACCGTGCTGGACTTTGGGCAGAACATGGCAGGTTATGTGGAAATGAAGCTGACCGCCCATGCCGGGCAGAAGCTCCGGCTGCTGTGCGGCGAAACACTGGACGAGAATGGCAACTTTACGCAGGAGAACTTTCAGGACCGGAACCGCCACAAGGAGGGCGGCACGGCGCAGCTGCTGGAACTCGTCTGCAAAGAGGGCGAGAACCACTACAAGCCCAGCTTTACCATCATGGGCTTCCGGTACGCAAAGGTGGAAACGGACATCGACCTGACCGGGGCAGCGTTTACTGCCCGCGCCGTCTATTCGGAAATGCCGGTCACCGGCAGCTTTGCGTGCGGCAACGCTGATGTGAATCAGCTGGTGAAAAACAGTGTGTGGAGCCAGAAGGGCAACTTCTGTGATATCCCCACCGACTGCCCCACCCGCGAGCGCGCCGGCTGGACGGGCGATATGGGAGTGTTCATTGAAACCGGTCTGACCCTGATGGATTGCTACCCGGTGGTGGAAAAATGGCTGGCCGAGTGCCGCCTGAACCAATACCCGGATGGACGCATGGCGAACATTGCGCCGCCCACCAGCCGCCCCGGCTATATGACCCCCATGCTCTGTATGTCGGCGGGCTGGGGCGATGCCGCCATTCTGGTGCCCTACGCCCTTTATAAGCGCACCGGAGACCGGAAAATTCTGGCGGACAACTACGAGATGATGCAGAAGTGGTATGCGTTCCTGCTTGGCCGTGCACAGCAGACTACCGAGGAGCAGCAGACCGGGGCATACGCCCAGTATACGGTGCTGAATGGCTTGGACTATGGCGAGTGGTGTGAGCCGGGCATTACCCCCATGCAGGCGATGATGAACCCGCGCAAAAGCGTGGGTACGGCGTATCTGGCTTATTCCGGGCGGCTTCTGGCAGAAATTGCACAGGCACTGGGCAAGGCAGAGGACGCAGCGCAGTACCGTGACACAGCGGAAAAAGCCCGCCTTGCCTATCATGCCGCCTTTACGGATAACGGGAAGATCACATCCGACCGGCAGTGTGAATATGTCCGTGCCATGGCATTCGGTTTGTTGGATGAAGCTGAGAGCCAAGCCGCTGCGGATACGCTGAACCAGATGGTGTTGGAAAACGGCTGCCATCTGAACACCGGTTTCCTTTCCACGCCCTTCCTCTGTGAGGTGCTGGCAAAGTATGGCCATGCGGACACCGCTTACAAGCTGCTGCTGCAGGATACCGCCCCCAGCTGGCTCTATGAGGTCAAACAGGGCGCTACCACCGTCTGGGAAACGTGGACGGGCATTGACACCAATGGACACCCCAGTGAATCCCTGAACCACTACTCCTATGGCGCGATCTGCGGCTGGCTGTTCGGCGGTGTGTGCGGCATCCATCTGGCGGGCCAGACCCTGACCATCGCCCCCACCCCGAACCCCGCACTGGGTTGGGCAAAAGCGGTATACGATTCCCCGGTGGGGCGCATTGAAAGCGGCTGGCAGTATGCAGGCGATGCCGTGACCTACACCATCACCGTGCCCTGTAATCTGACCGCAGAGGTTGCCCTCCCGGATGGCAGAAACCTGACCTTGCAGCCGGGAACCCATACCCTGTAACGCAAAAATATTTCCCGCAAAACACAGCGCCCCGCACCGGAAGGAGTAACCGGTGCGGGGCGTTGCTTTTATGGGGATAATGAAGAAAATGATGAGAAAATGGCAGATCAGAATTTTTGTGCAAGGTATTTTGCACTGAGCTGGAAGCTCTTGACAGGGGAATTGTCCACCCAGTTGCGGTGGCTTTCCAGAATGATGGCATCTACATTCACGGCAAGGGCCTGTGTCATCAGGCTGTCCAGATCCATGTTGCCGGTGCCCAGCTCCATACTGTCGGTTTTCAGAATGGGGGTAATGGCGCTGCCGGTGATGCGGGTGCCCCGGTCGTTGATGTGCCACAGCTTCATGCGAGGACCAAGCCGCTGCATCCACGCCAAGGCGTTTGCACCGCCCTCGGTGAACCAGTAGCTGTCAAACTCAAAGTTGACGAAGGCTGGGTCCGTCTCTTCCAGCAGGATATCGTATGCGCGCTTTTCCGCATTCACGTGGCGCAGCTCGCAGTTGTGGTTGTGGTAGAGCAGGTGGATGCCCTCTTTTTGCAGGGTTTCGCCCGCCTTGTTCAGACGTTTGGCCAGTTCGTGCATCGTGGTTTCATCGCCGTAATCAAAGCGGTACATCCCGGTGATGACCACATACTCCGTGCCAAAACTTTTTGCTTCCTCGGCCACTGCATGGGCATCCCGTTCCAGACTGCCAAGGTCGGTGTGCAGGCTGACCACCTTCAGGCCGGCTTCCTGCACCAGCTTGTGCCAGTCCAGATTGCCGCCCTTGCCCACCGGCATTCCGGCGGCTTTGGTCAGCAGCTTGACCACAAAGCCAATGGGATGAATCATAAATCCACATAGTTCAATGCCGTCGTACCCGGCGGCTTTCATGGCGGCAAGGGTCTCTTTGGCCTGCTGTTCGTTGTTCAGTACAGTGCCCAGCATAAATTGCTGCACGGCTTTGATGGGCATGATTTACCCCTCCAGTTTGAATGTCTTGCCCGGCGTGATGCCGTTTTCGTTAAAGCTGTCCACGCAGATGTAGTATTCCTGCCCGGCGGTCAGGGTGGAAAGGGTCACTTCGTCTGCATCGTAGACCAGCCAGCTCAGATAGAGCTTGTCGGGCGCAATGCCGTAGCGGACATTGCAGCCCTGTGCATTTTCGATGTGCTGCCAGCTGATCTTTGCGTCCAGTGCATCCACACGAATCCCGGCGGCTTCGGCCTGTGCAGGCTTTGCGCCCTCGCCGTTGCCGAACACCCGCAGGCCGCTGATGCGCAGCGTCTGTCCGTAGGGCAGCGCACCGCCGGTCACCCGAACATACCGCGCCCGGATGCCGTCCGCAAACTCAAAGTAGCCGTTGGAACACTCCCGGTCAACCGTTTCGCGGATCGTCCAGTCTGCTCCGTTCATACTGGTCTCTACCGTGTAATGGGAGATCTGAGGCCGGGTCTCGATGTGGCGGGTCTTGCGGGTATCGCCGTAGCTGTCGGCTGGGAAGTCCACCACAAGCTTTTCATCTGCCATATTTACCTGAATGGCGCGGATATCACTCTCTTTGCCAAGGTCCACGCAGAGCCATTCGCCCGGCTCTGTACCGGCGGCGCTCCACCAGCTGCGGCAGTCCTCGTTGACGGCCAGTGCCGGGCTGCTGCCCTCGGCAGTGCTGGAAGCCGTGACCGGCTTTTTGTAGCTCAGAAGCATCCATTCCGGCTGCTGGCTGGCGGCATCGAATTCGCCAGCCGGGATGCAGTGTGGGTAATCGGCAAAGTTCTGGTTGCAGTAGAGAACCCCGTCTTTGTCGAACCCGGCAGGGAACAGCCCCACCCGGCGCTCAAAGTCATAGTTGACGGAAATGCGCATGGTAGAGGCGTGCCACCAATTGCCATAGCGGTCGGCAATGGTGCTGCCGTGGCCTGCGCCGGTGATGAATCCGCCGGGCTTTGCGGAAAACGGGTTGGATGCCTGCCGCACAAAGGGCCCCAGCGGAGAATTGGAGGTGTATACACCATCGGCGTAAGTGTTGTACTGGGTGCCGGGGCAGGCGTATTGCAGGTAATAGAGGCCGTCATGCTTCGTCATAAAGGCACCCTCAATGTAGGGTTTGCCCACGGCGTTGAACATGGCAGTCAGGCTTTCGGCACTCAGGCCGGGGATGTTTGCCATCTGCGGCGGCAGATCCAGCTTGCCGGTTTCCGGGTTATAGAACTGCTTCATGGACTGGTACAGCACGCTGGCTTCCCGGTCCACAATGCCGTTGTCGCCGGGGCGTTCGTAGCCCAGTACGGTTTCATTGCCGAAGATCAGCTCCTGCTTTTCACCGATGGGGGTCATGGTGTCCGGGTCCATCTCCACGCCGTAGATGGGCGTAGTATTGGAGCAGCCCCAGTAGAAGTACACCCGGCCATCATCATCGCAGAACAGATCCGGGTCCCAGAAAGCAAAGGGCGCAGATACTTCGGTAAACGGCTCGGTCAGGGGGTCAGCGGTGCGCAGGATGGGACAGTTGCGCCCCTTGCGGCTGGCGCAGAAGTACAGGAAATCGCCCACCTGCCGCACATCGGGGGCATAATCGTAGATCAGCAGATCCGGGTCTGCATGGAAGTCCCAGTGCAGCAGGTCGTCCGAATACCAGAAGCCTGCCGACATGGAAACAAAGAGGTAGTATTTGCCCTTGAAGGATACCAGCGTGGGGTCTGCACCCTCCCGGAAACCTGCTGTACGGGGGCCTTCCTTCATGTGCTGGTAACGGTAGCCCAGATCAAGGGGGTTACAATAGGTTTGTTTCATCGAATCACTCCTTGGAAATGCCCTGCAATACACGGTTCAGTTGCTTGATATCCTCTTCCGAAGCGCCGGCCTGCATCAGCATGGATTCAATGGTCATCCGCCGCATGGCACGCTCCATCATCGCCACCAGAGCCGGGTTGTCCTTCACGGCGGCGGCAACATCTCCGCGGGCAGCGGCGGCTTTATCAGAGATCTGCTTCAGGATGGGACCAACTTTGGGGTCTGCCGTGGCGGCAGCCATGTTGTCCTTGACCGACCAGCAGCTTTCGTCCAGCTCGCCGTCAAACCAGTTGGTCACGTTCTTGCGGTTGTCCATGGCGTAATCCGGGTTGGGGGCGTCCACCTTGTTCACCAGGATCACGCTGCTGTGCTCACCGGAGCGTGCCTCAATGCTGTGTTTGCCGGTGATGGGCAGCTGGAAGGTGAACACCTTGTCGCCCTTACGGGTCTCCACCAGCTGACCGTCCTTGTACAGCGAGACCTCCGGCAGATTGGAGTAGACCTTGATCTCGGTCACATCCTCAGCGCGGTCCACATAGCGGCTGCCGCACAGGTGCACGAACGGCTCCTTGCTCCAATAGGCCTTGTAGAGATAGAAGGGGTCTTTTTTGAGCTTGCGGTCAAAGGTGACAAGTCCCTTCTGGTTCTCGCCGTGCTTGCCGCCCTCATCTCGGCCGTCGGCAGCAAAATCGAACATGTTCCACGCATGGGTGGCCCACAGCCACGGGCGTTCGGCGATCATCCTTGCCATGTGCTCGTGGTAAATGCACTGGTAGCTCTCGGTGTAGTCGCCCTTTTCCGGGTGGCTGCTCTGGTACTGGGGGTTGGCATCTGCACCGTACTCCGCCAGACCGATGCAGCGGTCCGGGTAATCCGCATGGTACTTGTCAAAGAACTCGTCATTCTGCTCCAATTCGCCCAGATACCAGCCGAAGTAGAGGTTGTAGCTGTTCACGTCCGGGATCTCCAGAATGGGGCTGTCGATGCCCAACATGAACACATTTGCCATGGTGGTCTTGCGGGTGGGGTCCAGCTTGTGCGCCAGTTCGTTCAGCAGACGGTGGTTTTCCAGCAGATCCTCGTTGACAGCGGAAGCAGCGGTGATCTCGTTGGACAGGCCCCACACGGCAATGCAGGGGTGGTTGTAATTCTGGAGGATCAGCTCTTCCATCTGGGTCAGGGTGTTGGCACGGCCGTTGGTCATGTGCATGGTGATGTAGGGGATCTCTGCCCAGATGACAAGACCCTTTTCATCACACAGGTCGTAGAAATACTGTGCGTGCTGATAGTGTGCCAGCCGGATGGTGTTGGCGCCGATTTCCAGAATGAGGGCAATGTCCTCCTCCATCATTTCGTTGGTCAGGGCAATGCCCGCACCCTTACGGTCCTGGTGGCGGGAAACACCGCGCAGCGGATATTCCCGGCCATTCAGGATAAAGCCCTTCTGGGGGTCGATCTCAAACTTGCGGCAGCCGAACCGGGCGGAGGTCTCCTCGCCATTGTCCAGCTTGGCAGATACGGTGTAGAGGAAGGGGTCGTCCACGCCATCCCACAGGTGGGCGTTGTTCAGCGTGAAAACAACCTTTGCGGTGCCCTTTTCCACCGGGGCGGTGAGGGTCTGACCCTCCAGTGCAAAGGTCACGTTCTGTGCGCCCACCACGGCGGCTTCCACGGTGACCTCGGCGGTCTTGGCAGCAAGGTCGGTGACGATGGGGGTCACCTTCAGTGCCGGTGCGCCATTAGCGGGCAGGGCAAAGTGTTCTGCCGGGACGATATGCAGGGTCACATCCCGGTAAATGCCGCCGTAGAAGGTGAAATCGGCTTTCTGGGGATACACGGTGTCGTTGTCGCTGTTGTCCACGGAAATTGCCAGCAGATTTTCCTCTTTGAGGTGGTCGGTCAGGTCTACCCGGAAGGTGGAGTAGCCGCCCTTGTGCTCGGCCAGCTTTTCACCGTTCAGGTAGACGGCGGCGGTCATAGCTGCGCCGTCCAGCTGCAAAACAGCCTTGCCGCCTGCCGGGATGGTGGGCTTTGCCAGGGCCAGCGTATACCAGCAGGTGCCGCGGTAGTAATCGTTGCCGCCGTCCTGACCGTCCACTGCGTTCCAGGTGTGGGGCAGAGCAATGGCCTCACCCATAACAGCGGTGGGGATGCCGGGGTTCTCCTTGGTAAAATGCCAGTCGCTCTGATTCAACAGGATGGTCTTGCTCATGGTAAAAACTCCTTTATAAAAGATGGATGGAATCAGCAAAGACCGAAAGAGCGTATGAGCCCTTTCGGTCTTTGCAGGGTGTTACTGCATCTGTTCTGCAATTACTTCATGACGAAGGGCTTCTTTCTTATCTGCGATGCGCTTCTGGACGTTGACCATTTCTTCCTTGGTCAGCGGGCAGCCCAGCATGGCGATCAGGGTGATGGCCCAGCCCAGCATGGGCAGACCGAACTTGATGGCAAGGGTCATCCAGAAGATGCCGCTGGTGTAGGGATCCGTGGGCTGGGGCATGGTGGTGGTGTAACCCAGAAGGGCGACCGCACCGGTGGCGATGACAGCAGCCACCGAGGTGATGAGCTTGTCCACCAGACTGTAAGTACCAGAAACGACAGCCGGGATATAGCGGCCGCTGCGGTCCAACTCGTAGTCAATGGTATCGGCCATGTAAGAAGTGTTGGAGGTGGTAATGCACATCATGGAACCATTCTGCAGCAGAGTCAGCAGGACGTAAACGATCATGTTCCAGCTGCCGATCACACCGATCTGACGAGTGTCGGTAAAGATGAAGAACAGGAACAGCACAGAGGCGATGGCCATGCTGACGCAGGTCCAGGTCACGATGCCCTTCTTGCTGCCATTTTTGCCCACATACTTTGCACCGAAGGCCGCAAAGAAGATGGAAGGCACCATGCTGATCACGCCAAGGGTGGTAGCAAGACCCATGTTGCCGATGAGGATGCCGTTCAGCATCGTGTTGATGATGGCCTGGCTACCTACCTGCTGTGCCAGCTTATCGGAAGCGTTGGAGGCGATGTAGCACTGCAGGGGCTTGTTGTGCTTGAGCACCTCAAGAATATCCGCAGTTTTCAGCGGCTCGTGTTTTTTGCTGGTGCCCTCGAAGTTTTCGGGCTTATCGTAGGCGGAGATACCGGCGCAGACGATCAGGGTGCCGATGCCGGCAATGATCAGCACGATGGTGCAGACCGTGCTGAGGAAGTCCTGATTAAAGGTGCCGCCGCACTTGGGCAGGATGACGGTGTAGATCAGCATGCTCATGCCCATGGGCACGGCGTAGTTCAGTGCAGTGGTCCAGACACCGATGGTGGGACGCTGGCGGGGATCGTTGGTCATGATAGCCGGCAGAGTCTGGGCGGTCATGTTGGTGACGGTATAGCCGATGATGTAAATAATGTAGGTCAAAACGAACACCGGCAAGCCGAAGCCCTTGCTGGAGCACAGGTTGAACATACACAGCAGGCCGACAGCCTCGATCAGGTAGCCGCTGATCAGCAGAATGCGCAGCTTGCCGAAACGGGTGTTGACGCGGTCGTAGACGAACGCCAGCATCGGGTCGGTAAAACCGTCCAGAATGCGAGCCAGCATCAGGATGATGCCCACGGCTGCAGTGGTGATGCCGTAGCCGATGCTGGCAGAATAACTGGCCATACCGATCAGGGAATAGATGCTCATGCCTACAAAAGCGTTGCAGGCGTAACAGATGATCTGCCAGAGCTTTGCACGGCGGTACTGGACGCCGTCTACTTCACTGGCACTGGGTTTCTTTTGGAACATAATGATTTTCCTCCTTTTTGTGTGAACTGAGTTCCGCTTTCTCTGACACCAGAATAACAGAATGCAACAGCCACTGCCGGATGAAAAACGATAGTTAAGGACAAAAATTCGTGCAATAATTTGTGGTGCGTGAATTTACATCCGCCTTCGCGATTTATTGTCCCATAGGGGAAAAACAGGTCTGCTACAATAGTCTCAACAAGCAACACGCAGGAAGGGAGAACCATCATGCAGAAATTTGAAAAAGGCTTTTTCATCGGTGCTGCAACAGCAGCCCATCAGGTAGAAGGTAACAATACGAATAGTGACTACTGGGCACAGGAACAGCTGCCCCATTCCAGCTTTACGGAGCCCAGCGGCATTGCCTGTGACCATTATCAACGGTACGAAGAAGATATCAAGCTCTTGGCCGATGCCGGGCTGAACGCCTACCGCTTTTCTATCGAGTGGGCACGGGTAGAGCCGGAGGAAGGAAAGTTCGACCCGGAAGCTATCGAGCATTACCGCAAGGTGATCGCCTGCTGCAAAGCGCATGGCGTAGAACCCATCGTCACCCTACTGCACTTTACCAGCCCGAAATGGCTCATCTGCAAGGGCGGCTGGGAAACCGAAAGCACCGTAGAGGATTTTAAACGTTATGTGACCTATGTGATGGAACAGCTGGGCAGCGAGCTGCGCTATGTCTGCACCATCAACGAGGCCAATATGGGCTTGCAGCTTGCCGCGATCTCCAAGCGGTTCCGTCTGATGGCAGAACAGGCTGCCCAAAATGCCGCATCGGCCGGAAAGTCTGCCGAGGGTACGGTGCAGGTGGGCATGAACTTCCAGAAGATGATGGAAAACATGAAGTATGCCGCCATGGAGAATGCACAGGTGTTCGGCACACCCCAGCCGCAGATCTTTGTCAGCGAGCGCACCCCGGAAGGTGATCTGCTGGTGCTGCGTGCCCATGCAGCCGCACGGGATGCCGTCAAAGCCATCTGCCCGCAGGTCAAGGTGGGCCTGACCCTCTCGCTGCACGACTTGCAGGCACAGCCCGGCGGCGAAGCCTTTGCCGAGGCCGCATGGCAGGAGGAGTTCACCCATTATCTGCCTTATATCAAAGACGATGATTTTCTGGGTGTGCAGAACTATACCCGCACCCTTTACGGCCCGCAGGGGCAGCTGCCGGCACCGGAGGGCGCAGAACTGACCCAGATGGACTACGAGGTCTATCCGCAGGCACTGGAACACGTCATTCGCAAGGTGGCAGAGGAATTCAAGGGTGACCTGATCGTGACCGAAAACGGCATTGCCACCGCCGATGATACCCGCCGTGTGGCGTTTATCCGGCAGGCGCTGGATGGCGTGCAACACTGCATCGCCGACGGCATCCCGGTGAAGGGATACTTCCATTGGAGCCTGATGGACAACTTTGAGTGGCAGAAGGGCTATGCCATGCAGTTCGGCCTGATCGCCGTGAACCGTGAAACCATGGAGCGGACCGCAAAGCCCAGCCTTGGGGTGCTGGGTAGTTACACAGAAAGATAAGCTGCAATAGCAAAAAAACAGGCTGCGGAAGATGAACCGCTCCCTGTCAAGTAGACAGATGAAAAAACAAAAAGTTTTCTCCAGGATCTCAGATAGGAGGTCCTGGTTTTCTTTTATGCAGCATCCAGCAAACTGCGGTAGTCCATAGGTGCGAGGCAATTTAGACGATGCTGACGCCGTTGGTAGTTGTAGTAATGAATGAATTGTCCTACCGCATCCACAAGCTCTTCATAGGTTTCAAAATGGTTGAGATAATACATTTCACACTTCAGAATGCCCCAGAATCCCTCCATCGGGCCATTGTCAATACATCTGCCAACACGGGACATGCTTT
>ENA-UESS01001381-UESS01001381.1-human-gut-metagenome-genome-assembly--contig:-NODE-1381-length-10761-cov-25.350618_pt1 | contig 10761 bp, 9 predicted proteins | sample MGYA00243004_ERZ508005 | MGnify/ENA primary metagenome ERZ508005 (study PRJEB26167, sample SAMN06115471) | human gut metagenome | host: Homo sapiens | place: China:Guizhou | collected 2016-06-29...
GAAAAAGTCCAGTTTATTGGACAGTATTTGCACTATCATAAAAACAAGAATACTCGTTTCTTTCTTCTTTGGCACATTGCAGATTTTTCCGTCTGCTTTTTGTGCAAAGTCCCAGAATTTTTCGTCGAAAAGCGCGTTTTGTTGACAGCCGCTTTTTGAAAAGCGTATCCTTATTGCAAACCAGAGTCAGGAGGTCATTTTATGGAGCACTCCACACGTCTTGCCCACATCAGCGAGGACGGCACCCGCACCCAGACCGTCTACGACCATCTCGCCGGCACTGCCAGGCTGGCCGGTTCCTTCGCAGCCCCCTTCGGGGCGCAGAGTGAGGCCGAATTTGCCGCGTGGCTCCACGACGTCGGCAAATACAGCGACGCCTTCCAGCTGCGGCTCAAAGGCGGCCCCAAGGTGGACCACTCCACCGCCGGAGCGCAGGAGGCCTGGGTTCGCCAGCATCTCCACACTGCCTTTGCCGTGGCCGGACACCACAGCGGCCTGCCCGACGGTGGGAGCCCCGCCGATGACCCGGGCGACGCCACCTTATATGGCCGGAGCAAGAAGCCGGTAGACCCCTACGACGGCTGGCAGGAAGTAACGCTCCCCGCCTCGACGCCGCCCGCGTGGGCCTGCGCCGACCCGCTGAGCCTCGCGTTCTTCACCCGGATGCTCTACTCCTGCCTTGTGGACGCCGACTTCATCGACACCGAGACCTTCATGGACGGCAAGGCCGCACCCCGGGGCAGCGGCACGGACATCGCCGCGCTGCGGGACATCGTCTCGGCACAGGCGCAGTGTTATCTCAGGGCCGAGTCGCCCTCGCCCGTCAGCGTCCAGCGCAACACCGTCCTCCGCGCCTGTCTCGAAAAAGGCGCTCACGGCCCGCAGGGGCTCTACACCCTCACCGTACCCACCGGCGGCGGCAAGACCTTCGCCTCCCTCGCCTTTGCGCTGGAGCACGCCGCCGCCCAGAAGATGAAGCGGGTCATCTATGTCATTCCTTATATGTCCATCATCGATCAGACCGCCGCCGTCTTCTCGGGCCTGCTGGGCGCAGAAAATGTTCTGGCCGACTTCTCCAACGCCGAGTACAAAACTGTTGAGCAGGACGACCTGACCCCCGCCCAGTACCGCCAGATGCTGGCCAGCGAAAACTGGGACGCCCCCGTCGTGGTGACGACGGCGGTGCAGTTCTTCGAGTCGCTCTACGCCAACCGCAGCAGCCGCTGCCGCAAGCTCCACAACATCGCCGACAGCGTCATCATCTTCGACGAGGCGCAGACCCTCCCGGGCGACTACCTTGCCCCCTGCGTCAGTGCCATCGCCCAGCTCATCCAGCATTACCACTCCACGGCCGTCCTCTGCACGGCCACCCAGCCTGCCCTTGAGCCGCTGTTCCGGCGCTTTGCACCTGAGCTCCACCCACAGGAGATCACGCCCGACGCAGCCCGCCTCTACGAAGTGCTCCGGCGCACCACACTGCAAGACCTTGGCACCCTGCCGCAGGAGGAGTTCGCCGCCCGGCTGGCCCGACACCCGCAGGTGCTCTGCGTGGTCAACCGCCGCAAGACGGCCCAGCAGCTCTACGCTGCTCTGCCCGCCGAGGGCAGCTACTGCCTGACCACCCTGCTCTGCGCCGCCGACCGCCGCCGTCAGCTGGACGACATCCGCCAGCGGCTGAAAGAGGGTCTGCCCTGCCGGGTGGTGTCCACCTCTCTCATCGAGGCGGGCGTGGACGTGGATTTTCCCGTCGCTTACCGCGAGCAGTGCGGTCTTGACTCGCTCTTACAGACTGCCGGGCGCTGCAACCGCGAGGGACGGCGGGGTACAGAGGAAAGCATCGTCTACCGGTTCCGGCTGGACGAGTGTTCCACGCCCCAGATGCTCAGGCAGAATGTCAGTGCGCTGGACTACACCGCCCGGCATCAGGACACACTGGACACGCCCCGGGCCATTCAGCTCTACTTCAACGAGCTTTCCGACCTGCGCGGCCCCGACGCCGTGGACAAGCACGGCATTCTGGATGCCTTTCTCCGGGGCATCCGGGGCTGCCAGCTCCCCTTCGCGCAGGTGGCGGAGGAATTCCGCCTCATCGAGAACGCTGCCCGCACGGTCTATCTGCCCGTCGGCGAGGGCGCAGCCCTCTGTGAACAGCTGCGCAGCGGTCATGTTACCCGGACGCTGCTGCGGAAGCTGGGCGTTTACAGTGTCTCCTGCTACAAAGACCAGTTCGACAAGCTCGACGCCGCCGGCGCGCTGGAACTGCGACCCGATGGCTCGGCCATCCTCACCGACACCAGCTGCTACAGTGAAAAGACCGGCCTTGCCATGGATGTGGAGACGGGCATCGGCCTTTACTTCTAAAAGAAAGAGGTGGTTTCAATGACCGATATTCATCTTAGTCTGAAAATTCAACTTCACCCGGAAAGGAGGCGATGCTGATGTCCATGCTCATTGAGGTGTGGGGCGACTATGCCTGTTTCACTCGCCCGGAAATGAAGACCGAGCGTGTGAGCTACGATATGATCACCCCGTCCGCCGCGCGGGGCCTTGTGGAAGCCATCTACTGGCACCCCGGGCTGCGTTATACGGTTGACCGCATCTATCTGCTCAAGCCCTTCGGCCTTGACCCCGAGGACGAAGCGTCCACCGAGGAATACACCCAGCGGCCTATCCGGTTCACCAACATCCGGCGCAATGAGGTCAAATCCACCCTGCTGTCATCCGCCGCCCTCAGTGCGGCCAAAGGCGGCACGCCGCCGGTGCTCTACACCTCGGAGGACATCCAGCAGCGGGCCGCGATGGTCCTGCAGGACGTCCACTACGTCATCGAGTGTCACTTTGATTTGACGGACAAGGCCGCCCCCAGCGACAACCCCGGCAAGTTCCAGGACATCCTGCACCGACGCCTGCGCAAAGGTCAGTGCTATCACCAGCCCTGTTTCGGGTGCCGGGAGTTCCCGGCCAACTTTCGGGAGTGGCCGGGCGGCAGCATTCCGGCGCTGAAGGTCACACAGGACCTCGGCTTCATGCTCCACAGCCTCGATTACTCTGATTCGGCCAACATCCGCAGCCAGTTCTTCCGCGCAAAGCTGGTGGACGGCGTGATGGAATGCCGGGACGTGGAGGTGTTTACATGATACTCCAAGCACTCACCGCCTATTATGAACAGCTCTTGAAGCAGGGCAGAGTGGAGGCCCCCGGCTGGGACAGTAAGTTCAAAGTCAGCTATGAACTGCGCCTCGGCCCCGACGGCCAGCTCCTCGCCCTCAACGACCTGCGGCAGGAAGTCCCCAAGGGCAAGAAGACCGTCATCTCCCCCCGTGAACTCCCTGTCCCCCACCGGGTCAAACGCGCCTCCGGCGTCGCCGCAAACTTTTTGTGCGACAATACGTCCTATCTGCTGGGCGCAGACGAAAAGGGCAAGCCTGAGCGCTCCCGCCAGTGCTTCGAAGCCTGCGCCGCCCTCCACCACAAGGTACTCGACGGAGTAGACTCCCCTGCCGCCAAAGCCATCCTCGCCTTTTTTGACAGCTGGGAGCCGGATACAGCCCCCACCCACCCGCTGCTGGCAGAGCAGTGGGCCGACCTGAACAACAACGCGAACCTTGTGTTCGGCTACGAATCCCCCGACGGCGCCCACTGGCTGGCCACCACAGATGACGCCATCCGGGCCGCATGGCAGTCCGCCTTTGACACCTCTGATGCAGACGCCGAGACGGCCCGCTGCCTCATCACCGGAAAAGAGGCCGGTATCGCCCGCATCCACCCCGCCATCAAGGGTGTGATGGGCGCACAGGCCGCCGGTGCGGCGCTGGTCTCCTTCAACGCGCCCGCTTTCTGCTCCTATGGCCATGAGCAGGGTGCCAACGCCCCCGTCAGCGAGTACGCGGCTTTCGCCTACACCACGGCCCTCAATCTGCTGCTGGCTGACCGGAACTGCTGTCAGCGCATCGGCGACACCACCATCGTCTGCTGGGCCGAAAACGCCGCTCCCGTCTACTCAAATGCCATGCTGATGTTTTTCTGCGGCGGTGCCGAGGCGCGCGGTGTCTCGGAAAGCGACCTTTCCGCCGCACTGAAAGCCCTTTCTCAGGGACGCCCCGTCTCCTTCCTCGATGACAAGCTGGACCCGAACCAGAACTTCTATGTGCTGGGCATCTCGCCCAACGCAGCCCGGCTCTCCGTCCGGTTCTTCCTGCGCAGCAGTTTCGGACAGTTTGCCAAAAATCTGCAGGACCACGCCGACCGGCTCAGCATCACCCGCCCCGCCTTCGACAAGCGGGAAAACCTGTCGGTCTGGGCGCTGGCGCAGGAGACGGTCAACCAGAAATCCCGGGACAAAAATCCATCGCCCCAGCTGGTGGGCGATCTGCTCCGGGCCATCCTCACCGGCGGACCCTATCCCGCCACCCTGATCAACGGCGTGACCCTCCGCATCCGGGCCGAACAGGAAGTCACCCGGGGCCGCGCCGCTATCCTGAAAGCCTACTATCTCCGCAACTACCCCACCGAGCTCAACAAGGAGGTATTTACCGTGAGCCTGAACGAAAGCAGCCATGTCCCCTATGTTCTGGGGCGTCTCTTCTCTGTGCTGGAGACGATCCAGAGCGTCGCCAATCCCGGCATCAACGCCACCATCAAAGACCGGTACTTCAACTCGGCCTGTGCCACCCCGGCAACGGCCTTCCCTACGCTGGTCAAGCTGGCTCAGAAGCATCTGCAGAAGATGAGCACCCCCAACGAGGTGCATTTCAGCAAACAGCTCACCGAGCTGATGGCCCAGCTGCCCGAGACAGGCTTCCCGGCGCGGCTCAGCCTGCCGGAGCAGGGTGCCTTTGAGATCGGCTATTACCACCAGACCCAGAAACGCTACGCCAAAAAGAATGAGGAGGAATAAACCATGTCTGAGCCCATCAAGAACCGCTATGATTTCGTCATCCTGTTCGACGTCGAGAACGGCAACCCCAACGGCGACCCCGACGCAGGCAATATGCCCCGTATCGACCCCGAGACGGGCTACGGTCTGGTGACCGATGTCTGCCTCAAGCGGAAGATCCGCAACTATGTCGAGACCCTGAAAGAGGACGAAAAAGGCTATCGTATCTACATCAAGGACGGCGTTCCTCTCAACCGCAGCGACGCCGAGGCCATCAAAACTCTGGGCATCGCCCCCGACCTGAAAGCTGCCAAAAAGGCCGACCCCGACATCGATGCCAAGCTGCGGGACTATATGTGTGAGAACTACTTCGACATCCGCACCTTCGGTGCCGTCATGACCACCTTCGTCAAGGGTGCGCTGAACTGCGGTCAGGTGCGCGGCCCCGTCCAGCTGAGCTTTGCCCGCTCGGTGGATCCCATCGTCCCGCAGGAAGTCACCATCACCCGCGTGGCCATCACCACCGAGGCCGATGCCGAGAAGAAGGGTACTGAGATGGGCCGCAAGCACATCGTGCCTTACGCCCTCTACCGCGCCGAGGGCTATGTCTCAGCCAACCTCGCCCGGAAGACCACCGGCTTCTCCGAGGATGATCTGAAACTTCTGTGGACTGCCATTCTGAATATGTTCGAGAACGACCACAGCGCTGCCCGGGGCAAGATGGCCGTGCGGGAGCTCATCGTGTTCAAGCACGATTCTGAGCTGGGCAATGCCCCGGCCTATAAGCTCTTCGACTCCGTCGCCGTCCAGCGCAAGCCCGATGTGGACGCCGCCCGCAGCTACCGCGACTACACCGTCACGGTGGCAGACACTCTGCCGGAAGGAGTCACCTGCAAGAGGCTGTCCTGATGGGCGGCGCAGACGACTGGCTGCCCCTGTCGGGCATCCAGCACTTCTGCTTCTGCCGCCGCCAGTGGGCGCTCATCCATCTGGAACAGCAGTGGGCGGAGAACCGCCGCACCGTCGAAGGCCAGCTCGACCACGCCCGCTGCCATGACGCAAACCAGACCGAACGGCGCGGCGGCCTGCTCATCACCCGAGGGATGCAGGTGGTCAGCCGTCGGCTTGGCCTGAGCGGAAACTGCGATGTCGTCGAGTTCCGGGCTGACCCGGAGGGCATCCCGCTGCAAAACGCGGAAGGGCTCTGGAAGCCCATGCCTGTCGAGTACAAGCATGGCCGTGCCAAGGCCAGCGACGCTGACCGGCTGCAGCTCTGCGCACAGGCCATGGCGCTGGAAGAGATGCTGGTGTGCAGCATCCCGGAGGGTGCGCTCTTCTACGAGGAAACGCGGCGGCGGGAGGTCGTGCCGCTGACCGAAGAACTCCGCCAGACCACCCAGAAGATGGCCGATGAGATGCACGCCTATTTTGCCCGAGGCTATACGCCCAAATCAAAGCCCGGCACCCACTGCAACGCCTGCTCCCTCAAAGAGCTCTGCCTCCCCGTGCTGTATCAGCGTGCCGACCCGAAAGCCTATCTCCGCGCCCATCTGGACGAGATGCAGGAGGCCGCGCCATGAGAAAGTTTTTGAACACGCTCTACGTCCTCAACAAGGACGCCTACCTTTCCCTCGAGGGGGAGAACATCGTCCTGCTCTGCAACAAGGCTGAAATTGGCCGGGTCCCGCTCCACAGGCTGGAAGGCATCGTCTGCTTCAGCTATCCCGGCGCAAGCCCTGCCCTGATGGGAAAATGCGCCCGCCTCGGGGTCGATTTGAGCTTTTTCAGCCCGCAGGGACGCTTTCTGGCCCGGGCCGTAGGCGAAGAGCGGGGCAACGTCCTGCTGCGGCAGACCCAGTACCGCATCGCAGACAGCGAGGCAGAGAGCTGTCTCTATGCGCGCAATTTCATCCTGGGCAAAGTCTATAACGCCCGCTGGGTGCTGGAACGGGCCACCCGCGACCACCCTCAGCGGGTGCCGGTGGAACAGCTCAAGCGCACCAGCGCCCAGCTGGCGGCGGCGCTGCCCCTCATCGAGCAGTGTGACGACCTCGACCAGCTTCGCGGTCTGGAGGGCGAGGCGGCACAGCGGTATTTCGACTGCTTTGATTCACTCATCCTGCAGCAGCACGATGATTTTTCTTTCGCAGGCCGGAGCCGCCGCCCGCCGCTGGACAGCACCAATGCCCTGCTCTCCTTCGCTTATTCGCTTCTGGCCTCCGACTGCACAGCAGCTCTTCAGAGTGTGGGCCTCGACCCCTACGTCGGCTTTCTCCACCGCGCCCGGCCCGGGCGCAGGAGCCTCGCCCTCGACCTCATGGAAGAGCTGCGTGCAGTTTATGCCGACCGCTTCGTGCTCTCCTGCATCAACCAGAAAATCATGACGCCGAAGCATTTCCAGAAGCAGGAGAACGGGGCCGTCCTTCTCACCGATGAGGGCCGCCGCGCCTTTCTGGGCGGGTGGCAGACCCGCAAGCAGGAGACTATCACACACCCGTTCCTGAACGAAAAGCTTCCGTGGGGCCTCGTGCCTTATGTGCAGGCTCTGCTTCTGGCCCGCACCCTGCGGGGCGATATGGAGCTTTACCCGCCATTTTTCTGGAAGTGAGGGATGTGTATGCTGGTCCTTATCACCTACGACGTCAATACCGAAACTCCTGCCGGGCGCAAACGTCTGCGCAAAGTCGCCAAGCGCTGTGTGGACCACGGCCAGCGGGTGCAGAACTCCGTGTTCGAGTGTCTGCTGGATGCCGCGCAGTATGCCGTTCTCAAGGCGGAGCTGACGTCTCTCATCGACCCTGCGCTGGACAGTCTGCGCTTCTACCAGCTGGGCAACAACTATAAGAGCAAGGTGGAGCATGTCGGCGTTCATCCGCCCTTCGAGCAGGACGGCCTGCTGTTGTTCTGAGTTTCCCGCCCCGGTGCGAAGGGCGAGTTCTCAGCATTTTTCCGGCACCTTCGCACCGGATTTTTGTGTCATTTTGCATGATTTGGATAGTTCTTTGACCCGTTGTAAATCAAGGCTCTTCTAAATTCGTGCAGAATGTTGTATAATTTGTTTGAAAATAGAGATTTTGTCTCTGTTTTTGCTGTCGCCCTCCTCGCGGAGGGCGTGGATAGAAATAACCATCCGCGTCGTCTCCTGCTACGCCGACATCGTGGGTCGCCCTCCTCGCGGAGGGCGTGGATAGAAATGATAGGCCGGGTGGATTTGTTGATATAATTATACCACGTCGCCCTCCTCGCGGAGGGCGTGGATAGAAATAGGATGTGGGCGGAGCCAAACGCAGCAGTGACCATGTCGCCCTCCTCGCGGAGGGCGTGGATAGAAATAACGATGGCGTACACAAGGCAGGGGACGGTGATTGTCGCCCTCCTCGCGGAGGGCGTGGATAGAAATTTTTGCACAAAGGCGTCCCGTGGGCGCAGCCGCTCGGTCGCCCTCCTCGCGGAGGGCGTGGATAGAAATCGAGAAAGACGACGACGGCAGCAATGATTATTTGTCGCCCTCCTCGCGGAGGGCGTGGATAGAAATCACTCTGAAACCGAAATCACCCCGGAAATGTTTGACGTCGCCCTCCTCGCGGAGGGCGTGGATAGAAATAGAGTCTTCATGATTTAACCTCCAATCAGGTCTGGTCGCCCTCCTCGCGGAGGGCGTGGATAGAAATAGCCGAAGGCCGAGCGGCTTGATGTACGCCTCGATGTCGCCCTCCTCGCGGAGGGCGTGGATAGAAATATGGAGGATCTCGCGGCCGTCAAGGGCAAGAGCAAGTCGCCCTCCTCGCGGAGGGCGTGGATAGAAATCGGCATGGCCGTCAGGGATCACACCCAAGAGGTGGTCGCCCTCCTCGCGGAGGGCGTGGATAGAAATAGCCACGCCTCGGAGCCGATCGTCAGCGTGTTGGTGTCGCCCTCCTCGCGGAGGGCGTGGATAGAAATACGCGGTCGTTTTTGCTGGTCGACCAGACGAGGCGGTCGCCCTCCTCGCGGAGGGCGTGGATAGAAATTCGAGCTGCGAGAGCTTAGTCGGCACGGGGATCCGTCGCCCTCCTCGCGGAGGGCGTGGATAGAAATTCTCCATGTTGTGCGGCCCGCCCTTGTTGTATTGAGTCGCCCTCCTCGCGGAGGGCGTGGATAGAAATGTCGCAAAGCATAAGACGTCCGCCGCAATGCGGGTCGCCCTCCTCGCGGAGGGCGTGGATAGAAATTTGATGGTCATTGCACTCTTCTCGCTGATCGTCTTGTCGCCCTCCTCGCGGAGGGCGTGGATAGAAATAGGGTTTCGACGACTTCCAGAGCCTCGTTCTGAGTCGCCCTCCTCGCGGAGGGCGTGGATAGAAATACCGACGTGACCGACAAAGACAAGGATCTCCCCTGTCGCCCTCCTCGCGGAGGGCGTGGATAGAAATTCAATCCTCCGCTTGGCGTAATGTGCGCCGCGTGTCGCCCTCCTCGCGGAGGGCGTGGATAGAAATTGGATCGTGGGAACCAGATCGTAACGTCTACCCTCGTCGCCCTCCTCGCGGAGGGCGTGGATAGAAATTATGAAGCCAGTCTGCCGTCAGAGCGAGCAGGCAGGTCGCCCTCCTCGCGGAGGGCGTGGATAGAAATTATATGCAAGGCGAGGGCGTACTGCTGGGAAGCAGTCGCCCTCCTCGCGGAGGGCGTGGATAGAAATCGATTCCGGTAGAGGATTACCACGTCTGCCGCCACGTCGCCCTCCTCGCGGAGGGCGTGGATAGAAATCATTTGAGAGTGGTCTCCTTGCCGCAATCGCCGCGTCGCCCTCCTCGCGGAGGGCGTGGATAGAAATAGACAGCCCCGGCGGCGAACCGGGGATGACTGGAGTCGCCCTCCTCGCGGAGGGCGTGGATAGAAATAGCTGCAAACCAACATTGGTACGCAGGTAGTCATGTCGCCCTCCTCTCGGAGGGCGTGGATAGAAATCGAATCGACCATCTGGCGAGTACACCCGCAGGGGGTCGCCCTCCTCGCGGAGGGCGTGGATAGAAATTACAACGCAAAGGCGGTCGAGGTTTCCACCCCGAGTCGCCCTCCTCGCGGAGGGCGTGGATAGAAATCCCCATTACGTCGGGGAAAAGAGCCGGACAAAGTTGTCGCCCTCCTCGCGGAGGGCGTGGATAGAAATGCAAAGCTGACGGCGCAGAAAGAACGCCTCGCAGGTCGCCCTCCTCGCGGAGGGCGTGGATAGAAATGAGGCGACCGCGACGAGCATTATCGGCCAGATGGTCGCCCTCCTCGCGGAGGGCGTGGATAGAAATCGCTCAATCTTCCGGGCGGCAACGATGGCCTGCGTGTCGCCCTCCTCGCGGAGGGCGTGGATAGAAATACATAGTATTTGACACCGACGGCGGCGCCGTGCTGGTTGCCCTCCTCGCGGAGGGCGTGGATAGAAATTGTTTGCAGAATGGGGGCTCTGCCGCCCTTGCTGGGTCGCCCTCCTCGCGGAGGGCGTGGATAGAAATGCAGGTGTCCGGGTTAAGCCGCTTGCAGTAGATCAGTCGCCCTCCTCGCGGAGGGCGTGGATAGAAATCATCCGCCGCCGCTTGGCAGCGCGGATGCGGGCATGTCGCCCTCCTCGCGGAGGGCGTGGATAGAAATATCTCCATTTTGTAGTCCTTTCTTTATGCTGTGTGTCGCCCTCCTCGCGGAGGGCGTGGATAGAAATAGCTCGGCTACACCGCAGGACAAGCCGCGGTCCGGGGTCGCCCTCCTCGCGGAGGGCGTGGATAGAAATGATGCTTATGCAGATGGGGTATAACACCATGGCAGGTCGCCCTCCTCGCGGAGGGCGTGGATAGAAATAATTTTTTCAGGGGAAATTTTGCGGCCGACGAAGTCGCCCTCCTCGCGGAGGGCGT
>ENA-UESS01001385-UESS01001385.1-human-gut-metagenome-genome-assembly--contig:-NODE-1385-length-10739-cov-10.294691_pt1 | contig 10739 bp, 12 predicted proteins | sample MGYA00243004_ERZ508005 | MGnify/ENA primary metagenome ERZ508005 (study PRJEB26167, sample SAMN06115471) | human gut metagenome | host: Homo sapiens | place: China:Guizhou | collected 2016-06-29...
TGCAAGCATTCGACGCTCATTCGAGACTATTTACATGGCTCTGAATAGTTAACTACAAATAACAAATATACACAAATATCCCCTTAAATGCAAGCATTCCAAAGACATTTGTGTATATCTTAATCACTGTTTATGAAATTCTATACCACCGTATGGCTTATAAATTTACCACGTTACGGTTCTCACCACGCATAAATGCCTTAATGTTCTCGTAGACGCCCTGTACGCAACGGGTACGTGCCTCCACGCTGGCCCATGCCAGGTGCGGTGTGATGATCAGCTTGTTACTGTCTTTTAACTGGCTTAAAGGATTAGATAACTCCAAAGGCTCCTTTTCCAGGACATCCAGACCTGCTGCCTGAATCTCTCCGGCCACCAGTGCTTCATAGAGATCAGCGTTATTTACCACGGGGCCTCTTGCCACATTGATGAGGATTGCTGTCTTTTTCATCTTACGAAGGGCTTCCTTATCAATGAAATTACGGGATAAGTCACTTAACGGACAATGCAGGGACAGGAAATCGCTCTCTTTTAACAGGGTATCCTTGTCCACCTGCGGATAATCCGTACAGGTGCTCTTGCCCGTGATGGAATAAAAGATTACCTTACAGCCGAAAGCGGTAGCGATCGCTGCGGCTCTCCTGCCGATATTCCCCATTCCTACAATGCCCCATGTCTTACCTTCTAATTCATAAAAAGGTCTGTCAAAATTAGAAAAACGATCCTGTGCACTGTAAGCGCCGGATTTTACATATTCATCATAGTAGGGCAGCTTCTGGCTCAATGCCAGCGCCAGAGTAAAAGTATGCTGTGCCACCATGGCTGTGGAATAGTCCACCACATTTGCCACCTTGATGCCTCTGGACTTGCAATATGCCAGATCACAGTTGTCGTATCCGGTGGCAAGCTCACAGATCAGCTTCACATTGGGGCAATCCTTCAGGGATTCCTCTTTCATGGGAGCCTTGTTGCAGACAATGACATCCGCATCGCCCACACGCTCTGCCACTTCCTGTGCAGTAACGGTATTCGGGTAACTGGTCACTTCTCCCAATTCATTAAAGCAGTCCACCGGCACATCCGTGCCGGCGCTGTTTCTCTCCAGTAAAACAATCTTCATCTCTAGCAATTTCTCCTGTCTTTTGTTTTCTTTTCGTAATAGCATAATAACATAGTAGAATAAACGATTTTTCCGGGCTATCGCCCTACTTACTTATTCCATCATACAGCAACAGCGTAATGAAATCAATTCATTACGCTGTCCTTTTCTGCTTTTGAAACATATTACTGCCGGAGTGATCCCGCCTCTGTGGCTTACAATCTCTTCAGCAGTTCTTCTCTCTGTGCCTCATAACCGGGCTTGCCAAGCAGAGCGAACATATTCTTCTTGTAGCTCTCTACACCGGGCTGGTTGAAAGGATTTACACCCAGCAGGTATCCGCTGACACCGCAGGCAAACTCGAAGAAATAGAACAGTTCACCGAGATAGAACTCATTTACCTCGGGAACGGTTACCATGAAGTTGGGAACCTGACCGTCGGTATGTGCCAGAATGGTTCCGTTCATAGCGCTCTTATTGACGAAATCAACGGTCTTGCCTGCCAGATAGTTCAGACCATCCAGATCTACAGGCTCCTCGCCGATGGTAAGCTCCTCTCTCGGAGTGTCGATATTGATCACGGTCTCGAACATTACACGGGAACCGTCCTGAATGAACTGACCCATGGAATGCAGATCGGTGGTCAGATCCACGCTTGCGGGGAACAGACCCTTGTTGTCCTTACCTTCGCTCTCACCGAACAGCTGCTTCCACCACTCACTTACATAGTGAACAGCGGGCTCATAATTCGCCAGGATCTCAACACTCTTACCCTTGCGCAGTAAGATGTTACGCAGAGCCGCATACTGTAAAGCATCGTTCTCTTCGAAATCATTCTCCAGGGCACGCTTTCTTCCGCTGGCTGCACCTTCCATCAGCTTGTCGATATCAGCACCGCTGACAGCGATCGGTAACAGACCTACAGCGGTCAGTACGGAGAAACGTCCTCCTACATCATCGGGTACTACGAAGGTCTCGTAACCTTCCTCATCGGACAGATGCTTTAAGCTTCCCTTCGCCTTATCGGTGGTAGCATAAATTCTCTCTGCCGCACCCTTCTTGCCATATTTAGCTTCCAGCTTCTCCTTGAATACACGGAAAGCGATGGCAGGCTCAGTGGTGGTACCGGACTTGGAGATCATGTTGATGGAGAAATCTCTGTTGCCTACTACATCCATCAGGTGCTTCAGATAGGTGGAGCTGATGGAGTTACCACAGAAGTAGATCTCCGGAGTCTTACGTACACTCTTATCCAGTACATTGTAGAAGCTGTGGCTTAAGAACTCGATAGCCGCTCTGGCTCCCAGATAAGAACCACCGATACCGATAACCAGCAGAACGTCGGAATCACTCTGGATCTTCTTCGCTGCTGCCTTGATGCGGGCAAACTCTTCCTTGTCGTAATCAACGGGAAGGTCGATCCAGCCCAGAAAATCATTGCCTGCGCCGGTCTTGGATACCAGGGTCTCCTTCGCATCCAGGGTAAGCTTCTTCATGTAACCGATCTCTTCTTCAGAAATAAAAGAGCCGGCCTTGGAATAATCAAATGTAACTTGTCTGCTCATAATGCTCCTCCTTATATCTTGCAGATATATCACGCATTCTTGCGTTACTTACTTAAAAAATCCGTTTTTATTTTAACAAAGTTACATTCTATTTTCAAGACATATCTATCGATCCGGAAATGTTTTCCGGATTCTTACGGATGTCCGGCATTTTCCATTATACCGTCAGCAGTTCCTGAAGTAATGCCTGCAATTCTTCCTCCGTGACTCTGGCGGGATCCTCCGGTCTCTTTGGCAGCACTTTTTCTTCCGGCTTTTCATGTGCGGCATTTTCTACGGAAAATACTTCTCTGTCCAGACGATCTCCCGTTTCTTCCGGCTGCGCCATTCTGCTGCTGATCGGCATCAGTTCCACCGTCCGCCTGCCGGAAGCTCTCTGCTGTCTTCCTCTCGTTCTTCCGGCCGCACTGATCTCCTCTCCCAGGCTTCCCGGCCCGTAGAGTCTTTCATAATCCTGTTCCGTGACAGAGATCCGGCCCGACAGATGATTTTCCAGATAATCGATAAGGTTTGTTTTCAGCACCCTGCGTTTTCCCTTGATATCCACCATGGCAGACAGGGAAAAATACAGATACATCCCTAAAAAACTTACTATGTAAAAAGGCAGGATCTCCCCCAGCATCCTTCCGTCCATGATCCCCTTGCAGATCCCGACACCCGCAAACACAATGGAAAACAGCATGCACTGACCGGACAGATGATACCATGCGTCAAAGGATAAGTGTCCAAACGCCAGCCGGTTGAGGAACTTGTCCACGAATACCGGAATATTCGATACTCCGCCGTTTAACTGGTAACAGTTTGCAAATTTTACTTTACACTGTTTCAACAGGCGGTTATTTGTCGTTGCCATATTATCCGTCTCTTTTATCATCGTATGGTAGAATCCTGCCAGAAGCAGACGCACCAGAATACTAAGTCCCAGAAATACCAGAATCCCGGCCGTGATCACCTTTTCTTCCTTGAAAATCGTAAACATAACCCGCGCTCCTTTCTCTCGCTTCTTTATAGTATAACGTATATGTGTCTTATTTTGTACGTTTTTCCATCGTCATTCTTCTACATTGTCAGACAGAAAAAGTGCTTCCTTTACATTTTTATAATAAGAAAACCTCTCGCATATTATTGTATAAATGTCGGAAATCTGCTATAATCACTCCTTAGAAATTTAATTTGAAAAGGACGGTTTTACATATGATATACAAGACAAAGGGTACCTGTTCCACTTCGATTGACGTAGAATTAAAGGATGGTGTCATTGATTCCGTAAAATTCACCGGCGGATGCAACGGTAATCTGCAGGGAATCAGTGCTCTGGTAAAAGGCATGAAGCCGGAAGAAGCCATCAGCCGCCTCAAGGGAATCCGCTGCGGTTTCAAGCCTACCTCCTGTCCCGACCAGCTGGCTCATGCCCTGGAGGAAATGATCGCACAGTAATCTCACCGACAAGAAGGATTTTATTATGAAAAAAATCGTATTGACCGGCGGCGGAACTGCCGGACATGTAACCCCCAATATTGCTTTATTACCGGCGCTGCAGGCGGCCGGCTATGAAATTGCCTATGTGGGATCTTATGAAGGCATTGAGAAAAAGCTGATTGCGGATTTCAACATTCCCTACACAGGCATTTCTACGGGCAAATTCCGCAGATACCTGGATCCGAAGAACTTCTCCGATCCGTTCCGTGTCATGAGGGGATTTGTGGAGGCCAGAAATTATCTGAAAAATTATCAGCCGGATGTGGTCTTCTCCAAGGGCGGATTCGTAAGCGTCCCGGTCGTCCGTGCCGCAGCTTCCTTACATATTCCCTGTATCATCCATGAATCGGATATGACACCGGGACTGGCCAACAAGCTGTGCATTCCCGTGGCGGAAAAAGTGTGCTGTAATTTCCCGGAAACCATGAAAAATATCCCGGCAGACAAGGCCGTCCTCACCGGTTCCCCCATTCGTGCAGAACTGGCACAGGGCAGTAAACTGGCCGGACTGAATATGTGCGGCTTCACCGCCAACAAACCCGTGATCATGGTCATCGGCGGAAGTCTGGGCGCAGCCAATGTGAACAAGGCTGTCCGGGATGCTCTGCCGAAGCTGTTGGAGGATTTTCAGGTAGTCCATCTCTGCGGCAAGGACAAGATCGACAACCTGCTGTTAAATACCCCCGGATATAAACAGTTCGAATATATCAAATCGGAATTAAAGGACATTTTCGCCATGGCAGACGTGGTGATTTCCCGTGCCGGAGCTAACGCCATCTGCGAACTTCTGGCGCTGAAGAAGCCCAATATCCTGATCCCCCTGCCTGCCGCCAGCAGCCGCGGAGACCAGCTGTTGAATGCCGCTTCCTTCGAAGCGCAGGGTTATTCCATTGTGCTGAATGAGGATGATATTACGACGAATCTGCTGGTGGATAAGGTGCATGAGCTGTACTTCAACCGCCAGAATTATGTAGAAGCCATGAGCCGCAGCCACCAGATGGATGCGATCAACACAATCATGTTGCTGATCAATGAAGCCGCAAACAAGAGTCATACGCAATAATGTCATGTATTGATTGAGGGGATTATTTTGAAAGGATTATTGGAAATCTGCTGCGGCAGCTTCGAAGATGTAAAAACCGCCTGGCAAAATGGTGCTGACCGGGTAGAGCTTAACAGTGCACTGTATCTGGGTGGTCTCACACCTTCTACGGCCAATCTGATCTGTGCAAAAGAGCAGTGCAGCATCCCTATTGTAACCATGGTCCGCCCAAGAGGAGGCGGCTTCTGCTATTCACAGGATGAATACGAGACCATGCTCTTAGATGCCCGCATACTTTTAGAGCACGGAGCTGACGGTATTGCTTTCGGCTTTTTGACAGAGGACCATGCCATCCATAGGAACCGGACGCAGGAAATGATCGACCTTATCCATAGTGCCGGAAAAGAAGCTGTATTTCACCGGGCGTTTGATTGTGTTGCACAACAGGAACGTGCGGTGGAAGCATTGATCTTACTTGGTGCGGACCGGATCCTCACCAGTGGTGGTGCACCCGATGTATGGTCGGGCAGAACGCAATTGCAAAAGCTGCAAAGCCAGTATGGTAAGGATATCACATTTTTAGCCGGAAGCGGTGTGAATGCACAAAACGTAAAAGCTCTGATGGAATATACGAGCATAGAGCAGGTTCATACATCCTGCAGAAGCTGGCAGCCGGATGCGACCGCCTCCCTGCAGGACGTGGACTTCTCTTATGATAGAAACCGAAAGAATGCATATGAAGCAGTGGATGCCGGAAAGGTGAAGGAAATGCGGGCAGCAATGCCTATATTGTAATCAGCCCCTGTTCTAAGCAAAAATCGTAGACTCCGTCTTCTTCCACCGATTTGCACGTACAGGTGGCGTGGGCTTTGATCTCATCCTTCGCATTCCCCATGGCCACACCGGTGCCGACTGCTTCCAGCATCTCGATATCATTGAAGCCATCTCCAAAAGCGATGGCTTCCTCCTTTGTAAAGCCAAAATGCTGAAGTACCGCGCGCACAGCGTTTCCCTTCCCACATTCCAGAGGAATGATATCAGCCGCTCTATCCCACCACGCTGTAATCTGTGTATGGTGCGTACCATAGAGAATCCTCTCATACTCTTCTTCCCGGCAGGCACACATCATCTGATAGATATCCTCACGAACCCGTTCATCGAATTGTTTATCGATTTTCAGCATCTCATTACCGAATCTGAAATACTGCTCCAGATCCGGATCTGTACCGTTGGTGATGATAAAATGTTCGTTACTGATTGCTGCCGCCCTATGCATATCTTTCAGATTCTGAAGGATCTGAAGCTTGTCCATCCGATCAAGCGGGCACTTAAAAATAATCTCGTCTCCGACTGTTACATAAGAACCGTTAAAGGTCAGAAGCGCATCGAAATCAATCCCCGGAAAACGCGGCGCCGACAGATATCCTCTTCCGGTCGCCATACACAGCTTCACCCCATTCTGTCGAAGAGAAATTAATGTATGCAGCGTCCGCTCACTTAATTCTTTATGACCCATCTTCAAAAGCGTCCCATCGACATCAAAAAATGCAATTTTAATCATGCCTGCCACCTCCGTCCGGCTCACAGGATATATTCCATCTGCCGTTCTTTTGTCTTCATTCCCATCTTTTCATAAAAATGCTCTGCCGAAGTATTGCCTGCCCAGACGTTCAGGGTTACTTCATAGCAGCCCAGTTCTTTTGCCTGCTGCTTCACATATTCGAACAGGCTTTCCCCGATATGCTGCCCCCGTGTCTGCTTGTCAACGCAAAGGTCATCGATAAACAGTGATTTGAAGGGGACCATATTCGTGGAAAAGGGCTGCTCCCTGAGTTGGCAGAATGCATAGCCCATGCACAGATCGTCCTCGTCTACAGCAACATAGATAGGATGATCCTCCTGTTCCAATAGCTCTGCCAGCTCGCAGGGGGTGTATTTCGTAGTACCCGGTATAAAAATATCCGGACGGAGCTCTGCATGTATCTGTAATACCTGCCCCAACAGTGCAAGAATTCTTGGAATGTCCTTTTTCTCTGCCTTGCGAATCTTCATTTCTATTTTACTCCTTTATTCGGCAAATCCCGTTTTATTACTTCTCCCAGTGTTATAACCCTTCCATGTCTAGATCCACGATTAACTTTCCAATTTTCCGTTCTTTTAAAAGATAGCACATATAGATAGGAAGATATACCACGGATCCCTCCTGTTCCATATTTGCTACCGATAAAACATATGCTTTCTCAATATGATAATCAGAAATTTTCATAAAGTTATCCAAGGATTTGTGTGCTTTGTAAGCTTTCCCGGATTTCACCTCAATGGGAACCACTTTCCCATCCATTTCGACCAAAACATCCAGTTCCCCTATATTTTTCTTTTTACAGAAATAAGGTTCCAAACCATTGGCCGTTAATTGCTGTGCCACAGCATTTTCAAAGTGAGCACCGTTATTTACTTCGCTGTTTTTATTGATCAGTTCCAGTTTGGTTTCCGCCGGATATGCACTGGTAAGCAAACCGGTGTCATTGGAAAAAAGTCGGAACACATTACTGCTCTTGCTCGCTTTGAGAGGAATAACAGGAGCTTCCACGTTATACACCGGTAACGCAACTCCGGCATCTTTCAGCCATAAAAAGCTGTTTTCATATCTGTCAAACTTTAACTCTTTATTCAGCATTGTAAATACAAATTTTTTATTCTGTTTGTTCAATTCTGCCGGTATGATATCATAAATAGATATAAATTTCAGTTTTTTATCTTCACTCTCATATTTAGAGAAATCCTCTTTATATAGCGCAACGATATCCCGTTGTACCTTATCCACTTCCCGGATATCTTTTGTAGCAATATAGATTTTTACCGCATCCGGCATGCCTCCGACAATTAGATAGATAAAAAACAGCGACAATAGCTTCTGATGTATGAATTCATCCACGGGCTGACATGTTTCAAATTTCGCTTTCAACATTTCCAAAGTTGTTTTTGACACATTATTTGCTATCATGAATTCTTCAAAATCCATCGGATACATTCTCAAAACAGTTAAATATCCAACCGGAACCGACGTTATTCCCTTAAGCTCTACTCCTAATAAGGATCCGCTCATTACATATTTGAAGCTGCCTTCTTCTACAAGGAATTTTATTTTTGTCACTATTTCCGGACATTTCTGTATCTCATCAAAAAAGACGACCGTTTCCTGCGGCTTACAATCCTCCGGCATAATCATTTTTAATTTCACCAGGAACTCATTCGCACTCATTTTTACATTGAGATAATCCACCAAATCCGGCTGATCTATAAAATTAACTTCAAACTTACGATATCCGCTTTTGGCAATTTCCTCTCTTATCAGCCAGGTCTTTCCAATCTGTCTGGCGCCTGTTACCAATAATGCTTTATCCGATCTTTTCAACCATTCTTCTATGATAATAGAGTCTTTTCTATACATAAATTCCCTCCTCCCTTTTTAACAGTATCTATTTTGCCCCGTTTTTTCAATATGATTTGTAATATTTTGCCCCGTTTTATTCAATTTACCATTCCAAAGGTATTTTTTTCTTTCTCGTCGAATTCTTTTTTCCATGCAAAAATAATTGTTGTATCATCCCTATAAACTTGAACTTGCAAGTGCCTATAATTTACAAATCATAATATATTCCTCATCATTTTCATCAACAATTTCAAATCCTATCTTCCTATACATACGGACAGCATAATTCATCTTTTGAACTGATAATGATGCTTGTTTATATTCTTCTATCCTGACTATCAGACCACTGTTCTTTTGTAAGATAAGTAAAGTGCTCCGTTCTAACATCTCCCATAAGTGCACAGGGTTTATTTTCTTCCGTATGATGATATTTGAATCCACATTTTTCCTGACAGCGTTTTGATTTTTCATTTCCGTCATAATATCCGCACCACATAGCACTACAACCCAAATCTAAAAAAGCATGCTTCTGTAAAGCTCGAACCGCTTCGGGAATCAAGCCCTGCCCCCAGTATGGAACACCTATCCAATATCCAATTTCTATTTCATCATCAGCTGCTTTTGTGTGCGACTGTGCTGGCGGAATCAATCCGATACTTCCAATTGCAACATTATCTTCTCTTAAACACACTGCATATGTTTCATCTGCTGCCAAAACACTTTTGATGATTTCTCTGCTATTCTCTACACTTGTATGTACTGGCCATCCTGCTATAGGCCCCACCTCTGGATTTTTTGCATATTTATATAAACTCTCTGCATCATCCTCTTTCCAGGGACGAAGTATTAATCTCTCAGTTTCTAATGTCATAACCTACTCCTTTACCAACTGCTTTACAATACTGTTTTATTTCTCAGACAGCATCCTCTCCAGCTTTTTCTTTCCGGTCTCATAGTCTGTAAACACTATTCCCTCCATGCCAAGCTTTCTGCCACCCTCGATATTCTCCAGTCTGTCATCTATGAACACACATTCTTTCGGATTCAGATTATATTTGTCAAACAGACACTGATAGATACCGGCATCAGGCTTTATCATCCCAACCATAGCTGAAATGACTTTGCCGTCAACAAGTGACACAAAACTAAGTTCATTGTGTGTATGAAGCTCGAAATATTCCTTTGGATAATTCGATAACAAATACACTTTATAGCCTCTGCTCTTTAACTCCTTAATCCAGTCTGCTGCATAGTCGAATGCCTTTACAACAAAAGCCTTTCCCTCTTTAAAAAATCTCCTGATATCCGCCTCATACTGTGGAGCCACCTTAACCATCTCATCAATTATCTCGTTATCAGGAATTACACCACGGTCCAGCTCAACCCAGACAGGGTTTTCATATGTTGCATGGGCTAAAGCTGCTATTTTATTTTCTTCAATGCCAATCTCACGCATTGCCTCATCCGGCTGGAACCTGACAAGCACGTTTCCTATATCAAATATTATGTTTTTAATCATTTATTTTTTCTCCTACAACCCTGCACCTCTTCCTGCAAAAAGCAATACCATATGCTAAAATATCGCACCTGCCCTCATCGCGCAGAGCCTCATCATACCTCTTCTCCTTAATCTGCGCCATAGCAGCCTCACACGCTGCATCAAGGCTTATCATCTCTTTTGCATATTTCACTTCAATAACGATACCTGCATCCGGGTCCTCCGGCTTGATTAAAATATCACTGAAACCTTCTCCCGACTCACGATTTGACTTAATAAGCCAGCCCGGATTACTTCCGCGAAGCAGACCGATGAGCAGACCGTGATAGAAGTTCTCCTTCATATCACTGGAGAACAAACACTTCACGCACCTCTTTATTTGGAATCACCAGCTTGTAGGCATAGCTCTCGCTGTCAGGCAGCCTGACCTCATCATCAGTAAAACCAAACTGTTCATCATGCGCGATATCTACAATGGAATTGATTTCAAAATTGTTGAGACCTGTAAAAATACTTATATAATAATTGAGATAAAATCTGCAGACTCGATACAAGCCCTTTTTCATCCATTGCATTCGTTCCATCCTTCACTGCAATAATCGCCTTGTAGCGCTTTTTTTCAT
>ENA-UESS01001393-UESS01001393.1-human-gut-metagenome-genome-assembly--contig:-NODE-1393-length-10720-cov-9.912243_pt1 | contig 10720 bp, 11 predicted proteins | sample MGYA00243004_ERZ508005 | MGnify/ENA primary metagenome ERZ508005 (study PRJEB26167, sample SAMN06115471) | human gut metagenome | host: Homo sapiens | place: China:Guizhou | collected 2016-06-29...
GATCGCTTGCTGGCTCCTTATCGCAAAGAAGCAGGACTGACGCCAAAAGCTGAATGTTATCCCAACTGGGACGGATTGGACGGACATGTGGGCGGGCATTATCTCACTGCTATGGCCATTAATGCTGCGACAGGCAATGAGGAATGTCGCAAACGTATGGAATATATCATCAAAGAAATTGCAGAATGTGCCGAGGCCAATCGCAAGAACCATCCTGAGTGGGGAGTCGGCTATATGGGCGGAATGCCTAACAGCCAGAATATCTGGAGTAATTTCAAAAAGGGAGATTTTCGCGTATATAGCGGTTCGTGGGCGCCCTTCTACAACCTTCATAAGATGTATGCAGGCTTGCGTGATGCATGGCTATATTGTGGCAATGAGCAGGCAAAGGATCTTTTTCTGCAATTCTGCGATTGGGCAATCGATGTTACATCGAACCTGTCTGACAAACAGATGGAACAGATGCTTGGCAATGAGCATGGCGGTATGAACGAAGTGCTTGCAGACGCATATGCCATTACTCACGAACAGAAATATCTCGACTGTGCAAAACGCTTTTCCCACAAGCAGCTATTCACTCCTTTGTTGCAGCGACAGGATTGTCTTGACAATCTGCATGCCAATACTCAGGTGCCTAAAGCAATCGGCTTTGAGCGCATATCGGAGCTGTCGGGCAATGAGGACTATCACATGGCAAGTTCATTATTTTGGGATAATGTGACCGGAGAACGTAGCCTTGCCTTTGGTGGTAATAGCCGTCGCGAGCATTTTCCTGCAAAGGATGCTTGCATGGATTTTATCAATGACATTGATGGTCCGGAAAGTTGCAACACCAATAATATGCTGAAACTTACAGAGAATCTGCACCGTCGCAATCCGGAGGCTCGGTATGCCGACTACTACGAACTTGCCACATTCAATCATATACTTTCCACTCAACATCCGAAGCATGGGGGATACGTGTATTTCACGCCCGCCCGGCCTCGTCATTATCGCAATTATTCAGCTCCTAACGAGGCTATGTGGTGTTGTGTAGGTACCGGCATGGAGAATCATGGTAAGTACGGACAATTTATTTACACCCATGTTGGTGATGCTCTTTTTGTGAATCTCTATGCGGCTTCGCAACTTGATTGGAAAAAACGCGGCATTACGTTGCGACAGGAGACAACTTTCCCTTATTCTGAAAACAGTACGCTTACTATCACTGAAGGCAAGGGTGCGTTCAATCTCATGGTGCGCTATCCGGAGTGGGTACATCCGGGCGAGTTCAAGGTTAGCGTGAACGGACAGTCTGTTGACGTCATCACAGGCCCGTCGTCATACGTCAGCATCAATCGCAAGTGGAAAAAGGGGGATGTTGTGAATATCAGTTTCCCGATGCATGCATCTCTGCGTTATCTGCCCAACGAGCCACAGTATGTTGCTTTCATGTATGGGCCTATTCTTCTTGGAATGAAAACCGGAACAGAGTCGATGACTTCACTCATTGCCGATGACAGCCGCTTCGGACAGTATGCAGGCGGGCCAAAGTTGCCTATTGATAAAGCACCGATTCTCATAAACAACGATATTGCAAACATTCCGTCACAGCTAACTCCTGTGCCGGGAAAGCCGTTGCACTTCACGCTCAGTACCCGCATGGAGAATAAGATTGAAGGAGAACTGCAGCCGTTTTTCGAGATTCACGACTCCCGTTACATGATGTATTGGCTTGCCCTTACCGAAGGAAGCTATAAGCAGTATATCGACAATATTGCCAAACAAGAACAGGAACGTCAGGCGCTTGAGGCAAGTACAGTGGACAAAGTGCAGCCTGGTGAACAACAGCCGGAGACCGATCACAAAATGGAGACCGATGAGTCATATACAGGCAATACGAATAACATCTTCTATCGTGATGCCCGCAATGGACATTACTTCAGCTATCTCATGCAGACCAGTGGTTTGACCGACCTCAAACTGCGACTTAAGTATTGGGGAGTAGGCGAATGGAAAACTCATGAGTTCGATATCTATATTGATAACGTGCTTCTTTGTTCTGTCAATAACACCGGTAAATATCGTATCTCGGAGTTCAAGGCGGAAACCTATGACATACCCGCTGCCCTTCTACAGGGTAAGGAACAAGTGCGCGTCAAGTTTGTGGCTAAGCCGAACAGGCAAATAGGTGAGATATATGAGGTAAGGCTCGTTAAGCCCCGCGCGATGATTTAAAGAACAGCAGAGACTGATGGACATGTAAAGGGCTGTGTGGCTAATCCACAGGCAATGCTTCCTTTAAAGGACGGACATATGGATATCGCCGGTGCTGTTGGTATCGGTGTGCTCAGTGTTATCAAGGATATCGGATTAAGAGAGCCATATGTTGGAGATACTATTCTTATAACAAGTGAGATTGCAGATGACCTTACTTATTATTTTGCTACAAGTGAGCAGGTACCATCTTCTGTAGGACTTGGTGTTCTTATGAATAAGGACAATACAGTAAGAGAGGCAGGCGGCTTTATTATACAGCTTATGCCAAATGTATTTTCATGGAAGGGTACTAATGTAGAGAGTGGAAGTCTGGATGTATATGGAGAAGCCGGTGCAACACAGGTACATACTGCAGAATTTACCATTAATGTAACAAAAAAAGGTCATGGCAATTTAGTTTTTGAAGGAACAGAAAAAGAAGGACCAAGAATTGATAAATTCGTATTCTCAAAAGAAAGTAAAGAAGCAACAGGCATTCAGATCAATAAACAGAAAATGAGCCTGAGCAAAAAAGATCAGACAGAAAGAATCTACGTAAAAGTAAATCCGGAGGATAGTGCAAACCAGAATGTAACATTTACGACTTCGGATAGCAAAGTAGCTACAGTAGATGAAAAAGGAAATGTAAAGGCAGTTGCAAATGGAACCGCTGTGATTACAGTAACCACTAAAGATGGAAAGCACAGTGCTTCCTGTGAGGTTACGGTATTTATCGAACAGCAGGTTATTGATGAACTGATTACAAAAATCAATGATGAACTTACTGCTTTAAAAGACAAGAAGGAAAGTGATTATAACACAGAATCTTGGAAAGAGTATAAGAAAGCTCTGGAAGCAGCTACAAACGCAGCAAAAGATGAAAAGGCAACGAAAGCAGACTTAGAGAAGGTACTTGAAAATCCGAGTGCATGATCTCAGACACAGTCATGTGGCTTATCTCATTGAGAAAGGTGTAGAACCGTTACTGATCCGGGACAGATTGGGTCATAAAGATATTCGTATCACATTGAATACTTATGGACATCTTTATCCAAATCAGCAGAGGAAGATTGCAAATCTGCTGGATAATGAAAATGCAGTTACCGGATTGGGAGAAGAAAGAGATGAATGTTGAAAAGGCAAAAGAAAAAGCCCAGATAAATAATCTGAGCAAGTTCTCTGATAATCAGATTAACTGATATACCATCTTGGCAGATTCAGTATATCACGAATCGAGAAATACGACAATTCCCGAATATCTGTTCATCAGAGACTTGCCCGGAAGGGCAGGAGGAGATGATGGAATGAATATGAATGAAAAAAACAAAATTAAGAATTGCAGAATAGAACCAAAACTGAAACTGATCAATATGGATTCAGTAGAGGTGGAACAGGTAGAATGGCTGCTTTATCCGTTTATTCCTTATGGAAAAGTGACCATTATACAGGGAGATCCAGGAGAAGGAAAGACAACAATGGTACTTCAGATTATTGCAAAACTGACCAGAGGAGAGCCGATTCTTCCTGTTACTGATACAACAAAAGAAAAACGAAGTGATGAAGTCGGTAGTGAGAATGAAGATCTAGATGCCAAAGATAATATTCAGGAACAGTCTTCTATGTCACCTGTAAATGTGATTTATCAGACAGCGGAAGATGGTCTAGGAGATACTATCAAACCCAGATTACTTGCTGCAGGTGCAGATTGTTCGAGGGTGCTGGTGATTGATGACAGTGACCAGCCACTGACAATGGCAGATGCCAGATTAGAAGAAGCAATCGTGCAGACAAAAGCCAAAATGGTTGTTCTTGATCCGATTCAGGGATTCCTGGGAGCAGAGGTAGACATGCACAGGGCAAATGAGATCAGGCCATTGATGAAGCGTGTCGCAGTGCTGGCAGAAAAATATCACTGTGCAGTCATTTTAATCGGTCATATGAACAAAAACAGTAACGGCAAATCTTCTTATCGAGGACTTGGCTCCATTGATTTTCAGGCTGCTGCAAGAAGTGTCCTGATTGTCGGGCGAGTGAAAGATGAACCAGAAGTAAGAGTGGTATGTCATACGAAGAGTTCTCTTGCACCGGAAGGAACGTCCATTGCATTCAGACTGGATAAGAATAATGGCTTTGAATGGATTGGAGAATATGATATCAGTGCAGATGAACTTCTTAATGGAGACGGCAGAGGGCAGAAAAGTCGGAAAGCAAAAGAATTTCTCCTTGAAATACTGGCAAATGGAGGAATGACTCAAAAGAAAATTGCAGAAGAAGCCGAAACCAGAGGAATAAAAAGTAAAACGTTATGGAATGCCAAACGGGAACTTGAAATTGATTCTGTAAAACGTGGAAAGCAATGGTATTGGATGCTGCCAGAATAAAAATGGAAGATGGCAAGATTACCATTTCTTAAGAAGAGGGAATCTTGCCACCTTGAAAGGAGAACAGATGCAAAATAAAAATGTACAGATTCCATACGAGTTATTTTTTCAACTCCTGCAATATTTTTTGATGGATAACTACGATGGCGAAGAAATAATCCGGTTGGGATTGGAGAAAAAACTGGATGCAATGGTGAATCGTGAAGTGTATAGCAAATCCAAAACAGCACCAACGGAAGAAGAAAGGGAAAAGTTCCGGCAGGAATATCTGGACAGACGGGGAATACCGGAGAACTTTCGATGGTAAAGGTTCTTTCTGACTACTTTATTACAGGAGCGTGTCACGCACCTGTAGATAGCAGACAAGTAGAAAGCTGGTAAGATGTAGCCGGGAGTTTGTTGGTGAAGAAGAGAATTTTCAAAAGGGAGCCCTGATTCAGGGCGTCCCTGCGGAAACGCTAAATGAAAGGAGAATGGCATAATGCGAGAAGGAAGATTAGGATATAACAGTTATAACAAAAGATATGGATTATTATCATCAGATCTATGGATTGATACAGGATTTCACTGTGGAGAATGCCTGGAAGTGTTGCTTGATGATGAATGGGTTCAGACTAGAATGGAAATGAATCCTGCAAGAGAATGGTATCTTGTAGGAACACCGTATTGTGGTGATCTGGAATATATCCGGGCAAGGATACCGGGATAATTCAGCCATACAAGTAACGCAGGAGTGAACCGACCAACGGGAGGAATAGCCCCCGGCAGGGCGCAAGGGTACTTTTGATGGACGGTACGGCTGTCGAAAGTGCTTTTGCGTTACTTTTGACAAAAGTAACAAAACCGCCGTATCCGGCGAAAGTTTCTTAATATCGCTATTACTGGCGTGAATAAAAATTATGTGCCATATCTAGCACTTGATTAGAAAAGAGGTGAGAAACATTATGATAAAACGAACAATTAGCGGTATGATTGGGAAAGGTTCTCTGGCTCATAACAGGAGAGAGTTTTTCGCAGAGAATGTAGAACCGGACAGAGTACAATTAAATATTTGTTACCAGAATGAAAATCTGAAAGAAGTTTACAAAGAGTTATTTGATGATGCTGTGGAGAGATACAATACCGGGAAAAGAAAAGACCGGAAGATTACAAATTACTATGAAAAAATCCGGCAGGGAAAACAGGAAAAGTTGTTCCATGAAGTGATTTTCCAGATTGGAAACCGAGAAGATATGGCTGTTGGAACAGAAGCAGGAAATCTGGCTGTAAACGTACTGGATGAGTATGTAAAAGATTTCCAGAAACGGAATCCGACACTTCGGGTATTTAGTTGCTATTTGCATCAGGATGAGGCTACTCCACATCTTCATATTGACTTTATTCCTTATGTGACGGGCTGGAAAGGAAAAGGAATGGATACCAGAGTTTCGCTGAAACAGGCATTAAAAGGTCTTGGATTTCAAGGTGGAAATAAGCATGATACGGAGCTGAATCAGTGGATAAATCATGAAAAAGAAGTACTGGCAGAGATTGCAAGGCAGTATGGAATTGAATGGGAACAGAAAGGTACTCATGAGGAACATCTGGATGTCTATAACTTCAAGAAAAAAGAACGGAAAAAGGAAGTACAGGAATTGGAGCAGGAAAAAGAGCATCTAACTGCTGAAAAAGAAGAATTAACAGCACAAATTGCAGAATCCAGAGCAGATATCCAGAATTTAAAAGACGATAAGGAACAGGCAATCAAGGCGAAGCAAGAAGCAGAACAAAAGGCAGGGAGCGCAGAAAAAGAACTAAAAAGCCTGGAAGATCGCAGAGAACAGCTACAACCGATTATGGATAGTGTGAGCAAAGAAATCAAAGAATATGGAACAGTTAAAATGTTACTGCCGGAGGCGGGCACGCTAGAACGGGCAGTAACCTATCGAGACAAAAAAATTAAACCACTGTTTCTTCAAATAAAGAATAAGGTTGCTGTAATGGCGGCTCAGGTTAAAGAACTCACGAAAGAGGTGGAAGGGTGGAAGAAAAAATATCAAAAGGTGAAACAGAAATATAATGCTATTCAGAGAGAACTGGATGATATACGTAAAGACAATCAGAAATTGTCAGAAGAAAAAGATATATTACAAGGTGTTTCTGATAGGTATGATCGTGTTGTGCGTGTTCTTGGAATAGAAACTGTAGATACAGCAGTACAGCAGGATATTCAAAACGAGAAAGTCCTGGAAGAAAAGCGACGGATGGAGCAAATGCCGAAGGGAAATATTCATGAAAGATTGGCATGGGGAATGAAAAAAAGCGAGATGGAGAATCAGCAGCGTAAGAAAACTAAATCAAAAAACAGAGAAATGGAGAGATAAGATTATGGAAACACACATTTATGATGAAAAGAACGGATTAAGCTATACTTTGCATGGAGATTATTATTTGCCGAATTTGGTATTGAATGAAGAAAAACCGATATATGGGAAATATGGAATGCTGCGAAAACAGTTTCTGAAGGAACACAGATTAGCAAAATATCAATATTTGTTGTTGACTGGAAAGCTGACGGAACACCTGAATCAGATTGATCAGGAGAGCAGAGAACAGGTGGAAATGCTTATGGAACAGATGGCAGAAAAACAGGGTGTAACTGAAGAATTAAAGGTACAGAACCAGACGAAGTGGGTTAGGCTGATGAATAATATAAAAGCCAGTGCAGAAGAAATGGTGTTGAGAGAAATACTTTATATATAAGTATTGGTTGTAAAGGACTGAACAGGAAAAGTATAATACTATCCGGCTTATTAAGATTTATTTCACATCTCTTGATTTTTATTACGGTTACTGATATAGTTATTACAGTAACCGTAATAAGGAGGGGATGCTATGAGGGATAATGTGAAAAGTGGTGCACTCACAGAAGTGACATTCTATATTTTGCTTTCACTCTATTCACCTAAACACGGCTATGATCCCGTACCTTGAAGCAATTAAAATGAGAAATAGAAGATGAAAAAGAATGTGACTGACATTTTGGATATTCATACTCATAAACTGGAGGCCGATTCTCTGGGAAAATCTATCGTGAATTATCCGCTGTTGGCGGACTCTCCATTGTATATGCCTTTCGCAGGAGATGTGGAAGTGGATAGGGGATATTATTATTCTGTCGGTATTCATCCCTGGGAGTTGACAGAGCATAATGCCGGACAGCTTTTGGATTATCTTAAGCAGCAGTTGCGGAAAAAGCAGTTTGTCGCCGTAGGAGAAGCGGGATTGGATAAATTGGCAGTAGCTTCAATGGAACTTCAGTTAACGGTGTTTAAAGCGCAGGTGAGGCTGTCGGAAGAGTATGGTTTGCCGTTGATTATCCACTGCGTGAAAGCAATGGACGAGCTGTTAGCAGTGAAAAAAGAATTTCGTCCCCAACAAGCTTGGGTATGGCATGGTTTCCGTGGAAAACCGGAGCAGGCGATGCAGTTGTTGAAAAAGGGTTTTTATCTCTCTTTTGGAGAGTATTATCCTGATGAAACGATGCAGACAGTACCCGACGAACGGTTGTTTCTGGAAACGGACAACAGTTCGCTTGATATTGAAGATATCCTGTGCCGGGCAGCCAAAGTGCGTGGGGTAGAAGTGGAAGCGTTGCGTGAGACGATCCGCCGAAATATCCAAAATGTCTTTTTTAGGGCGTAAGAGTTGTATCTTCCGAGAAAGAGTCGTACTTTTGTCGCACATGGAATTGAAATACAATAAAAACCAAATAATTAAAGAGTAATACGATGAATTTTGTAGAAGAATTGAGATGGCGTGGCATGTTGCAGGACATTATGCCGGGAACGGAAGAGTTGTTAAGCAAAGAGCAGGTGACTGCCTATTTGGGTATCGACCCGACTGCCGATTCGCTACACATTGGTCACCTTTGTGGAGTGATGATCCTTCGTCATTTACAACGCTGCGGCCATAAGCCGCTGGCACTCATCGGTGGCGCTACAGGTATGATTGGAGACCCTTCCGGAAAATCAGCAGAACGTAACCTGCTGAACGAGGAAACATTGCGTCACAATCAGGCATGTATTAAAAATCAGCTTGCCAAGTTCCTCGACTTCGAGTCGGATGTACCTAACCGTGCCGAACTGGTGAACAATTACGACTGGATGAAAGATTTCACTTTCCTCGATTTTGTTCGCGAAGTAGGTAAGCACATCACTGTGAATTATATGATGGCAAAAGACTCTGTAAAACGCCGTCTGAATGGTGAAGCGCGTGATGGATTGTCATTTACCGAGTTCACTTATCAGTTGCTTCAAGGATATGACTTCCTTCATTTGTATGAAACAAAGGGCTGTAAGCTTCAGATGGGTGGTTCTGACCAATGGGGAAACATTACTACCGGTGCCGAATTGATCCGCCGTACCAATGGGGGAGAGGTGTTCGCGCTGACTTGCCCGCTGATCACAAAAGCTGACGGTGGTAAGTTTGGTAAAACTGAATCTGGAAATATCTGGTTGGACCCTCGTTATACTTCTCCCTATAAGTTCTACCAGTTCTGGCTGAACGTAAGCGACTCTGATGCAGAACGCTATATCAAGATTTTCACTTCGATCGAGAAGGAAGAAATCGAAGCATTAGTGGCCGAGCACCAGCAGGCTCCGCACTTGCGTGCTTTGCAGAAACGTCTGGCCAAGGAAGTGACTATCATGGTTCACTCCGAAGAAGATTACAATGCAGCGGTAGATGCGTCTAATATCCTGTTCGGTAACGCTACTTCCGAGTCGTTGCGCAAGTTGGACGAAGATACGTTGCTGGCTGTATTCGAAGGCGTACCCCAGTTTGAAATCTCTCGTGACGCCTTGGCGGAAGGAGTGAAGGCTGTTGATCTGTTTGTCGATAATGCGGCTGTAAGCATACATCAGAACAGCTATGTATCAGCAGAGTCTAAGGGTGCGCAGGTATTTTACTATAAGGCATCGGATGAAGGGAAAAAACTGGCGGCAGCTATACAGAAGAATATGTTAAAGGAAGTTGACTCAACGAATAAGCGTGTTGAGAAGGCTGACTCAACATATTATATGCTTCTTCACACAAATGTGCCAACAGTTATAGTTGAGTGTGGTTTTCTGTCTAATCCGGATGAAGCTGGAAGGCTTAACAGTGAGGCATATCAGCAGAAGGTTGCGTATGGAATATACTGCGGCATTATGGAGTATCTGACAGATAGCTGATATTTGTACGGGTATATTAAGTATTATACAGATATAGACAGCATTAAGATAAATATAAAAGAGGTGTAAGTAACAGTGGAAACGATTGTTGCAGATATAACATGTAATCCTAAAGAGGATGAGAAGATATATGAAAAAGCAGGAGAGATATTAAGGGCAGGCGGTCTTGTTGCATTTCCAACAGAAACTGTATATGGTCTTGGTGCGGATGCACTTGATGAAGCGGCATCGGCAAAGATATATGCGGCAAAGGGAAGACCATCCGATAATCCGCTTATAGTCCATATAGCAGATATGGATGCCGTATATAAGCTTGCAAGTGAAGTGCCGGAGGCGGCGGTTAAGCTTGCTGATAAGTTCTGGCCGGGTCCGCTTACTATGATATTGAAAAAATCGGACATAGTTCCGGAGTCGATTACAGGCGGACTTGGAACAGTTGCGATAAGAATGCCAAGCCACAAGGTGGCAGCAGAGCTTATAAGAAGTTCGGGTGTGTATATAGCGGCACCAAGTGCCAATACTTCCGGTAAGCCAAGTCCTACTCTTGCAAGCCACGTTATAAAGGACCTTTCAGGAAAGATAGATATGATAATAGCAGATGATACAGTCGATATAGGCGTTGAGTCAACTATCATAGACCTTAGTGAGGATGTACCAACAATACTCCGTCCGGGCTTTATAACTAAAGAAATGTTTGAAGAGGTTTTAGGCGAGGTAAGAATAGACCCTGCCATAACGGATGGGGTGAAGGCAGGAGTAGTTCCTAAAGCACCGGGTATGAAGTATAAGCATTATGCGCCGGATGCAGACCTATAAGAAATCACTGGAAAAGCTGATCGCTATGGAATCTCTCTACGATATTACCCGGCCAGGACATCATATCAAACC
>ENA-UESS01001396-UESS01001396.1-human-gut-metagenome-genome-assembly--contig:-NODE-1396-length-10707-cov-5.985513_pt1 | contig 10707 bp, 9 predicted proteins | sample MGYA00243004_ERZ508005 | MGnify/ENA primary metagenome ERZ508005 (study PRJEB26167, sample SAMN06115471) | human gut metagenome | host: Homo sapiens | place: China:Guizhou | collected 2016-06-29...
TATTTTTTTGATTGTTCCAAAAATCTGTGCAAATGCGTCAGCTATAAGTCTTAGTACTCCCGGATTTTTGTTTGTTTTGTTTTTCTCCTTGATATTGTCTCTTATAAATACATCATTTTCAAAATTCTTATGAATATCTTTGTCTGCTGCATCCGATACATAATTCACCTGTTTATAGCTCTTAAACAATGGAATTGTAACAACAAACCACCAGATTCCGGTAACTGCAAAGCCTATTATCATCGACAGGCGGTTTGATATGTATCCAAGCATATCCGGTCCACAGATGTACGCTGCAAGTGAAACGAGAAACGGCACACACGAGCCCAGATATCCCCAGGCATAGCCGTAGGAAGACACCTCGTCCATTCTATCCTTTGTCGTCACATCGACAAGCATCGAGTCATAAAACACCAGCGATGCATTGTAAAATATCTTTGTAAGCACATAAATCACAAGAAACAGCACCCATGTAGGTGTAAAACCGTTAAGTATGCATGCCGACACTCCAACAACTACGGTCGTTGAAAAAATAGCCTTTTTAATGCGCATATGGTCTGCTATCGCACCACAGACAGGCCCGATAAGTGCTGATACAACTGTCATCACAGCTATTGCCACCGCATAATACGCGGTTGCCCTGTCAGATGAAATCTGCCCTGCACCATCTCCAACGGCAAGGCTTTTGTACCATATCGGTATGAGCGCACACGCAAGCAGTGTGTATGCGGAATTTCCCACATCATATAATACCCATGAGAGCTCCTTTGATGAGAGTTTTTTGGTTTTCTTTTGTGTATTGTCTTCTTTTGATTTCATAAATTATACCTTCCCTGTTTTGTATGTCCCAGATTACGATTTTATTTTTTTATGTAAAATCCGCTACCACCCATTTGCAAAGTTTATGTAAATAATCCGCCCAATATTAAATCAGCGACTCCCTCGCAATCTCCACATAATGTATGGCATTGCGATGATTCTCCTCTATCTCCTCTGCGGTCAGTGCCCTGACCACCTTTGCCGGAGAACCAAATGCGAGGCTTCCGTCAGGAATATCGGTGCCCTGGGTGACAAGGGCGCCAGCACCTATTATGCAGTTTTTACCAATCCTTGCTCCATTTAACACGATGGCACCCATGCCGATGAGTGTATTATCACCTATAGTACACCCATGAACAATTGCGCTGTGTCCTATTGTCACATTGTTACCGATTCTGACACTGTGGCTTAAGTCCACATGTACCACCGCATTGTCCTGTATATTCGAATTTCTGCCTATTTCTATCGGTTCTGAATCACCTCTTACAGTTGCATTATACCATACGCTTGCTCCGTCAGCCATTGTCACCTGCCCCTTAACAACGGCACCTTCCGCTATATAATATGCCATATCTATCCCTCCATCAATTTCAGATAATCACCCTTGTCTATATGCATCATAGAAATCTGATTATTATGCCGCCTGAAGCCATAGACACAGTCCACATTTCGGATAAGCGACTGCAGACGTTCATCCGGTACACAGACAATCAGCTGCAAATCCATCTTTCTTGCATACTTGAGACACACTGCACTTCGCTCCTGATCCATCTTGGAAAATGCCTCATCCAAAAGCACCAGCTTAATCTTTGAATCACGATTGCTCTGCTGCATATACAGCATCGCAAAGCCCGCAAGAAGCGCAACATACTTAGGGTTCTGTCCCTCGCCGCCCGAATCACGTCCTGCCATGTCATCTACAAAGTTTTCCCTGATGACACGGCCGTTTTCGTCCGTAACCTGCTCATACATGCTGAATGACAGATAATTGCGGTAATCCGCATACTGCTCCATTTCCTTACGCTTCTGCATGCGCAGATGCTCATCCTCATCCTTTGGCGGCATAAACTTGTCTGTCAAAAGTTTAATTTTCTGCTCATATTTCTTATAAAAATCATCCTCACCAAAGCTTATCTGTCCGTCTATTCCGCCATTATCCAGATTTTTGCTGTCCAGCTCCTGTGCCATAAGCATATCATAGAACTGACCGTTTTCATTCTTTGCCGGCTCTATCTTAATCTGATAGGTGCTGTCTGAGAAATTAGTCTCCCTGAGAAGTCTGTTTATCTCGTAGGCATGGCGCTTTGCAGCCTTGATATCACCGTGAATTGTACCGATGACATTCTCTCTGAGACTTTTATAGATCACCTTGCACTGTTCCTCAAACTCACTCTCATATTCCGGCTCATAATCCTTCTCGTACTTCTCCAGCAGCTCCTCATATGCCTTATTTGACTTCTCGGCTCCGCTGAACTGACCTGACGGAAACTCCTTTATATACCTGTAGCGGGCAGTCTGCAACGTCTCCACACACGACTGCTGCCTGCCACCATTTCCGTCTGCGCCTTGCAGCTCAATAAGCTTCTCACGCTGTTTGCTCTTGACCGATGCTCCTGAGCTATGCTGCAGCATATCCTGCACCTGCTTCTCAAGCTCCTCTCTGGCAACATAGCCATGTAACATATCTTCCAGCTGTGCTCTTCGCTGTTCGTTTGCACCTATAATTTTCTCATGCTGGCTTATCTTTTCATTTATCTGCTGCTGATTCAGTGAAAAAGCACTCTTAAGTGCATCGATGTTTTTCTCAAGAAGCCTCTTTTTCTCCTTTAGCTCCTTGTACTGCCCATTCTCCATTGTCCTAATAATCTCTTCGAGCTCATTTTTCTGCGAATTAACTGCTTTAAGCTCATCTGACGCCTCAGAAAGGCCCACAAAATACTCCGGTTCCCCCTTTAAGCACTCAAAATCTCTCTGTGCCTTGAGACTTGAAATAATACCCATAAGCTGTATCTGGTCCTTCTCAAGCCTCTCCACATCTGCCTCATACTCAGCAAGTCTTGCCTTGGATACCCTGCCTCCGATGCAGGCATTTGTAGTATAATCGCGCTTCTTCAGATGTCTGAAAATAAAGTTGCTGTATGAGTAGCAGTCCGGTGTAACTCCATCTCGTACCTGCTCAAGCTCGTCAACACTCCGGCACTTTATAATATGTCCCAGATATCTTTTCAGGCAGACATCTACATACTTTTCCTTTGTATCCACTGCCTCATAAAGCGAACCATCCATGGCCTTTGGTTCACTGTCCATGATAGCCTTGGAATTGATGAGGTCGACATCCTCGAACTGCTTCATGTCCCTGAAAATAACAGCAGCAGTATGCGCATAACGCGGCTCTGTGATAAGTGAGAACTTGAGCCTGCCCATACGTCCTTCTATAGCATTCTTCCATTCCTCGTCCTGTACGTCAAACATATCCGCAAATACCTGTACCTTCACAGGCTCGCCAAATCTATCACTTAAGTCTCTCTGCAGCGCAGCTCTTGCCGAACGCAGGCTCTCACTGTACGACTTGCGGTTGTTCTTCATATCATCGACCAGACGTTTTTTCTCTTTAAGCTCTTTTGTTATCTCATTTTTCTGCGAAGTATTGTCCTCGAGCTCATCCTCGATATCCTTCTTTATAGACTCAAGCTTTAGATGAAGTTCCTGACATTTTGCCTCTGTGACGTCGCCATCCACAATCTCTTCAATGAGGTTTAAAACTGCATTGCTCACATAATCTGTGATGACCTCATCCTCATCCCAGGCCTTTAGTCCGTTTGTGATTTTAATCCACTGACGGCTGTTGTCGGTAAGCATAAGACTTCTCTTCTCAAGCTCCCTAAGCTGATCCTTTTTGCTTCCTAAGTCGCTCGATTTCAAATTCTTCATTGTAGGTGTCCTGTCCATCGAAAAAGGATGTCTTGTCCTCCTCGGAAATTGCAAGCACCAGAACATCTTTCCGAAGCAGTCCTTTGACGGTTGCCGATGCGACGATCCGCTCATAGAAGTCCTCAAATTCCGCTTTCGTCATGTAGTCAGAATCCTTTTTTCCGTCCTGCCGATCTGATCATATACTTTTTCCACGGCACGCTTCACACCAAAGCAGAAGCCTGCTGTCTTTGCAACTGTTACTTCCATCTTACGCACCCTGCTTCTTATCGATCATCGCTGTGATCGTGTCCACGACCTCTTTTAACGTCATGTCGGAGCTGTCAAGGAGTACGGCGTCATCCGCCTGTTTCAACGGGGAATTCTCCCGGTGCATATCCCGGTAATCCCGCTCGATGATGTCCTTCTCGATCTCATCGAGATCGCAGGCTGTTCCTTTCTCCTTAAGCTCATTATAGCGGCGTTTCGCCCGGACCGCGGAGCTTGCGGTCAGATATACCTTCACATCGGCATCCGGCAGGACACAGGTTCCGATGTCGCGGCCGTCCATGATCACGTCCGCCTTCTTTGCCAGGTCTTTCTGGAGTTCCACGAGCTTTTCGCGGACTTTTTTGTAGACCGATGTGGCGGAGGCCATATTTCCGACCTCCTCGGTGCGGATCAGGCCAGATACATTCTCACCGTTTAATATTACCTGCTGCGCGCCGTTCTCGTAGCAGATCGTGATCTCCACCTTGTCAAGTACCGCGTTGATAGCGTTCTCGTCGGTCTTATCGATTCCCTGGCGCAGAAAATATAACGCCATTGCCCGGTACATTGCTCCGGTATCCACATAGATAAAATTCTTCAGAGCTGCCACAGACTTTGCCACGGTGCTCTTTCCGGCTCCTGCCGGTCCGTCTATCGCTACATTAAAAGACATGTTATTCTCCCCTTAGTTTATTCCAAGATTTTTTATTTATTCGTGATGGTTCCATATCTTTACAGCCATACGGGTTCAAAGCTGCTTCTCAGGTCCGGTGCTCTATACGCTTCTGCCTGCCAGCATTCCGGTCGACCAGGCGATCTGCAGGTTAAATCCGCCGGTCACACCGTCCAGATCCAGAACCTCGCCCGCAAAATAGAGGCCCTGCAGCTTCTTCGATTCCATAGTGGACGGATTCACTTCCTTCACATTCACTCCGCCCTGCGTCACGATTGCCTCATTGTACCCGCGGAGTCCTGTGAGCGTCACGGAAAACGCTTTTGTGAGATCCACCAGACGTTTTCTCTCCTCCGCAGTCACCTCATTGACCTGTTTTTCCGGATCGATGCCGCTCCTCTTTATCATCACCGGGATCAGCTTTGCCGGGAAGAGGTGATTTAAGGAGTTCTTAAACTGCTTATTTTTCGCCTCATCGAAATCCCGCAGGATCCTGGCGTCCAGCTGCTCTTTCGAGAGCGCCGGTTTCAGGTCGATATCCATCCTGAGCGGCGTTTTTTTGATGATCTTCGCCGCATAGCTGCTGGCACTCAAAACGACAGGTCCACTGACGCCAAAATGCGTAAACAGCATCTCGCCGAACTCTTTCCAGAGCACTTTCTTTCCGTTCCAGACAGTCACCTCGATGTTTCTCAAGGAGAGTCCCTGAAGTTCTTTCACATCATCTTCTGCACACACGAACGGAACAAGCGCCGGTGACAAAGGTGTCACCGTGTGACCCGCCTCTTTCGCAAAACGGTACCCGTCCCCCGTGGAACCTGTTGACGGGTAGGAAAGTCCGCCTGTGGCGATCACCACCGCATCGGCATTCACACTCTTTCCAGACTTTTCCAGAATGATCCCTGCCGCCTTCTCGTCCCTGATCACGATATCCCCGACCGGCTCATTTAAGAAGATCTTTACGCCCAGAGATTTCATCTTCCGCTCTAAGGCCCCCGTCACATCGGAAGCATGGTCCGATACCGGGAACATCCTTGCTCCCCGTTCTTCCTTCACCGGGCAGCCGTTTGCCTCCACAAGATCCACGATATCAAAGTTTGTGAATCCATAGATGGCACTGTAGAGGAACTTTCCGTTGGAGACCATATTTCTGAACAGGTCCTCCGTATCACAGCCGTTTGTCAGGTTGCAGCGCCCTTTTCCCGTGATATAGATCTTTTTTCCAAGCTTCTCATTTTTCTCATAAACGGAGACATCATGTCCGCACTCCGCGGCACCGATGGCAGCAGCCATTCCCGCTGCCCCACCGCCTATAATCACTACTTTGCTCATCTTTTTCTGTTCTTTTCCACTTCTTTTATCTTTTTTTCCATGGCATCCGCCACAGTTTCAAGGACCTTGATTCGCGCATACCACTTGGAATTTCCTTCCACAACGATCCAGGGGGCATCCTTTGTAGAGGTCTTTTCCAGCATTTCGTTCACAGCAAGCACGTAAGCATCCCACTTTTCCCTGTTTCTCCAGTCCTCGTCCGTGATCTTCCACCGTTTTTCCGGGTTCTTCATCCGGTCATTGAACCGCCGCTCCTGCTCGTCCTTGTCGATCTGGAGCCAGAATTTTAAGACGAGAGCTCCGGAGTGCACAAAATGCGCTTCCATCTCGTTGATCTCCCGATATGCATGGTGCCAGTCCTCCTCGGAACAGAAGCCCTCGATCCGCTCCACCATGACTCTTCCGTACCAGGTGCGGTCAAAGATCGCGATGTGTCCTGCCTTCGGCACATGATTCCAGAATCGCCAGAGATAGTGATGGGATTTTTCCACGTCGTTCGGGGATGCTGTCGGACAGACCTTATATCCGCGGGGATCAAGATGGCTCGTCAGACGTTTGATCGCTCCTCCCTTTCCGGCGGCATCCCAGCCCTCAAAGCCAAGGATCACCGGGATCCGCAGACGGTAGAGTTCTCCGTGGAGCACTTCCAGCCGTTTCTGGAGCTTGTCCAGTTTTTTCCGGTATTCCGCCTCCTCAAGGCGCTTTGTCAGGTCCGCTTTTGCAAGGATCCCTTTTTCATATCTGTCAGGCGGAACCGGTTTCTCAAAGATCTCCGCCTCTTTTCCCGCCCGTTTTTTCTCAAGCGCCTTTTCCAGAACATCTGCCACCGTCTTTATGACCACTAGCGCCGTCCCGCTCTTTTCCTTCGCGTCGATCACGTACCAGGGCGCGTAAGGCGTATCCGTTCTCCTGATCATCTCATCGCTGAGCTTTTTATATTTTCCGTAATGGGCATTTCTCGCAAGTTCTTTCTCTGTGACGCGCCATGCGGTATCCTTTGATTCCAGAAGTTTTTTAAACCGTTTTTCCTGTTCCTTCTCTGAAATATCCAGAAAAAATTTGATGAGAACGGTTCCGCCGTCCACCAGGCATCTCTCAAACGCGCAGATATCCTCAAACGCGGCATCTGCTTTCTTTTCATTCAGCTTTCCCTCGAACCGGTCCGCCTGAACCCTCCGGTACCAGCTTGTGTCATAGATCGTGATCCGCCCATCCGCCGGGGCATGGACCGCAAACCGCCAGAGGAAAGGACGGAGCGCTTCCTCCTCGGTATCCTTATCTCCGGTGTAAACGTCAAAGCCTCTCGGATCCAGCGCCTGCATGAGCCGCCCGATCTGCACGCCCTTTCCGGCACCGTCGTAACCGTCAAAGGTGATATAGACAGGAATCTTTTCCTCCTTGCATTCCCGCTGAAGGTTCCCGAGTCTCAGCATTTCTTCCTTCAGAGTTTCTTTTTGCTGTTTCTTCTCATCTCTCATGGACCGATCCCTCCATTCCATTTTATGGTCCGTCAAACAGTCAGGTTCATCGTCAGCCTTTCCGGATCCCGGTGATCTGTGATCTACCGGTTCATTTTCGCGTGTTCCTTCGCAAGCTCCCCATATAATGTCAGCGCGTTCCAGCTCTGGTTCGTCGGCGTAAGGACTGCCTTGTAGTCGATCCGTCCGGCCCCCGTCTTTCTCAACGCAAGGATCACCATGTCCACCTGCCTCGAGGTGAGTCCCGCCATCACCATCATCTCTTTTTCAAAGTCCTCTCCGTCGTAGATATCGCCGCAGGAAGCGATCTCCTTCACTCCTGCGAGATATCCCACCGGTTCCAGATACTCTTCCTTTTTCACAGCCCGCAGCTTCATTCCAAGCGGGAACAGCGCCCTCTTGATCTTCGCAAGTCTCTCGCCTTCCGGCAGATGGTATAAAAGAATGATTGGTTTCATATATGATCTGACCTTTCCGTTTCTCATCCCCGACGGATTGGGACCGCAGGGCATTATACTGTTCTCATTATAGCAATTCCCGTTTCTGTTTGCAACTTTTGACTGTACCGATAAAGCAAAAGCAGGGGCCGGTTCATTCCAGCTCCTGCTCATCAAAAATCGGGGCAACAGGATTTGAACCTGCGACCTCTCGGCCCCCAGCCGAGCGCGCTACCAAACTACGCCATACCCCGGGAACAGAAATTATTATACCAGAAACCGGAAAAAAAGCAACCGGAAAATATCGTCAGAAACATACAGAAAAGGAAAAGGACCCGCAGATTCCGCAGGTCCTTTCAATTTTTTTACAAAAACCGGAGCCATCCGGCACGTTCAGTGACCGTATGGAACTCACACTTCTCCCTTCAGCACTCCATTCGCCGCGCGGATCACAAACATTGTGGCCACCATAAGCGCAATGGCGATCGGCAGGGCAATCCATGCGGACTGTACGAAGCCCGCGATAATGTAGGAGACGAAGGACACAACCGCCGCCGTGACCGCATACGGAAGCTGGGTCGTCACATGGTTTACATGTTCACACTGGGCTCCGGCGGATGCCATGATCGTCGTGTCGGAGATTGGAGAACAGTGGTCACCGCAGACAGCTCCTGCCATGCAGGCAGAGATCGAGATGATCATGAGGTCAGGGTTGCTGTTCTCAAATACAGCAACAACGATCGGGATCAGGATTCCGAAGGTACCCCAGGAGGTTCCCGTCGCGAAAGCCAGAAAGCACCCCACAACGAAAATGATCGCCGGGAGGAAATTTAAGAGGGAACGGGCGCTGGACGCAACCACCGTCGCCACATAGACATCTGCGCCGAGGCTGTCCGTCATCGCCTTCAGTGTCCATGCGAAGGACAGGATCATGATCGCCGGGACCATGGACTTAAAGCCTTCCGGGATACATGCCATGCACTCGGAGAATTTCAGGACCCGGCGCACCTGATAAAGACCGATGGTGATCAAAAGTCCGAAAAAGCTTCCCATCGTAAGTCCCAGGGACGCGTCACTCTGGGAGAAGGCTGTCACAAAATCCTCTCCTGAGAAAAATCCCCCCGTATAGAGCATGCCGACCATGCAGCAAATGATCAGGGATATGATCGGGATCAGAAGATCCAGAACGGTTCCCCTGACAGAGACCTCCGGCTGTTTCTCCGTGTCATACGGACGTCCCGGCGTGGTATAAAGGTCCCCCTTGAGCGCATTCTTCTCATGAAATTTCATAGAACCGAATTCTGTCCGTAAAAGTACCATTCCGATCATCATCACGATCGTCAGGATCGCGTAAAAGTTGTATGGGATCGCCCGCACGAAGATAGAAAATCCGTCCTCGCCCTCAACAAATCCGGTAACCGCGGCCGCCCAGGAAGAGATCGGTGCGATAATGCAGATAGGAGCTGCCGTCGCGTCAATCAGGTACGCGAGCTTTGCTCTTGAGACTTTAAATTTGTCTGTCACAGGGCGCATCACGCTTCCCACGGTCAGGCAGTTAAAATAATCGTCGATAAAGATCAGACAGCCCAGCAGGATCGTCGCAAGCTCCGCGCCCACGCGGCCCTTAATATGATCCGCCGCAAACTGGCCGAATGCTGCCGACCCGCCGGCCCGGTTCATCAGGCACACCATCGTGCCAAGGATCACAAGGAAGATCAGGATTCCCACATTGTAGCTGTCAGAGAGAACGTTTATCATTCCGTCCTCAAAAATATGGGTGATCGTTCCCTCAAAGCTGAAACCGGAATACAGGATTCCACCCATAAGAACACCGATGAACAGGGAACTGTACACCTCTTTTGTGATAAGTGCCAGCCCGATCGCCACGACCGGCGGAACGAGCGCCCAGAACGTCGCATAGACCGCCGGCACATACTCTTCTGTCTGCTCCGCGCCAAATACGGTTATCGCGAACATCAGGACCAGCACCACAGAAAGCACTGCTGTCCTTTTTATATTTTTCTTCATATCCGTCATAACGGACTCCTCCCTCCTGTCTCCGGAGAGTTCCACGCTCTCCGATTTTCCTGTTACATGAAGAAATCCCCTCTCATCAGTACAATTCTGGTGAAAGGGGATCACAACATACACAATTAAGATTCTTTATTCATCCCAGTTGTGGTATACAGCCTGTACGTCATCATCCTCGTCAAGGAGATCAAGGATTCTCTGCATCTTCTTGATCGCTTCCTCGTCAGTAAGTTCTACCCAGTTCTGCGGGATCATAGTAATATCAGCCTCTACCATCGGGATTCCGGCTTTCTCGAGAGCCTCGCGGACTGCACTGAAGTTGTCCGGATCTGTGATAACCTCGTAGCTGTCCTCCTCCTCGGAGAAATCCTCAGCGCCTGCATCAAGTGCAGCCATCATGAGCTCGTCGGCATCCATATCACACTCTTCTTTGTCGATCACGATCTGGCCCTTGCGGTCGAACATGAAGGAAACGCTTCCCTGTGCGCCTACGTTTCCGCCGCCCTTTGTGAAGGCGCTTCTTACGTTTGCTGCGGTACGGTTCTTGTTGTCAGTCAGTGTGTCAACGATGATCGCAACACCGCTCGGACCGTATCCCTCGTATGTTAAGTTTTCGTAGTTTACGGAGTTTAAGTCACCGGCTGCTTTCTTGATACCGCGGTCGATGGTATCGTTCGGCATGTTGTTTGCTGCGATAGCGGTGGCTGTTGGTGGTGGTGCAGCTCTCATTTCCCTTTTCCCGATGGCTGATGTGGTA
>ENA-UESS01001398-UESS01001398.1-human-gut-metagenome-genome-assembly--contig:-NODE-1398-length-10700-cov-16.807117_pt1 | contig 10700 bp, 8 predicted proteins | sample MGYA00243004_ERZ508005 | MGnify/ENA primary metagenome ERZ508005 (study PRJEB26167, sample SAMN06115471) | human gut metagenome | host: Homo sapiens | place: China:Guizhou | collected 2016-06-29...
TAAAGTACGAGCGTGCCGCGTTTCTTATACCCTGCCAAGGGCTACGGGGATTTGATAGCATTTCTTTACTAACTCTCTATTTACATCTCTGTGCTGATAGTACCACTTGTAAAGTCTTGTCGGAATCGGTATAATATAGATAGATTGGGAGGTAAAAATATGCTGCTTACATTAGTACCGCTTTTTGATGAAAATATGGCCGTTTGTGCCTACTCCTTTTTTACCCAGAGGGAGAATTTCCTGTTGAATCCTCTGTTGCTTGGAACCGCACAGTTCGACGGGGCATCCCAGATCACGGGTCTGGAACTGATCCAGAAAATGGGTATTGATACCTTGTCTCAGGGAAAAGAAATCTTCGTACCGATCAGCAATATCTCGATTTTTGCGGATATTCCGGAGCAGTGCGATGCACCTCATGAAAAAATCGTACTTTTGATCGATAATACCATTCCGCCGATTGAAATGTATGTCAATCGTCTGAAGGAATTGAAACAGCAAGGCTATAAACTTGCCATTCGCAAGCTTGCGGTCAGTGATTTTGAAAATTACAGAGAAGTCCTGAAGCTGATGGATTATGTTCTTCTGAATAATCGTAAAATCGCCATTGACAAAGCCAAGATTTATTTCGGAAAATTATTCCCGAATATCAGTCTGTGTGCCGGTAATATTGATACCATGGAGGACTTCGAGAGACTGAAGGAGACCGGCGGATATCGTTTCTATGAGGGTAAGTTCTATCGAGTTCCCATTACGAAGGGACAGACGGATGTGGCACCCTTGAAGGGTAACTATATTGACCTGCTGAATATTGTGAACAGCCCGGATTTTGAACTCACGACAGCGGCGGATATCATCAGCCGTGATACCGCACTTACGATCGATCTGCTGAAAATGGTTCAGCCACTGGCTGTAAATTCGGAGATTACATCTATCCGTCATGCGGCTGCCATGCTGGGACAGCGGGAACTGAAAAAGTGGATCAACACGGCAGTAGCCAATGCTTTGTATGCGGATAAGCCGAATGAGGTTACCAGACTTTCTCTGCTTCGTGCGAAATTTGCCGAGAATCTGGCGGAAGCGTTTGGCCTGAAGGCGCAGAAGGATGAATTGTTCCTGATGGGATTGTTCTCCGTGCTGGATGTGATCCTCGAGAAACCCATGGCAGAGGCTTTGAAGGTGGTCCATGTGGCTGGCGAGATCAGCAATGCACTGATCTACCGCATCGGCGTACTGGCACCGGTGTACGATTTTATGCTGCAGTATGAGACAGCCAACTGGGCGGAGGTATCCCGCCTGATGCTATTAAAGAATATTGATATGAATACAGTATATGAAGCCTATACATCGGCGTTGAAGTGGTATCGCACCGTACGTTGATTGTATTAAAAAATGTACTTGTATTTTGTATACATTTATGTTATTTTCTTCAAGAACTTGTAATTATATCCTCCATAAAAGGGGAGGAATAGTAGCAAAGGCGCAAAAAGCGCGGAAAGGAAATTTCATATGAAAAAAAACAAGACACTTGAGATGGTACAATTGGCCGTACTCATCGCGATCATGCTGATTCTGGCATTTACCCCGCTTGGGTATCTGCGCATCGGACCGTTAGCAATCTCCCTGATGACCATTCCCGTAGTCATCGGTGCAATGATCCTGGGACCCGCAGGCGGAGCCGTTCTGGGACTGGTATTTGGACTTACCAGCTTTTACCAGTGCTTTGCAGGAGATCCTTTTGGAGCAGCTTTGGTAGCAATGAATCCGTTTTTCACTTTCCTGGTATGCATCCCTACCAGAACTCTGATGGGATGGCTGTCCGGTGTGATCTTCAAGGCACTGTGGAAGATCGACAAGACGAAGACCGTAACTTACTTCGTGACCGGTCTGCTGGGAGCATTTATGAACACCCTGTTCTTCATGTCCACTTTGATGATCTGCTTCGGTCATACCGAATATCTGCAGAGCATGAATGCAACCGGAGCGAATCTGTTTATGTTCGCCGTAGCATTCTGTGGTATCAACGGAGCACTGGAGATGCCCATGAGCTGTGTAGTAGGTGGTGGCGTTGCGAAGGCAGTCAGCGTAGCACTGAAGAAGAATGCAGCGATCGAAGAGCAGTAATCGAATCTGAGATTTACAGGAATGAAAAATAAATAGCAAAGAAGATAAGACCCCCGGGAGAATGGCGAGACGTCATAGCCCGGGGGTTGTTATATAAAATAATAAGAAAATGATTCAGAGGGTATTCGAACTGCTTCGTTAGGGAAAAATGTCTGATGCGTTCCATCCCAAAATGCAGGTACTTGACAATTGACGAGGCTGTAGAATGGTTAGCCGGGACTACAAGGTCTCCCACATTTTCCGCAGAGCTTCAGCCGTGGCACCGACATTGCCCTGGATCATGGGAGCGGATCCGCCGCCTTTGGCCTGAAGTTCCTGCCGCATACGGGTCGCCAGTTCCTGACAGTTACAGGAGGAACTGCCCACGATAAAGCGGTAGCCGTTTGCATCGTCTCCGGCAAAGATGCCGCAGTAGCCGGAATATTTTTCGGTCAGGGAATTGACGGCATTACGCAGGGCAATGGCATCCAGTTCGCCGACGAAGAGAAGCACGTGACAGGTCTCTTCCGGGGAGAGCAGTGCATTCATCTGTACCTTCAGAAGTTCCGCCTGCAAAGCATTGGCGCGTTCTTTTTGCTGGCGTGCATCCTCTTTGACCCGGACAACGGCATCGGCCACTTCCGGCTGCTTTGCGGACAGCAGAGAGGAGATGGCCCAGACGGAATCCTGTTTTTCGGTATAGTCGGCCAGAGCACGGCCGCCACAGAGAATATTGATACGGACACCGCCTCTGTGGCTCTGGACATTCACGATCTTGATGAGACCGATCTGACCGGTAGTATCCACATGGGGAGCACAGCAGGCGCACAGATCCACGCCAGGGATCTCCACGATGCGGACATTTTCCGTGAGAGCCAGCTTACTGCGATAATTTAAGTTCACCAGTTCTTCGGAGGAGGGCCAGCTGATGTTGACCGGAAGATTTTTCCAGACGTAAGCGTTGGCTTCCTGTTCGATAAGGCGCAGTTGTTCCAGAGAGACTTCCCCGTTCATATCCAGTGTCACTTCTCTGTCACTTAAATGAAAACCCACATTTTCCAGACCGAAATGGGAATGCAGCAAGCCGGAGATCATATGCTCCCCGGAGTGCTGCTGCATGAAATCAAACCGGCGGTTCCAGTCCACATGACCGGTGACTTCAGTGCCTGTGGGAAGCTCACAGGTCATTTTATGATACAGGATGCCCTGCTTAATGCTGACATCCAGTACTTCCTGACCGTTTAAGGTGCCTTTATCGGCGGACTGGCCGCCCTCTTCCGGGAAAAATGCGGAAGCATCCAGAACGATCAGATAATATCCTTCTTCTTTGGCAGGAACACATTCGGTCACCACGGCGGTAAAATCCGTCTGATGTACATCTTCATAATATATTTTACGTGTGCCAAGGGAATTCATTTGTGCATTGCTGATACGATCCATAGATGCCTGTCCAATCTGCTGTAGGAAAACAGCGTTTTGTGATAATTGAAAAATAGAAAATACATATCTATTCTATATCAGACCCGGTGGAAAAAGCAATGGAAAATGTAAGCTTTTACACAGCTTTGTCAGATTCTCCAAGGAGTATCGGGATTGCGTAATTGTTTTTTGTAGGTTTTTACGCAGACAGGGTCTATTGCGACGCATTTTTTTTTATGATATAATAAATCGATTAAGCAGTAGAGAAACACACTGGAAATACAAACGTCGCAAAAAGCGGCAGAATGTGAGGAAAGAATGAAGGCATTTTTGATTTTGGAAGATGGAACGGTGTTCGAAGGAACGCACATCGGTGCAGACAAAGAGATCATCAGTGAAATCGTATTTAACACATCCATGGCCGGATATCTGGAGGTCCTGACGGATCCGTCCTATGCAGGACAGGCTGTATGCATGACTTACCCCCTGATCGGTAACTATGGCATATGTAGGGATGACTGCGAGTCAGAGAGACCCTGGCCGGATGGATTCATCGTCAGAGAGCTTTCACGTATTCCCAGCAACTTCCGCTGTGACTGCACAATACAGGAATACTTAGAGGAGAACGGTGTGCCCGGTATCGCCGGAATCGATACCCGTGCGCTGACCAAGATCCTGCGTGAGAAGGGTACCATGAACGGTATGATCACCACCAACGAAGCCTATGACCTGAACGAAGTGCTTCCGAAGCTGAAAGCATATACCACAGGCAAGGTCGTGGAAAAGGTGACCTGCAAGGAGAAGTATGTAGTGAATCCCACCACGGATCTGGCACAGAACGGCCCTCTGTCCGGTGCAGCGCGTTTTGATAAAGAAGCTTATGAAAAGGGTGTCAGAGAGCCCAAGCCAGCACTGGTAACGGAGCTGTCCGGACAGGGACTAAAGGTAGCTCTGTTAGACCTGGGAGCCAAGAGAAATATCGCCAGATCCCTGGCAGAGAGAGGCTGTGAGGTGACCGTATACCCCGCTGGAACTCCCGCACAGGAGATCATTGATGATAATCCCGACGGTATCATGTTAAGTAACGGACCGGGAGACCCCAAGGAGTGTACCGGTGTGATCGCCGAGATCAAAAAGTTATACGATACCGAGATTCCTATTTTCGCAATCTGTCTGGGACATCAGCTGATGGCTCTGGCTACCGGCGCAGATACCCACAAAATGAAATATGGACACAGAGGAGGCAACCATCCGGTAAAGGATCTGATGACCGGAAGAGTATATATTTCTTCTCAGAACCATGGATATGTGGTAGATACCGACAAGCTGGATCCTTCCGTAGCGGTTCCCGCATTTATCAATGTCAACGACGGTACCAACGAGGGTCTGTCCTACACCGGCAAGAACATTTTCACCGTACAGTTCCACCCGGAAGCATGTCCGGGACCCCAGGACTCCGGTTACCTGTTTGACCGGTTCATTCATATGATGAGAGGAGAGAACTAAGATGCCCAAGAATCCTAATGTAAAACGAGTAATGGTAATCGGCTCCGGTCCTATTGTCATCGGACAGGCAGCGGAATTCGACTATGCAGGTACCCAGGCCTGCCGTTCCCTGAAGGAAGAGGGAGTAGAGGTAATCCTGGTGAACTCCAACCCTGCGACCATCATGACTGATAAAGATATCGCAGATAAGGTATATATCGAGCCCCTGAACGTAAAGGTTCTGGAGCAGATCATTGAAAAGGAAAAGCCCGACAGCATCCTTCCCACTCTGGGAGGACAGGCTGGTCTGAACCTCGGTATGGAGCTGGAGGAGTCCGGTTTCCTGGCTGCTCATAATGTAAAGCTGTTAGGTACTACCGCAGCTACCATTCGTAACGCCGAAGGACGTCAGGAGTTCAAAGACCTGATGGAGCGCATCGGTGAGCCCTGTGCAGCATCCAGGGTCGTTGAAAATGTGGAAGACGGTGTGGAATTCACCAATACCATCGGCTATCCGGTCGTACTGCGTCCCGCTTATACCCTGGGAGGTTCCGGTGGCGGTATCGCTCACAATCAGGTAGAACTGGAAGAGATCCTGGAGAACGGTTTACGTCTGTCCCGTGTGGGTCAGGTACTGGTAGAGCGTTGTATTGCAGGCTGGAAAGAGATCGAGTACGAGGTAATGCGTGACAGCGCAGGCAACTGCATCACCGTATGTAACATGGAGAACATCGATCCCGTCGGCGTGCATACCGGAGACAGTATCGTAGTAGCTCCTTCCCAGACCCTGAGCGACAAGGAGTACCAGATGTTACGTACTTCCGCTCTGAAGATCATCAACGAACTGCAGATCACCGGTGGATGTAACGTACAGTTTGCACTGCATCCCACCAGCTTTGAATATTGTGTTATCGAGGTTAACCCCCGTGTCAGCCGTTCTTCCGCACTGGCAAGTAAGGCGACCGGTTATCCTATCGCAAAGGTAGCAGCGAAGATCGCACTGGGCTTTACCCTGGATGAGATCAAGAACGCCATCACCCACAAGACCTATGCCAGCTTCGAGCCGACACTGGACTACTGTGTCGTGAAGATTCCCAGACTGCCTTTTGATAAATTTATCACTGCAAAACGTACTCTGACCACCCAGATGAAAGCAACCGGTGAGGTTATGAGTATCTGCAATAACTTCGAGGGAGCACTGATGAAGGCTATCCGTTCCCTGGAGCAGCATGTGGACTGCCTGCGCAGCTATGATTTCAGCGCTTTGTCTGTGGAGGAACTGTTAGAGCGTCTGAAGATCGTGGATGACCAGCGTATTTATGTCATTGCGGAAGCTATCCGTAAGGGCATCAGCTACGAGCAGATCCACGACATTACCAAGATCGACCTGTGGTTCATCGACAAGATTGCCATTCTGACCGAGATGGAGCATGCGCTGGAGACACAGCCGTTGACGGTTGATCTGTTGAAGGAAGCCAAGAGAATCGAGTTCCCGGATAACGTGATCGCAAGACTGACCGGCAAGACCGAGGAAGAGATCAAGAAGATGCGTTATGACAACGGCATTAAGGCTGTCTACAAGATGGTAGACACCTGTGCTGCAGAGTTCGCAGCTTCCACTCCTTATTACTATTCCGTATTTGGCGGCGAGTGCGAAGCCAAGGAGACCACCGGACGCAAGAAAGTCCTGGTACTGGGTTCCGGTCCTATCCGTATCGGACAGGGTATCGAGTTCGACTATTGTTCCGTACATGCTACCTGGGCATTCTCCAAGGCAGGCTATGAGACCATTATCATCAATAATAACCCGGAGACCGTAAGTACCGACTTCGATATTGCGGACAAGCTGTATTTCGAGCCTTTGACTCCGGAAGATGTGGAATCTATCGTAAATATTGAGCATCCCGATGGTGCTGTGGTACAGTTCGGCGGACAGACCGCTATCAAGCTGACTGAGAGCCTGATGAAGATGGGCGTGCCTATCTTAGGTACCAAGGCGGAGGATGTAGATGCCGCTGAGGACAGAGAACTGTTCGACAAGATTCTGGAAGAGACCGGGATTCCCCGTGCAGCCGGCGGCACTGTATACACCGCAGAGGAAGCTAAGGCGGTTGCTAACAGACTGGGCTATCCCGTACTGGTGCGTCCTTCCTATGTATTGGGCGGACAGGGCATGCAGATCGCTATCTCCGATGAAGAGATCGAAGAATTCATGGAGATCATCAACCGTATCGCACAGGATCACCCGATCCTGGTAGATAAGTATTTACAGGGTAAGGAGATCGAGGTCGATGCTGTATGCGATGGTATCGATATCCTGATCCCCGGTATCATGGAGCATATCGAGAGAACCGGTATCCACTCCGGAGACAGTATCTCCGTATATCCGGCTCCGACTATTGATAAAGTAGTAAAAGAGAAGATCGCAGAGTACACCAGAAGGCTGGCAAAGGCACTGCATGTCAAGGGACTGATCAATATCCAGTTCATTGCCATCGGTGACGAGGTATATGTCATTGAGGTTAACCCCCGCTCTTCCCGTACCGTACCTTATATCAGTAAGGTAACCGGTATTCCTATCGTGGATCTGGCGACCGAAGTGATCATCGGCAAGACCATCCGTGAGCTTGGCTACGAGCCCGGCTTACAGCCTGAGGCAGAGTATTTTGCCATCAAGATGCCCGTGTTCTCCTTCGAGAAGATCCGCGGTGCCGAGATCAGCTTAGGACCGGAGATGAAGTCTACCGGTGAGTGTCTGGGTATCGCCAAGACCTTCAATGAGGCTCTGTACAAGGCATTCCTGGGAGCAGGTGTAGAACTGCCCAAGTACAAGAACATGATCATCACCGTGAAGGATGCGGATAAGGGTGAAGCCATTGAAGTCGGAAGACGCTTCGAAAAGCTGGGATACACCATTTATGCTACCAGAAGTACCGCAGCTGCTCTGAATGAAGCAGGTGTGAAAGCAAGAAAGGTCAACAAGATCTCTCAGGAATCCCCGACCGTTATGGACCTGATCCTGGGACACAAGATCGACCTTGTCATCGATACCCCGACCCAGGGCCGCGACAAGACCAGAGACGGTTTCCTGATCCGCCGTACCGCTATCGAGACCGGTATCTACTGCATCACTGCAATGGACACCGCCAATGCTCTCGTGACCAGCATGGAGCATATGAACGATTGTAAGGAACTGACGCTGGTGGATATTGCACAACTGTAAGATATAAAATGGATAAGAACAGTGGAGTCGCGAAAGTTGCTCCACTGTTTGTGTTTGTGACAAAAACAAAGTGTTGACAAATGTCCGCGAAAGGAATAAAATACAAACAGTTAAAGACATAAAGGCTGTGAAGAGAAGAGTAGGAGAAGAGATACGTCGCAGAGAGTCCCGGCAGGTGGGAAGGGATATGGAAGGCTTCTTTGAACATGGTCTCGGAGCTTTGCACCGACTTCGTATTCGGACAGGATATCCGGCAGATACGGACAGGCTGCAACGAGAGTACCCGTTATCGTACCTGACTATCGATGAGCGTTTGTTTGTCCGTAGTTGCAGAGGCCTGATCCCGTGAGAGATGGGCGAATTAAGGTGGTACCGCGGAAGAATGTTCCGCCCTTAAATTTTAATTTAAGGGCGGTTTTTTATTATGTCAAAAAGAGAAGAACTGATCAGAGAATATTGCAGACAGGTAAATGAAAGCCTGCATTTTATACAAAAATACATGGAAGGGATCGTTCCCGCTGGCCGATGCAGCGAAGAACTGTATTGGGAGACCAAGAAGATCAGTGAGGAACTGCAGAAGAGCAATCATGAACAGACCGCATTGATCCGGGCCTATCTGCGGGAGGCGGCACAACTGTACGTAGAGGGGGAGCCCTGGAAAACCCGCATTACGGACCGAAGACTTTGCCGTAATACGATCCTGAATCATTTACAGATGCTGGCGAATGTCAGCTTCTGGCTGAGAGAACAGGGAGAGCCACTGGCAGAGGAAGTCTGTGGATGGCTGTTAGCCCAGGAGACAGCGGATGTGCAGAAAGTTAGATCCGGACAAAGTCTGGAAGTTGCCAGAGAGATCTATCCGGCCGTGCAGAGAAAGAGAGCATAGGAGCGGTCGGCTGTAAAAGCACAAATTTGAAAATAAAATCCGTGGGGACAGCATATACTAGGCGTATGGTAAATATTGTATGATCGTAAGCCTGTATCCCGCAGGCGGATTGGAGTCTCATGTTAGAAGAACATTATCCTTTTGTTGCGCAGCCTCTTCCCTACGAATATGATGCCCTGCTTCCGGTATTAGATGAGGAAACACTTCATTTTCATCACGACAAGCATTATCAGACCTATGTGGATAAGCTGAATGCCACCCTTGCCGATTATCCGCAGTTACAGCAGATGTCCTTGACGGAACTGCTCACTTCGGAGGATAATATACTTGCGTCCCTGCCGGAGGAAGCCCGGAAAAGCATTCACAATAACGGTGGCGGTGTATATAATCATCAGCTGTATTTTGACAGTATGCGAAGCCCGGCAGGACAGGAGCCCTGTGGAGCTCTGGAGGAGGCGCTGGTCCGGGATTTTGGATCGGTGAGACAATGGAAAGAACAGATGTCACAGGCAGCCACGGGGGTATTTGGCTCTGGATGGGCATGGCTTGTGAGTGACCAGGACGGTACTCTGATGGTCCTTACTACAGCGAATCAGGATGTCCCGGATTTGAAATTGTATACCTCCATATTTCCCATAGATGTGTGGGAGCATGCCTATTATTTACAGTATCAGAACCGCAGGCCGGATTACGTGGAAGGATGGCATAAGCTGATCCACTGGAAAAAAGCGGGACGACGTTACGAACAGGTACTTTGCAGACTGGAAAGAGCGGCCGGGGAAGCGGAAAAATTGCAAAATGACAGCCGCACAACAGAAGCGAACGACAGATAGTGTGCAACGTGCGGAACAGAAGAACAGAAAGAGGAAAATGACTATGGAGAACAGACCGATCATAAAAAAGGAACAGGTAGAGACCGTCTACGACAGCAGATTTATCAAGGTATTTGATCTGCAATATGAGCCGGGAAAACATTATTTTGATGCTACCAGAAGAGCCAAAGATAATCTGGCAGCGGTAAAGAGCGACGAAGAATTCAGACAGATGCTGCCGGATGCAGTCAGCTGCGTTGTGATCCTGAAGATCAGAGGACAAGAACCGAGACTTTGCTTAAGCCGTGAGTATCGTTACCCGGCAGGACATTTTCTGCTGAGCGTTCCGGCAGGACTTTTAGACCCGGAGGATGCAACGGAAGAAAATCCCGTATTCCATGCGGCAGCCCGGGAGCTTCGGGAAGAGACCGGCATCACACTGGAAGAGAGCGACAGCATCCGTCTGGTGAATCCGCTGGTATTCAGTACCCCCGGTATGACGGATGAGAGCAATGCACTGGTGCAGATCATATTGAACCGTGAAGAGATGCCGAAGGTAAGTCAGGAAGGCGCCGTTGGAACGGAATGTTTTGATGGTTTTCTGCTGCTGACCAAAGAAGAAGCACAGAAAATCTTAAAAGACGGCGTGGATGACCAGGAATTTTTTTACCCGTTATATACCTGGGCGGCATTGATGTGCTTTGCGACGGGAATGTGGAAATAATTTTTGAATAAATAAGACGATGAACGGAAAAGCTGTTGGGACAAATCCACT
>ENA-UESS01001399-UESS01001399.1-human-gut-metagenome-genome-assembly--contig:-NODE-1399-length-10700-cov-16.366846_pt1 | contig 10700 bp, 7 predicted proteins | sample MGYA00243004_ERZ508005 | MGnify/ENA primary metagenome ERZ508005 (study PRJEB26167, sample SAMN06115471) | human gut metagenome | host: Homo sapiens | place: China:Guizhou | collected 2016-06-29...
TCCGGGAACACTTCCAGAGCCTGAAAGCCCTGCACTGGCGGCAGATGATCGTTCTGGCAGAGATCCTGCTCCTGTTCAGCGTGGGATTTTTCCCGCAGGAGCTGAACCTGCTGGCCAACGCCATCGTCTCGTTCTCCTGCGCCATGCAGGTACAGACGTTCCGCAAGGTGAACGGCTATGCGTATGCCAGCACCATGTGCATCGGCAACATGCGCAGCGGCATGGAGGCTCTGGCTGTCTGGATCGTCAAGCACGACCCCAAAGCCCTGCGCAAAGTTTTCCATTATTTGGGCATCATCTTCCTGTTTGGCGTGGGTGCGGGCCTTGGCTGGGTGGCCGTGGAGCATTTTGCCACCCGGGCCATCTGGTGGTCCTGCCTGCTGCTGGTCATCTGCTTCGCGCTGATGTTCATTCGGGAAGATCTGGAGGCCAACCCCGCCATTGAGCAGGATCTTGCCGAGATCCGGCAGGAAGCAGGCGAGATCGACCACCTGCTGAAAGAGGAACTGCACGAGGAGCACGAGGCTCTCCGCGATACGCTGGAACACAAGCACTGAGCGGATCCATCGCAAACCGCTGTCGTCCTGTCCTCCCGGCAGGGTGGCTGCGGTTTTTGTCATTTTCTCGCAGAATCCAATTGCAGAGCCGTAATTGGTGTGGTATACTATTAACATTGTGTTATTGAAACAGGAAGAGGGGTCAACGAATGAAAAAAGGCTTTGACAACGATAAATATCTTCTCATGCAGTCCCAGCACATCCGGGAGCGCATTGCCCAGTTTGACAACAAGCTCTACCTCGAGTTTGGCGGCAAGCTGTTCGATGACTACCACGCCTCCCGCGTGCTGCCCGGCTTCCAGCCGGATTCCAAGCTGCAGATGCTGCTCCAGCTGAAAGACCAGGCGGAGATCGTCATCGTCATCAGCGCGGAGGACATCATCAGCAGCAAGGTTCGCGGTGATTACGGCATCACCTATGATCTGGACGTGCTCCGCCTCATCGACGCGTTCCAGGGCGTTGGCCTGTTTGTGGGCAGTGTCTGCATCACCATGTACACCGCCGCCCCCGAGGTGGAGCAGTTTGAGCAGCGGCTCAACGGGCTGGGCATCCGGACGTTCCGCCACTACAAGATCCCCGGCTACCCCAACGATGTAGCCCGCATCGTCAGCGACGAGGGCTACGGCAAGAACGAGTACATCGAGACCCAGCGCCCGCTGGTGGTCATCACGGCCCCCGGCCCCGGCAGCGGCAAAATGGCCACCTGTCTGTCCCAGCTGTACCACGAGTACAAGCGAGGCGTCAAGGCCGGTTACGCCAAGTTTGAAACGTTCCCCATCTGGAACATTCCCCTCAAACACCCGGTCAACCTGGCCTACGAGGCCGCTACCGCCGACCTGAACGATGTGAACATGATCGACCCGTTCCATCTGGAAGCCTACGGCAAGACTGCCGTCAACTACAACCGCGACATTGAGATCTTCCCGGTGGTCAACGCGATGTTCGAGCTGATCGCAGGCCAGAGCCCCTACCACTCCCCCACCGACATGGGCGTGAACATGGCGGGCAACTGCATCGTGGACGATGCCGCCTGCTGCGAGGCCTCCTGCAACGAGATCGTCCGCCGGTACTTCAAGTCTCTGTGTGCGCTCAAAAACGGTGCACAGGTCCAGAGCGAGGTCTACAAGCTGGAACTTCTGATGAACCAGGCAGGCCTTACGCTGGGCAGCCGCCCCGTGGAGCAGGCCGCTCACGCCGTCTCGGAGAAGACCGGCGGGGCACCAGCCGCCGCCATCGAGCTGCCGGACGGCACCGTCATCACCGGCAAGACCGGCCCGCTGCTGGGTGCAGCTTCTTCGGCGCTGCTCAACGCGCTGAAGAAGCTGGCCGGCATCGACCAGGAAATGGATCTTGTCTCTGCGGCTGCCATCGAGCCGATCCAGACCCTCAAGACCAATTATCTGGGCAGCAAGAACCCCCGCCTGCACACCGATGAGATCCTCATCGCGCTGTCAAGCTCCGCTGCCACCAACCCCACCGCTGCAATGGCCCTGCACCAGCTCTCCAAGCTGAAGGGCTGCGACATGCACTCCACGGTCATCCTGTCCAGCGTGGACGACGACACCGTGAAGAAGCTGGGCATCTACCTGACCTGCGAACCCGCCTACGAGGAAGAGGGCCGCAAGTACCACAAGAAATAAGCGCAGCAAAAAAGAGAATCGCCGCGGCGGTTCTCTTTTTGCATTCACAGGCGGGTCTGCACCCAGTATTCGCCCATGCTCTGGCCGGGCTGGTCGGTGACATCGTCGTTCAGGTAGTCCGCCAGACCGCAGGACGCCGGGTCCCATCCGCGCGCCTGTTCGACCGAATCGTACTCCACCTCGGCGTACCAGAACTCGGTGGGCTGGCCTTCGTCCACATGGTTCACTTCCAGCACCAGCCCGTCCGGCAGCTGATAGCTGCGGCGAAGTTTCGGGATGAGCGGCCTGCCGATGATCTTCGTCTCTAAATCGTCAAACAACGCTTTGTCGATGGGGCGTTCGATTTCCTCCCGCGCCAGCCCGCCGCCGGATTTGAAACAGAGAATATAGGCGGTGCTGCCGCCCGTCCGGGCCTCCTCCCGGATGCGGACCGTTGGACGGACGCTGATATACCCCTGCCGCATCGCGAATTCCTCCTGCAGCGGCATCTCCGGGAAACCCGCTCCCTCCGGCCAGCCGTTCACCATCCATTTGCGTTCGATCTCCATTGCCTTGCCCTCATTTCTGTTGGATTTTGTATTTATTCTAACACGGTTTTATGATATTATAAAGAGGATCTGAATCAAAAAATACAGCGCTGAAAGCGGGCCGCATCGCCGGGAGCATTTTCCTCGTGCGGCGGAGAGCGCACCTCTGCAATACAGCCGCCCCGCTCAGCCTGTCGTATCTCAAACACAAGGAGTTTCTATGAAATCGACCCGCAACTATCCCATCTACAAAGTCAACAAACACGCTGAGGGGCTGCTGGTGGGCGGCCACCCGTGGGTATACGAGAACGACATCCTCGAAGCACCGGAGACCACGCCGGAGAACGGCACGCTGGCCGATGTGGTAAGCCCCAAGGGGGCCTACCTCGGCACCGGCTTTCTCTCGCTCCAGAGCAAGATCCGGGTGCGGCTCATCTCCCGCAACGCCAACGATACCTTCGACGCTGACTTCTGGCGCCGCCGGGTGGAGTATGCCTGGAACTACCGCAAGACCGTTCTGGAACCGGACGACCTCTCGGCCTGCCGGGTCATCTTCGGCGAGGCCGACCAGTTCCCCGGCCTGACCGTGGACCGCTTCAACAACATCCTCGTCACCCAGACCCTCAGCGTCGGCATGGAGAAGCTGAAGCCCGTCCTCTTCCCCCTCCTCGCCGAAGTCCTGCGGGCCGACGGCCAAACCATCGACGGCATCTACGAGCGGAACGACGAGGCCCTGCGTGCCAAAGAGGGCCTCGAGCAGAGCAAGGGCTGGTTCGAGCTGCCGGGTGAGATCCACCCCGCCTCCACCCAGACCGAGATCTGCGAGAACGGCGTCTACTACCACGTCGATTTCGAGAACGGCCAGAAGACCGGCTTCTTCCTCGACCAGAAGTACAACCGCCGGGCAGTCGCCCGCCTCGCCGCCGGCCACACCGTGCTGGACTGCTTCACCCACACCGGCAGCTTTGCCCTCAACGCAGCCAGCGGTGGCGCAGCCCGGGTCACGGCAGCGGACATCAGCGCCGACGCCATCGCCATGGCCCAGCGGAACGCGGAGCGCAACGGCCTGACCAACATGGACTTCCTCTGCGAGGATACCTTCGAGCTTCTGCCCCGCCTCGAGAAGGAGGGCCACCCCTACGACTTCATCATCCTCGACCCGCCTGCCTTCACCAAGGCACGCCGCACGGTGGAGAACGCCATGCGCGGCTACAAGGAGATCAACTACCGCGCCATGAAGCTGCTGCCCCGCGGCGGCTATCTGGCCACGGCCAGCTGCTCACATTTTGCCACCGAGGAGCTGTTCATCAAAATGCTCAAGGCGGCAGCAAAAGACGCCCACCGCCAGCTGCGGCAGATCGAAGTCCGCCAGCAGGCCCCCGACCACCCCATCCTCTGGGGCGTCCCGGAAACGAACTACCTGAAGTTTTTCCTGTTCCAGGTCATCTAAAAGTCATACCAAGCGCGCAAATCTCCAAAAAAACGAGAGCGTGTTTGTGCAGAATCGTCAGTTTTGTCAATTGCCTTTTGGGCCGTTCCGGGATATAATCAAACCATAGACAGCAACGGCGCTGTGGGTCACCTCCTGACTCGCAGCGCCGTTTTTGTTAAGAAGTCTTTCGTGCTTTGGGGCCCGCTTTCCGGCAGCTCCGGGGCGGGAGCTGGGAAACATAAGATCAAGTAAGGAGTAGGATTTATGGCAGCAAATGTTATGGAGATCTACGGCAGCAAGGTGTTCAACGAGCACGTCATGAAGGAGCGCCTCCCCAGCGCTACCTACAAGAGCCTCGAGAAGACCCTGCACAAGGGCGCACCTCTGGACATCGAGGTGGCAAACGTCGTGGCCAGCGTCATGAAGCGCTGGGCCATGGAGCTGGGTGCCACCCACTACACCCACTGGTTCCAGCCGCTGACCGGCATCACCAGTGAGAAGCACGACGGCTTCGTCTCCCCCGTGGGCGACGGCACCGCCATCATGGAGTTCTCCGGCAAGGAGCTGGTGCGCGGCGAGCCCGACGCTTCCTCCTTCCCCTCCGGCGGCCTGCGCGCCACCTGCGAGGCCCGCGGCTACACCGCATGGGACCCCACCAGCTACGCCTTCGTCAAGGATGACGTGCTGTGCATCCCCACCGCCTTTGTCAGCTACACCGGCGAGGCACTGGACAAAAAGACCCCCCTGCTGCGCTCCATGAACGCCCTGTCCGGCCAGGCTATCCGCATCCTGAAGCTGTTTGGCAAGGATGTGGACTACGTTTCCACCACCGTCGGCCCGGAGCAGGAGTACTTTCTTGTTAAGAAGGAGGACTACGAGGCCCGGCAGGACCTGATCCTCACCGGCCGCACCTTGTTCGGTGCCCCCTCTGCCAAGGGTCAGGAGCTGGAAGAGCACTACTTCGGCGTCATCCGTCCCGAAGTGTCCGCGTTCATGAAGGAACTGGACGAGGAGCTGTGGAAGCTGGGCGTGCCCGCCAAGACCAAGCACAACGAGGTAGCCCCCTGCCAGCATGAGCTGGCCCCCATCTACGACACCACCAATGTGGCCATCGACCACAACCTGCTGACCATGGAGATGATGAAGAAGATCGCTCCCAAGTACGGTCTGGTCTGCCTGCAGCATGAAAAGCCCTTTGAAGGCGTGAACGGCAGCGGCAAGCACAACAACTGGTCCCTGTCCACCACCGAGGAGAACCTGCTGGACCCCGGTGACACCCCCATGGAGAACCTGCAGTTCCTGGTGTTCCTGGCCGCTGTCATCAAGGCTGTGGACGAGTACGCCGACCTGCTGCGCACCTCTGTGGCTACCCCCGGCAACGATCATCGTCTGGGTGCCAACGAGGCACCTCCGGCCATCATCTCCATCTTTGTGGGCGAAGAGCTGGAGGCCGTCATCGACGCCATTGCGTCCGATTCTCCCTACGCAGGCCCCGTCAAGATGAAGATGGACCTGGGCGTGGACGTGCTGCCCAAGTTCAGCAAGGACACCACCGACCGCAACCGTACCTCCCCCTTTGCCTTTACCGGCAACAAGTTCGAGTTCCGGATGCCCGGTTCTGCTCAGAACCTCAGCGACTGCGATACCATCCTGAACACCGCTGTGGCCAAGGAGCTGAAGGGCTACGCCGACGAGCTGGAAGGTGCTGAGGACTTTACCAGTGCCGCCATCGCGCTGGTCAAGCGCACCATCCGTGACCATCGCCGGGTCATCTTCAACGGCAACGGCTACACCGCCGAGTGGGAGGCCGAGGCTGCCAAGCGTGGTCTGCCCAACAAGAAGAACACTCCTGCTGCCCTGCCGGCCCTCATCGACCCCAAGAACATCGCCCTGATGGAAGAGTTCGGCGTGCTGACCAAGGTGGAAATGGAGAGCCGCTACGAAGTCGAGATGGAGCACTACGCCAAGGTCATCAACATCGAGGCCCTGACCATGCTGGAGATGGCCCGCAAGCAGCTGCTGCCCGCCGTCAACGCCTACATGAGCGAGGTGGCCAACACCGCCGCTTCCAAGCTGGCCGTCAGCGAGAGCATCAGCGTGCGCAGCGAGACCAAGACCCTGAACCGCCTGTCCGCCGACGCCGACGCCATGAGCGACGCCATCGACACCCTGCAGGATGCCGTGGATGCCGCCAAGGCTCTGCCCTCCGAGAGCGAGAAGGCCGTTGCGTTCCACGACAACGTGCTGCCCGCCATGGACGCCCTGCGTGCCGCCGCCGACGACGCCGAGACCCTGTGCGGCGAGGACTACTGGCCGCTGCCCAGCTACAGCAAGATGCTCTACTACGTCTGATCGCATCGCGTAAAACAGCATCATCCGTAGGCTGCGGAACTTGAATCTGACATTCTCCTTTTCCTATTTCTTACACCAGCCTGAAGACCTGCTTCCGCAAGGAGGCAGGCCTTTGGGCGTTTTATTTGAAAGGAGATCTTTATGCGTTATTCGACCCAACAGGACGTGCTGGACTTCGTGGAGGACAACAACGTCAAATTCGTGCGCTTTGCCTTCTGCGATATCTTTGGCACCCAGAAGAACATCGCCGTGCTGGCCAGCGACCTGCCCAAGGCCCTGGAGGACGGCGTGTGCTTCGACGGCAGCTCCATTGCCGGTTTCATGAAGGTGGAGGAAAGCGACCTGGTATTGCGCCCCGACCTGCCCACCGTGACCATCCTGCCCTGGCGGCCCACCGAGGGCCGGGTGATGCAGTTCTTCTGCGACGTGGAAAAGCCGGACGGCGACCCCTTTGGCGGCAACTGCCGGGGCTTTCTGCGGGAGATGAACCGCCGCTTCCGTCAGCTGGGCCTTACCTGCAACGTGGGTGCCGAGTGCGAGTTCTATCTGTTTGAGAACGACGACCGGGGCCGCCCCACCCGCATCCCCATCGACTTTGGCGGCTACTTCGACGTGGCCCCGCTGGACGCGGGCGAGAACCTGCGCCGGGACATCTGCCTGACCATGGAGCAGATGGGGCTGGCCCCCCAGCACAGCCACCACGAGAGCGGCCACGGCCAGAACGAGATCGACTGCCACCATGCAGGCCCCCTCAAGACCGCCGACAACGTGATGATGTTCAAGCAGATCGTGCGGGCCATTGCCATGCGCAGCGGCATCCACGCCAGCTTCCTGCCCAAGCCCCTGCCGGACCAGGCGGGCAGCGGGCTGCACATCAACCTGTCGCTGTACCTGGACGGCAAGAACCTGTTTGAGGGCGACATTGCCCCGGACAGCACCGCAGGCAGCTTTATGGCGGGCGTGCTGGCCCACAGCCGGGAGCTGACCGTGTTCACCAATCCCCTGCCCAACAGCTACCAGCGCTTTGGCTGCGACGAGGCCCCCCGCTATGTGAGCTGGAGCCGCCAGAACCGCAGCCAGCTGGTGCGCATCCCCCAGGTGAAGGGCGACAACTGCCGCATGGAGCTGCGCAGCCCGGACCCCGCCTGCAACCCGTATCTGGCCATCGGGCTGGTGCTGGCCGCCGGTCTGGACGGCATCGAACACCGCATGGTGCTGCAGCCGCCGGTCAACAAGAACCTGTTCCGCCCCGGCGAAGCCGAGGGCCTTGGGCTGGAAATGCTGCCCGCCACGCTGGAAGAGGCCGTGGCCATCGCCGAGGAAAGCGACTTTCTGCACAAGGTGCTGCCGGAGGAGCTGAGCCGCCGCTACTTTGCCGAGGAGCGTGCCCGGTGCGAGGCCCTGCGCGCCGCCGCCGACCCGGCGGAGTACGAGCGCATCCACTACTTCAACGCCATCTGACCCCTGCAGGAATATGCGTAGGAGAAAGGAGCGGAACGTATGGGACGCGCACTCATTGTAAGCGCCGGTGCCAGCTCCAACGAGTACATCGCCGCCCGGCTGGCCGAGATGGGCTATGCCCGGCCGGTGATCCTGCCCAGCGGGGCCGAGGCCCGGCGCAGGATGCCGGACGCCGACTTTGACCTGATCGTGGTCAACGCCCCCCTGCCCGACGAGTTCGGGCACGAGCTGTGCATGGACGCCGTGGCCGGCACCGACGCGGGCGTGGTGTTTCTGGTCAAGGCCGCACAGGCCGAACAGCTGCTGGCCCCCCTGAACGAGCAGGGGGTGCTGCTGCTGAGCAAGCCCTTCAGCAACACCTTATTTGTGCAGGCCATGCACATGGCCGCCGCCAGCAACCACCGCCTGCAGCGCCTGCGGCAGGAGAACGCCCGCCTGCAGGACAAAATTTCCCAGATCCGTCTGGTGAGCCGGGCCAAGTGCTGCCTGGTGGAGCATGAGCACCTCACCGAGGCCGAGGCCCACCGCCGCATTGAAAAGCTGGCCATGGACACCCGCCGCGACCGCACCGAGATCGCGCAGGAAATCCTTGATTCTTATGAGGATGTGGGTGTATAATACTGGATTGGGAAAACGTATTCTGAATCTTATTTCGTCTGGAGTCATAGAGGAGGAAACCTATTTATGGCAGAAAAGCAAACCAAGTATATCTTCGTCACCGGCGGTGTCGTGTCCGGCCTGGGCAAGGGCATCACCGCCGCCTCGCTGGGCCGCCTGCTCAAGTGCCGCGGCCTGAAGGTGGCCAGCCAGAAGCTGGACCCCTACGTCAACGTGGACCCCGGCACCATGAGCCCCCTGCAGCACGGTGAGGTGTTCGTCACCGACGACGGCACCGAGACCGACCTGGACCTGGGCCACTACGAGCGCTTCATCGACGAGAACCTGAACAAGTACTCCAACCTGACCACCGGCAAGGTGTACTGGAACGTGCTGAACAAGGAGCGTCAGGGCGCTTATCTGGGCCAGACCGTCCAGATCATCCCCCACATCACCAACGAGATCAAGAGCTACATCTACAACATGGCTTCCTCCACCGAGGCCGATGTGGTCATTACCGAGATCGGCGGCACCACCGGCGACATCGAGAGCCAGCCCTTCCTGGAGGCCATCCGGCAGGTGGGCCTGGAGCAGGGCCGCGACAACTGCTGCTTCATCCATGTGGTGCTGGTGCCCTACATCTCCGGCTCCAACGAGTACAAGTCCAAGCCCGCCCAGCACTCGGTCAAGGAGCTGCAGGGCATGGGCGTCAACCCGGACATCATCATCCTGCGTGCCGACGGCAGCGTGGGCACCGACATCCGCCGCAAGATCAGCACCTTCTGCAACGTCAAGCCGGAGTGTGTCATCGAGAACCTGACCATGCCCAGCCTGTACCAGTGCCCGCTGATGCTGCACACCAATGGTCTGGACGACGTGGTGGTGGAAAAGCTCAAGCTGGACGTGCCCCCCGCCGACCTGACCGAGTGGAAGCAGGTGGTGAGCCGCATCGCCACCCGCAGCAAGACCTGCACCATCGCGCTGGTGGGCAAGTACGTCAAGCTGCACGACGCCTACCTGTCGGTGATGGAGAGCCTGTACCACGCAGGCTTCGAGAATGACAGCCAGGTGGAGATCAAGTGGGTGGAAAGCGAGGACCTGACCGACCAGAACGCCTGCAAGGAGATCTTTGCGGACGTGGACGGCATCATCGTGCCCGGCGGCTTCGGCGACCGCGGCATCGAGGGCATGATCCAGGCCGCCCAGTACGCCCGCGAGAACAACGTGCCCTACTTTGGCATCTGCCTGGGCATGCAGATCATGGTGATGGAGTTTGCCCGGGGCGTGCTGGGCTACGCCGACGCCAATTCCAGCGAGTTCACCCCGGACGGCAAGCACAACGTCATCGCCCTCATGGCCGACCAGCAGGGCAACATCCCCAAGGGCGGCACCATGCGTCTGGGCAAGTACCCCTGCACCGTGGCCCCCGGCACCAAGATGGCCGAGTGCTACGGCCAGACCGAGATCTGGGAGCGTCACCGCCACCGCTACGAGTTCAACAACGACTTCCGGCAGGAGATGCAGGACGCCGGTCTGGTCATCTCCGGCACCAGCCCGGACGGCCGTCTGGTGGAGACGGTGGAGCTGCCCGGCCGCGCCTTCCATCTGGGTGCCCAGTTCCACCCGGAGTTCAAGAGCCGCCCCAACCGCGCCCATCCCCTGTTCAAGGGCTTCATCGCGGCGGCGCTCAAGTTCCGCACCAGTGCCCAGCGCAGCCTGATGCACCTGTAAGCGTATAACAAACGAGCCAGTGCGAGTTTTTTCGCACTGGCTTTTTTGTTGGCCTGTTCCGGGCAGGGCGGACGATTTAGAATGCCCTCCGCGTTGCTCTGGGCATATTTAGCGGAAATAAAATTTTTATATTGGCAGTTCAGAAACGCCTGCGGGCGTTTCTGAACTGCATTTTCACGGGAGGGGCCGTTACGGTAAATTGCATCTGACGCTGAAGTTGCATCTCACCGGGAGGGGCCGTTACGGGCAGCCACCATCTCACGGAACCCGCTCCCCTGCGGGGAGCTGTCGCGCAGCGACTGAGGGGCCTTTTAAATCGGCGGAAGCCGAAAATACGGTGAAAAGATCTTCACGCCGAACGGCGTGAATCTTCAGTATTTTCGGCTGGAACCTACCCCTTTGG
>ENA-UESS01001404-UESS01001404.1-human-gut-metagenome-genome-assembly--contig:-NODE-1404-length-10674-cov-14.826838_pt1 | contig 10674 bp, 7 predicted proteins | sample MGYA00243004_ERZ508005 | MGnify/ENA primary metagenome ERZ508005 (study PRJEB26167, sample SAMN06115471) | human gut metagenome | host: Homo sapiens | place: China:Guizhou | collected 2016-06-29...
TAGTGATCCAACTGACTGCAGAGCCCGGTAAGCCCGGTGGGAGAAAGCCGGAGGATCGCAGGAGAGAAAGCCGGATCAACAGATTACATTCTGCCGGCAAGAAGCTATACCATTGCAAAGAAGGCAGACGCGGATAATACGAATGTAGGAACCGGTACAGTCGTGATTACCGGTGATGGAAGCAACGTAATCGGAAGCCGTGAAGTATCCTTCCAGATCGTGGCGAAATCATTGGCAAAACCGTCATCCGGCACCGACCTGATTGCGGTAGAAGTGATTCCGGACAGCTTTTCTTATGACGGAACGGAAAAGAAGCCGACTGTTCTTGTGACATATCAGTACGGAACAGAGGTTGAGGTACGTCAGCTGACAGAGGGAAGCGATTTTACCGTTGCATACAGCAACAATATCCATGCAGGAACAGCGACAGCGGTGATTTCCGGTATCGGAAATTATACGGGATCCCGCACCGTGGAATACACGATTACGGAGAAGAGCTTTGACGGAGCGATTGTCACGTTCCCGAACGGAACTTCCTATCCGTATATGGGAAGCGACAACGGGGTGGAACCGGAAGTGCAGGTAACACTGGACGGCAATGTACTCACAGCGGGTACGGATTATGAGGTATCTTATCAGAACAACAAGGCGTGCGGTACCGCAACTGTGACCGTGACAGGAAAAGGAAGTTATGCGGGAAGCGTAACGGCACCGTTTACCATCGTAAGCCACGATATTGCAGCGGCGGATGTTACAGTGGCTCCGATTCCGAATCAGGCATACACGGGTCAGCCGGTGATTCCGGAAGTGAAAGTGACCTGCGGCGATTACACCTTAAAACAGGGTGAGGACTATACGCTGAGCTTTGACACGGACAACACAGAGATCGGCACTGTGCTGATGCGGATCAACGGAACCGGCGGATTTACGAATTACCGCCAGACCACGTTTCATATTGCGAGCGACATCAGTCCGGCGGAGATTGTAGGACTGCGTGACAGTTACCCGTTCACGGGAAGCGCTTATACGCCGGATGATCTGGGCATTACAGAGGTACGTATCGGCGAGACGGTTCTGACAACAGACTCCTACAGCTTTGCATTTGACGACAACAGCGATGGCATGAGCGCTGGAACGCAGACTCTTCTTCTGATCGGTCAGGGAAGCTACGGCGGGACCAAGAAATGCACCATCGAGATTACACCGAAGGATATCACCGATGAAGATGTGGTGATGAGCGGATTTGAGGACACGGTATCCTACTCAGAGCAGATTACACAGAACGTAACATTCCAGTGGGGTGAGATCGCACTCGTAAGAGACACCGATTATACCGTGACATGCAGACCGGCAGGAGTGGCAGGAACCTACGAAATGGAGGCTGCCGGAACCGGCAACTATACAGGAACCGTTACAAAGCAGTTTACTGTAGACCAGACGCCGATCGACGGACTGGAAGTGAAGGGTATTTCTTCTACTTACACATATACCGGAAAAGCAATCACACCGGAGCCGGAAGTATGGGCAGACGGTGTGCAGCTGGAAAAAGATAAGGATTACACGGTATCCTATGAAGACAACATCAACGCGGGTGTAGCGAAGCTGGTAATCACAGCAAGCGGAACCCATTATGCAGGTACTAAGGAACTGAGTTTCCAGATTCTGCGCAAGAGCATACATCTGTGCGACATTGGTTCGATTCAGACACAGGTATATACCGGATCTGACATCAAGCCGACCGTGACGGTGGAAGATGACGGCAAAGCCCTGGAACTTTTAAGCGACTACACACTGATGTATTCCAACAACCGCAAGGCAGGTACCGGTGTGGCGGCAGTTGCAGGAAAAGGCAATTACACCGCGACAAAGAACCTGACGTTTGACATCAGACCGTGCGATGCGGGCGCGGCGGTTGTGACAGGCGCATCCGCAGACAGTCTGTCCATCAGCTGGACGGGCGACGGTGCCGTGACGGGATACGAAGTATACCGTGCCGGCGCAGATGGAAAGTGGCAGCAGGTAACGCGTACCAGAGACGCTTTCTATACCGATAAAAAGCTTGCGGCAGAGACAACATACTCTTATAAAGTAAGAAGCTACCTGGTGGCGGACGGCGAGACTTACTACGGTGAGTTTACCGGAGCAGTTACCGGAACAACCACAAAATAAAGATAGAGAGGAGGGAGAGCGGTTCCGATCATGGCGGCATATAAGATAGGGAATTTTACATTTGACACAGAAGAGGAATATGCCCGAGGGCTCGAAGATGCGAAGAAAATCGAAAAGATACAGAACACCGTCGATCTCAATGAACCGGAAACCGCTCTACGCCTCTATTGGCTGATCCGAACAGGGAAGATCAAGTTCGGCAGCAAAGTCGGCAAGAAATTTTTTCTGGATATTGCAGATGTCGTGGCAAAATCCGCGGCAAAAAATATAACGCAGGCACAGGCGCCGGAACAACAAGCGGGGGAGGAACCCCGGCAGGTGGCGCAGGACCGCAGCAGAAAGATTCTCGGTGCGGTGTGTGTGACGGCTGCGATTCTATGTTTTGGCTGGTATTTCTGGTCAGATTACACGAATCACCGCGGCAGTCAGGCGAATGAGTATTTGAAGATGCTAAAAGAAAATCCGACAGAAGCCGCAGAGATGGTGGACAATGACACCTTTTTTTCGGAGGATGCACCGGAACTTGCGGCGGGATTAGACCAGACGGAGCGGGAGAACGAACCGCCTCCTCCGGTTCTGCCGGAATATGAAGCCATCGTGGCGCAGCACAGTGATTTTGCCGGATGGATCACCATTGACGGGACGAAGATTGACTATCCGGTCATGCTTACCCCGAATGACGGGGATTATTATCTCAAGCGCAATGTAAACGGGGAGGACGATATCAACGGAACCTTGTTTATGGATCCGAGAACGGATCTGGTGCAGCGCAGCACCAATATTATTATCTACGGACACAACATGAAAAGCGGTGCGATGTTCGGAAGTCTCAAGAAGTATCTGGATGAAGATTACTGGAGGGAGCACGCGCAGATCAGATTTGATACAATTTATGAGAAAGGCACCTATGAAGTGTTTGCCGTCTGTCTGGCAAAGGTGCAGTACCGAAATTCACAGGAATTTCGTTATTATGATTTTATACAGGCGGATTCCGAGGAGGCGTTTAACGACTACCTCGATCATATCATACAACTCTCGGTGTTTACCGGAACAGATCTGCCGGTCTACGGGGACGAGCTATTGACCCTGTCGACCTGTAACAATTTTACAGAAGACGGAAGACTGTTTCTGGTGGCGAAGAAATGCAGGGAAGCAGAGTAAAAGCGTGGGATCGCGCGTGAGGTTTACGGGCGGGCTGCGGCGAAATAAAGGATGATGGGAGAGAGTGCTAATGAAATACCGGATAAAACGAAAAATAGGTTATGTGCTGGTCGTTGCCATGCTTGTGGTGATGATCTATCCCGGAGAGCTCAGTGCAGCGTCCGGTCAGGAGGACGGATTTGTCATAAAAGGGACAACCCTGCAGGGGTATGTCGGAGCGGAGAACGCAGTTGTCATTCCGGATAACATCACGAAAATTGATGACGATGTATTCCTCAATACGACGATCACATCGGTGGAGATCCCGGACAGTGTGACAACCATCGGAGATAACGCATTTGCAGGATGTGAATATCTGACCGAGGTTACGGTTCCGGACAGCGTGACAAAGATCGGAGACAATGTGTTCTACGGCTGTACCAGTCTGGAAAGTGCAACGTGGGAGAGCAAGGAAGGAATCGGCGATGGCACATTTGCAGAGTGTGCGGGACTGACGGACTTAAGTATTTCCAAGGAACTTCCATCGATCGGAAAAGAAGCATTTAAAAATTGTGAGTCCCTCGAGAGTATCGTGATACCCGAGGCGACCAAAACCATTGCGTCGGACGCATTTGACGGATGTGTCAACATGCAGTCCATTGACGTGGAAGAGACGAATACTTACTTTATGTCATACGACAATGCACTCTACACGGCGAACGGGGTTACGTTATACCGCTGCCCGCAGGGGGCGAGAACCATCGAGGTGTATGACGGTACCAAGATGATCGGTGAAAATGCATTTTACGGCTGCAAGCTTGGAAAAGTCACACTTCCGGAGAGCGTGACAACCGTGGAAGATGGTGCGTTTGACGGCAGTGAGATTCAGACACTCTGCCTTGGCAAAGCCTTAGAAACGTTTGGCGAGCAGAATACTTCTTTCAAGATCCACTCGATTGAAGTGCCGGGAAGCGCTCCGGCTGCACCGAAGCTGGTGGAGACGTACGGTGCGATTGTGGTGACGGATTATAAGCCGGACGACACCGAGGATACGGAGAAACCGACCGAGGACACGGAAAAGCCGACGGAAGACACGGAGAAACCGACCGAGGATACAGAAAAGCCGACGGAGGATACGGAGAAGCCGACCGAGGACACGGAAAAACCGGCAGATGACAATAACAACAATAACAACAATAACAACAATAACAACAATAACAACGACAATAATAACAGCGGTAACAACAATAACAGCGGCGACAACAGCAATAACAATAACAGCAGTAATAACAATAGCAGCAATAACAGCAGCAACACGAGCAGTGGTAATAACAGCAGCAGTACGGGCAGCGGAAGCGGCAGCAGCGGAAAGAGTAACGGCACATCATCTGGAAGAGGCAGCAGAAGCGGCAACGGCAGTGGAAGAGGCAGCGGTGCGGTAAAGGGCAGTGCCGGAGCGGCAGGCGCACAGAGCAGCGGTACCGGATCGGCGGCAGCGACGACGGCGGAGACACAGGGAGATGTGCAGCCGACAGCGGCGGAAGTGCCTGCGACGACCAGATTTGCAGAGCAGGGAACCGCATATATCACCGGAAATGAGGAACTGAAGGGCTGGGATGCGATTTACACGCAGATGACGGTGGCGGATCCAGGTTCAACGATCTATATTACCATGAACGGCACCACGGTTGTGCCGAAGGATATTCTGACACTGGCGGCAGATAAGCAGCTGACGCTGGTTCTGGATATGGGAAATGGAATCTCATGGACGATTGACGGAAGCAGCATTGACACAAGCGTTGTAGCAGATACGGATTTTGGCGTGGAACTGGGAACAAGCAATGTGCCGGCGAACCTGCAGAGCACAGTAACCGGAAGCGGATGGTCAACGCAGATGCATCTGGCGCACGACAACCTGTTTGGCCTGACGGCGCAGCTGACCGTAAATGTCGGTGCGGCGAACGCCAATAAGCTGGGCACTTTGTTCTATTATAATGTAGATAATCAGATCCTGGAGTATATGGGACAGTCTGATACAGATGCGGACGGCAATGTGTCATTTTCCTTTGTGCATGCGTGTGATTATGTCATCGTAGTGGATGAGCGTCACTCGGATTCAACGGCGCAGGCAATCTCCGGGTTTGTGATTACACCGGCAGGCGGAAGCCAGGCGGAAAGCCAGCCGGCAGAGACGACGGAAGCGGCGGAGACGGAGCAGCCGGCGGATAATGCGCAGGCGGCGGATGACTCGCAGGTAAAGGATGAGACGCCGAAGACCGGACAGTCGTTAAATCCGAAATATGTTCTGTGCATCGGTGTGATGCTGCTGGGAATCTATATGATTCTGACCAGTGAGAGACAGGAGAAGCAGAGAAAACGGGCAAATGGCTGACCGTTTGGTATAAACATGTAAAAATGTGGAAGAATAGATAGATGGAAGATATCCGTTGGGAGTTTTCCATCTTTTCTTTTTGCATGCAGAACTCTTTTTTACCCACGTATTCCGCGAAATTCAAGGAAATTTTGGAAAAGAACTTGACAAAAAAAGATAGGGTTAATATAATGATTTAGCGTGCATACGTACGCCGAGATCAATTTATGATCTCATACAAATAAAACAGGAGGTGAAAATAATGCCAACATTTAACCAGTTAGTAAGAAAAGGACGTCAGACTACTGTAAAGAAGTCTACAGCACCTGCACTTCAGAGAAGCTTTAACTCTCTGCAGAAGAAGCCAATCAATACTTCTTCTCCACAGAAGAGAGGTGTTTGTACTGCTGTTAAGACAGCAACTCCTAAGAAGCCTAACTCAGCTCTTCGTAAGATCGCCAGAGTTCGTCTTTCCAACGGAATCGAAGTAACATCTTATATCCCAGGTGAAGGACACAACTTACAGGAGCATAGTGTTGTTCTGATCCGTGGTGGCCGTGTTAAGGATTTACCTGGTACACGTTACCATATCATCCGTGGTACATTAGATACCGCTGGTGTTGCGAACAGAAAGCAGGCCCGTTCTAAGTACGGCGCTAAGAAACCAAAGGCAGCTAAATAATAAACAGATTATTTGGCAGACAATGGGTCACAAACAGAGCTAAATAGGTTTAGTGTTGGGATTATTGTTGTATCCGCTACCGGATATAACCTACTCATTATATAGCCCGCACGAACACATTAGAGAGACACATGTGAGTACCGTTGAATTAATTAAAAATGATTAAGGAGGGAAGTAACGTGCCACGTAAAGGACATACTCAGAAAAGAGACGTATTAGCAGATCCGTTATACAACAACAAAGTGGTTACCAAGCTTATCAACAACATTATGTTAGATGGTAAGAAAGGTGTTGCACAGAAGATCGTATACGGCGCTTTTACTAAAGTAGAAGAGAAGACAGGAAAGCCAGCAATCGAGGTATTCGAGGAGGCTATGAACAACGTTATGCCAGCTCTTGAAGTTAAGGCAAGACGTATCGGTGGAGCTACCTATCAGGTACCTATCGAGGTTCGCCCGGATCGTCGTCAGGCATTAGCTCTTCGTTGGTTAACAACTTTCTCACGTGCTAGAGGTGAGAAGACTCAGGAAGAGAGACTGGCAAACGAGATCATGGATGCTGCAAACAATACTGGTGCAGCAGTTAAGAGAAAAGAAGATATGCACAAGATGGCAGAGGCAAACAAGGCCTTCGCACATTACAGATTCTAATTGGAAATCTAATAGGAGGAAAAAACCTTGGCTGGAAGAGAATATCCACTTGAGAGAACCAGAAATATCGGAATTATGGCTCATATCGATGCTGGTAAGACAACATTAACAGAGCGTATTCTGTATTATACTGGTGTTAACTATAAAATCGGTGATACTCATGAAGGTACTGCTACCATGGACTGGATGGAGCAGGAGCAGGAAAGAGGTATCACAATTACTTCAGCCGCTACAACATGTCACTGGACAGAAGAAGAGTTCACAAAGCCGAAAAAGGGCGCTCTTGAGCATCGTATCAACATCATCGATACTCCTGGACACGTAGACTTTACAGTAGAGGTTGAGCGTTCACTCCGTGTATTGGACGGCGCCGTTGGTGTCTTCTGTGCAAAGGGTGGTGTTGAGCCTCAGTCAGAGAACGTATGGCGTCAGGCTGATACCTACAATGTACCTCGTATGGCATTCATCAATAAGATGGATATCTTAGGTGCAAACTTTTACGGAGCTGTAGATCAGATCCGTGAGAGATTAGGAAAGAACGCAATCGTTCTTCAGTTACCAATCGGTAAAGAAGATGATTTCAAGGGAATCATTGATCTGTTCGAGATGAAAGCATATATCTACAACGATGAGAAGGGTGATAACATCACTGTTACAGATGATCTTGGAGATATGGCTGATCAGGCAGCAGAGTATCGTACAGAACTCATTGAGAAGATCTGTGAGTTAGATGACGATTTAATGATGCAGTACCTTGAGGGCGAAGAGCCATCCGTTGATGATATGAAGAAGGTTCTTCGTAAAGGAACATGTGAGTGTACGGCAGTGCCTGTTTGCTGTGGTTCTGCATACAGAAACAAGGGTGTTCAGAAGTTACTGGATGCTATTATCGAATATATGCCAGCTCCAACAGACATCCCTGCAATCAAGGGTGTTGATCTGGATGGCAACGAGATCGAGAGACATTCATCTGATGATGAGCCTTTCGCAGCTCTTGCATTCAAGATTATGGCAGATCCATTCGTAGGAAAACTTGCTTACTTCCGTGTTTATTCCGGAACATGTAAGTCTGGTTCTTACGTGTTAAATGCAACAAAGGATAAGAAGGAACGTGTTGGACGTATTCTTCAGATGCATGCAAACAAGAGACAGGAGTTAGACATTGTTTACTCCGGTGATATCGCAGCAGCAGTTGGATTTAAGTTCACTACTACCGGTGATACCATCTGTGATGAGCAGCATCCGGTTATCCTCGAGTCTATGGAATTCCCAGAGCCAGTTATCGAGCTCGCAATTGAGCCTAAAACAAAAGCTGGACAGGGCAAGTTAGGTGAAGCATTGGCAAAACTTGCTGAAGAAGATCCTACATTCCGTGCACATACAGATCAGGAAACTGGTCAGACAATCATTGCCGGAATGGGTGAGTTACATCTGGAGATCATCGTTGACCGTCTGCTTCGTGAGTTCAAGGTAGAAGCAAACGTAGGTGCTCCTCAGGTAGCATACAAAGAGACATTTACAAAGGCTGTTGATCAGGAATACAAGTACGCTAAGCAGTCCGGTGGTCGTGGACAGTACGGACATTGTAAGGTACGTTTCGAGCCGATGGATGCCAACGGAGAAGAACTGTTCAAGTTCGATTCCGAGGTTGTCGGTGGTGCTATTCCGAAGGAATACATCCCAGCAATCGGTGAAGGTATTGAGGAAGCTACAAAGGCTGGTTCCCTTGGCGGATTCCCTGTTGTAGGTATCCATGCTACCGTATATGACGGATCTTATCATGAAGTCGATTCTTCCGAGATGGCATTCCATATTGCCGGATCTATGTGTTTCAAGGAAGCTATGGCTAAGGCAGCTCCAGTATTACTTGAGCCTATCATGAAAGTTGAGATTACTATGCCGGAAGAGTACATGGGAGATGTTATCGGTGACGTTAACTCCCGTCGTGGACGTATCGAAGGTATGGATGATCTGGGCGGCGGTAAGATTGTACACGCTTATGTACCACTTGCTGAGATGTTCGGATACTCAACAGACTTACGTTCTAAGACACAGGGTCGTGGTAACTACTCTATGTTCTTCGAGAAGTATGAGCCAGTTCCAAAGAACGTACAGGAGAAGCTTCTGTCTAATAAGGCAAAATAATAGAAAAAGCTTGAAATATAGCTGATTATTCGCTATAATCGAGTTAGTCGGTTTGACAACCTAAAACCATAAAAACAAGCCCAAAACCGGGCATAAAATGAAGGAGGACATTTCAAAATGGCAAAGGCTAAATTTGAAAGAACAAAACCACATTGTAATATTGGTACCATCGGTCACGTAGATCATGGTAAAACAACTTTAACAGCAGCTATTACAAAGGTATTAGCAGCTCGTGTTGCTGGTAACGAAGCAACAGATTTCGAGAACATCGATAAGGCTCCAGAAGAGAGAGAGCGTGGTATCACAATTTCTACAGCTCACGTTGAGTATGAGACAGAGAAGAGACATTACGCACACGTTGACTGTCCTGGACATGCTGACTACGTAAAGAACATGATCACTGGTGCAGCTCAGATGGATGGTGCTATCCTCGTTGTTGCTGCTACTGATGGTGTTATGGCTCAGACAAAGGAGCATATCCTTCTTTCTCGTCAGGTATGTGTTCCTTACATCATCGTATTCCTTAACAAGTGTGATATGGTTGACGACCCAGAGCTTATCGAGCTCGTAGAGATGGAAGTTACAGAGCAGCTTGAGGAGTACGGATTCAATGATTGCCCAATCATCCAGGGATCAGCTCTTAAGGCTCTTGAGGATCCAAACGGACCTTGGGGAGACAAGATCATGGAGCTTATGGATACTGTTGATTCTTACATCCCAGATCCACAGCGTGATACAGATAAGCCATTCCTTATGCCAGTAGAGGACGTATTCACAATCACAGGTCGTGGTACTGTTGCAACTGGTAGAGTAGAGCGTGGTACATTACATCTGAACGACGAACTTGAAATCCTTGGTGTTAAGGAAGATGTTCTTAAGACAGTTGTAACTGGTATCGAGATGTTCCGTAAGCAGTTAGACGAGGCTATGGCTGGTGATAACATCGGTGCATTACTTCGTGGTGTAAACCGTGACCAGATCGTTCGTGGACAGGTTCTTGCTAAGCCAGGTACTGTAACTTGCCATCACAAGTTCACAGCTCAGGTTTACGTTTTAACAAAGGATGAAGGTGGACGTCATACTCCATTCTTCAACAACTATCGTCCACAGTTCTACTTCAGAACAACAGACGTAACAGGTGTTTGCGAGCTTCCAGCAGGAACAGAGATGTGCATGCCTGGTGATAACGTAGAGATGACAATCGAGCTGATTCATCCAGTAGCTATGGAGCAGGGTCTTACATTCGCTATCCGTGAGGGTGGACGTACTGTTGGATCAGGACGTGTTGCTACAATCATCGAGTAATACAATCTGAAAATAGATTTGTTATCGCAAGATAACTTGTGTCCAAACGTAAGATACCCCAGAAACCTTGTGTTTCTGGGGTTTTTCTGTACTCTAAGAAAAGAATTGTTTGTAAAATTATCAGATTAGAAACAGTGAAACGTTTATCAGAAAGATGAAATACGGATAAATTTAAAATTGAAAAATCAGTCTAGCGGTGCCAAAACAATGCG
>ENA-UESS01001411-UESS01001411.1-human-gut-metagenome-genome-assembly--contig:-NODE-1411-length-10647-cov-11.684768_pt1 | contig 10647 bp, 6 predicted proteins | sample MGYA00243004_ERZ508005 | MGnify/ENA primary metagenome ERZ508005 (study PRJEB26167, sample SAMN06115471) | human gut metagenome | host: Homo sapiens | place: China:Guizhou | collected 2016-06-29...
GTGGGAAAGTATTCCCTCATATTATTGGAATTTGTTCCCACAAAATGAGGGAATCTTTTCCCAGTTAGTAGGGAATACTTTCCCACAATATATGGGACAAAAAGAATATGTACTTCCCTGATAATGGTTGACTAGTTGTTTTTTTATTCTTGTTATAGGTTGACTGGAAAGACACTATGAGAAATGAAAATTTGTGTATTCAGAATAATTATATCAGGCAGAGTTTCTATCTGACTTCTTCCATCCGTTCCAACTCCCATCCGCGAAACTGCATGACGATGCAATGCAACTCGGTGTCGTATATCATCCTGCGTACCTTGGGACCGGCAGCATAACCTTTTATCTGCTCTACAGCTTCTTTCCATTGGGCTTCGGCTTTCGCTTCCGAGTCTTTGACAGAGAGATATTTTAGTTCGATGATATAACTGTGCTTCACGTCATAGCGTATCAGGTCGGGCATTAGGAACAGATCACAATAACCGTGGTTCAATTCTACTTCCGGGGCTATCAGGTAATATGCATTCGTACTCAGGTAAGCAGTAAAGAAGCCTTGCAGGTTGCGCTCTCCCTCAATAGCGTTGCGCACGGAAGAGTTTTCCTTGTAGGCATGGGCGATAAATTCCAGCGTTTCACGCCAATGGCCGTCGTAAGCCATTTCGTAATACATCAGGCCAAGGTCGTTCAGATTAATATGTCGATTGTCCTGATATTCTTCCAACAAGAATTCGTAATACTGTTTACGCACGTTATTATTGGGAATACTTAACACCAGATAGTTGCCGCGAGTGGCAGTAATGGTAAGCATACCATAATAAAAAAGCAGACTGGGGAAAATCTCAGGTTTGGTAATATCGGTAGCGGGAAAGGTAGTTGTCAACGTGGTGACAATCTGCCCATCTTCGGTGATTTTACGTAACACTCCTTTGCGGTTACCGTCCAACTTGTCCAGCCGGATAAGTTTTTTCATCTTATTATAGTCCGTGCGGGTATTGGGGTCTATCATTTCTTTGGGGGATTTGCCCAAAGTCATATAATGACGCAGATAATAGAACACCATGTCACAGTTGAACATCTTTGGGTCACGCTCCAAGCTTTCTTCGGCAAAACAATAATTGTCATACCACGGTCGCATTTCCTCTATCATCGCATCTATGTTCGTATTGCCCGGCAACTGTCCGGCATCCTTATAGTATTGGATCATCTCGCGTACATCGGTCTCGCTGAATCCCAACATCATATTAAACTGATGATCGGTGCTGATATTCCAGCCGATATTGAATCCGCTAGTCAGGTCGTCCAGCGTTACGGGGCTGACTCCGGTCATGAAGATGCGTTCGAACATGCCTTTGAACTTCTTGAAGATTTCGCGGTAGAAACCACTGGCGTGGGTTAGGGCGTGATAGACTTTGTCTCCTGCTCCCAGAGTAATTAATACTTCAATGTTTTTATCTTTCAGAATGTTCAGTATATCTTCTTTTTTACACATACTTTTTTCGATACCCGGGCGGAGGTTATCATAAATCAGTTTGCTGGTGATGCCCGGAATCGGTGCTTCGCGTGCCGGATAGATATCTACCAGAATTACTTCGTCGAGCAGCGAGAGGCTGTCGGCAAAGTCTTGATAAAAGTCGCGTGTGCGGGTATATAGATGTGGCTGGAAGATAGCTGTGATCTTCTTGTCCTTATAGAGTTCGCGCATGGACAACACGCTCTGTTTGATTTCAGAGGGATGATGTGCATAGTCGCTCAGGAAGACTACCCGGTCGTTCTTTATCTTGAAGTCGAACCGGCGGTCTACTCCGCGGAAGCTGGCCATGCCTTTTTTGATTTCTTCATCGGTCACTCCGTTCAGGTGTGCCAATGCCATGGCAGCTACTCCGTTCTCAATGTTGATACTTACTGGGATTCCTAACTGGATGTCGTTGATCCGGGTATCCGGGGCTACGAAGTCGATGAATATTTCTCCGTTTCCGATGCGGATGTTTTCGGCATGGAAGTCTCCTTCGTCACGTGAATAGTTGTAGACACGGACGCCGGGTTGCACTTTCGGTTGCAGGGAGATGCCTTTACGGATAATCAATGCGCCGCCCGGTTGAATGAGAGTTGTGTAATGCTCGAAACTTTCCAGATAGGCCTGTTCTGTACCGTAAATATCCAAATGGTCGGGATCTGTGGCCGTGATAACGGACATATAAGGGGATAGCCAATGGAAAGAACGGTCGAACTCGTCTGCTTCAATGACCGTGTAAGGGCTTTTTTGAGAAAGCAGCAAGTTGGTGCCGTAGTTCTTTGAGATTCCTCCGAGGAAGGCGGTACATTCCACGTGCGACTGGTGGAGCAGGTGGGCAGTCATGGTCGACGTGGTGGTCTTGCCATGAGTTCCTGCTACGCATAAGCCTTTGCTCGAATGAGTGATTGTTCCCAGCACTTGGGCGCGTTTCTGTATTTCGAATCCGTTGTTACGGAAATAAACCAGTTCTTCGTGTTCCTGCGGAACGGCGGGAGTGAATACGACGAGCGTACTTTCCTTGTCCTTGCAGGCTTCCGGAATCAGGTCGATGTTTTCTTCGTAATGTATTTGTGCGCCTTCGGCGATCAGGGTTTCAGTCAGTGGAGTAGGGGTACGGTCGTAGCCTGCCACTACTTTGCCTTTGAAAAGGAAGTAACGTACAAGTGCACTCATTCCGATGCCGCCGGCACCTACGAAATAGACTGATTTTATCGTTTCTATATTCATTGCTTTTTTTATTATTCTTTTTCCGCCAGTTTGATAACCTCCTGTGCAATGATTTTTGCAGAATCGGGTAAAGCTAATCTGGCAATATTTTCACTTAGTTCTTTCAGTTTCTGTTCATCTTTGACTGTAGACAGGGCTACATCCAATAAATTGGTTTCCGCTTCTTCTGTGTCTTCAATCATTCTGACTTCATAACGGGGCTTATTATTTTTGAAAATAACGGCCGTTCCATACCGGTCTACGATTCTTGTTACCATGGAAAAATTCTGATTTGCTTCTGTCATAGAAATAATTGTGTTTGTATCTATCATCATACGAACACCTCCTTGCTCTTATTATACCATATTGTTAGGATAAATTCAACCTATTTTTTGAAAAAGGCAGGTGACCCCCATGGCAAACCGCATCAAAGGCATCACCGTAGAAATCGGCGGCGATACCACCAAGCTGTCCAAGGCACTGGAAGGTGTCAACAAGGATATCAAAGGTACGCAGACGCAGCTGAAAGATGTCCAGAAGCTGCTGAAGCTTGATCCCACCAACACAGAACTTTTATCCCAGAAGCACAAACTGCTGGCGGATGCGGTATCCGCCACTAAGGAAAAGCTGGAAGTGCTGAAAACTGCCGCAGAACAAGCCAATACCGCCCTTGCAAACGGCGAAATTTCCCAGCAGCAGTATGATGCACTACAGCGTGAAATCATCGAAACCGAAAACGAACTGAAACGCCTGACCACAGAAGCAAACAATTCTCACACCGCCTTGGAAAAGATGGGCGTTCTGGGTGAAACACTGCAGTCGGCTGGGGACAAAATTTCCGGTGTGGGACAAAAGCTGCTGCCCGTCACCGCTGGTGTCACGGCTCTGGGCACCATTGCCGTGAAAACCGGTGCGGATTTCGATTCCGCCATGTCAAAGGTGGCAGCGGTGTCCGGTGCGACCGGTTCAGAGATGGATGCTCTCCGGGAAAAAGCACGTGAAATGGGGTCAAAAACAAAATTCTCTGCAAGTGAAGCTGCGGAAGCAATGAATTACATGGCGATGGCAGGCTGGAAAACCAACGATATGCTCAGCGGTATCGAAGGCATCATGAATCTTGCTGCCGCCAGTGGCGAGGACTTGGCATCTACTTCGGACATTGTCACAGACGCTCTGACTGCCTTTGGTTTGTCTGCTTCGGACAGCGGACACTTTGCGGATATTCTGGCAGCGGCATCAAGCAATGCCAATACCAACGTCAGCATGATGGGCGAGACCTTCAAGTATGCCGCTCCGGTACTGGGTTCTCTGGGATACTCTGCTGAAGACTCCGCCATTGCCATCGGCTTGATGGCAAACGCCGGTATCAAATCCTCACAGGCTGGTACGGCACTGCGTTCCGCCATCACCAATCTGGCAAAGCCGACCGACACGGTGGCATCTGCTATGGAACAGTACGGCATTTCTCTAACCGACAGTTCCGGCAAGATGTATTCTCTGCGGGAACTCATGGAACAGCTCCGGCAGAAATTGGGCGGATTGTCTGAGGCAGAACAGGCACAGGCAGCTGCATCGCTGTTTGGCAAAGAAGCCATGTCCGGTATGCTGGCGATCATCAACGGTTCACCGGCGGACTTTGAAAAGCTATCCAATGCCATTGACACCTGTTCGGATACAGTAGACGGCTACAATGGCACGACCGAAAAAATGGCGGCTGTCATGCAGGATAACCTTGCCGGACAAGTGACTATTCTAAAATCCCAGCTGGAAGAACTGGCGATTTCCTTTTCTGATATTCTAATGCCTACCATTCGTTCTGTGGTTTCCCGTATACAGGACTTGGTGGACAAGCTGAACCAATTAGACCCACGGACAAAAGAAACCATTGCAAAGATCGCACTGGTGGCTGCTGCTCTGGGTCCGATGCTGATCGCATTGGGGAAGACTGTCTCCAGTGTGGGAACAGTCTTTTCCGCAGTATCCAAACTGCCTGCCCTGTTCTCTGCTGTGCAAAGTGGGATCGGGGCTGTAACAGGGGCGTTGGGCGTGTCACTGGGTCCGCTGCTCGCCATTATCGCAGCTGTTGCCGCTTTGGTGGCTGCTTTTGTGCATCTCTGGAACACCAATGACGAATTCAAAAGCAACATCATCGCCATCTGGGAGCAGATCAAAAGCACCTTTACCGGATTGACACAGGGCATCACTGACCGGTTAAATGCTCTGGGATTCGACTTTGAGAGTTTCACCGATGTGCTGAAAGCGGCATGGGATGGGCTGTGCAATCTGTTAGCTCCCATTTTTGAAGGCGTTTTTCAGAATATCTCCAACATCTTTTCAGAGTTTACTGGCGTTCTTCTGGGGCTGCTGGATGTTCTGATCGGTCTGTTTACTGGTGACTGGGAGCAGTGCTGGAATGGAATCAAGGGTATTTTTACGTCTATCTGGAATTTCGTTGTCAACACGTTTCGCAATATCATGAATACTCTGAAAGGCATTGCAGATGTGGTGCTGGGATGGTTCGGAACAAGCTGGAACGAAGTCTGGACTTCCATCAAAACATTTTTTGTGGACACATGGAACAGCATTGCTTCCTTTTTCACGGGAATCGTTACTGGGATCCGGGACTTTTTCGTCAACACCTGGACATCCATTTCCAACACCTTCACCACCATTGTCACTGCCATTCAGACGGTGGCAACGACTGTATTTACAGCGATCCGGGATTTCTTCACCACTATTTTTACAGCGATCTACAACTTTTTCAGCACGATTTTCAATGCCATTTACAATGTAGTTTCTACGGTTTTTCAGGCGATTCATAACGTCATTACGACTGTTTGGAATGCTATTTACACCACCTTAGAACCGCTGATTACAGCATTTGGCTATCTGTTTCAGACGATTTTTGAAGCCATCCAGATCATTGTGGGCAGCGTTATGGACTGGATCTCGGAGAAGATCAGTGCCATTTGGAATGCAATCGTGGCATTTTTAACGCCGATTTTAGAAGGTATCCGAACGACATTTGAAACCATCTGGAATGCCATATCTACTACAATTTCCACGGTTTTGACAGCGATTCAAGATGTGGTGACTACGGTTTGGAATGCGGTATCTGGTTTCATTTCGTCTGTCTTGTCTGCGATCTGGAATGTGGTTTCTTCCATCTGGAACAGCATCTCCGGCACGATTTCCAGTGTGATGAATGCCATTTTTTCTGTGGTATCGTCTATCTGGAATCAGATTTCTTCTGCGGTTTCCAATGTTCTGAACGTCATCCGGTCAGTAGTATCTTCTGTCTGGAACAGCATCAAGAGCACCATTTCCAACGTGATGCAGAGCATTTCTTCTACGGTGTCCAGCATCTGGGACAACATTCGTTCTGCGGTTTCTGATAAGATCAGCGGCATCAAATCCACCATTCAGAATGGATTTGATGCCGCTGTGGGATATATCAAGGGGCTGGCTTCCGATGCCTGGAACTGGGGTCGGGATATCATTCAGGGCATCATTGACGGCATTCAGAGTGCCATTGGCTGGCTGTCGGACTGCGTTACGGACGTTGCTGATACCATTCGGGATTTCCTGCACTTCTCTGTACCGGACAAAGGTCCGCTGACAGACTACGAGAGTTGGATGCCGGACTTTATGAAAGGGCTGGCAGACGGCATCGACAAGAGCAAGAAGTATGTGGAGAAAGCTGTGGGCGGTGTGGCGAAAGCCATGCAGCTGACCATGGATTCTGATTTGAATTACAGCTTGCATGGGATTTCCGGAGCAATGCTGCCCGACAGTTCCGGTGGAACGGTGAACAATTATTACAATACCGACAACCGGAAGACGGTGAATCAGACGAATCAATCGCCGAAGGCACTGTCACGGTTGGAGATTTATCGGTTGACACGGAATGCGTTGAATGTGTAGGGGGTGTGTGATGTATTTTTCTTTGATTTTAGAAAATGAATCCGGCGAACAAGTGAACCTATCCACCACCGCCAACCAATACATGACCTCCAAAATCGAAGGTCTGAATCCGCCTGCCGGAACAGTCAGCACTTCAAGCTATGCAGGCATGAACGGCAGCTACCTCAACAACGCTTTCATTGAAAAACGAAACGTGGTCATCTCCTTTGCCATGCGTGGCATCGGCATTGAAAAACGGCGGCATCAGCTGTATCATGTGGTCAAGCCGTCCCGATACATCAAGATCTGGTACAAGACGGCGAACATCGATGTCTATGCCGAGGGGTATGTAGAAACCTGTGAAGTGTCAAATTTCGAGCAGCAGATCAGTGGGCAGATCTCCATTCTCTGCCCGGACATTTACTGGTACAGCCGGGATATTTTCTATGCCTATTACAGCGGCATCACCGGAGCATTTCATTTTCCCTTTCCGGAGAGCGATGCTCCGTTTCCTTTGGGCGTATATTCCAACAGCAACCTGTTTTCCATTACCAATGCCGGGGATGAAACTGGATTCACGCTGCGAATTGAGGCATTGCCCAGCGACATCCCGCAGGAAGTGGTGGCAGTGACTCCGACCATCTACAACGAAAACGGCGAATATCTGCAAATCAAAGGCGATATTCTGACCGGCGATGTCATTACGGTTACCACGAAAACCGGAAACAAGACCGTCACCTTGACCAGAAATGGCGTGGACAGCAACATCCTGAACCGGCTGGTTTCCGGTTCGACTTGGCTGACACTAAAAGAAGGCACAAATATCTTTCGGGTCGAGGCGGTTCGTGGTGTGAAAAAGCTGCGTGTGACTTTGATGCACCGCAATTCTTATCTGGGAGTGTGAGAAATGCAGTTGGAAATTTACAGCTTGACAGCTCTGAAAGACCAGATTTCTGTGTCACTGGAAGCCATTTGCGACAGTTATTCTTCGCTCTTATGGGACATTGAGTTCTACCAGTGCGGCTGTTTTGAGGTGTATATCGCAGCCAGTCCGCAGAATGTATCCATCTTTCAGCGTGGCAGAATTGTGGCAAGGAGCGATGATGCACAGCACTTCGGCATCATTGAGTCCCTGCAATTGGAAACTGATGCCGAAAAGGGCGATTATCTGACTGTCACCGGACGGTTTCTTGCCAGCCTGCTGGAACGAAGAATCATCTATCCCACCATCACTGCAAACGGCAACTATGAGGACATTGTCCGCAAGGTGCTGTCCCGCAATGTGATTTCTGCCGGAATCCGCAATCTGCCCGGTTTTTCCATGGGAACAGTATCCGGTGACTGCTGGCAGAACACCGCACGCATGCAGGTCAGCTATGACAATATTCTGGAATGGCTGTACAGCCTTTGTGAAACCATCGGCGGTTCGGCAAATGTGCGGCTGGATGGAAATACACTGAAATGCGACCTGTTTTCCGGAACAGACCGCAGTTTGTTGCAGGACGACAATCCCCACATCGTATTCTCTGATGCGTACAACAATCTGCTGTCGTTCTCCTATGCGGCAGACGATGCGGTGCAGAAAAACTTCGCCTATGTGCTGGGCTGCGGCGAAGGAAATGCCAGAAAACGCACGACATTCTGTTCTGGTACAGAGCCGACCTACCTTGATCGCTATGAGGTCTATGTAGACGAGCGAAACACGGCACAGGAAGAAGATGTGACCGATGCGGAATATTTAGAAATTTTGAAAAGCAGCGGTGCAGAACATCTGGTACAGCCGAAAACGGCATCGGAATCCGCTATCGCTGCTTTTTCGACCCAGTATCAGTACAACAAGGATTATTTTGTGGGCGACTATGTAACCGTGGAACAGAGAAGATTCGGCTTGCTTCAGCCTCGAATCCAGCTGATCGGCATGGTGGAGAGTTTCGACCAGAACGGTAGAAGTCTGACCCCGACTTTCAAAGAAACGGAGTGATATTCATATGTCTTTTTCCTATGGATTTTTTAACGCACAAAACCTTGACCGGGTGTATACCGCAGAGGATTTTACCGCATATCTGTCCAGCCTGATCTGCAACGGGATTCTGGATACGTACCGGCAGTGCTTTGCACCAACGGTCAAAAATTTATCCGTTACATTCGGCACAGGCAAGGCGTGGATCAACGGGCATTATCTCATCAGTGATACGCTGCATACGGTTGATTGTGCTTCTTATGTAGATGAATCGCTGGATCGCTATGTGGTCATTGCCCTGTTCTGTGACCTTTCCACACGAACCTGCGGTCTTCGCATTCAGCCTGGAATCGCTGCCACCGAACCCGTCATTCCTTCGTTCACCAACAATAATGTGACCACCTATTTGACCTTGGCAGCAGTTCGACTGCGAGCCGGAGCAACAGAATTGACAGCAGAAGATGTGTTGGATTATCGTGCGGACGAGAGCAAATGCGGTTATTGTAAGTGCATCCTTGGCAAGTGCAGAGTGACGGAGATGCTCTCTGAAATGGCAAAGACAAATGCCACACTGGAAGAACTGCAAAAGCGGCTGGATGTGATGAACAGCCAGATTTCCGAACTGCAAACCAAGGTAGATGACTTGACCGCAGGAGAAATCCTAGCGACCGGACAGTGCGGTGAAAACATCTACTATGTTCTCTACGACAACGGCAAACTGCTGCTGCGTGGCACGGGTGCAACATACGACTATACTTCTCATGATTCTGTGTTTTATCAAAACGATCAGATCAAGGAAGTCGTGCTCAGCAATGGCATTACTGGTCTGGGTGACCGTTTGTTTTATCATTGTGCCAATGCGAAAACGGTATCTCTGCCGGCTACACTGACCAGCATTGGTGATTCCGCTTTTGCACAGGAAGATGCTGTAATCAATGATACCGCTGGTCTGACTTCTGTTACCATTCCGCAGGCAGTTACTGCGATCCGGTCATATGCCTTTTATCACACTGCCATTGCAGAAGTCACTGTGCCTGCCAGCGTGAAAACATGGGGAAAGTATGTTTTTAGCGGCTGTGCAAAGCTGAAGACTGCTCGTGTTGCGTGTGATTCCATTGGTGCTTTTGCGTTTACAAGATGTACAGCATTGTCCAGCCTTACCATTTCTGCGAATTGCAGAACCTTTGGGGGAAATATGCTGACATACTGTGAAAGTCTAACAGCCATCACATATGAAGGAACAATCGCTCAGTGGAACGCCATCACCAAACCGGTCAACTGGATGTCCTCCGGAGAACATTCCTACAACGATTATCTGAAAAAGATCCAGTGTGTAGACGGCTATCTGGAATATGATCCTGAAAATAATGTGTGGAATGAGGTGAAAAACGGATGATGAAATTTTTAGTGAAACAGCAAAAAATCGAAGCGCTGGAGCGAGAGGTCATTGCCTCTGACCAGATCGCATTTGTTTCGGTAAAGTTCGTGTTCGATGGGGCTTGGAAAACGCTGCACAAGGTGGTGCAGTTCACACAGTGCGAAGAAACATACAACGTGGTGCTTGGCACAGAAGGAACAACCTGTTTGCTGCCGTCTGAACTGCATCCCGGTGCAGTAAAGATGAGTTTATTTGGCTACGATGCAGAAAGCGATACTACACTGCGTGCAACAACGGTACCCGTCACACTTCACATTCGACCGTCCGGTTTTGTCGCAGATGGGGATACGCCAATTCCGCCGACTCTGGATTTATATACGCAGCTTTTGAAAAAACTGGACGAAAAGGCTGCTGAACTTCAAAATGGAAAAGATGGATTTTCTCCCAAAGTGAAGGCGGAGCAAATGGAGTTTGGTGTTGTAATTACCATTGTCGATGCCGATGGTGAAACTTCTGCAACGCTTCATCATGGTGCAAACGGAGAAAAAGGTACAGACGGTAAATCTGCATATCAAATTGCGGTAGAGCAAGGTTATCAAGGCTCTGAATCAGACTGGCTCTCTTCCTTGAAAGGCGATAAAGGCAATACAGGAGCCAAAGGAAATCCCGGTCAAGATGGTGCAGATGGAA
>ENA-UESS01001413-UESS01001413.1-human-gut-metagenome-genome-assembly--contig:-NODE-1413-length-10636-cov-7.024908_pt1 | contig 10636 bp, 9 predicted proteins | sample MGYA00243004_ERZ508005 | MGnify/ENA primary metagenome ERZ508005 (study PRJEB26167, sample SAMN06115471) | human gut metagenome | host: Homo sapiens | place: China:Guizhou | collected 2016-06-29...
TAGGCGATCTCATAGTTCTTCAGATAGTTCTGCCGCAGATAGGTACAGGCGTGGTCGATCCGCACCTCGTTGAGATAATCCACAAACTTCATGCCGACCTGCTTGGAGAACAGATTGGACAGATAACTCGCCGTGATGCCGACATACTCCGCCACCTCCGTGAGCGACAGATCCTCATAATAGTGCTCTTCCAGATAATCCTTCGCGCGCTCGACAATCCGGTTTCTGCCCTCCGGCAGGAGCACCGGTTCTTCCGGCTCCTTGAATTTCTCATCCGCGATGGCGTTTAACTTCTTTAAAATGTCCGAGGAACGGCTCGGCTTTAACAGATAATCCCTGGCTCCCAGCCGGATGGCCTGCTGTGCGTAGCGGAATTCATCGTACCCGCTCAAAATGATCGTGCACGGAAGTACCCCCGCCCGGTATGCCTCCTGCATCACCTCAATTCCGTCCTTGTGCGGCATCTGGACATCCAGAAGCATGATATCCGGCTTGTGGCGGTAAATAATATCCAACGCCTCCTGTCCGTTCTTCGCAAGGTAGATCGTCTCATAGCGATCCGTGTGCAGTTTGATATACTTGGCAATTCCGTTGCGGATCATATCCTCGTCATCTGCAATCAGTAATTTTACACACATAGCACTCTTCCTTTCTTATTCCCGCTTTTCTTCCACATGCTCACGGTAATTGTTATCCTCCCACGGTATCCGGATCGTCACACAGGTTCCGCGTCCCACGGCACTCTCGATTCTTAAGGTACATCCATCCCCGTACAAAAGCTCCAGGCGCTCTTTTACATTGCGTATCGCATAGCGCCCGATCCGCTGTCCGGCATAGCGCTTTGCATCCGGGACTTCCCAGATGTCCTGCAGCTGTTCCTCACTCATGCCGACCCCGTTGTCCTCCACGGTAAACACGATCCATTCCCCCGCGCGCTTCCCGTCTACCCGGATGAGGCAGTCTCCGCCGTCGCGCTCAAACCCGTGCACAACTGCGTTTTCCACAAACGGCTGCAAAATAAGCTTCGGAATCATATGAGACAGGATAGCTTTCTCCATGTGAATCTCGTAATCCAGGTGATCCGAAAACCGCATCTTCTGGATGTGAAGGTATTCCTCCAGCAGCTCCTTTTCATTTCCGATGTCGGTCTGTGCATTTCCCTGTCCGAGCACATGACGGAACAGCTGGGAGAGCGAGAGGATGTCCTCCGCGATCTCGTCATTCCCCTCATTGGTCGCGCGCCAGTACAGCGCGTCGAGCGTATTGTAGAGGAAATGCGGATTGATCTGCGCCTGCAACGCCCGCAGTTCACTCTCCTTTTCCTGCAGTGTCATGACATAATTGGTGTCGATCAGCTTCTTGATCGCGTCTACCATCTGGTTAAATCCTGCCGCCACCTCCCCGACCTCTCCGCCGGTCGTCACCGCAACCTTCTGCTCAAAATCCCCTTTTTCAAAGCGTTTCATCGCAACGCCCAATTCCTTTAACGGCTTTGAGACAATATTGGAGACGATCGCAAGAATCGGATAAAGACCGATCAGGAATCCGAACAATAGCGCCGCCGGCGCCAGCGCAATCTGGTCCAGGCGCTCCACGACTCCCTCCCTCGCCACGATCTCGCACACGGTGATTCCCGTTTTCTCACTCGTACAGCGGTATACTTCATAGCCCTTGCCGCCGTCTTCCGGTTCCTTCCCGTACGCGAACGCATACACCTCCGCCGGCAGCGCGCCGGTTCTTATCAGTTCCTCCCCGCTTTCGTTCATCACGACAATTCCCGCCGTATCCGCGGACAACGATTTTTCGCAGAGCTGTATGTACTTTTCCGTCGAAGCGCCGATTGCAAGATAGCCGAGGCGCTCCCGCTTGGCACGGTCATAGATCTCACGGTACAGGACAATTTTGTCCGTGCGGTTCGCCTGGTAAAAATCGCTTGCGCTTTTTCTCACCTGCACAAAAGAATATTTCCCGCGCTTTTCAACCGCGTTCCGGTAACACGCCGTCTGCCGGATTTCCTCGATGGAGCTGATGTACGCGGCGGCGTCCGCACAGCGCAGATAGGGATTTACGCCGTTCTCCGGATAGATCGCAAGGGTCTTGATCTGACCGCTTAAGGCAATCATATCCTGCAGTGTCCGCATCGGCGCCTCATGAACCCACAGCTGCGAATCCCGGTTGAGGGCTTGTGCATCATCCGACGATAAGATCGCCAGAATGTCGTTGTTGATGCAGATATAGGTGCCAAATTCCACCATCCCGTCCAAAAGCGTATCCAGATTACCGGACAGATTCTCCACATCCTTCTGGCACAGTTCCCGCTCTTCTGCCATCGTTCTGTGATAATTGCGCACAAACAGGCAGGTACTGATCAGCATCAGGATCGGTGTGATGATCGCATAGCTGTAACACACCAGCTTTTTCCGGATGCCGGCATTTTTCAATTTTCCTCTCATCCGCTTCCCTGCCTTTCTTTGTGCGGTTCATGCATAGACCGCTGTATCAGCCTTTTACCGCGCCCATCGCAACACCCTTGGTGATATGCTTGTTGAGCAGAATATACACAATGACTGCCGGTGCCGCCGTAAGCGCCATGACGGCGAACTGTACCGCATAGTTGGAAGAATACTGTCCCGTGAATTCCAGCACGGAAAACGGAAGTGTCTTCCACTTCGGCGTGCTGAGGTACGTGCTCGCCATGATGAATTCGTTCCAGTTATTTAAGAAGGTCATGATCGCCACTGTCGCAATCGACGGTTTTAACATCGGTGTGATAATCTGGAATACGATCCGGTAGATTCCGCAGCCGTCCATGACCGCCGCCTCCTCCATCTCCCACGGAATGGAATCGATAAACCCGGTCATTAAGAACAGTCCCTGCGGGAGTGAAAATGCCACATACGGGATCAGTAGTGCCCAGATGGTGTCCGTGAGTCCCAGCGTGTTGTATATTTTATAATTCGGAAGCAGCGTCGCATGGATCGGAATCATCATGCCGAGCAGCAGGATCGTTTTTACAAGCCCGCTTAACTTCCAGCGCATTCTGCGGCATGCATAGGCCGCCATGATAGAGATCAGCAGCACAAAAAATACCGCGAGTCCGTTGATGATGATACTGTTTTTCAAGTACTGCAGAAAATGTCCGTCCACGAAAGCAGTCACATAGTTGCCCCACTGTATCTTTTCCGGAAGGATCAAAAGTCCGTTCGTAAACATTTCCGTGCTGCTCGCAAGTGAAAAGTCAAGCAGCCAGATCAGCGGAAAGATCTGGATCACCGCCACCAGAAGCAACACGATCCACAGCACAATTTTGCCGATGCCTGCATGTGCGGCACCCTTTTTCTGATTTACATTATTTTTCTTCATGCCGCACCCCCTAATCATTTTCCCTGCCCGCAAAGATTCTGTTGAGTCCCACCGTCACGAGAATACAGATGATGATAAATACCACGCCGATGGCATTCCCGTATCCGTACTTAAAGGCTTTAAACGCCTGCTGATACAGATAGTTGGCCGCAAACTGTGTCGCGTCCCCCGGTCCGCCGTTTGTCAGCAGATACACCGTCTCCATCTGCTTTAAGGCGGAGATAATTGCCATCGTGACATTGATCTGAATCACCGGCTTCATCAACGGGAGCGTGATCCGAAGGAAGGTCGTCTTCCAGTCTGCCCCGTCGATCGCCGCCGCCTCATAGAGAACCGGATCGATATTCTTAATTCCTGTATAGTAGATGAGCATGCCCCAGCCGAACCCGTGCCAGATCAGAACAATGAGCACCGACCAGATGGCGTTGTCCGCGGAGAACCAGTTGATTTTCCCCTGATAGCCGAACACCTTGAGCACATTGTTTAACAGTCCGAAATCCGGGTTATATATAAATTTCCACAGATAGGCAATCACTGCCACGGAAATAACATTCGGTATAAAGTAGACACACCGGAAAAAGCCCTCCGCCTTTCCCGATAATTTATCAAGCACCGCGGCAACCACGATTGCAATCGGATGCTGGATGCAGATAAAACCGATTGCCAGAAGCAGCGAGTTGAGCAGCGCCCGGCCAAACGATTTGTCATGCAGCAGCGTCTTATAATTCTCCATTCCGATAAAGGTTGCCTGTCCCATTCCGGAGTAGTCGGTAAAGCCATAGTATACACTCAGACAGATCGGCGCCAGAATCGCGAAGATAAATACGAGCAGACCCGGCAGCACAAGACTGAAGATCATCAGTTTATTGCTATATAATTTCTTCATAAAAGCCCCTTTCCCACGCAGGATGATGCCGCCTGGCGTCATCCCGAGGTAAAAAACGGACCGTCACATATTTTGCAACGGCCCGTCTCTCCCTGTCAGTTATTTACACGCATTTCCCAATGCAGATAAGAAATCATCTGTTGATTCCGTACCGTTTGCAAGACTCTGTATCTCTGTCTCAATCGTTGTTTTGAAATTGGAGGAACCGCAGTCGTTGATCGGTGTTCCGGAAATATTGGTTGCATTGTTCAAAAGATCCATAATCTGCATCTGAAGATCTGTCTCCTCGCCAGTCAGATAATCGGTCTGATCCTGTGCGGAAAGTCCGACACCGAATTCCCATCCAAGCTTGGATAACTGATCCGGCTGGTACATGTAGTTGAGGAACTTAATTGCCTCGTCCTTTACCTTGGAATCCGCAGATACCGCATATCCGCCGCCGTTCCATGCCGCAAGATCCGTAGCCGTTCCCTTGCCGTCCGCCACTGCCGGCATGACAAATGCGCGGATGTTATCTCTTATCTCTTCCGGAATGTCCTCATTGAGCGCCATCGAAGTCTCCCAGCTTCCCATGTAGAACATCGCTGCCTGACCGTTGGTAAACAGGTTCTGCGCTGTTCCGTAATCCTGGGAATCAAAACCGGTCTGGAATACTCCTGCCGAAGCGGTGTCTGCCAGAAGCTGTGCCGCCTCCGAGAACAGTGGATCAGAGAAATCGCCGTTTGCAATCGCATCAGAGATTGTACCTGCCGGGGTCTGTGCAATCCGCACCATCAGATCCTGCATATAGCATGCCAGCACCCAGCCGTCGCCGCCGTCCATGGCTACCGGAACGATGCCCGCCGCATTGATCTGATCAGAAAGTGCTAAAAGATCATCATAGGTCTGCGGTACTTCCCAGCCATTGTCGTCAAACATTTTCTCATTGTAATAAAATACCATGATGTCGGTATTTCTCGGCAGTCCGTACAGCTTGCCGTCCTTCTTGAATCCCTCGAGCGAGCCGGAAACAAAACCGTAGTCAGAGTAATCGCTCTCATCTAACTCTGCCAGAACGCCTGCATCCAGCACCTCATCGAGGAACGAAGGCTGTCCCCAGATGCTGACAACATCCGGCATGCCGTCCATCGCATACGCTTTGAACTTCGTCTTGTAAGATTCCTCGTCGAGCGCTTCCACCTCGATGTTGACGTTCGGATTCTCACTCATGTACTGGTCGATGATCGTCTGCTCCACAAGTCCCTGACCGTTCTTACGGTCCGGCAAGTTGGAGAACAATTTGATTGTTACCTCCTCGCCGTCCGTATCTGCCGCCCCGCTCTCTGCCGCCGCATCAGCCGTCGTGCCGGACGCCTCCGCTGCCGGCGCATCGGTCTGCTCATCTGTGTTTCCACATCCTGCTGCCATGGATACCAGCATGGATGCTGCAAGAATAGATGCCATCAATTTTTTCTTCATGTCTAAAACCCTCCCAAAAGTTTTATTTTTGTTGACAACAAGATCGTAACATCCTATCCCGTCTGGTAACAGGCACCGAATTTTTAAAATCGTGTATTATTTTTTAATTGCATCTGGATGATAAAAAAATGTGCGATTGCACATTCCCGCGCCGAGCACGGTCGCCTGCGACATATTTCTCCTTCACGCGAGTGCGCATCCTTCCCGGAGGGTTTTTTATGCAATAGGGAATTTCTTTGAAATTCCCTATTGCATAAAAAAGACACCGTTTCCTCCACCGGGCTTCTGATACTGATTATGCCATATAGCCCCTGGCAGTTCAGTGCCCTAATTTTAGAAAAGGTGTCTTATTTTTAAATTTTATTTTTTAATAAGGAATCCTACTATGCTTCTGGCATGGAAATCTTATCGAGAATTCCCGTCAGATGCGCGATCGTCACGCCGTAGTTGGTCATCGGAACGCCCTGCTCTCTGGCGCGGTCAATCCGCGACATCACATATTTGCGGTTAAACATACACGCTCCGCACTGGATGATGAGATCGTAGCCGGAGAGATCTTCCGGGAAGTCCGTCCCGCTCACAATATCCACCGCAAGCGACTCGCCGAAGCGTTTTCTCAACATCCGTGGAATCTTTTCTCTTCCGATGTCCTCCTTCAGCGGTGCATGGGTACAGCACTCCGCGATCAGTACTCTGGAATGGGCGTTCAGCGCGTCGATATGCCCTGCCCCCTCCACATAGTACGGCAGATCTCCCTTATACGCTGCAAACAGCACAGAAAAGGACGTGAGCATGCTCTCCGCCGGTTTGTTTTCATAGACATAGCCAAATACCTGGGAATCCGTAATGATAAGCTTCGGTGCTTTTTTCAATACCGCAAGCGCCGGTATCAGCTGATCGGTCGTCACACTCATAACCAGGCATTTCTTATCGAGAAGTTCGCGCAAAGTCTGCACCTGCGGCAGAATCAGCCTTCCCTTGGGTGCCTGGATGTCCTGCGGCATCACGAGAAGCACCAGATCCTCCCGGTCGACCAGTGTCCCGGTGATGAGGCGGCTGCCGTAATTCTCCGGCAGTTTGCGGATCAATGTTTCTTTTAATGCCTCCACGCCCTCTCCCGTCTTGGCGCTGACCGGATATGCCTCCTCACCGGTCTTCTCACGGATGGCGGCTGCCAGTTTATCCACCTGTGCATCCGACCGGATGTCCGTTTTCCCCACGACGAAAAGTACCGGCGTTCCGTGCTCTTTCAAAAAGCGGTACCAGTGCATTTCTTCCTCATCAAGCACCGCGTCTCCATTCCCCGCCACAAGGAGCAGCGCAATATCCGTCTTTTCCGCTGCGAGACGTGTCTTTTCCATGCGGCTTTTGCCCAGTTCGCTCTCGTCGCCAAATCCTGCCGTATCTATGATAATGCACGGGCCGAGCGGATGTACCTCCATCGCCTTGTAGACCGGATCGGTCGTCGTTCCCGCCACATTGGAGACAATGGATACCTCCTGTCCGGTAAAAGCGTTGATGAGTGCGGATTTTCCGCTGTTTGTTTTTCCAAATATTCCTATGTGCAGACGGCTGCTGCCCGGCGTCTCATTCAATGTCACTGCCATAACTTTCTTTTTCCTTCCTGCATACGAATTTCCCCTTGTCCGTATTACATCCATATCCGGCTTCCGGCTGCTGCCCGATCCCAGCATCGCTTCCGGCTATCAGAAGCGGAAGTCTCTCTTTCCCTCTGCAATATCATGAATGTGCTCGTAGGCGGTCTGCTTTACCTTCGGATTCGGAATCTTCTCAAGCTCACGGTCGATCAACTCCATACCGATCTTTTTCGTCTCCTCGCCCGCATAATCCTCGAGATATTCTTTTAAGGTCATGAGCGCGTTCGGATGACAGCAGTTTAAGATCTGCATATTTTTGCAGAGCGCCATAAAACGGTCACCGGTTCTACCCTCGCGGTAACATGCGGTGCAGAAGCTCGGAATATAGCCCATTTTCATCAGCCAGTTCACGACCTCATCTAAGGTACGCTGATCGCTGACGTCAAACTGCTCGGAATTCTCCTCCTCCGGCTCCGGCTCGGCATAACCGCCGACACTCGTTCTCGATGCACCGCTGATCTGCGATACGCCGAGCGGAAGCACCTTCTCACGCACTGCCTGACTCTCGCGTGTGGAGATGATCATTCCCGTATACGGCACCGAGATGCGGATGAGTGCACAGATCTTTGCAAAAATATCATCGCTGATACCGTTGTCAAAAGCAGTCGGATCAATGTCATCGGCATGTTTGACACGCGGCACGCTGATCGTGTGCGGTCCGACGCCGTGCACGGCTTCCAGATGCTCCGCATGCATCAGAAGTCCGGCAAATTCATAGCGGTACATCTCCAGTCCGAACAGCACGCCGAGTCCGACATCATCGATGCCGCCCTCCATCGCACGGTCCATTGCCTCCGTGTGGTACGCGTAATCATGCTTCGGTCCGGTCGGATGCAGGTTCTCATAGCTCTCCTTGTGGTAGGTCTCCTGAAACAGGATGTAGGTTCCGATTCCGGCTTCTTTTAACTTGCGGTAGTTCTCGACCGTCGTCGCCGCAATATTGACGTTGACACGGCGGATGGCTCCGTTTTTGTGCTTGATGCTGTAGATCGTCTGAATACACTCCAGAATATATTCGATCGGATTGTTCACTGGATCTTCGCCGGCCTCGATTGCCAGACGCTTGTGTCCCATGTCCTGAAGCGCCGTGACCTCCTTCACGATCTCCTCCTGTGTCAGCTTCTTTCTGGCAATGTGCTTGTTTTTCAGGTGATACGGGCAGTATACACAGCCGTTCACACAGTAGTTGGAAAGATACAGCGGTGCAAACAGCACGATACGGTTGCCGTAAAAGTCTTTCTTGATCTGCTGCGCCAGCGCATAGACTTCCTCGATTTTTTCCGGAATCTGACAGGCGAGCAGCACCGATGCCTCTCTGTGATTTAAGCCCTTGCGCCCTCTCGCTTTTGCGATGATCGCGTCGATCAGCTCCACATTGTCCTTGTTCGCATCCGCGTAGGCAAGCGTCTCCCGGATCTCCTCATCGTTGATAAATTCCTCTGCTTTTAATGATTTTGCGTCATACTTGTACATAATTTTTCCTTTCTTTCCGGTTAGTTCATGCTTCCCGGTCAGTGTTTTTATTTTAAACCGCAGGACGGTAATCCCCGCGGTCGGTAACCACTTCATAGCCGATGTTCTCCATCCGCCTCTGCATGCAGAAACGACATTCTGCCGCCTCATCCCCCGTACAGATCTTATTGTCGTAAAGCTTATATTTTTCCCGCACGGAAACCGGCGAAAGATTCGGCATTACCACATTGGCGCCGGAGAGAATTCCCATTTCCCTTCCCTGCGGGTGGATCGTGCCGAGCGCCGTCGTCGCCGGAAGCAGCACATGCGGATTCATCAGCCGCAGGATGGAAAGCAGCCGCAGGGTCATCTCCAACGTCCCCGCAGTCTCCCCGCCAAACGGCGTGTCCTTCTGCGGAATGAACGGTCCGATTCCCACCATGGCAGGCGCGAGTTCCTTAATAAACATCAGGTCTTCATACAGCGTCTCCGTGGTCTGATACGGCGAGCCCACCATAAAGCCGCATCCGGTCTGATAACCGATCTCCTTTAGATCCCGCAGACAGCGCATCCGGTTTTTAAGAGACATTTCCTCCGGGTGCAGCTTCCCGTAGTGCACCGCATCCGCCGTCTCATGCCTGAGCAGATACCGGTCTGCGCCGGCGTCAAAATATGCCTGATAGCTCGCTCTTTCTTTTTCCCCGATCGAGAGTGTCACTGCACAGTCCGGGTATGCCCGCTTGATGGCAGACACCAGACCGCAGATCTTCTCATCTGTAAAATAGGGGTCTTCCCCGCCCTGCAGCACAAAGGTGCGGAATCCAAGCTCATACCCCGCCGCGCAGCAGGAGAGGATCTGCTCCTTCGTGAGCCGGTAGCGCTCGGCACATGCATTGCCCCTGCGGATACCGCAGTAATAACAGTCATTTTTGCAGTAGTTGGTGAACTCGATCAGCCCTCGGATATAGATCTGTTTTCCGTAAACCGCCTGTGCCGCCGTTCTAGCCTCAGCCTTTCAAGTTCGTCTTCTTTGATGAGTTCTTTGTCCTTTAAGTGCTCATCGAGGGCGTTCCATGATTTTTTCAGTTCTTCCAGTTCCATATATCTTATTCCTCCTTTTTCATTCTTTTAAGTTTGTCTTTGATGCGGCTTAGTTTAGTCGCTACATTGGTAACCGTCAGTCCGGTAATTTCTGCTATTTCTTCATAACTTTTGTCTTCGAGATAGAGCAGGATAATTGATTTGTCTAGTTGTCCCAGCTGGTTAATCATCTGATAAAGCTGTTTCAGCATTTCGTTGATCGGGTCGTGTGCTTCTATGGTCCAGTCAGTATCTTTGGTGAGACTGACAATTTCCGGTATATTCTTTTCTTTACGATAAAAACTGATACAAGTGTTGAGAGCAATACGATAAATCCATGTAGATACTTTACATTCTTTTCTGAATTTAGGATAGGCTTTCCAAAGATTCAGTAGCACATCCTGATAAAGGTCATTGAGCGGAGCATTGGGGTTGGCGTTGATATGATAGCCGGAGAGAAGGAGAGGGGAACACTTGCTACCATGCTTCTTTCGCCGGTAAAGCGTGAACAGATTGTACTTGGAAAGGTATTCTCCTTGTCAATTCTTGCGGTTATGTCGGCAGCGGTATATATTATTTCCATGGTAATTGCCCTGCCTATGATGATTAAGAACGTCGGTGGAGCAGATGCATTAGACGGCATGTCGCACTTCACGATATAAGCCACAAAGAGCAGCAACAAAACGGTACGGTACGCCATACGCAGGTAAATATTTTCTATCGGGACATATTCGGCAGC
>ENA-UESS01001419-UESS01001419.1-human-gut-metagenome-genome-assembly--contig:-NODE-1419-length-10609-cov-12.487847_pt1 | contig 10609 bp, 8 predicted proteins | sample MGYA00243004_ERZ508005 | MGnify/ENA primary metagenome ERZ508005 (study PRJEB26167, sample SAMN06115471) | human gut metagenome | host: Homo sapiens | place: China:Guizhou | collected 2016-06-29...
CAAGCCAAAGTAGGCGAGACAGTAAAGGTTGTCAAGCTCACAGGCCAGGGCGCAGTCAAGAGACGTATCATGGATATATATGAAATGTTAAAGAAAAAGAGAGGAGTTCCTTAAAACTATGAAAGAGAAAACATATGTTGAAGACATAGACAGGAATATATATGATTTCAAGGATGAGGAAAAGGATGCATACAGAATAAATGCAGGTCTTACTCCGGAGATAGTTGAAAAGCTTTCAAAGGAAAAGAATGACCCGGCATGGATGCAGAACTTCCGTCTTGAATCATTACAGATATATAACAATATGCAGGTGCCTGACTGGGGTCCATCAATAGAAGGTCTTAATATGGATAATATTGTTACTTATGTAAGACCTAATACTAATATGAAGACAAAGTGGTCAGATGTTCCTGATGATATTAAGAACACATTTGAAAGACTTGGTATACCACAGGCGGAAAGAAAGTCACTTGCCGGAGTTGGCGCACAGTACGACTCAGAGCTTGTATATCACAATGTAAGAGAAGATGTTGCCAAGCTTGGTGTTGTATACACAGATATGGAGAGCGCACTTAAGGGTGAATATGCTGATATGGTGCGTACACACTTTATGAAGCTTGTTAAGCCAAACGACCATAAGTTTGCAGCTCTTCACGGTGCAGTATGGTCAGGTGGTTCATTTGTATATGTTCCAAAGGGAGTATCGGTTGAGATACCACTTCAGTCATACTTCAGACTTAATGCTCCGGGAGCAGGGCAGTTTGAGCATACACTTATTATTGTTGATGAGGGTGCAAGTCTTCACTTTATTGAAGGATGTTCAGCACCTAAATATAATGTTGCCAATCTTCATGCAGGTGCGGTTTGCGGAAGCTTTGTGTGTTGTATGATGGAGAGAATTTATGACAAAAGGACGCTGGGAGGCCGGAGCAGATGTCCTGGTTGTGGGCGTGTTGAAAGTTGTTATGGTCGGCAACGAGGCAGAGTGCAAGGCTGCTGCCGCTGCTGGCAATTTTGATATTTCCGCTGCTGAGATCATCGACCCTGAGAACTACGCCGGCTTCGATGAGATGGTCAACACCATGGTCGAGCTGCGCAAGGGCAAGCAGACCGCAGAGGAGTGTACTGCTCTGCTGAAGAAGTCCAACTACTTCGGCACCATGCTGGTCAAGATGGGCAAGGCTGACTGCCTGCTGGGCGGCGCTACCTACTCCACCGCCGACACCATCCGCCCCGCTCTGCAGCTGGTCAAGACCAAGAAGGGCGCTCATCTGGTGAGCTCCTGCTTCATTCTGGACCGTGACTGCGGCGAAGAGGGCCTGAAGCGCATCGCTATGGGCGACTGCGCCGTCAACATCGACTACACCGATACCGTCGATAAGGCTACCGGCGAGGTCAAGGTCGCTGCTTCTGCCAAGCTGGCTGAGGTGGCTGTCGAGACCGCTAAGACCGCTAAGCTGTTCGGCATCGACCCGAAGGTCGCTGTCCTGAGCTTCTCCACCAAGGGCTCCGGCAAGGGCGGCACCGTCGCTCTGAGCCACGACGCCGTCATCAAGGCCCAGGAGATGGACCCCGAACTGGCTGTCGATGGTGAGCTGCAGTTTGACGCAGCCGTTGCTCCGGAAGTTGCACAGGTCAAGTGCAAGGGCAGCAAGGTCGCTGGCCAGGCCAACACCTTCGTCTTCCCCTGCATTGAGGCCGGCAACATCGGCTATAAGATCGCACAGCGTCTGGGCGGCTATGCCGCTTACGGCCCCATCCTGCAGGGCCTGAACGCTCCCATCAACGACCTGTCCCGCGGCTGCAACGCCGACGAGGTCTACAAGATGAGCCTCATCACTGCCTGCCAGTCCTGAGCTTTTCTGAAGTAAGCATCCCAAGCCCCCGCCGGCCCGCCCGGCGGGGGCTTTTGCGGTTTGTGGGGGGAGCCTCTCAGAGCGCGAGGTGTTGAAAACAAACCTCTCAGGCTGCTTCGCAGCCAGCTCCCCTAGCAGGGGAGCCCTTGGCAGGCAGGGCCAGCCCTGCTGTCCGCATGGGCCCAATTGGGCGCAAAGCGCCGGGCCCTGCTCTCATTGGCAGCAACTGCAGTCCAGCGTTCACAACAGAGAAGGGCTTGCAATCTCCCTCCCGATATGTTATAATAATCAAGCACAAATTGTGCCTTGTCGGACAGCGCCTGCTGCGCGGTTCGACATACGGATGCGGGCCCTGTACGATGGGGCCGCTGTGAACCAGGTCAGGTGGGGAACCAAGCAGCCTTAAGCGGTGTGCCCTGTGCGTTTCAGTCAGCCTGCATTCGTATGTCGAGCTACGCAAGGCGGGGGTCAAACCCCGTCAGCGCTGTCCGTTTTTTATTGCAGAAAGGGGAGAAGCGGATGTATCGCGCGTTATACCGCAAGTGGAGGCCCCAGCGCTTTGAGGACGTGGTGGCGCAGCGCGGCATCGTGACGGCACTGCGCAACCAGATCGCCGCCGGCCGCGTTGGCCACGCCTACCTGTTCACGGGGGTGCGCGGTACGGGCAAGACCACCTGCGCCAAGATCTTCGCCAAGGCGGTCAACTGCCTGCACCCAAACAACGGCGACCCCTGCGGTACGTGCGAGATCTGCCGCGGCATCGACAACGGCAGCATTCTGGATGTGGTGGAGATGGACGCGGCCTCTAACAACGGCGTGGACGATATCCGCGACCTGCGCGACGAGACCGCCTACACCCCCAGCGCCTGCCATTATAAGGTCTATATCATCGACGAGGTGCACATGCTCTCAACAGCGGCGTTCAATGCGCTGCTGAAAACGCTGGAAGAGCCGCCCGCCCATGTCATCTTCATCCTGGCGACGACCGAGATCCAGAAAGTCCCGGCCACCATCCTGTCCCGCTGCCAGCGGTACGACTTCACCCGCATCGGGCCGGAGGATATCGCCCAGCGGGTGGAGTATATTGCCGGGCAGGAGGGGCTGGAGCTGACCACCGAGGGCGCGGAGCTGATCGCCCGGCTGGCCGATGGTGCCATGCGCGATGCGCTGTCCATTCTGGACACCTGTGCAGGCGTGACCGCCAAAGTGGACGCCGACGTGGTCCGCCGGATGGCAGGCGTCACCGACCGGAGCTATCTGTTCCGCATCTCGGACGCCATCGCGGCGCAGGACGCTCCCACCGCGCTGGCTCAGCTGGCCCAATTGCGGCAGCAGTCGGTGGATGTGAAGCGCCTGACCGAAGAACTCATCGCCCATTACCGCGCCCTCATGCTGGCGGCGCTGCCCGGCGGGCAGACACTGCTCTCCGGTGTGTCGCCGGAGGAAGAGACCTGCTACCTCGAAAAAGGGCCGCAGCTGGGCCAGAAGGAGGCCATCCGGGCCATCCGCACCTTGGGCAACGCCCTCGAACACATGACCCGCGGCAGCGACCAGCGCATTGAGCTGGAGCTTGCCCTCTTCAGCCTGTCCGAGCCGCCCCAGATGATGCAGCGGGCAGCGGTGGAAGCCGCACCCCGCCCGGCGGCCCCGCAGGAAACGCCCCGCCCCTTTGCGGCAGCGGCCCCGCCGCAGCCCTTTGTGAGCGTTCCGGTGGCCCCGGCAGCTTCTGCTGTGGAGTCCGCCGCACCGGTAACACAGACCGCGCTGGAGACGGCCGCGCCGGAGACGGCCGCGCCTGCCTCCATGGCAGACCCGGAACCGCAGCCGGAACCTCTGGTCAAAGCGGCCCCCACCGAGGACGACCTGCCGCCGCTTCCGGAGGAACCGCCGGTGCAGGACGCTGCCCCGCTGCCCTGGGATGAACCGGCCCGGCCTGCACCTCCGGCCCAGCCCGAAGCGGCTCCGTCCACGTCGGCAGAAAAACCGGCCCCGGCCCCGGTGCAGCCCAGCGCCGAGCATCCGGCAGACCCCGCCCTCAACAAGCCTCGCAGGGTGGCGGCAGAGGGGATCAACCCCTTCCCCCAGTGGGACGAGGTGGTCCAGCTGCTGCAGGAAAAAGACCCCATGCTCTACACCTACCTCAAAAAGTCGAAGGGCTACTTCGACGGGACCCGCGTCCTCATCGACGGCGGAAAGACCTTCCGGGACTTCATCCGCGCCAATAAGGACAGCCAGCGCCTCATCAAGAAGCTCATCGCGCAGGTGTCCGGCGTAGCCGTGCCCATCGGCCCCTACGAGCCGAAAGCTGTCCACCGCTCTGCCACCAACGCCGAGGAATCCCTCCGCCGTCTGGAACAGCTGGGCGTGGATGTGAGCATTGAGGAGAGTGCGAAACCTCTCCGTCATCGCTGACGCGATGCCAGCTCCCCTAAAAGGGGAGCCCTTGGCATATCGGGCCAGCCCTGCTGTTCGCTTGGGCCCAATTGAGCGCAAAGCGCCGGGCCCTGTCCGAATGGGTAGCGGCTGCGGGACTGCGCTCTAACAAGGGATACTAGGCAAGCACCCGTGAATCTTAACAGCGGAGCCCGGCTGTTGCCGATTACAGAAAACTTTGCTCGTCCAGCACAGCCACTACCGACTCGCCAGAGGCTCCCCTACCAGGGGAGCTGTCGAGCCGTAGGCGAGACTGAGAGGTTGTACCGAGGAAAGCGCGCTGCTATTGTAAACCTGCCTGAGAGGGTTGTTCACCATCGGAATCCCCACTTGGAGAAGTACCGCAGCAGGTTGCCGGTCTGCCAGAGGGCAGGCTTGAGGCTGCGGTGGGCGGCGCGGTGCCAGGCGTGGATGGCCGTGAACTGCGGCACAAGATATGCCTTGCCCTGCGTGCGCATCTTCTGGGTGAGGTCGGCGTCTTCCACGTACATGAAGTACTTCTCATCGAAGCCGCCCACTGCCCGGAAAGTGCGGGTGCGCACCGCCGAGAAGCTGCCGGTACAGAACTCGATCTCGGTGGGGCGGGTCAGGTCTTTGTCCTTCATGAGGTAGGCATCGTTGTACTTTGCCCAGAACCTGAGCGCCGGCAACTGGCGGTAGACCATGGGGCGGAGCGCACACCGGCGCAGCGGCAGCTGCTGGGGGCGGCCATCCGGGAAGACGAGCGCAGGCCGGGCCATGACAACATCCGGGTGCTGCTCCATCCAGTCGGCCAGGTCGCTCAGTGTGTCCGCCGTCAGCTGGATGTCCGGGTTGAGGATGAAGTGATAGTCGCTGTCCAGTTCCGGCAGGACCATATTGTGGCCGGTGCCGAAGCCGCCGTTCTCGGTGCGGCAGCGGACGACGACCTGCTGCCCCTCCCCTGCTGCCAGCAGGCCGCTGTGCAGCGCCGCTTCCAGCTTTTGGCCGCTGCCGTCCGGGCTGGCGTTGTCCACCAGATAGAGGGTCAGCGGGTGGCGGCGGGTGAACCGCAAAACGGTCTGTGCCGCTTTCAGCGCCTCGTCGTACCCGTTATAGACTACAATACAAGCTGATAGTTTCAAATGGATTCTCCTCTTCTCTGTCGCGGCACCCGACAGGTCCCGAACGGAACGGCCTGCGCCATCCCGCTCCGGCCTTGGCGGATACGCGAAGCATGACCGGGAGGGTCATTCCAGCGGCAGGATCTTCAGCGCGAAATCCTCCCGCTGGATGTCAAAATTAGGGTTGGTGCAGGGGTCGCCCTTGGCCAGCAGGTCGCCCCAGCGGGCCTGGAAGCGGAGCACCTCGCCCTGGAAGCGCTTCTGCTTTTCGGGGTTGTCCTCCATACCGCGGCTCTTGCTCTCGTAGTGATAGAGCTGGGCGAATGGGGTAAAGACATTGGTATAACCCGCCTCGCGGACACGGACGCAGAAGTCCACATCATTGAAGGCCACCGCATAGCTCTCATCCAGGCCGTTCAGCTCCTGATAGATCTCACGGCGGATGAGCAGGCAGGCAGCGGTGTCGCCGTAGACGTCCTGCACATAGTTCAGGCGGCCCATGTAGCCATCGGATGCCGCCGGGAAGTATTTGTGCAGGTGGCCCGCCACGCCGCCGATGCCAAAGCCGATACCGGCATGCTGGATGGTGTCGTCCGGATAGAGCAGTTTGGCGCCTACGCAGCCCACCCGCTTTTGCTGGGCGTACATGACCATCTCTTCCAGCCAGTTGGGGGTAATGACCTCGGTGTCGTTGTTCAGCAGCAGCAGATACTCGCCGGTGGCGAACTTCTCGCCGAAGTTATTCAGGGCGCTGTAGTTGAAGCCCTTGCCCTGCCAGGTGACGACGTGCAGGTTGGCATGCTCCTGCTCCATCCGCTTGTAAGCACGGAACGTCTCCGGCTGCTTGCTGTTATTCTCGATGATGATGAGTTCAAAATCCGGGTAGGTGGTACGGTCGTAGATGGATTCCACGCACAGCTCCAGATCCTTGATGTGGTCACAGGTGGGGATCAGGATACTGACCCGCCCCGATATGAGCATAAAAGTGGGATGAAATATCTTCTCATGTCTATACAAAAAAACGTCAAAATGCTATAATTAAATTTAAATCATTTTGCCAACACATACGAAGGAAGCATAGCACTATGACACGGAAGAAAGTTAAATTTTCTCATACCAAATGGCTGCTGCCGTTATGGATACTTCTTATCGGCAGTATTGTCTTATATATGATCGCTCATGCGGTACAGCAGGGCGACTCCAGGCACATCCGCACTCTTGCGGAACTAAATGCTGTAACCTACGGTGATAACATGATCGCAGATCTGAATGCCGGTATCAATATCACGGATACACTGGAGCAGATTCTGATCAGTACGGACGGCAGAATCGACAAATTTGATATCATTGCGGACAGAATGATGGCAGATTACGTCAGGAGCATCCAAGTGGCTCCCGGGGGCATCGTAACAGATATCTATCCCGCCGAAGGCAACGAAGCAGGTAAAATAGACCTGATCCATGACAAATACCGCGGAGAGACTGTAAAATACAGCATTGCCAATGATGCGCTTATCATACATGGTCCTTTTGAGCTGGAGCAGGGAGGACACGTTCTTTCAATCCGTAATCCAGTTTTTTTACAGGATGAGAAGGGTACTCCCTATTTTTGGGGCATGACTATGGTTATCATCAAGGTTCCTGATATTTTTCAGCATTCCGCTGATGCCTTAACCAATTTCGGTTATCAATACCGGCTATCGAAGACCATCTCACCTCTGACCGATGAATATACCGTGGTAGACCAGTCGGAGGAGATTCTGATGGATCCCGTCTCTTATGATTTTACTCTGGGTGGATGTAACTGGAGGCTGGAAATCATGCCCACCGGTGGCTGGAAGAATGGCACACTTTTACAACTGATAGTATTATGTGGCATTGCAGTGATCCTACTACTGATGGTTCTAACGATATCTATACTACTCGTTGACGAGCAACGCAAAAAATTTCGCAGACTCTCTCTGACGGATTCTATGACCGGTCTCTTAAATCGTAACGGATTTAATTTGCAGCTGGAGGAGTATCTGGAGGGAAACAAGCAGAAAAACTGTGTCGGTATATTACTTGACGTGGATAATTTTAAATTTATCAATGATGTCTATGGTCATACTATCGGTGATCAGGTTCTATTGCAGCTTTCACAATCCTTAGTGCAGGCTTTTCCGGATAATTCCATTATTGCCAGAAATGGCGGTGATGAGTTCTGTATTATCCTGAAGGATTGCAGTGCAGAAGAAGCTGCCCCAATGATAGACGCTTTCAGCAAGACTTCCCGCTCTTTTTCAGCCAAAGGCGTCGAACACAATTACAGCATTTCCCTGGGCTATGCGGAATACCCCGCCAACGCAGAAAAAGTCTCTGACATTCTCCGTTATGCCGACATTGCACTCTATGAGGTAAAATTACAGGGAAAACATGGTGCTCTGGCCTACCGGCCGGATTTCCACAATTCGAAACGGACACAGCTTGGTTTTTCATTATCGGATATTTCTGACAACCTGCCGGGTGCCTTTTTCATCTACCGGGCCGAAAAGGAGGATGAACGCATCCTGTATGCTAATCAGGAAATGCTTCAGCTGACAGGATGTACGGATCTGGATGATTTTATGCATTTTACGAAACATCAATTCCGTAATCTGGTGCATCCTGAAGATCTGACACAGGTAGAAGAAAGCATCTGGCAGCAGATAGAATCCGGCATGAACGGATACAATGATTATGTCAAATACCGACTTGCTGTCAAAGATGGAACTTATAAGACGGTTCTGGATTATGGGCGTATCGTGGAGAGTGAACATTATGGCTCGGTTTTCTATGTGTTGGTAGTGGATTGCGAATTTATCAAAACACACTACGATGATTAATCATAAAAATAAAAGAATAACAAACTTTCCTCCGGGGCATACTGGTTCCGGAGGAATTTTTATATGAAAGATCAGATTAAGTCTTACTTACAACGTTTGAATCACGGAGAAGCTCTGGAAAGTGTCCAGGCGGATTTCGTCCGGGAATGTAAGGATGTGGATCCTTCCGCAATTATGCAGGCCGAACAGGAGCTGCTACGGGAGGGTACTTCCATCGAAGAATTGCAGCGGCTCTGTGATGTGCATTCCGCCCTGTTCCATGGTTCCACGACAGAAGAGAAAATTGCCAATGCCGAAAAAACAGCAGCCTCTTCTCTAGCTGCCCAGAAACTACACTCTAAAGACATAAAGGACCAACGGCTCTCCGCCGCTGCCGCCCTGATCCAGATCTCCGGACATCCCCTGCAGACTTTTACGTTGGAAAATGCAGCACTGGAAAAGCTGATTGCCCGTACGAGGCAGGCATTGGAAAATAATGGAATTACCGATGAACTGCTTGACGAGCTGCGCCAGATCGCTATCCACTATGCCCGGAAGGGAGACTTACTTTATCCACATTTGAAGGTACAATATGGGATCAGCGGCCCCTCTGCAGTCATGTGGACAGTGGATGATGAGATCCGGGATGAACTGAATGCGCTTGCAAAACAAAAACACCAAAAAGAAACCGATGCATGGAAACAACGTTTGAATGCCGTATTGAACCGCATGGAAGAAATGATCTACAAGGAATCCAATATCCTCTTCCCCAACTGCGCACTGAATTTCTCGGAGGAGGAATGGTATCACATCTACCGGGATGCCAAAGATTATGCGGAATGCTTCGGTATCCGGGGTGATAGTTGGGAGGCTGCGGAAGCACATCTGACCGACACTGCCTCTACGGCTGACACCATGTCTGCGGAACACGCTTTTACAGGTAGTGAGACCAGAATCCACCTCCCCAGCGGCAGTCTGACCCTGTCGCAGCTGACCGCCATGTTGAATACGATTCCTTTGGAGATCTCTTTCGTAGATATCGATAATATCAATCGCTACTTCAACGAAGGTCCCAAGGTATTCAAGCGTCCCGGTATGGCATTGGGCCGGGAGGTCTTCACCTGTCACCCGCCTAAGATCGAAGAACGGGTTCGCCGCATTATCGGAGAATTCCGTGCAGGGAATCTGGACCAGGTACCGGTCTGGATGGACAAGGACGGCCGGACTTTCTTAGTGACTTATTATGCCGTCCGGGATAAGCAGGAGCAATATCTGGGAACGCTGGAACTGGTACAGGACATGGAGTTTGCAAAAGAGCACTTCCGCTAGGACAGTGCTCTTTTCTCTTCTTGTGCTTCCTCTACATAAATACGTGCATTTTCCAGATTCCACCGGATCTCTTCTTCGGTAACAGCACGTTTTACTTTCCCGGGATTACCGACGACCAGGGAATTATCCGGGATCTCCACATTCTGCGTCACCAGTGCTCCGGCACCGATGATGCAGTTTTTCCCGATCTTACAGCCGTTCATCAGAATGGCTCCCATACCGATCATGGTATTGTCGCCGATCTTACAGCCGTGAACGATTGCACCGTGTCCTATGGTCACATGATCTCCGATCTCCACCGGATATCCGCTGCCCAGATGCACTACCGCATTGTCCTGAATATTGCTCTCTTTGCCGATGACAATGGAGTCCCGGTCGCCCCGGACCACCGCATTGTACCAGATTCCGCTGTTTTCTCCGATCGTCACATCTCCCTGCACCACCGCACCGGGAGCTATAAATGCTGTATCATGGATCTGCATATATTCTCTGCTCCTGTTCCTGTTCTTATTTTGTTACAATACTCTTCTTCGTAACATATAGTTTATCACATTTTTTCTGAGCAATATCATATAATTTACAACATTTTTTCCGACCAAATCAATTATATATACAACATTTTTTCTGACCATATTTTATATCTTACTACATTTTTTCCAATCAAAAAGGAACATTCCTCCGAATTTTCCTCAGAATTGTTCCTTTTACAGTCTTACGATTCTTTCCAATGCAGCCGGTGCAGCTCTCCATCCCTCTGCATGCTCTCGAATCCCTGCTGTCTCAGTGCCTCGTAGAGCACAATGGCTACGGAATTGGACAGGTTCAGTGAACGGATCTCGGGAAGCATAGGGATACGGATGCAGGTCTCTTCATGCTCTATCAGGATCTCTTCGGGGATTCCGGCGCTTTCCTTGCCGAACATGATGTAATCGTCCGGTCCGAATTTCACATCGGTGTAGGTCTGGTGTGCTTTTGTGGTTGCCATCCAAATCTTCGCTCCGGGATGCATTTCCCGGAATTCCTGAAAATTCATATACCTGGTGATATCCAGATGCTGCCAGTAGTC
>ENA-UESS01001423-UESS01001423.1-human-gut-metagenome-genome-assembly--contig:-NODE-1423-length-10593-cov-13.108311_pt1 | contig 10593 bp, 7 predicted proteins | sample MGYA00243004_ERZ508005 | MGnify/ENA primary metagenome ERZ508005 (study PRJEB26167, sample SAMN06115471) | human gut metagenome | host: Homo sapiens | place: China:Guizhou | collected 2016-06-29...
TTCTGGGTCAGCACCGGGTTGCAGGCGGGCTTTTCGTAGTCGAGACCGTCACCGATGGCAATGCTCTGGGTCTGGATGTCCCGCATCTCCCCATTGGGCTGCTTTTCTGCAATCACGCTGGTGTACATCAGCAGCTGCTTGCCGTCATCCATCTCGGTGGCAGAACCGGAGAAGCAGCCGGGGCCGTTGTCCGCCGGGGAATCCGGTGCAAGCGCACAGGGCAGATACTCCCAGTGCAGCAGGTCGGTGCTGACCGCGTGACCCCAGTGCATGGGCGCCCACCGCACATCGTAGGGGTTATACTGATAGAACTGGTGATACTTCCCTTTGTAATAAGAGAAACCGTTTGGGTCGTTCAGCCAGCCCACATAGGGGGTCATGTGGTAGGCAGGGCGTTCCGCCGGGGAAATGGCAGCGCCATGCTCGGCCTCGTAGGCACGGGCTTTGTTCAAAATTTCACTTGGCATCGCGGATGCCTCCTTGCATTACAAAATCAGGCGTTCGCCTTGTAGCGGTCGTATGCGCTCTGGTAAGCTGCCAGCAGCTTATCCATGCCGCAGCTATTGGTCAGGGTGTCCAGATAAGCTGCCCACTCGCTGTCGGAGGGGCCGCCGTCCTTCAGCCACAGACCTTCCTGCTCAGAGACTGCGTTCTCAAAATCAGCACGGTAGCGGTCGATGGTGTCCAACTCTTCGCTGGTGAACACGCAGTCGATGGGGTAGGTAGTGGCGTCATCCACAAAGGGCATCCAATAGTTCTCAAGGTCGGTAAGACGCTCGATGGCGCGGTCCTCCATGTAGAAATACTCATCGTAGTACTCGCTGAGGATCAGCTTGGGACCCCAGACCTCGTAGGTAGACTTCAACTCACCGGCACCCTTGTTGTACTTTGCCTTGGCCTCCTCCTCGGTGATGGACTTCCACTTGCCGTTGGCGTCCTGCTCGGTGAAGAACACGCCAATGGGGCCGTACTGCAGCTGCATCACGGTCTCGCCGTCATACCACTGGTCAAAGAACTTCAGCAGGTTGGCAGGGCTCTGGCACTTGTTGGTCACATTCAGGTTGCCGCTGTTGGTACCGCCGCCGGTACGTACGGTGACGTTGTGGGTGCCGTCCGGGCCGTCCAGCACGGGCAGGAACACATAGTCCTTGGCGTAATCGCCCATCAGTTCCTCGATGTACCACCAGGTGGAAACGCCCAGATAGCCCTGTGCGCCCTTAGCCAGCAGCTGGTTGGCATCCTGACTGAACATCTCCACGTCCATCAGACCCTCGGCGTACCAGTCGTGGAAGTAGGTGACCGCCTTGCGGTAGTTGTCCTCGGCGCAGACAAAGCGGCACTTGCCGTCCTTCTGCAGCACCAGATCGTTGCACACATCGTTGGGCCAGTTGGTGAATCCGAAGCCTGCGTAGAAGATGTTCTGACCCCAGCACCACTCGTCAAAGCCGGTGGACATGGGGATGGTGCTGCCGGGTGCATTACCGTAGACCTTGGCAGACATATCGTTGTCCTTGAAGGCCTTCAGGGCGGTGTGCAGCTCGTCCAGCGTGCACGTCTTACAGAGTATGCAGCAGCTCGTCCATCGGCAGAGTACCATGAGAAGAAGAACGGTGAGCATGGCGTATGGCAGTACAAGGTAGACCTTGCTCTTCCATGTGCTACACAGAATGAGTTAGATCTTGATGATGCAAAGATGCTCGTAGCAAATGGTGTTACATCTGTTACAGAGGGTGCTAACATGCCTACAACTCTTGAGGCTACAAAATACCTTCAGGAGAACGGAGTACTCTTCGTAGGTGGTAAAGCTGCCAATGCAGGTGGTGTTGCTACATCAGCACTTGAGATGAGCCAGAACTCTGAGAGACTTTCATGGACATTCGAAGAGGTTGACGGAAAGCTCAAGGGTATCATGGAGACAATCTACGCTAATATCAGCGATGCTGCTAAGAGATACAATGCAACAGTTGGCGGAAACGCTGACTATGTAGCCGGTGCTAACATCGCTGGTTTCGAGAAGGTTGTAAACGCTATGCTTGCACAGGGTGTTTGCTAATTACGAGTTCTCAAGATAATAAAGGATAAGGTTAAGTCCTGTAAACCAAGTGTTTATAGGACTTTTCTTTTTGTATGTATAAGACATGTGATTGTCAGAATATTCATGAATATAAGAAAATTTGCACTATTTGAGCTGTAAAATTCTACGTTGAATTTTACAGCTCGGTTTTGTATAATATATAAATAAAGAAACTATATTTAAGAAAGGAAGTTGATTTTATGCCGAATATATTACCTGTGTCAGATTTAAGAAATTATAATGAAGTGTTAAAAAATTGCCAAGTTGGAGAACCTGTGTTTTTGACCAAAAATGGCAGAGGCAGGTTTGTGGTTATGGATATGGAAGATTATGAACGTGAAAAGGCGGAAAAGAAACTGCTTATGAAGTTGCAGGAGGCAGAAGAAAGAGTTAAGGATGAAAGTGCATGGATGAGCTTGGATGAACTTAAGAAATCTGTAGGGGTATAGCTTATGATGAAATTACGGATTAACCCTATTGTGGCAGAGGACTTAAAGAATATTAAAGAGTATATTGCCGAAGACAATGAAGAAATGGCAGTAAAAACCATTCAGGAGATATATGCCCGATTTGAGAATATACAGCAATTTCCATATATGGGGGCGGATCTTGCCAAGAGAGTCAGCTTCCGGACGGATTATAAGTATGTGATTTGCGGGAATTATGTAGTGTTGTATAAGATTAGAGATGAGTATGTAGAGATTTACCGGGTGATGAATCGGCATCAGGATATTACGAAGATATTTTAAATTAAACTAGAAACAGTCATTCTAAGGGTGCAAGGAATGGTAGAACGTATGGGGATGCTTAGAATTTAGAATAAAGCGGGATTTCAGATAGGAGCAAGATATGAGAAGAAAATATTATTATGTGATAGTGGCAGCCCTGATGCTTTCCCTCGCAGGGTGCGTGTCAGACAAGCAGGATAATCAAAAGGAACAGGGAAATATCACAACAGAAGGCAGTCAGAAAGATCAGGATAATGTTACGACAGAACATGGACAAGCGCAGGCGAAGGATGAGAAGCTAACACTGGAATATGTATGTGAGGAATTCAACATCGACGAATCGGAATTTGATGGCGTTGATTTCGACGCATTTGTCAGCTATTACGGATTGACCTACGAGAATATCGGCGAGGGAGATCCGAGATTTCTGCTTAATGATTATAAGGAGTTACAAGATAGAACAGAAATTCCCGATTATGCTGCACTGAAGATTACGACGAACAAATTCCTGCCAGAATATCAGGATCAGGTAGAGACGGTCATTGTGGAACATGTAGAAGGAGAAACATGCCAGACAACCGTGATTGATTTGAAGCTTGGTAAAGTATTCACTACAAATGGAAACATCGAAAACCTATCTGCCGACGATATTGTGGGAGCTGCGGACGACGCGACGAAGGACGCAATCATCAATAGCATGAATAATCGAAATATCTGTAGTTGGGAAGCAGAGAACGTAGATGAGGACTCAGATATCACGGGAATACAAGCAGGCTGTTCGATTATTATAAAAATGTCAGATGATACGTGCTATGGAATTTCTTACAGGTCAGAAAATAGTACCGGAGACATGGATGGGTTTGTAAGTGATATGGAATCGCTGGTGTTAAATTAGAATGGAATCAGAACAATAGAATGGGATTGAAATAAGTTTAAATGAGCGATTATAAGAGGGGTGCAAATTGAAGAAATTCTATAATACAATGAAAAAGAGAAAGATGGTGTTTCTGATTCTTATGGTTGAACTGCTCTTATGGTAGGTGCATGTGGGAAGAAAATGGCAAGTGCGAAAGTGCAAGAATCAATTCGGAGAGCAGGATTGAAGTTTAATATGCGGATGCACAGTTGGAAAATGCAAAGAAAAGTATGGTTGATGTTTTAAACATGAATCCCTCTGTCAATCTTATGGGAACCGCGGATCTGTCTGTGGCGTATAGCAAGGATTTTACAAGACTGGTTGTGTCGGGGCAGGAGAAGGATTTACAAGAGAGGGTACTGTTGTCACAGGATATAGCCGCTTTGTTAATACTCCAGATCATGAATGGTGTAAGCTGTGATGATGCACAGGCAGCTCTGGAGCTGAACTATACGGACACGGGTAAACAAGAAGTGAAAGAGTTGAATTGCTATAATTACTAATATATGTTTGGAAACGCCCGGTTTGTAACCGGGCGTTTTTGCTATAGAGAAGCAAGTGAATTGGGCGAAAAGCTGGGAAATCAGCCACAAAGCCCCAATTGGCTTCGGGCGTGGCGAGGACAGCGGGGCTTTTCGCGGATCATGCACAGCTTTCTGTGTGGGATGATGGATTCTGTGCAGGGACATTTGCGACAGTCGGTACTTAATGAGCGCGTGCGCGAATTTAGTACCGCTACTCGGAGCAACTAAGCGGAAGCGGTCCCGGAACAGAACCATCACCCCACAGAAAGCGTCCGTGTCGAATATCCCCGCTGTCAGGGGAAAATCTCTTGTATAATATGCAGAAACCGCATATAATAATAACCAAGTATGCAAACAAAGACTTAAGAGACGAAAACAATTACGTTGTAATATGAGAGACGAGGTGAATCGATTATGTCATATGTAGAATACGAAAAAGCACAGAAATTAGGACTGAAAGCATTTAAAAATGCGGTTTCCAAGGGCGAGAATGAATACCTTCCGGTTTTGGATGAAATATTAGAGGGCGTGGATATCGTGGGCGAGATGTCACTGGGTATCGTTCAGATTCCACTTGACCGTATCGTTGGAACGAGCAATGTCGGAAGAACATACGCATTTGCGAACAACTTCATGCCACTGCTTGATTATAAGACAGAATTTGGTGCCAAATGGTCGGCACTGTGTGACAGCCAGATCGAAGAGGGAATTCGTGATCCGATCAAGGTTTACGAATATATGAATAAATTCTATGTCGTAGAGGGAAATAAGCGTGTATCCGTGATGAAATATTTTGATGCGGTTACAATCCCGGCACAGGTGACACGGAAGATTCCGAAGAAAACGGATGATCTGCAGGTGAAGATCTATTATGAATTCATGGATTTTTACAAGCTGACAGAGATCAACTATATCTGGTTTTCACAGGAAGGATGTTTCCGCCGTCTGTTGGAGCTGACGAGTCCAGATCCTGATGCGGAATGGACAGATGAGCAGAAGCTTGATTTTGGCTCTGCGAACCATCGGTTCTGTGTGTCATTCAAGGCACTTGGCGGCGATAAGCTGCCGCTGACCAACAGCGACACATTGCTGATCTTTATTGACATCTACGGATACGAAGCTGTAAAGAATATGACCGAAGCGGAGATGAAGGAGAAGATTAAGCTCCTGTGGGATGAGTTCCTGATTGAGTCCAAAGGCAGGGAAGTGGAACTGCATATGGAGCCGACGAAGCTCGGACGTAAGAAGCTGATGGATTATTTCCGAAGCTCGACACCGAAGAAGGTGATGGTAGCGTTCGTTTTCAACAAGGATCCACAGGAATCCGAATGGCTGTATGGACACGAGCTTGGACGATTATATTTGGATGAGCATTATCCGGATACGATCAAAACACTGAAGGTGCACAATATCGCATCCGAGGAAGAGGCGATATCGGCGATGGAGGACCTGATCGCGATGGGCGTGTCAATCATTTTCACAACGACACCACAGCTCATCAGTGCGAGCGTGAAGGTGGCGGTCAATCATCCGGAAGCCACGATTATGAACTGCTCACTGAACACGTCTCATAAGGTTATCAGCACCTATTACGCGAGACTTTATGAAGTGAAATTCCTCGCGGGCATGATCGCGGGTGCATTGTCAAAGAATGGAAAGATCGGCTATGTGGCGGACTATCCGATCGTCGGTATGACTGCGAACATCAATGCATTTGCGCTTGGTGCGCGCATGGTGAATCCATATGCGAAGGTCTATCTCGAATGGACGACCGTGAAGGGAAATACGCGGGAGAATGTACTTCGTGAATTCGAGGAAAATGGAATCGAATACATTTCCGATCAGGTTATGATCAAGCCGAATTCACATAACCGCCGGTATGGCTTATATCATATCGAAGGGGATGAAACAATCAACCTCGCATTCCCGCTATATCAGTGGGGCGAATTTTATGCGAAACTGATTGAGAGTGTGGTAAATGGTGCAATCAAGCAGGATGATGCTGTGAAGACAAAGGCAATCAATTATTGGTGGGGCCTTTCTGCAGAGGTCGTTGATATCATTTGTTCGAACAAGGTGCCTGAAGGCACGAAACAGTTAGTCGGAATTATCGGCAAACTGATCCGTGAGAACAGCTTCCATCCGTTCTATGGTGTGCTCCGGGCGCAGGATCATACGATCAAGAACGAGGACGAGGAGATCATGACACCGGAGGAGATCATGTTGATGAACTGGCTGGTGGATAACGTAGAGGGCGAGATTCCAGATGTCGAGGATATGAAGGATGAGGCGAAATCCATTGTCGAGCAGAAGGGTGTCAAGGATGAGGCGAAAGCAGATGCCGAACAAAAAGAGGTAAAGGACGAGGACTAAGATAAATGAAGATTTTGTTACTTGCAGACGAAGAGTCCAAGTATTATTGGGATTATTTTGAGAAAAGTAAATTAGAGGGGATCGATCTGATTATTTCCTGTGGCGATCTGGCTCCGCAGTTCCTGTCTTTCATGGCGACATTTGCGAAGGTGCCAATTCTGTATGTGCATGGCAATCATGATGCCTGCTATGACGAGACGCCACCGGATGGCTGCATCTGTATCGATGATGATGTATATGTGCATGAGGGTGTTCGGATCGCGGGACTTGGTGGAAGTATGTGCTATAATTTCGGGATGTATCAGTTCACCGAGGATGAAATGAAGAAACGTGTGCGCAAGTTGCGAAGGAAGATCAAGAAGGCTGGTGGTCTGGATATTCTGATCACGCATTCACCGGCATTTGAACTGAATGACAGCACGGATCTGCCACACACTGGCTTTCAGGCGTTTTATCAGATTTTGGATGAGTATGAGCCACTGTTGTTTGCACATGGACACGTGCATATCAATTATGGAAGAGATTTCAAACGGATTTCAGAATATAAGAATACAAAAGTTGTCAATGCGTTTGAAAAATACATCATAGAAATCTAAAAAAACTTGTAGGAAAGTAGTATTTTTGGTATAATTCTAACATATGTGTAAAAAATGACACAGATTAACAGAGATTAGGGAGAGGGATACGATGCAGAATAGATATGATAAGTGCCCGAATTGTATGCAAGCCCTTGGACAGGGAGAAGATGTCTGTCCATATTGCGGGTTCGATGTGAGTGGCTATGAAGAAAAGCCAAACTGCTTGCGTCCGTTTACAGTTTTACAGGGGAAATATATGATCGGCCGTGTGATTGGCATGGGCGGTTTTGGGATTACATACATTGGCTGGGATTTGAATCTGCAGACGTATATCGCGATCAAGGAGTATTATCCGGAAAGCTTTGCACAGAGAGATGCGATGACGACAACGATCGTATCAACACTGGATAGTAAGAAAGAAATATATGACAAGGGTTTAAAACGATATGTAGAAGAGGCACGGAATCTCTCGAAGTTCTATCAGTTACAGGGTATCGTATCCGTGAAGGATTTCTTCTATGAAAATGGCACCGGATATATCGTTATGGAATATATCAATGGTGTGGATCTGAAGCATTATCTTAAGGGCATGGGCGGAAAGCTGGATGAAGCGACCGTACTTGCTTTGATGAAACCGGTATTTGAATCTCTGTATGAAGTACATAAAAATGGATTGGTACACCGGGATATCAGCCCGGATAATATCATGGTTGATAACGAAGGCAAGATCAAGCTGATTGATTTTGGTTCGGTACGCGGACAGTCCGCAGAGACTGACAAGACCTATACTGTGATTTTAAAGCATGGTTACGCACCACCAGAGCAGTATTATGCGAAGGGAAAACAGGGACCTTGGACGGATATCTACAGTCTCTGTGCGACGATGTATAAGATGCTCACCGGTGAGGTTCCACCAAACGGCGTGGAACGTATGGAGGAGGACACTTATGTAGATCCTTCGAAGAAAGGCATCTCCGTATCCGAGCGGACAGAGACAGTGCTTCGAAAAGGACTTGCGGTAAAGGCACCGGAACGTTATCAGGATATTGGACAGTTGCTCACAGATCTGTATGGAAGTGGACCGGTTACAGCGGGCAATGCAATGCCGCAGGCAAATCCATATACCGCATCTGGAAACGGAAATAGTTCGATGTCTGCATCGATGCAGTCGATGCATCTGGCACCGGGACAGAACGATACCGCATCTGGAAAAAATAAAAAGAAGATTGGGTTGATCGCAGGGATTGCGGCAGCAGTTGTGGCACTGATTGTAGGGTTGGTTCTGATCCTAGGCGGAGGAAAGAAAAAAGATAACGATGCAACGACGACAGAACAGCCGGCTGAGACAACAGAAGCAGCCAGTGCGACAGATGCGACGACAGAGAACACAACGGAAGCGACGACGGAGACAGATGTAAGTGGTGTAGGCGACTATGTATGGCCGACGGAACTGTCTGATTCATGGAGAGATTATACTGCGAACATCGATGGTACGATCTACCAGTTTCCACTTCCATATTCAGAGTGGAAATCAAAGGGCTGGCAGACAGACAGCGCGACTGTGAAGGTGGCATCGGGTGACTGGGATTATATCACAAGTTATACGGATCGTGCACAGCTGACGGTGATCGTAGCCAATCCGGGTGTCAATGAGGCGGAGATCAATGACTGTTATGTTGTTGGATTCTCATTTAGCTCCAAATCCGGAAAATATAAAGATGACTTTACAATCGAGTTAGCAAATGGAATCAAGCTGTTTGAATCGACAGAGAGTGATATCAAGACTGCATATGGTGCACCGGAATACCGGAGTGAAAATGAGTATTCTGATGGAAGCGGAACTTATGTATCCATTGATTATGCAGGAGATGACGAGAAAGATGGTATGGATTTTGATGTGACACCGGAGAAAAATCTGATCTCCATCCGGTTGATCAATTCCAAAATGCCAGAGGGCGCAACTTCGGTTGCAGATCTGAGTATGGATGCACCGGCAATCAACGATCAGTATGTGGCACCGGGTGGTGCAAGTGCTGACCGATTTGATGGTATTATTACAATTGGAGACAAAAATTATGTACTTCCGGTTCCATTTACGGAACAGGAGAAAGACGGATGGACACTGGATACTTCCGTTTCCGACTATATCGGTGGTAAGAACTACGAGAGCACTTACATGGAGAAAAACGGCGAGAAGCTCAGCATCAAGCTGGAGAACTTCACCGGCAATGCCATTCTGCCAAAGTATGGATATATCTCTGAAATCGGAGTAGAAGCGGATTATTATACAAGTAACATCACGTTCCCAGGCGGTATTTCGATGGGCGATGATGGAAGTAAGATTGAGTCGGTGTATGGCGATCTGGGCGATGATTTACATGACAGTTTTGAAATTATCCAGCTTGTCACCAAACCGTTTACCTATACATTCTATGCGGACGGCGGCACATTCAGTGACGGCGGCGGTGTTAAGAGCATGGAACGTCTTGGTATTAATAATGTCAGTGTGGTTGAAACACCGACAAGACCGGGTTATGTATTTACCGGCTGGAAGATTACATCAGCGGGCGGAAAGCAGGCAGGAAAGGTATACGATGCCGGACAGCTTGCAACAATGCTTTCAGACAGCAAATACTATTCATCCCTGTTTGCCAATGCCACATTTGAAGCCCAGTGGACACACGCAGACCAGTTTGTAAGCTACATGGGAAACGGAGCTGACAATACCGGTGATTACGTCATTTCCTATAACGCAGAACCGGGCATTGATAATAAGTACAGTGCATTCAACTTCAAAAAGACCGGATATTCAGGAAGTGGAAACTGGACGAAAAAAGACCAGTTTATGAATACGACAGGAACCGTATCAGGAAGCGGCAGGGAAAGTATGCCGCAGCTGTCCGGGCTGACATCAATCCGTACAAAGTGCGACGTCATATATAAATGCGTGGACATTAATGCGGCAAGTTACGATAACGGTGCCAATGCACAGATATGGGACTGCATAAACGGCAACGCACAGATGTATGCATTTCAATATGTAAAGACCGAAAACAATGTGCCGTACTGGACAATCAGAAACAACTATTCCGGCAAGGTGCTTGACGTAGACGGGACAGCAGCCGGTGCAAATGTCCAGCAGTATGCATACCACGGCGGCGATAACCAGTTGTGGACGTTAAAAATGGCAGGGGACGGATACTTCTACATCTGCTCAAAGCTTGGAAACTGTACTTCACTGGATTCTTCCTCACTGGTGCTTGACCTGTGGGGATATAGCACAGATAACGGAACTAACATTACGATCAGCGGCTATCACGGCAGTGACAACCAGCAGTGGTATCTGTGGGACAACACCATCAACTTATCAGCAGAGTGGACAAGCACGAATTACAAGGTG
>ENA-UESS01001425-UESS01001425.1-human-gut-metagenome-genome-assembly--contig:-NODE-1425-length-10591-cov-44.828514_pt1 | contig 10591 bp, 9 predicted proteins | sample MGYA00243004_ERZ508005 | MGnify/ENA primary metagenome ERZ508005 (study PRJEB26167, sample SAMN06115471) | human gut metagenome | host: Homo sapiens | place: China:Guizhou | collected 2016-06-29...
AAGGAGATGGATATGCTAAACAAAAAGAGCAAAATGCTTATTATGCTGTTATTCATATTTATACTCACCGGATGCAGCGGTCAGTCAAAAGAAAAAAAGACAGAATATAAATCACTTGCAGATTTTGTTTCACAGACAGAGGGAGAAATAGAGTTTGTTGACATGGATGGTGAGGGGCTTGGAGCAGATGAAAGAACTTATACATATGATTATAGGAGCGGAGTTTATGATGTCGTTTTGAAGTATCAGCTCGGAATAACAGGAAGTATTACTATAAATAATATAGAATATGAACTTGCTGCAACCGATGATTTGAGCAGTGGAGGAGTTCCGCAGATTGCATTGTATGATATCAATAATGATGGGACTTCTGATGTGATTGTGAAGTGGCAGCTATGGCGTGGTGTAAAGAGTGTGATATTTATGTCGGGAGGAGCTGGCTATACATATATGCCATCGGTGACGGACAGCCAGACAGAATATATGGGTTATACTGCAAAGTATGTGGACGATTATAAGATTAATGTTGTATCGGATGAATTTTCGGTAAATGCTGATTTTGCACTTGGAGATTGGTTCATTGATAGTGATAAGGACTCTGCTAATTGGGTATACGATTCATCCGGCAGAGTGAAGGATGAATATAAGAATGTGCATATTACAGCCGATGCCGATGTGGACATAGTATATTTTGTTAAGGACGACAAGGTGTATGTATGTCACAGGGCACAGTTTTGCAATGACCTTATTTGGAGCGGTGTAAGTCTCAACAGAGTGTACAGAGTCGATGATGGCTCATATACGATAGAGGGAATATATCTTGACGAGGAATATATATACTTTGGATGGTAAAAAAGATATAAGAATAATGGAAATTGCTATTCTCATATTGTTGACTATATTTTGTCTGATAATTCATATATGGATGATGTGATTTCTTCCTACTTAAATAATGAGAAAGCTGAATGTGACTATTTTTCCTTTTGGAAAGGAGATTCTGTATTTGAACGAAGTATTGAGAAATCCGGATTTGTTGAAACCGGATTTGAAACCTTTTTAGCTATCAAATTATTGGATAAATCATTATCAGAACTTGACGTTTTGCTGGATTTTGATAATTGGCGCCTTGTAATGGGTGATTCTGATGCTTTTTAATGCCATTGATTATGAACAAAAATATTAAAATAGGAAATCACATTATTTCTGAAAATTCTCCGGTGTTCTGTATTGGCGAGCTGTCTTGTAATCATCTTAACAACTATGAGTTGGCTATGAAAACCATAGATGCGATGATAGATGCTGGAGTGGATTGTATTAAGCTGCAGACTGCTAAACCGGATAAGATAACCTTAAATTGCGATAGCGATGATTTTATTATTAAGGGGGGGACTCTTTGGGATAATCGGACTCTTTACTCGTTGTATGTGGAGGCGCAGACTCCTTGGGAGTGGCATGAACCTATTAAGGATTATGTGGAATCAAGAGGAGTGGAATTTTTGTCTTCACCATTTGACAAAAGTGCGGTTGATTTTTTAGAAAAATTGAATGTATCGGCTTATAAGATTGCATCTTTTGAAATTACAGATACTCCTTTGATTGAATATGTAGCATCTAAACAAAAGCCTATAATAATATCAACAGGTATTGCCCACAAAGAGGACATTCAGTTGGCAATAGATACTTGTAGAGAAGTAGGAAATAATCAGGTTATATTGTTGAAATGTACTTCTGAATATCCTACTCCATGGGAGGATGTAAATTTGAATATGCTTCCTCGGCTTTCTGCGGATTTCGATTGTATGGTAGGTGTGTCCGATCATACACTAGGTGATGTTGTACCTTGCTTGTCTGTGGCTTTAGGTGCAAGGATAGTAGAGAAACATTTCATTTTAAATCGTAGTCTGGGAGGTCCGGACTCTGCTTTTTCCATGGAACCCCATGAATTTGAATCTATGGTGGAGCGCCTCCGAATTTCGGAAAAAACATTGGGAAGAGTTTCTTATACTTTGAGTGAAAAGAATGAAAGTAGCCGCCGTTTTATGCGTTCTCTTTATGTAGGGTGTGATATGAAACAAGGGGATATTATCACAGCAGACAATGTCGTATCTGTTCGTCCGGGTTTCGGTTTACATCCCAAATATTTGAAACAGATAGTGGGGAAAAAAGTTAATGCTGATTTGAAGAAGGGAACTCGCTTCAGCTTGAGTTTTATTGCGGAATAATTTTTATGTCTATGTTTACCAATAAACGTATCATGGTCGTTGCCGCCCATCCCGATGATGAACTGCTGGGCCTAGGCGCTACCATGCACAAACTAATCAAGACGCAAGGAGTACAGACTCGGGTCATCATTTTGGGAGAGGGGATTACTTCACGCTCAGATACCCGTGACACGGAACAGTGGAAGGAAGTCTTGGAAAGGCATCATCAGAATGTGGAGACGGCGCGGCAGTTGATAGGCTATCACAGCGTGCAGGCATATAATTTTTCCGACAACCGTTTTGACAGCCATGCACTGCTTGATATCGTAAAGGTAGTGGAGCATGAGAAGGAACAGTTTCGTCCGGACTTTATCTTTACTCACCATGGTGGCGACCTTAATATTGACCATCAGATGACTTTTCAAGCAGTGATGACTGCCACACGCCCTATGGAGGACGAACCGGTGAAGGCTATATTTACATTCGAGACCCCATCAGCCAGTGAGTGGCAGGCTACTTGCGACCCACGCCATTTCACGGCCAATTTCTATATGGAGATTTCGGAGGATGATTTGAAAGCAAAATGTGCTGCGATGGCAGCCTATGAGTTTGAGAGCCGTGCTTTTCCGCATCCGCGCTCTTCGGAGGCATTGAAAGCCCTTGCCCGGTTTCGCGGTTATACCGTAGGCAAACACTTGGCCGAGGCATTTCAGATAGTGCGGATGATAGAATGAAGAAGGGAGCCTTTTACAGCCCCCTATACTCCCTTTCCGCATCGAAACACGGACAAGCTTTCGCTGGATTCAAATCATGGTGCCCCACAATCAGCGCCCGTGGAAAGATACGCTTCAACTCACGTAGCAGTGCCAGTAACGAAGCTTTTTGTTCCAGTGTACGGGTATCGGCAGGAAAACTTGCAGCGTCTAGTCCTCCTTCATAACAGATGCCGATAGAATGGCGGTTGTGATTGAGGCAATGCGCACCTATTTTTTCCAACGGGCGGCCGCGGTGTATTTCGCCGTTGCGGGTCAGATAGAAATGATAGCCGATGTCGCGGAAGCCGCGGTGGTGGATGTGGTCGCGGCGGCAATCCTCAAAGCCCAGGGCCACGCCTTGAGGCGTGGCTGAGCAATGAACAATGAGCAGGGTAATCGTACGCATGGCTATTTGCAAGCGCCCAGACCTAAAGCTCCCGCTATGGCGGTAGCTACGGTGATGATTACTTTGAGGACAATGCCCCATACGGATTTTGACTTTTTGTCTTCACTCATGATGATTGGTAATTGATAATTAGTAATTTGTAATTTGTAATTATTCTCATCCTAACGGATTCTCGCCCTGATTGCCGTCACTTCCTCCGGAACCGCCGTCGGAACCACTGCCATCGGGAGCTTTTCCACCTACGGTGTACAGGGAAGATTCTTTCAGCTGTCCATCCAGGTTGATTTGGGCATTACTCAGTTCGCCGGTGGCACGGGCGCGGAGCTTCAGCCCCTTCACGTTGTTGGCCAGCGAGAAGTCGGCAGCGGATTGCGCCCCTTTCTTGCTGACGATTCCTACGGAGAAGATGGCAAGGTCATCCAGTTTCACGTTCTTGCCGTCCAGAATCAATTCTTTGGTGCAGGAAACCATGTCTGCCAGTACTCCCTTGATGACACCACTCGAATAGGGGGTGTTGTGATTGGACATGTGCTTGGCCAATTTTTCGATGTCGAAGGTTTCTTCGATTACGGGGCGTGCATACCAGAGGCCTTTCAGTGGGCTGTCTTCGCCCGTCACTTGATACTTTTTGTAACGAATCATACAATTAAAATTTAGAAGTTAAAGGATAAAAACATTTGCTGTGTTGAACTCAACGATGCAAAGATAAGGCTGTGGATACGGGCGTTTGTCGGTTTTTGCAGGTTCTCGTCTGTTTGGGTCTGTTTTAGTCGGTTATTTACGCTTGTAAGTTTGATAATGTCATGATTTATAGTTACTTTTGATGAAATATAAATCGTAACTGTCAACTATGGATTCTTTTGTCATACGTACATACGGGCGTACCGAATTGGCCCAAATCTATTGTCCCAATCTTTGTCCGGAGGCTGCCTTCCGCAAACTGAAACACTGGATAGACCTTTGTCCCGATTTGCGTGACGGACTTTCCGCTTTGGGCGGTTCTTCCCGTTCCCGCTCTTATACGCCTGCCCAAGTGCGGCTGATAGTGGCTGCACTTGGAGAGCCTTAAACCTGAGGTTGGATGGCGTAAAGGTCAGGCCGGGAATCGTAAAGGTGAGGTTGGTACACTTGGTACAGAGGTTCATCCATCCTTTCGCCTCACACACATACGCGTGCGTGAAGCGAAGTGAATGTCAGACTTTTGGTTTCCGGTAGTTTCCCTTGCCATCTACATTTTCTACCAGCCCGTGTTTCTGCATGCGTTTGAGCCAGGTGGAGGCGGTTTCCGATTTGATGCCCATCTCTCCGGCTTTCTGCAGGAAAGAGGCCCGTGTGAATTCTTCTTCCATGCTGTCTACCAGCGCATCCCGGTCGGCATTGCCGCGGCTTGTCACTTCGGTGTTGGGCAGGAAGGAGAGGATATGGGTGGTATGCCGGTAAAGGCTTTCGGCCAGTGAGAGTACGGCATGAAAGTCATCGGAAGCAATGAGGAGATCCCATCGGCTGACAATGTGGTCTTTCAGATTGTCTGTGGCTGTGTGAGGGTCGGGCGACACGTAAGGCGAGGCGGTGATTTCCCCTTGTTCCATTGCGCGGAGCATGGCCACTACTTCCATGATGCGGCAGATGTTGATGGCCAGACGTGCCACGCTGCTTGACATCTCGTTTCCGTTGGCCAGTCCGGAGCGTACGAAAAGCCGGGAGAAGAGTCGGTTGAATTCATCTTTCTGTCCGTCCGTAAGGTGAAGGGTGAATATTCCGTTCATGACAATGGTTTTCAGTTTGTCCTTCCATTCCATGCCCAGCGCCTTGAAGGTATCTTCAAGATCGCTGTCATTGCGGTCGAACTGGTTTTGCCAATGATGTATGGCAGGCATGTAGTAGAATACTTGGCGGGAAAAGAGCCCGTTCTCAGCAGTGGGAATCAGTGGTTTCACTTGTGAGGGGGTGCCTGACAGAAGTACGGAAAGATAAGTTTTCTTTACCTCTCGGTATTCGTGGTCGGTGCGGCGGTTGTAGGACAGTCGGTCGTGGTCGAAGGCTTTTCGCATGGTGTCGCTCCAGTGTCCGTATTCCGAACCGATGGCGGTGGAGATGGTGTCAGCTTCGCTTTCGCATATCAGTCCGGTACCGTCGGAGTCCATCAGGTTTTGCAGGATGCCGGTTCCGGTGTTGTTGCCCGAGATGAGGAACATCTTGTTGAGAGGCATTACGGGAGTCTCCGTTTTTCCACGTTCCTTGCCCAGTGTGTCGTATTTTGCTTTTTCGCGGCGGTAACATGCCATACTTTCGTCTACCTGCCCACGTATTTCATCGTGAATGGGTTCGGCAAGCAGGCGTACCAAGGAGAGCACTCCTTTGCCGGATGCAGGTAGGGCTACTACAAAGGTTTGCAGGCAGGGGGACATCATTTTTCCTCCGTAGGAACATCGGACGTGTTTTCCCATACTGGCACCCAATACGGTGATGGCACCCAGTAGCAGTACATCGTATTGGGCGAGGGAGGTTCCGCAGCTCATGATGCGATTCAGGGGATAAGGCCAGTGGAGGTGTTCGTCGAAAGTGGGTAATGGAGACAGTGGTTCAATGCCCGATGCGGACTCTTCCTCGCGTGCGCGTGTGTGTGAGGTAGAAGAGAGGGGTGAACTTTGTGTACCAAGTGTACCAATGGCGGGTGCGGCTTCATGCTGAATCTTCACGCCGCAAAGCTCGGCCAGATGAAAGGCAGTTCCCAGATGCACGTCGTTACGGCCGGTCTTTAGGGCATTGCTGAAGAGCTTGTCGGCTGCCCGTCGGTCGAACTTGGACGACAGGCTGCACAGACTTAAAAAATCATGCCGTCCTGCTTCTCCGCAGTCGGTGGCAATGGCAAATGCCAGTTGTATATATTCTTGATAGGTTGGAGCAATGTCTGCTCCTGCATTTCTGACTGCTTCGGCCAGAAGGTGCAATGAAGATAGTGGTTCCATCGGATTTGGTAATTTATAATTAGTAATTTGTTGTCGGTGATTTGCAATGACTCATAATTCGAAGTTCACAACTTTTCTGAGCAGTGCTTTCGGGTCATGGCAGAGGAAACAGGCACGTACGAGGTCTTTCCCCGAAGTGTCCACTCCTTTTCCGGGTTGTGTATTTTCGGTGTCATACATGCAGTGGACGTAATTCATGGCCCAGCGCACCGCCTCCGTGCTGTCTTTTCCGATAGGACAGGGTACAAAAGCCTTTACACCTCGTCCGGTAGGGCTGATGAACACCAGTACCGGTGCGAGGTAAGGGTCTTTGAACAGTAGTTGCTTCAGGCGTCCGGCTTCGTCAGGCGAGTCGAGATGGTCTACGTCCACCACCACCAGTCCGGAGGGTAGCTTTAGGCAGTCGCTCCGTCGTCGGGTGAATACGCCGCAGGGGGTGACGTAGGGTAAGGTTTGCTGTTTCAGCATCCGGCAGTTGTTATCATCGCCTTGTAGGGCAGCTTCGCGGATGGCTTGTGTTAGGGTGATCAGCCGTTTGTTGGCTGTGATGAGTTGGTAAACTTCGTTCAGTTCTAAAGTACGCAGGGGGGTAAGCGTGGCGCTTTTCACGGTTTTCCCGGTCGCTCCGTCCTTCATCGGCGAGATGGGTGGCATGAAAAGCGACATTTTAAAAGATTTTGGCATATTATATGTTTAAATGGTTGGCTCAAAGGTATTCATTCTCTTTCGTTGAATCTTTCCCACATGTAAGAAAGATTTTAAAGGAACAAAGTAAATAATAACAATATATAACATAGTATTCTATCTAATTACTTAAAATTTATCTAAATGGGCAAAAATTTTATTCACCCTTCATTGGGCTTTTTTATCGAGCGAACGAGAAAACAGAGTGGAGTCACTATTGAAACTCTTTGCAAGGATTTGCATATTTCTCCATCCACGTACATAGACTTAAAAAAAAGGGTGTAACGCCCCACTTAGTACATACGAAACTCTTCTGCGATACTATATCGATGAACTGGAGGAACTGGATGATGACGAAATCAGGAAATTGGCTGGGGAATGGGTGGAGAAATGGCTGGAGGCTAGGAAGAAGGGGGAGTGATGATTGGATTGGTTGATTATTACTGATAATTAAAGGAATCTATATAAATGATTAATTTTACAGTAGGTCCGGTGCAATCTTCTGATGCTGTACGGGCCATAGGTGCCGAACAGGTGCCATATTTTAGAACAGCAGAGTTCTCAGAAATGATGCTTGAGAATGAGCGTCTTGTTAAGAAGTTTGCTAATGCGACTAAAGATAGTAAGGTTGTTTTCATGACATGTTCTGGCTCTGGTGGTATGGAGGCTGCCATCATAAATTGCCTTACGCCACAGGATAAGGCTCTTGTAATCAATGGTGGTAGCTTTGGTGAGCGTTTTGTGGAATTGCTTACCCTTCATAAAATTCCCTTTACGGAAATTAAGCTTAAGTATGGTAGAGCTTTGAAGCCTGAACATCTTGCTGAATATGAGAGCAAGGGTTACACTACTTTCCTTATGCAGAAGCACGAAACTTCTACGGGGGTACATTACGATATCAATCTTGTTTCTGATTTTTGCAAACGTAATAATTGTTTCTTGATTGTTGATACAATCTCTACCTTCCTTTGCGATTCATTTGATATGGCGGCAATGGATGCAGGGGTGATGATTACTGGAAGTCAGAAGGCTCTTGCTTGCGCTCCGGGTATTGCAGTTATGATTCTTGCACCGTCGGCTATTATGCCTGCTGCTTCAGCGAGTCCAAAGTCATCTCCGGTACCTGCTGTACAATCTGTGGCTTCCACTGCTACACCCCAATCATCTGCCCCTATCAATACGTCCGGAGTAGAGATGAAAGAAATGGACCGTGTCCGTCGGATTATTGCCGACCACATGGTTATGTCAAAGAAAGTATCTCCACATGTTACGAATGTGCTGGAAGTGGATGTAACCAAGCTAGTCCGTTGGCGTGAAAAGAATAAGGATGTCTTCTTCCGTCACGAAGGAGTGAAGCTGACCTATATGCCTATGATTACGGAAGCGGTAGCGAAAGCGCTGGTAACTTATCCGCAGCTGAATGTATCGGTAGACGGATATAATATTCTTTTCAAGAAACATATCAATATCGGTATTGCTGTTTCTTTGAATGATGGCAATCTGATAGTTCCTGTGGTACACGATGCCGATCATCTGAACTTGAACGGATTGGCTGTAGCTATAGACTCGCTGGCATTGAAGGCTCGTGATAACAAATTGATGCCGGATGATATTGACGGAGGTACGTTTACCATTACTAATTTCGGTACATTCAAGAGTTTGTTCGGTACGCCGGTAATCAATCAGCCCCAGGTTGCCATTTTGGGAGTGGGATATATTGAGAAGAAGCCTGCCGTAATAGAGACACCGGAAGGTGATACGATTGCTATTCGTCATAAAATGTATCTTTCCTTGTCTTACGATCATCAGGTGGTAGACGGTATGCTGGGTGGTAACTTCCTGCATTTCATAGCCGATTATCTGGAGAACTGGAAAGGTTGATTCAACTGATTGTTTCATTAATAAAGAGTTCATTAACTATGAAAAAGTATGATATAAAAAATACAGATATTGAAACCTTGAAGAAGTGGTATCATCTGATGACATTGGGACGTGCTCTGGATGAGAAAGCCCCTTCCTATTTGCTGCAATCGTTAGGTTGGTCTTACCATGCTCCTTATGCAGGACATGACGGAATCCAACTGGCTATTGGGCAGGTTTTTACTCTCGGCGAAGACTTTCTGTTCCCTTATTACCGGGATATGCTGACTGTGCTTTCTGCCGGAATGACTGCAGAAGAAATTATCCTGAATGGTATATCGAAAGCGACTGATCCCGGTAGTGGCGGGCGGCACATGTCTAATCACTTCGCAAAACCGAAATGGCACATCGAAAATATCTCGTCTGCTACGGGGACACATGACCTCCATGCGGCAGGTGTAGCCAGAGCTATGGTGTATTATGGTCATAAAGGAGTTGCCATAACTTCTCATGGAGAATCGGCTACTTCCGAAGGCTTTGTGTATGAAGCCATCAATGGCGCTAGTCTCGAGCGTCTTCCTGTGATTTTCGTAATACAGGATAATGGTTACGGTATCTCCGTCCCGAAATCCGAACAGACGGCCAATCGGAAAGTGGCAGAGAACTTCTCAGGTTTCAAGAACCTGAAAATTATCTATTGTAATGGAAAAGATGTATTTGACTCGATGAACGCTATGACCGAAGCTCGGGAATATGCCATAACCACTCGTAACCCGGTAATTGTACAAGCCAATTGCGTCCGTATCGGTTCCCACTCTAATTCGGATAAACATACCTTGTACAGGGATGAAAACGAACTGGAATATGTAAAAGAAGCTGACCCGTTGATGAAATTCCGCCGGATGTTGCTTCGCTATAAACGTTTGACGGAAGAAGAATTGCTGCAAATAGAGACTGATGCAAAGAAAGAATTATCAGCCGCTAATCGAAAGGCCTTGTCTGCTCCCGATCCTGATCCCAAGAGTATCTATGACTTTGTGATACCCGAACCTTATCAGCCTCAAAAGTATAAAGAAGGTATCCATCAGGCAGAAGGAGAGAAAACTTTTATGGTGAACGCCATTAACGAAACGTTGAAAGCTGAATTCCGTCATAACCCCGATACGTTTATCTGGGGACAGGATGTAGCAAACAAGGAAAAAGGCGGTGTGTTTAATGTGACTAAAGGTATGCAGCAGGAGTTTGGTGATGCACGTGTATTCAGCGCACCGATTGCGGAAGATTATATTGTGGGTACAGCTAACGGAATGAGCCGCTTTGACCCTAAAATCCATGTCGTGATAGAAGGGGCGGAATTTGCTGACTATTTCTGGCCTGCCGTAGAACAATATGTAGAATGTACACATGAGTATTGGCGTAGCAATGGAAAGTTTGCTCCGAACATAACTTTACGGCTAGCTTCCGGTGGTTATATTGGTGGGGGATTATACCATTCCCAAAATATAGAGGGAGCTTTGACAACTTTGCCCGGAGCACGAATTGTCTGTCCTTCCTTTGCTGATGATGCCGCCGGATTATTGCGGACCAGTATGCGTTCCAAGGGCTTTACATTGTTTCTCGAACCGAAAGCTTTGTATAACTCGGTGGAGGCAGCAGCCGTTGTACCGGAAGATTTTGAAGTTCCTTTCGGAAAGGCACGTATTCGTCGTGAAGGAA
>ENA-UESS01001437-UESS01001437.1-human-gut-metagenome-genome-assembly--contig:-NODE-1437-length-10545-cov-31.285632_pt1 | contig 10545 bp, 9 predicted proteins | sample MGYA00243004_ERZ508005 | MGnify/ENA primary metagenome ERZ508005 (study PRJEB26167, sample SAMN06115471) | human gut metagenome | host: Homo sapiens | place: China:Guizhou | collected 2016-06-29...
CAGATAACTGAGCGTTTGAAAAGAACAGATTCGTCCGATTCTCGATCAGGTTTATGTATATGCAGAACACATTATCGGTATTGAAAGTATTGAAACCATGTTGTCTGAATTAAACAGTGTTTATGATGTTCTTGAAAAAATATAAACTATATCCGGTCATTTTATTCAGCCTGTTTTCTTTTCCCCAATTGATGCACGCACAAACAGACTCTTTATTTCTTACTGTCGACCAGCTCTTTGAACGGGGCGTACAATATAGCCTGCAACTTCAGGCGGATGCAATGAAAGAATCTATGGCACAGGAACGGACACGGACTGCAAGAACTGCGCGACTACCGGAACTACAGATTGGACTGAAAGGCGGATTCGTCGGTCAACCCGTCGTTTGGGAACGGGGACTGTCCGCACCTCTCTACCCGGACGCGCCGGACTGGTCACAAAATTATGCGATTGATTTGGCACAACCTCTCTATCAGGGCGGTAAAATCCGAAGTGCTATCCATAAGGCGGATATTGAAAAGCAAGTCGCCGAATTGCAGACTTTGACCGACCGGGCGGAGATTAAACTGAAACTGCTGAATCAGTATATGAATCTCTTCAGCCTCTTTAAGCAGCATGAGATACTGATGCGAAACATTGAAGAATCGGAACTTCGGTTGCATGATATACGGCGGATGAAAAAGGAAGGGCTGATTACTAATAATGATGTATTGCGAAGTGAGATGCAGTTGACTAACGACCGCCTGTCTTTGCAGGAAACGGAAAACAGTATTGTGCTTGTATCGCAGCAACTCGATATTCTGTTGGGGCAGGACGAGAGTGTATTATTGCGGCCAGATACTGCCCTGCTTTATCGAGCAGTTGCCTTGCAATATTATGATGATTATATCGTTCAGGCTTATGCGAACAACCCGGTGATGAAATTGCTTCGTGCACAAACGGAACTGGCAAGGAATGAAATCCGTTCAACCAAGTCTTTCTCATTACCCGGTATATCGTTATATGCATCGAATACATTGGCACGCCCTGTCTCGCGTACCTTGGCGGATATGTACAATAACAACTGGAATGTGGGCGTATCGGTTTCTTATCCTTTATCCTCATTGTATAAGAACAATCATAAAATAAAAGAGAGCAAAATGAGGATGTCTTTGCGGAAGAACGAGGAAGAGCAGAAAATGCAGGGAATCCGCATGGAAGTACGTTCCGCATTCTTACGGCATCGAGAAGCCATGCAGAGGGTAGAGGCTTTGAAACTGTCCGTCCGGCAGGCGGAAGAAAATTACCTGAGGAGTTTATCATGAAAAAAACCAATCTCTCGTGGGTGGGTGCGTTGCTGGTGTTTGCCCTGCTGCTGTGGTGTACCGCCGCAACGCCCGGCAAAATCGACGACCCTTCCACCTACACCTGCGCCGTGTACAGCTCGGCGCTGTCCCTGCTGCCCCCTGTGATAGCCATCGTGCTGGCCCTGAACACCAAAGAGGTCTACACCTCGCTGCTGGTGGGCATCGCCACCGGCGCACTGCTCTACGCCAACGGCAATCTTGAGCTGGCGCTGACCACCCTCTTCTTCAACGAAGACGGCGGCATGGTGTCCAAGCTGTCCGATTCCAGCAACGTCGGCATCCTCGTCTTTCTGGTGATGCTGGGCATTCTGGTGGCCCTGATGAACAAGGCCGGCGGCAGCGCCGCCTTTGGCCGCTGGGCCTCCACCCACATCCACACCCGGGCGGGCGCACAGTTCGCCACCCTGCTGCTGGGCATCCTCATCTTTGTGGACGACTACTTCAACTGCCTGACCGTCGGCTCCGTCATGCGCCCGGTCACTGACCGGCAGAAGGTCTCCCGCGCAAAGCTGGCCTACCTCATCGACGCCACCGCAGCACCCATCTGCATCATCGCGCCGGTGTCCAGCTGGGCCGCCGCCGTCACATCCTCCGTCCCGGAAGGCTCGGGCATCAACGGCTTTACCATGTTCCTGCGCACCATCCCTTATAACTACTACGCCATCCTCACCATGGTGATGAGCCTCTTCCTCATCTTCAGCGGCCTCGACTACGGCCCCATGAAAAAGCACGAGGATAACGCCCTGCTGGGCGACCTCTTCACCACCGACGACCGCCCCTACGGCGACGACGCGGACGACGGCAGCGACACCCGCGGCCATGTGGTGGACCTCATCGCGCCGGTGCTGGTGCTCATCGCAGCCTGCATCTTCGGCATGGTGTACACCGGCGGCTTCTTTGAGGGCGTGGACTTCGTCACCGCTTTTGCCGACTGCAACGCTTCCATGGGCCTCGTGCTGGGCAGCGCCATTGCCCTGATGTTCACCTTCGTGTTTTACCGGGTGCGGGGCGTCATGACCTTTCAGGACTTCGCCGCCTGCATCCCCGAGGGCTTCAAGGCCATGGTTAGCCCCATGCTCATTCTGACGCTGGCATGGACGCTTTCCGGCATGACCGGCCTGCTGGGCGCAAAATACTACGTCGCAAGCCTGCTCAGCGGCTCTGCAGCGGCTCTGCAGTACCTGCTGCCCATCATCATCTTTGTGGTGGCGGTCTTCCTCGCCTTTGCCACCGGCACGTCCTGGGGTACTTTCTCGATTCTGGTCCCCATCGTCTGCCATGCGTTCCCGGAGGGTGAGATGCTGGTGGTCTCCATCGCCGCCTGCCTGTCCGGCGCGGTCTGCGGTGACCACTGCTCGCCCATCTCCGACACCACCATCATGGCCTCTGCCGGCGCGCATTGCAGCCACGTGAATCATGTCTCCACCCAGCTGCCCTACGCCATGACCGCCGCCGCCATCTCGGCGGGCTGCTATCTGCTCTGCGGTGCAGCACAGGCTGTCCTCGGCGATGCCGCCAACACCCTGACCTCCTTCGTGCTGCTGGCCTGTGCCATCGTCATCGAACTCGTCGTGCTCAGCATCGTCAGGGCGCGGATGGGCCATACTGGGAAGGAAGAAGTCACAAAATCTTAACGGAATCGTAGATTTTTGTCTTCCCCTCCGGCGCAAATCATGGTATACTTATTAAAAGAGTAAATTTTTTGAGCTATTTGCTCACTGGAGGAGAACCCCATGCTGGAAGAAGTCTTTCAGGACGTCTATACAAAATTCAAGCTGCATTTTTATCAGAATGTATTTCAGCGCTTTGCCACCCGCGAAGCCACGCTGACTACAGTGGAGTCCTTCTGCATGGAGGGCATCATGGCGATGGGGGAGCCCACCATTGCAGAGTTTTCCCGCATGATGGGCATCTCCACCCCCAACGCGGCCTATAAAATCGGCAGCCTCGTCAAAAAGGGCTATGTGGAAAAAATTCAGTCCACCACCGACCGCCGCGAATACTTCCTGCGCCCCACCCAGAAATACATCGATTACTACAGCATCAGCTATTCTTACCTGCACACGGTCATCGAGCGTGTGCGCAAGCGCTTCCCGGCTGAGGACTGCGACAAGATGGAGCAGATGCTCTCGGTCATCAGCACCGAGCTGATGCCGGAGCTGGATATGCTGGCCAAGTGCCGCCACCCTGAGGCTCCGGCAGAAGATACCACCCACTGACAAGCACAAAAGGCCCTCCCGGGCAAAACCGGGAGGGCCTTGTTGTTTGCAGGGAGCTTACCCTCTTACAGCACCATAAACAGGGTGCCGGCGGCGATGAGGGCGCAGCCCACCATACTTTTGGCGGTAAAGGGCTCGTGGAGGAACACAAAGGCCAGCACCAGGGTGATCACCACGCTGAGCTTGTCGATGGGCACCACCTGAGAGGCCCGGCCAAGCTGCAGGGCCCGGTAGTAGCACATCCAGGACGCCCCGGTGGCCAGCCCCGATAGGATGAGGAAGAGCCAACTCCGGCGGCTGATCTCCCCCATGCCCCCCTGGGCCCGGGTGAGGAACACCATGCCCCAGCTCATGGCCAGCACCACCACAGTGCGGATGGCGGTGGCCAGAGTGGAGTTGACCCCCTCGATGCCCACCTTGGCCAGGATCGAGGTAAGGGCCGCAAACAGGGCCGAGCACAGTGCAAATACAAACCACATAAACAGACCTCCGTTTTTGCTGCCCAAAGCGAAGTGCGGCCGCCCCGACGGAACGGGACAGCCGCAGCTTCATGGGAATGTAACAGACAGAGCTTGTCAGGATGTTGAGCTTATGCCTTCTCCTGTGCAGCGTTTGCAGCGGTGCGCTTGTTGATCTTGCTCTGGTTATAGACCGAGTAGATGATAACGAGGATGGCTACGCTTGCAAAGACCATAGCGATGGGAGAGGTGGTGATGGCGAAGAAATTTCCGCGCTGGATGTTCATGTAGCGCACGAAGTTCTTCTCGCACATGGGTCCCAGAATAAGGGCCAGCAGGATGGGAGAAAGGGGGAACTCGTACTTGTTCATCAGCCAGCCGATGATGCCGAAGGCGACACAGACGCCCACGTCAAAGGCATTCTTGTTGATGGAGAAAGCACCCAGCAGGGAGATGACGAGGATGATGGGGTAGAGCATCTTCTTCTCGACGGAGACGATCTTTGCAAAGAAGCGGACGCCGAGGCAGCCGACGACCAGCATGCAGAGGTTTGCCAGCATCAGAGCTGCGAACACGCGGTAGACGGTAGGCAGCTCGGTGACGTACATCATGGGGCCGGGGGTGATGCCCTTCATGATGAAGGCACCCAGCAGGATGGCGGTGACGGAGTCACCGGGGACGCCCAGAGACAGCAGGGGGATCATAGCGCCGCCGGAGCAGCCGTTGTTGGCGGACTCGGTAGCAGCAACGCCGTTGGGGATGCCGGTGCCGTACAGCTCGGGGTGCTTGCTGGCGGACTTGCTGGCGCCGTAGGAAACGAAGACGGCGATGTCACCGCCTGCGCCGGGGATGGCGCCGATGAAGGTGCCGATGAGGCCGCCGGAGAGGATGTTGGGCCAGATCTTCTTGATGGTCTTCCAATCGGGCAGGACGTTGGTGATCTTCTCGTTGGACTTCTGCTCATGCTCTTCGCCGCGGATAATGCGCTCAACGCCGGCGATGACTTCAGAGACAGCGAACAGACCGATCAGAGTGGGGATGAACTGGAAGCCATCCAGCAGGCCGGTCTGCTTGGTGGTGATGAAGCGGGGGATGCCGTTGGTGGGGTCGAGGCCGACGGTGCAGAGCAGCATACCGAAGAAGGCGCTGATGAGGCCCTTGGCCACAGACTTGCCGGAAATTGCGACGATGACCGACAGGCCGAAGACGGCCAGCATGAACATCTCGCCGGGGCCGAAGTTCATGGCCATATCAGCGACCAGCGGAGACAGGAAGGTCATGACCAGTGCGCCGATGACGCCGCCGCAGAAGGATGCGAACATAGCGACGGACAGAGCCTTGCCGGCCTGACCTTTCTTACACATGGGGTAGCCGTCCAGCAGGGTGGCGGCTGCGGCGGGCGTGCCGGGGGCGTGGATGAGGATAGCGGAAATGGAACCGCCGTACATACCGCCGCAGTAGATGCCCAGCAGCAGGCCGATGGACGGGATGAGGTCCATGCCGAAGGAGAAGGGGATGAGCAGCGCCACGCCCATGGTGGCGGTCATGCCCGGGATAGCGCCCAGCAGAACGCCGCCCAGTGCGCCGATGAAGGTCATCAGAAGGACCTCGGGGTTGGACCAGACAGTAGCATAGCTGGAAAGAAGCAGACTAAAATCCATAACTGTGCTCCCTCCTTATATCATGTCCACGAGGGTGCGCAGGAAGTTCAGCGGACCCAGCGGAATATTGACGGTAAGCACCTTGTAGAACACCAGCCACATCAGCAGCGGCACCAGAACGCTCACAAGGACCATCTGCACCCAGTTGCGCTTGCCGATAAGGAACATGATGATCATCGAGAGCACCACAGCGCACAGGATGTAGCCGCAGCTCTTGAACAGAGCCGCGAACAGCACACAGAGGAGCATAACGAGGTAAGCAGCGGCCACGCCCTTATCCTTGAGGGGATTCAGGGTGCCGACTTCGACAGCAACGGGGTCGGTGGGCTTCATGGTACCCATCAGCTTGAAGATGGACTGGATGAGCAGGACCACCGAGAAGATGAGCATACCCACGATCATGACGCGGGGGAAGGTGGAAGCCTGCACATAGGTGTTGGCCACCTCAGGGAAATTATCGGTCTGGAACCACGCCCAGATGCCGATCGCGAGGAAAATGATGGAGCCTACCAGATTGGAGAAGGCCATCGTTTTCATTTTGTCTTTGTTCAAAAGGGGTTCCTCCTCTCTATATCTTCTCATAAAAAAGGGCAGGCATGAACTGCCTGCCCCAGCAAATACTCAGAGAGACAAATCAGAGGCCGACAGCGTCCATAGCAGCTGCGACATCGACAGCAGCCTGCTTCAGGTAGTCAGCATAGCCCTGTGCATCCAGATAGGAGATCGCCTGACCGTTGTTGTTCATGAAGGTCACGAAGTCAGGATCCTCGATGGCAGCGGCGCAGGCCTCTTCCAGACGGGTCATGATGGCATCATCAACGCCCAGAGGAGCGGCCATACCGCGCTGGGTGTAGTAGGTGATGTCGTAGCCCTGCTCCTTGCAGGTAGGAACATCGGGGAAGACGGGGTTGCGCTCTTCGTCCATGACGCCCAGGCAGATCAGGTCGCCGGACTCGATGAAGCTGCGAGCTTCGGCCAGAGAGACGGTAACGCCCTGAATGAAGCCGCCGGCTGCGTTCTGGACAGCGGTAGCAGCGCCTTCCTGATAGGTGATCATCTGGATGTCGATGCCGGTAGCGCTCATCAGGTAGCCGCCAGCGATGTGCCAGACAGAAGCGTTGGAAGAACCGCCCATCTGCACCTCACCGGGGTGAGCCTTGCAGTAATCAATGAAACCGGGCAGGTCGGTGATGCCGTTGTCAGCAGCCCACTTTGCGCCGACGGTGATGGCAGCTGCGTCGGTGTTGACGCGGCACAGGGGAGCGTAATTCTCCCAGGTCAGCTCACTGGTACCCAGCTTCTTGTAGGTGGCCAGCTCGAAGGTGATCATACCGATGGTGTAGCCGTCGGTGTTGGCGTCTGCGATAGCCTGATGGCCCAGGATGCCGCCGCCGCCAGTCTGGTTATCGACAGTCAGGGTGACGCCCAGGTTCTTGCCCATAGCCTCGCAGAATGCGCGCAGGCAGGAGTCCGTGCCGCCGCCTGCAGACCAGGGGCAGATGACGGAAATACCCTTGGTGGGGTAGTCGGTAGACTTGCCGCCGGCAGCGGTGCTGGCAGCAGTGGAAGCTGCAGTAGAGGTGGCAGTGCTGCTGGAAGAACCGCCGCAGGCGGTCAGGACGCCAGCTGCACCCACAGCAGCAGAAGCTGCGAGGAAGTCACGACGAGAGATCTTTTTCATTTCTTGTTACCTCCGATTCACGTTGCGTTTATCCGTATTATGGCAGCGCCGTGCTTTGCTCACAGCGCCATTCCTTCCGCATACGGGTCGCCTTTGGATATTATGATAACGCATATTTTCTCATCCCGCAATTAGATTCAAGCACAAATTTTCCAGTCATTGTTTGTACAAAGTGACCCATCTGATTGGTTTTTGGAGCTTTCTGCAAGCCATCCTTTCGATTCCTAGCTCTTATATCCAAAATTCTTTGCTGATGTATTTTTGATGAATACAGTCATTCTGAAATTCCATCTGTTCATCGTCCGGATTTCATTGTATAATAATATTGTATAAAAATGTCGTAATATTATAAAGATACGCAGCCAGCCGCCCGCGCGGCCCGTTCGGAGGCGATGTTTTCATGCTTTACCGCATCTGGTCCCTTCTCAAGGAAGCATATCATTACGAAAAGCATTCTACGCTGGACTCAGACTACCTGCGCCAGGTGATGACGCTGGCTGTCGTCGTGCTTTTTGCGCTGAATCTCAGCTGCAACGGCCTCGGCAGGCCCGTCGTCTTCGTCCTCACCGGACTCATCTGCCTTGTGCTTCTGATGGTGGAGTGGCTGCTGCCCCGGGCGAAAAACGAAAAGCATCTGGTCATGTTCTCAAACACGGCCCTCATCGTCATGGGCCTGCTGCTTCTGGTCCTGAACGAGAACGACGGCTTCCAGAACCTGTGGTTCTTCCTGATGCCGGCTACTCTTTTCGTGCAGTCGGGGCTGCCCATCGGCCTGCCGTTCTGCACAGCCTACGGCCTCGCGGCCACCTGCTTTTTGTGGCTGGGTCCCCTTGCCGGCAGCACCCTCTACCGCCGGGACTATGCGCTTTTCTACCCCGCAGCCTACTGGTCGTTCTGTCTGCTGATGATAACGGCGGACATCTTTTACAAACACTACCGCATCCAGCAGGAGCAGAGCGAAAAAGAGATGGAACGTGAGGTCCGGGCCACCATCTGCGAGGCCCGGCAGCTGATGGTCAGCTCTGTGGCCGCCATCAGCCAGATGATAGACGAAAAGGACCGCTACACCAGCGAGCACTCCCACCGGGTGGCCGAATATGCCCGCCTCATCGGGGCGCATATGGGCTTTGCCGGCGAGGAGCTGGACAGCCTCTACCGGAGCGCCCTGCTCCACGACATCGGAAAGATCGCCGTGCCGGACGCCATCCTCAATAAGCCCTCCCGGCTGACGGACGAGGAGTTCGACATCATGAAGCAGCACACCGTCTGGGGCCGAAAAATTCTTGAGGGGCTGGAATTTCTGCCTCAGGCCGACTGCGGTGCCAGCTACCACCACGAGCGGTTCGACGGCAAAGGCTACCCCGCCGGGCTGAAAGGCGGGCAGCTGCCGGAGATGGTCTGGATCATCAGCGTCGCCGATGCGCTGGACGCCATGGGCTCCGACCGGTGCTACCGCGGCCACTGCGACAGGGACTACATCATCGGAGAGTTCCGGAAATTGAGCGGGACGCAGTTCGAGCCTGCGGCGGTCAAGGCCGTGGTGGAGCTGCTGAAAAGCGGAGAGATAGCGGTGCAGTGACGCGCCAAAAGGATGTTTTATGAACAAGGATACGCTTGAACGGCTGCGCGAGACGTTACTCGTCCCCCATGGCGACCCGCAGCTGGCCCTCTACGCCAAGCTCATCGTGGGTCTGCTCTGGCTGGTACATCTGCCGCTGGGGTTTCTGTACGGTGCGCCGCTGCCGTTTTATCTTCTGCTGGGCGGCATGATGCTTCTGGACGGCGTCAACCTCTCTCTGTCCCGCCGCAGTGCCAGCCGGGCGCGGGAGCTGGGTGCAGCGCTGGCGTTTCTGGCCGGCAGCGCCCTGCTTTTCCAGAAGGCTTATGTGGGCTATTTCAGCTGGTTTTTCCTTCTGATATTCTCCTTTTCCTGCACCTTCGTGCTGGGTCTCGTGGACGGTACTTTTATCAATCTTCTGGGCTTTCTCTGGGTGATGGCCTGCCTGCACGGCGGGCTCATCCCCGACCCCGCCGCCCTCTACGGCGAAAGCTTCGTGCTCCGTTTCCCGTTCCTCTACATCTGCATCCTGGGGGTGGCCTACATCATCATGTTCTCCATCCAGCGCTACTGGGTGGACAAGGCCAAACGCCATCTTTTATTGCAGCAGCGCATCGACGCGGAGAAAGGCAAACTCTCGGAGATGTCGCTGAAGGTCATCACAGCCATGTACAGCGCCCTCAGCTCCAAGATCCCCGAGATCGACCTCCACTGCCAGCAGACTGCGGAGCTGACGCAGGAGATGGCCCGCCGGATGGGTCTGGATGAGGCCGCCTGCCGGGACGGCTACTATGCGGGCCTGCTGCACGAAGTAGGCACCGTGGGCCTGCCCGATGATGTGGTATTGCAGCGGAACATCACCGAGGAGCAGTACCAGCTCTACAAGACCTATGTAGAGCGGGGCTGTCGCATCATTCAGGAACTCCAAATCGTAGACCGGGTGGCCGAGACCGTGCGGTATCACCGCGAAAATTACGACGGCACCGGCTACCTTGAGGGGCTGCAGGGCGAGGCCATCCCGCTGCTGTCCCGCATCCTCGCTGTGGCCGACTTCACCGACCGCCACCGCCGCTGGGGCGAGACGGACGCCCAAATCGCCGCGGCCCTCCGCGAGCGTGCCGGACATGAGTTCGACCCACAGTGCCTGGAAGTCATGTGCGAGATGCTCACTGAAAAGACGTAAAAAGGAGGATGCTCCATGCCGGACGAAAAGATGAAATATCCACTGCTGGAATTCGAATATGATAAAAAGCTTTATGAGGAGCTTTTGACGCTGAATCCGCATCCGGAGTTTATGGATAGGGTCAGCACCGTGACAGAGGATTATGAGCACGATGATTTCGGGAGTCTTCCCGGTGATGAGAAAAATGCTCTCGGCCACGCAGCAGGTGTTTTATGGAAGATTCAAAAATACGGGACGTCCTTTTCGGATGAAGAAAGCAAAACCATCCGAACGAGAAAACGCTCACGTACAAAAAAGCCAGACCTGTTGTTATTCGTAAACGATTTGGAAAATGATTTTCATAATTACTGTGCTTGCATCAAACATGGCCTCGGAAACAAAGCTGACCTGTGTGCGCTAACGGAGGCTGTGCTCTGTTACGGCTGCGAAGATACTGTAT
>ENA-UESS01001440-UESS01001440.1-human-gut-metagenome-genome-assembly--contig:-NODE-1440-length-10521-cov-9.455094_pt1 | contig 10521 bp, 7 predicted proteins | sample MGYA00243004_ERZ508005 | MGnify/ENA primary metagenome ERZ508005 (study PRJEB26167, sample SAMN06115471) | human gut metagenome | host: Homo sapiens | place: China:Guizhou | collected 2016-06-29...
ATAAATCATTTAACGGTTAATTTAATTAACGAGCAACAGAGAGAAGAAACACCTGTATTCGAGAGTTTCCGGGGAGAAAACAGAACTATTCCGGCATTTAGGAAGTGTAATAGTTACATAATCGACCATTCGACGACGAAAACACCACAAAGTAAAGTATAGTAAAGTAAAGGAAAGTAAAGTAAATAATATTTATGCGATAATTCGGAAGGGAGGTTACACTATGGCTCGTAGATTTAATAACACCGCAAAGCGTCACAATCACCTTACGGCAGAGGAAATACTCAAATGGAAAACCGCGACACCTCTGCAGCAAAGGCTCAGACCCAAGGTTTGATTGCCCGTCTTGCCGGAAGGTTCGGTGTTGAGCCGAACCGCCTTTTGAAGTGCCTGACCACTCAGGTCTTTAAGCAGGCTGACGGTCGGCAGCCCAGTAACGAAGAATTGATGGTTCTTCTTCTGGTCTGTGAAAACTTTGGCCTCAACCCATTCAATCGCGAGATCTTCGCGTTTAGGGGAAAAGGCGGCGAAATCGTCCCTGTTGTCAGCCTTGACGGTTGGGCAAAGATTGTCCGAAGCCAGAAGGACTTCAACGGCGTGACATTTGCTTTTTCGAACAATACGGTCAAAGTTCCCGGGTGCGCTCAGGAACTTCCCGAATTTGTCGAATGCGCCATGCGGCTCAAAGGCGTTGACGAACCGATCGTGATCCAAGAGTTCATGGTCGAGTGTTTCAACGACAAGAGCCCTGTCTGGCGCAAATGGCCGAGAAGGATGCTTCGAACCCGAGCCTTCATTCAGTGTGCCCGTCTGGCTTTCAGTCTGACGGGACTCTACGACGAAGGCGAAGACTTTGCCGAAGATCTCTCCGGCATGGTCGCCACGGGATCGGTGCCGCCTCAGGCGCAACAGCCGGCCATTGCTCAGACGAGCGTGCCGAAACTGGCGCTTGAACGCGAAAAGCTCGACGAGATGCTTGGAAAGCTCATGGTGTTTGCGCAAAACCAGCCCAACGGCTGGGAGCGCGCAGCTCGATGGGTGGAAGCCAAACTTACAGGTGACGACCGTCTGTATGCGGAGGAAAAACTGCGCATGCAGCAAATGGCCATGCAAGCACAGGAACAGCTTCCGGAAGCGGAAAATGAGACTCCGAACTTGATCAACGAGGAGGACAGCCGTGCGTTTGCTTGATCTTGAGCAGCGCAGCGAGGCTTGGCTTGCTTGGCGACAAGCCGGCATCACGGCAACGGAAAGTTCTGTCATCTTGGGACTCAATCCGTACATGACGCCGTGGCGTCTATGGTGTGAGAAGGTCGGCAGGGCACAACCGGCAGACCTTTCAGCCAATCCGTTGGTGCGCTTTGGAATCGAACACGAAGACGAAGTGCGCCAACTCTTTGAACTCAAGCACCTTGACGTGGTCATGCCCGCCTGCGGCGAGTTCGATGAGGATCCGATCTTTCGGGCTTCTTTTGACGGACTCACATCAACGACGGAGCCCGTGGAGATCAAATGCCCAAGCGAGACGACCATTTTGGACGTCAAGCAAAGGGGTTTGGAAAGTGACGCCTGCCGCCTGTACCGCATTCAAGTTCAGCACCAGCTGATGGTAAGCGGAGCGCAGCACGGCTGGCTTGTGTTCTTTGATCGCACGACAAACGATCTCATTGAGTTCGTGGTCGAGCGTGATGAGGATTTGATCGCGGAAATCCGCAGCAAAGGACGCGAGTTCTTTGATCGGTTTGTAGCTAAGCGCAAGGAGCCTCCGAAGGATCCGACCCGTGATATCTACGTGCCCAAAGGCGACGTGGAAATCGCGCGCTGGACCCAGTTTGCCGCCGATTACGCGGCAGCGCAGGAGGCCACGGACGCTTTGCAAGAGCAGATCGATGCGTACACCGCCATCAAGTCTCGTTGCAGGGATGAGCTCACTGCCATGATGGGTGAATTTCTGCATGCGGACTTTGCCGGCGTTGCGATCACCAAGCGCGCTTTGCGCGGTACGGTGAACTACAAGGACTTTTTGCAGGCCAAGGGCATCGCAGAGAGCGAGCTGGAAGCTTTTCGAGGGAAAGGTTCAGAGAGTTGGCTGGTGAGGGTGACACCCGACAAGCTGCCGAAGGACTTTCATGATGAAGAGCTTGAAGCGGCGCTCTCAAAAACCCAGTCCGCAGAAGATCTGTGGTTCTGACACACGTTTTAGTTCCCAAAGGGGATGTGAAGACATTCAATCCCCATTTGGGGAGAAGTGTATTTCCACATTCCCACATATCAACATTTGTAGGAGTAAGGAAATGACACATCATCAAAACACAAACGACATGGCCTTGATCGGAAAGATTGTGGTCGTGGTGCCGCGATTTACGCAGTGGACCGGAACCCGCGCGATGCACGAAGGCGACTACACCATCGGCACGGGCGGGCAGCTGCCGCCCAAAGAAGTGACGAAGTCTCTGGGCTTGAAGGCGATCATCGATACGCAGGAGCTGCGTGTGTTTGACCGCATCAAGCACAAGGCCGAGGCGCTTCTCGAAGGCTGCGGCGTGAAGTATCTCTCAGGATGGGCGATTCCCGAGGATAAGGCTGACGAGGTGTTTAAGTCCTTGGACGCACTGGTTGAGCAGTATTCGATGGAAAAGGCCGACTTCTTAAGTCGATACGACGCCTTGGTGAAGGATTGGGCAGATAAGAACTCATCCTTTTCCCAGGAGATCATGGAAGGCAAGCTTGACGTGAACGCCGTTTCCGAGCGCATCAGCGCCGGTTACGAGACGTTCCGTCTGCAGCCTGTTTCTGCGGAAAAAGCGCTTGCTCTGGCAAAAAGCATTGGAGGTTTGGCTTCCGAACTTATTGCGAGTGTCACACGCTCGGCAAGGATCTTTTTCAAGGAGAGTTTCCTTGGGAAGACCCGCGCCAGCCGCAAGACGGTAAATGCGGTGCTCAAAATCCGCCAGAAGCTGCAGGGCTTGGCTTTCTTGAGCTCGAGCATCCTGCCTGTGATCGCGTTCATCGACAAAGTGCTCTGCGAGATGCCCTCCGAGGGGTATTTCTCCGGAGAACCCTTCTGGAAGCTCGCCGCTTTGGTGAAAACTTTGGGCGACGCAACGCTTCTGGAAGAAGTCATGGCCGATCCGGCGTATGCCGCAGCAGCATTCCCGACGCAGGAGACGGAAAGCTCTAGTGCACAAGAGGCATTAGATCTTGACGTGCCGCAAGAGGACGCCAACTCACACTTGACGATTAAAGATTCAAGCGAAAGCTTGGATTCGTCGCAACAGGAGAGCCCCTCTGAAAGCCTTGATTTACAGGGCTTCGCGAAGGGGGATGAAAATCAAAAAGATCTCTTCAGGGAACTGGAAGAGTTTTTTGATACGCCTGTTGGGCAAGGAAAGTTATCGTCAGAAAATCCGACGACAACTGCAAGTGAAGGAGATCTCGTGGGCAACAACGACGAGAAGTCGTCGATTTCTCAAGTGGCTGTTTCGCACGAGTGTTCAGAGCCCGTTGTTCCCGTCACGGTTCCGGCCGTCGATGTGGGCGAAGGGTTGTACTTCTGACCTGACACGCCTTTTTCTTGGTTTGTCATCTTTCCCCGCAAGGGCATCTTCATTGCCCTGCGGGGAGGGAGTGCCTTTGCGGGATTTCATTTTGGAGAATCCCATGAAAGCACATCACACAGCAAAGCCGCGTTCGGTGTTCGAGCAAAGTCTTCCCATTGTGGCGGCTGCGCTCGGACGCCTGTGCGGCGTGGCAATCGAGTTCGGCGGTCAGGTTCCCGCAACGGACGGAAAGACGATCTACATGCCGATGCCCGAGACAATGGCTGTCGAGGACGAACTCAAAGTTCTCGGCATCCTGTGTCATGAAGCCGGGCATGTGCGTCTGACGGACTTCAGAAGCGTGGGTCAAAAGCTTACTCATTTTGAGCGGGCCATTGACAACGCGCTCGAAGACTGTCGCGTCGAAATGGCGATGAGCCGCCTTTATCCCGGAGCAGAAAGCCTTTTTGAGAGGGCGCATGCCTCCAAAGTGCAGGAATTGGTCAGCTGGGAAACGTTTGACGAGCAAACGCTTGTCCCGCTTTTTCTGTTGGCCATATCCGAAGAAAGGCTTCTTTATCGCAAGTGGTTAACGCCGCTGACGACCAAACTCTCTGAGCACGTGAAACAAACCTTCGGCAAGGAGGTATCGGCAAAACTCGAGGCTCTGGCATTTGAGGTCAGGGATGCAAAAAGCACGCAGGATGTCGTTGCGATTCGCAAGCGGATCATGCGGCTTTTAAAGCGTGAAGCAGCCCGGCAGGAGTCTTCTGCAGCATCAGCCGCTTCTGACAAGGCCGCCTCGTCGGAAAACGGCAAGACAGATCAGTCGTCTGGCTCGTCCAACGGGGCAAACGAGAGTTCTGACACTGCGTTGGAGCGACTCTTGAGACCCACGTTGAAACCGGTGGTTAATCCTCTGGATATCTCAGGAAACTTCAAACGGCTTCAGGCCGATGAAAGTGTGCCGGGATTGAAGGTTGATCTGACCGGGCGTATCCGACCGGCACCGGCCAAAGAGGACGTTGGGCTTGAGCGCCTTGCGCGTGCCCAAAAAGACTCTGTAGCGCTGAGACTGGCCCTGCGGGGACTCGTACAAGCCAAGGCCAGATGCGGGCGGCGCATCACGGGTCGCGGCCGACGGTTCAGCACGACGCATCTGTGCCGGCTTGTGGTGTCTGACGCAAGAGTCTTTGAAGAGCGCACGGAACGACAGGCACCCAATACGGCCGTTCATGTGCTTTTGGACATGAGCGGCAGCATGGGAGTGGCCGGAGGCGATCTTGCGGTTCGAGCGAGCCTCGGACTCGTTCTGGGGCTTGAAGGAATACGTGGGGTCAATCCGGCACTGAGCGTGTTTCCGGGTGCAGCCTGCGGGCACGCTCAACAGGCGATCTGCACGGTACTCAAGCACGGTGAACGCCTTACCCAAGTAACACCGGGACAAATCGGTGCCATTTCCAGTTGGGGTGGCACGCCGCTTCAACAGGCTCTGCAGGCGGCGGGCTTTGCGCTTGCCGCTTGTCGGGAAGCCAAGAAGGCGCTCATTTTGATCACTGACGGACGAGTGAGCGTGCAGGCAACGGCGCCGCTCATCGAAGACTTGAAACGGGCCGGCATTCGTGTGTTCGGAATTCAAATCGGTGACATCAACGACCTCAACGGGTTGCCGATTGATTCCGCGCATATTTCCAATGTCGGCGAGTTGCAGCAAGTGCTTTTTGGCTTTGCCAAGAAGCTCCTCCTGTGAAGGAGGACTCACTTTCATTAACCCGAAGGGGACTTCGCTTCCCTTCGGGGAAGGTGGGGTCCCTCATCTGTGCAAATGCACAGAACAACAAATCAACAGGGGATGTTATGACTTACCGATTGGATGTTTCTGTCGTTCGAGAAGCGGCGCGAGGCCACTGGGATGCGATTTTCTGTGCGCTGGCACCGATGCTCAAGGAAGCGATGCAGCAACCTGGGAAACATGTTCCGTGTCCTGTGCATGGAGGAAAGGACGGCTTTCGCCTTTTCCCTGACTATGCAGAGGCAGGTTCCTGTGTCTGCAATACATGCGGCTCATTTCGTGATGGGTTTGAAACGCTTGAGTGGCTGCATGGCTGGGGCTTTGCCGAAACGCTCAAGCGAGTGGCTTGGGTGCTTGGACTGCAACCTCGACAAGGGGAAGAAGTCGTTGCACGCGAGACGCTTAATCGCAGCTATCGCGGCCACATCTTGTCCATGGGAACGCCATCAGTTCGGCAGCCGCGGGCCCTTGAAGGATTTCTCATCGAGATTGACGATGAGATCTCCAATTCTGTGTGCAAGCTCGGAACTCGCTCGCTCAGGCAGGCTTTGGCGGAAGCAAACGTCAAGCAGCACGAGAGGGTGGAGATCGTGCTTGTAGCGCGAGAACGTCTCCGTTGGCCAAGTGGTTTGACTCGCACTCGTTATGTCTGGTGCGTGAAGCGCTTGATGTCGAAAGCGCAGGAACAGCTTTTCTCGGCAGAGAAGGCGCATTTCAACAGCGAACTGGCTCGAGCCATACGAACCCGTTGGCTTGAGGCGACTCCTTTTGATGCGTCAGATCCGAGACAAAAGCCGTTGCTTCGGTATCTGCAACGTCGAGGGCTTTCCGAAGTGGATGAGGATGCTCTGAAGAACCTTCGTTTTGAAGAACGCTTCTTTGACAGTGAAAGTCGTCAATGGTGTCCGGCAATGGTGGCTGCCGTGCGCAACATCTCCGGGCAACTGGTGACAGTCCATCGCACGCTGCTTACTGCTGACGGACGCAAGGCTGACGTGAACGTTCCGAAGCGCCTCATGCGCTTGCCTGACGACAGAACCATCAACGGATGTGCGATCCGCTTCGGTGAACTGCATGACGTGTTGGCTGTGGCTGAAGGAATTGAAACGGCGCTCTCTGTCGTGGTCGCTACGGGGCTTCCGTGCTGGGCCTGTATCTGCGCGCACGGCCTGGAGGTGGTCGAGATTCCGCCGACGGTCCGCGAGGTCTTGATCTTTGCCGATAAAGACCGATCCAACACCGGAGAGTGTTCAGCCCAGAAGCTGTTTCAGCGATTGAGCGCTCTGGGCGTTGCTGTCCGCGTAATGAGCATTCGGGAGGATATTCCGGATGCAGCAAAAGGCATCGACTGCAACGATCTGCTTTGCCGATACGGCAAGCACTGTTTGGTGTCGATGCTCTCTTAAACCGCGTTTCCGACCGAGAAATTCTTTTTCGGTTGGAAGCGCCCTTTTTTCAATTTTTAGAGCGAGTGATGAGCAACGAATCCGTACAGCCGAAAGATCTTGACCATGTTTGGAACCGTTTTATGTCGCATCTTTGGGGTTGCATTCCATATCCCGTTTGGCAATACCTTAGAGGGCAGAGTGTGGACGCGCTCGAAGGCCGGCAGAATCAATTTCTCAGGGACCTCAAACTTGCCTCATCGCTTGAAGAAGAGATCGTTCGCATTGCGTTTGCTCTTCGCGACTGCGAAGGAATGCTAGCAAACATCCTTTTGCTTGAGCTCGACGGATTGCTGCGCCTATGTGGTGTGCGCAAACTTTGCGGCTTGATCCTGAAGGATGCCCCAATTGTCGGCGCTTCCGTGCATTTCGGAGAACCGGATAGGCGGCTCGCTGTTGCCGTTTCCGTTGAGAGCGCCATGTCGCTTGTCATTGCAACAAACGGCATGTCCTGCAGGGCGTGTTTGGGACCAACGAGACTGAGAATGCAGCAGGTGCCGGAATCGGTGCGCGAAGTGTGCGTGTTTTGTGATGTCGAGACCACGGGCATTGTGGAAGAGTCCGCGGCAGCCTTGGCGGAACGCCTTCAGGCAGCTGGCCGTACGGTAGCCGTGCTGATGCCGCCGTGCGAGGCTCTGGAATTGTCCGGAAATGTCAGTTGGCATGAAGCTTGGCTACGAGTCGGCAATTGGCTTTTACGATTGTGATTTGGGGAGCTTTGGGCTTCGGAGGTCCGGCTTTCGGAGTGCAGTGTTTGACTGCGACGGAATTTGACGCAGATTGTGGTAACAGACATCAAAATGAGACGTGGCGGCACGAAATGGGGTAATTGGTTGAAGGAAAAATTCCTACGCACCCCAAGATTTGCCCGAGCAGTCCCTCAAGCCGAAATCCAAGACTCGAAATAAGAAATACACACCGCGGACAGGCAAGCTTCCGTCACTTTTGAACACTCATTTTCGAGCCTACTTTAGACTTACGCTTCAAGGTCTTAACTGCGGGAGTTGATAATGCTTGATGCCGAGTCCGGCTGGACAGAAGAACAATTAAAAGCTAGTGCCGAGTCTTGTCTTAACGGAATGGAGGAAGTTCGTCGCGATGCCAAAATCGACGAGAACAAGCACTTCTACCAGTCGCAGCACGAAAAGGCGCGACTTGCTCGACTACAGCAGTACCCCGCAATTGCCAGAGTCAAATTGACTAGCGAGCTGACGGGAAATGAGCTCGAAATCTTTGTCTGCAAGGGAACGCCGCCTGTTGGTGACAGTTCTTTGTACCCCCATGCTTCCATGCCGACTAAGATTCACTCCCGTGAGGGCCGCTTGCCCGCTTCCTACGACTCTGCCATGGGGAGATTTGCTTCCTGTCAGGTCGGTGACTCCGTCGATAACTTTTATATCGAGGAAATCGAGAAGTTGTTTCCTCAAGTTGACGAGAATGATGTCATTGACTCGCTCAACACCGAGTTCAGAAGCGCAGAGCAAATCTTGACGATCAAATCTTTGCGACAGTATCTGCAAGGTGAACCGACTCAATCTGCTGCGTGTTGGCTTGATAAGGAGGAGGAACCGGCCGAGGATCTGGTTGTAGAGGGTGTTGTTCGACGCAAGAAAACCTCGTTCAGGCTTGAGTTCACTCTTGTCGATAAGTTGCAGGACCGAATCTTCCGCGAGGCCATCGACTCACGATTTGTGTTGCTCGGTGCACCAGGCACCGGCAAAACAACAACGATGATCAGCCGTCTGCGCTATTGGATGGGCTCAGACTGGAAGGATAACTCCGAGGTCGATCCGGAAACTGTCAAACAAATCAATGACGCTTTTGCGAAAGGGGTGACGCGAAGCTGGGTGCTGTTTGTTCCCAATGATTTGCTGAAGGTTTATGTTCGAAATGCTATGGACGCGCATGGCATTGGTCATTTGCACGAACAGATCCATACGTGGGATGAATATAGCTATCAGCTGGGGCTTCGGCATTTCGGGATCTTTGCCAACGGGGCAAGGTCAGGTTTTATCCGTAAGGACACAAACTGGCTCGCTCAGAACGCCCTTCGCGATTCAATCAAGTGGTACGAGGCTTTTGAACAATTCAGGTCCAAGTTGATATTGCAGCGCGTCCTTGATAACGTCAGGATCTTGTGTACCTCGTCAAGCGGAGAGATCCGTACTCTTGGGGAGCGCCTTAAGAAAATTGTTGAGCGAAAGGGAACGACAGTTCTTTCCGTCATCGGCGATTTTTCGACATTCGATGACGAACTCAAACGTATCTCTGATGGATCACGTGATTTCGGCCGAGACGCTGTCAAAAACTTGGCCTATCAATGCAATCGGTCCATCGCCGATCTGCAGACCATTTGGACCGACCAATTAAACAAAGAAAAAGTGTCGAAAGCTGACTTTGACAGTGATGTTGACGAGGCCGAAGATGATGCTGACGAGGGGCGCAAAAGCGTGGCTCCCTCGGAACTCTTGCGGCAAACACTTCGTTCGTATGTCATTGCTGTTGCACGCAAGAGAATTCCTCTCAAGGGGCGAATGGCAGATCGCTACGCACTTCTTAAACACGGATTGCCTGAAAAAGAGGTCGCAGCATCTATTGGTACGCGGTTGCTTGAGGGACTGTGTGCCGGGCGATTACGACAAGTATTTAAGGAATGGGCACAGCGAATTGAGAAGCATTACGCTTTGTTCCGAAGACTTGATCTGGGTGCCGAAAAGCCGCAGTGGTACAACAAAGATGCGTTTACCGCAAACGGGCTCTGTTCGTCAGAGCTCGATTTACTGATCTTGTGCCGCATGAGGGCCTACCGCACCGCTCAAAACGACCGCATCGTATACAGGCTTTACCAATACGATATTGACGAATTCCTCAATCGCTATTGCAAGATGATGGTTTTTGTCGATGAGTTGACTGATTTTTCACCGATTCAGCTCGCGGCAATGTACCAGTTCGCGCATCCTGCTTTACGCTCCTTCACGGCCTGCGGGGACATCAACCAGCGTCTAACCAACGAAGGCATTCGTTCTAGAAAAGAGATCAAATGGGCGGTTCCTGTCAATGACGAGGACATCATTGATTTGCAGACTGTTTACCGTCAGACCAAGGTCCTGCACAATCTCAGCCAGCAGTTGCTAAGCCTCTATGAACGTCCTGAAGTTGATCTGAGCGTTGCCAATGAGGACGTGAAAGACGAGGGTGTCAGTCCGGCGCTTTGTGACAACTGCGGCAGCCTAATGCAGGAGGCAGAGTGGATCGCTCGGCGCATTGACGAAGTGTTTCACATTTGCCAGGGTGATCTGCCCACGATTGCCATCTTTGTGCCGCAGAAAGACGATGTCCAGAGATTTGCGGATCTGTTAGCGGATACAAACCCGATTCAGAACAACTCGCTTCGTGTAGAAGCTTGCCCTGAAGGCAACGCCATTGCATCCGAGGTCAAAATCGGTGTCTATCCGGTAGATAAGATCAAAGGTCTTGAGTTTGAGGCTGTATTCTTTACCGGTGTGGATGTTCTCAGCGAGGACAGCGACGATAAATTCGCTCAGTATCTTTACGTCGGTGCAACTCGAGCAGTTCAGTTTTTTGGCGCAACCTGCATTAACGAACTGCCGGAAGCTCTTTCGCCTGTGCGTGATCAGTTCGTTGAAACGTGGTGTTAGCGAATCAACACTACCGATGACATTTGAGCTGTAGCTTTTAGCGGTGTTCGTATCGGAATTCGCACGGTTCGCCTTGTTTGAAACAC
>ENA-UESS01001445-UESS01001445.1-human-gut-metagenome-genome-assembly--contig:-NODE-1445-length-10495-cov-13.144941_pt1 | contig 10495 bp, 7 predicted proteins | sample MGYA00243004_ERZ508005 | MGnify/ENA primary metagenome ERZ508005 (study PRJEB26167, sample SAMN06115471) | human gut metagenome | host: Homo sapiens | place: China:Guizhou | collected 2016-06-29...
CAGCTCTATCCTTCCGCAAATATCTTGGTTGCCACAAAGAAAGATTTTGAAACGGCAAACCGAAAAAAGTTCTGCGGCAGAATTGCAACGGGTGAGTATGATGCAGTCATTATCGGTCATTCGCAGTTTGAGAAAATTCCCATGAGTGCCGAAAGGCAGAGAACCATTCTGGAACAGCAGATTGCGGAAATTGTGATGGGGATTGAAGAAGTAAAGCGAAACCGAGGCGAGAATTTTACCATTAAGCAAATGGAGAAAACCAGAAAAAGCCTACAAGCAAAACTGAACAAACTCAATGACCAGAGCCGCAAGGATGATGTTGTCACATTTGAAGAATTGGGTGTGGACAGGCTTTTTATTGATGAAAGCCATTATTACAAAAATCTCTTTTTATCAACCAAAATGCGGAACGTGGGCGGCATTGCCCAGACCGAAGCACAAAAATCAAGCGACCTGTTTATGAAATGCCGATACCTTGATGAAATCACAGGCGGGCATGGCATTGTGTTTGCAACGGGAACGCCTATCAGTAACTCAATGGTGGAGCTTTACACCATACAGAGATACTTGCAGTATGGCACGTTGCAGAAACATAGATTGCAACATTTTGATTCGTGGGCGAGCAACTTTGGCGAAACCGTTACGGCAATCGAGCTTTCGCCAGAAGGCACAGGCTACCGCACCAAAACCAGATTTGCGAAGTTTTATAACCTGCCCGAACTGATGAGTATGTTTAAAAATATTGCCGATATTCAAACGGCGGATATGATAAAGCTGCCTGTTCCAAAGGCGAATTATCATAACATCGCCCTCAAGCCTTCCGAAATTCAGAAGGAAATGGTGCAGGAACTCGGGGAGCGAGCCGAAAAAGTGCGAAACAAAATGGTGGACAGCAACATCGACAACATGCTCCTTATCACCAATGACGGGCGAAAGCTGGCTCTCGACCAAAGACTTATCAATTCTATGCTTGGGGACAGCGAAACAAGCAAAGCAGCAGCCTGTACGGAAAACGTATTTGAGATATGGAAGAAAACAGCAGAAAATCGTTCTACGCAAATGATTTTCTGTGACCTTTCCACACCGAAACATGACGGAAATTTCAATGTCTACGATGATATAAAAAAGAAACTCACGGAAAAAGGCATTCCCGAAAATGAGATTGCCTATATCCATAATGCCAAAACAGAAATGCAGAAAAAAGAATTATTCAATAAGGTGCGGGAAGGAACGGTGCGTGTGCTGATGGGCTCAACAGCCAAAATGGGTGCCGGGACGAATGTGCAGCAAAAACTCATTGCTTTGCACCATACCGATTGCCCATGGAGGCCTTCGGATGTAGGACGGATTTTGCGGACATTCAAAATAAAAAAGAATGTGGAGGTAACAGACAATGGCAAAATCATTATTTGAGGAACTGGGCGGCAAATACGAAAGGCAAGGGGATTATTTGATACCGTGCTTAACTGTACCCGCCGAAGAAGAACAGGCAATAGGCATCTGGGGGCAACGGCATTTAGATTATCTAAAACAGTACCGTAAAGTTACATACACCAATCTTCTTACAAGCGGCAGGCTAAACGCCTACCTTGCCGACATCAACAGACAGGCACAGGAACGCTTTGAAAGGCTCATAGAGGGTATGAAACAGGCACAGGGCATAACGGAACAGCTAAAGGCAGAAAACGCCTTAGAATGGACAGGATGCCTCAATAACATAAGGGCTTGTGCGAGGGAGATTGTGGAAAAGGAAATTATTTTTGCATAAACAGATGATTAGTGGCAGGGGGAAATCCTGCCGCTTTTTCTGCTTTAGTTTGTCAGCTTGACAAATAAAGGGTTAAGGAATATAATTAGATTCAGTATTATACAAGGAGTTAATAAATATGCGGCAAGGTATTCTTAAATAAACTGTCAATTTGATAGTGGGAACAAAAAGTAGCAGTCCCGTTTCACTTTTAATATGGGGCTTAGTTTTTTGTACCCAGTTTAAGAATACTTTTATCATGTAATTTTATATGCCCGAAAACATATAAGTGTTTTGGGGCTATTGGAGTTATTTACCCAGTGATAGGAGTATTTATCACTGGGTATTTTTATGCCCTTTTTTGGGTGTTGATAGGAGGAAAATCACATGAAAATAATTAACTTAGGCATTCTGGCTCACGTTGACGCAGGAAAGACAACATTAACGGAAAGTTTATTGTATACCAGTGGTGCAATTGCAGAACTAGGGAGCGTAGATGAAGGCACAACAAGGACAGATACAATGAATTTGGAGCGTCAAAGGGGAATCACTATCCAGACAGCAGTGACATCTTTTCAGTGGGAGGATGTAAAAGTCAACATTATAGATACGCCAGGCCATATGGATTTTTTGGCGGAAGTATACCGTTCTTTATCCGTATTAGACGGAGCAGTATTATTAGTTTCTGCAAAGGATGGCATACAGGCACAGACCCGTATACTGTTTCATGCACTACAGATAATGAAGATTCCGACAATTTTTTTCATCAATAAAATTGACCAAGAGGGGATTGATTTGCCAATGGTATATCGGGAAATGAAAGCAAAGCTTTCTTCGGAAATTATAGTGAAGCAAAAGGTTGGGCAGCATCCCCATATAAATGTAACGGACAATGACGATATGGAACAGTGGGATGCGGTAATTATGGGAAACGATGAACTATTAGAGAAATATATGTCAGGGAAACCGTTTAAAATGTCAGAACTGGAACAGGAAGAAAACAGGAGATTCCAAAACGGAACGTTATTTCCCGTTTATCACGGAAGCGCTAAAAACAATCTGGGGATTCGGCAGCTTATAGAAGTGATTGCCAGTAAATTTTATTCATCAACGCCTGAAGGTCAATCTGAACTATGCGGGCAGGTTTTTAAGATTGAATATTCAGAGAAAAGGCGGCGTTTTGTTTATGTGCGTATATATAGCGGAACATTGCATTTGAGGGATGTTATTAGAATATCTGAAAAAGAGAAAATAAAAATCACAGAGATGTGTGTTCCGACAAACGGTGAATTATATTCATCCGATACAGCCTGCTCTGGTGATATTGTAATTTTACCAAATGATGTTTTGCAGCTAAACAGTATTTTGGGGAACGAAATGCTGTTGCCGCAGAGAAAATTTATTGAAAATCCTCTCCCTATGCTCCAAACAACGATTGCAGTAAAGAAATCTGAACAGCGGGAAATATTGCTTGGGGCACTTACAGAAATTTCAGATGGCGACCCTCTTTTAAAATATTATGTGGATACTACAACGCATGAGATTATACTTTCTTTTTTGGGGAATGTGCAGATGGAAGTCATTTGTGCCATCCTTGAGGAAAAATATCATGTGGAGGCAGAAATAAAAGAGCCTACTGTTATATATATGGAAAGACCGCTTAGAAAAGCAGAATATACCATCCACATAGAAGTCCCGCCAAATCCTTTCTGGGCTTCTGTCGGGTTGTCCATAGAGCCGCTCCCTATTGGAAGCGGAGTGCAGTATGAAAGCAGAGTTTCACTTGGATATTTAAATCAATCGTTCCAAAATGCGGTTATGGAGGGGGTTCTTTATGGCTGCGAGCAGGGGCTGTATGGATGGAAAGTGACAGACTGTAAAATCTGTTTTGAATATGGATTGTATTATAGTCCTGTAAGTACCCCCGCAGACTTTCGGCTGCTTTCCCCTATCGTATTGGAGCAGGCTTTAAAAAAAGCAGGGACAGAACTATTAGAGCCATATCTCCACTTTGAAATTTATGCACCGCAGGAATATCTCTCACGGGCGTATCATGATGCTCCAAGGTATTGTGCAGATATTGTAAGTACTCAGATAAAGAATGACGAGGTCATTCTGAAAGGAGAAATCCCTGCTAGATGTATTCAAGAATACAGGAACGATTTAACTTATTTCACAAATGGGCAGGGAGTCTGCTTGACAGAGTTAAAAGGATACCAGCCAGCTATTGGTAAATTTATTTGCCAACCCCGCCGCCCGAATAGCCGTATAGATAAGGTTCGGCATATGTTCCACAAGTTAGCTTAACAGCTTGCAAAAGTCATATAAAATGAGATTTGAAAGGAGAATGTAACTTCATGTTTGCTAAAAATTCAAAGGCATATTCTGTCTACCTGCTGTTCCGATTTGTCTGTTCCCTGGCGGTTTCTATGTCCACAGTGCTTTCCATCGTGTACCACCTGGAGGTGGTGCAGCTGGATGCTTTCCAGCTTGTCCTGGTAGGGACGGTTCAGGAGACCTCCTGCTTTCTGTTCGAGATGCCCACCGGTGTGGTGGCGGATTTGTATAGCCGTCGGCGCTCGGTGCTGATTGGAATGTTCCTCTACGGCCTGGGCTTTCTGATGGAGGGTGCGCTACCGTGGTTCGCGCCGGTTCTGCTGGCCCAGGTTGTCTGGGGTTGCGGTGATACCTTCATCACCGGCGCTCTGGAGGCGTGGATTGCCTCGGAGGAAGAGGACAAACCCATAGACAAGGTGTTCCTGCGGGGCAGTCAAATGGGGCAAATCGGCGGCGTTCTGGGCGTGGTGCTGGGCACACTGCTGACCACGGACACCGCCGCCTGGTTCGGTGCCTTCTCCTCCACCCCCTACTCCGTGATCCCCTATCACATCGTTGTGGTGGTGGGCACGCTGCTGACGCTGTTTCTGGGCGCCCGCAGCATTGAAAAGACCAACAAGGTCATGATGCCTGTCTTCTTTGTGATCTTCCTGATCCTGGCCGTGCGGGTGGCCCTTCTGCCCGGCGCTGCAGAGGGATATGTCTTTATGTTCACCCCCCGCTGGGAGGCCCTGACGAATCCCATGATCTGGATCTGGGCTATGGGGCAGGCGTTTTTCTCCCTGTCCGTCACCGGCAGCGGCATGATCGTTTACGGTGCGTACCTCTCCAAGGACGAGGACGTGGTGGGCGTGGCCCAGCACACGGCCCTCTTTGACACCATTGCCGCCGTGGTAGCCGCCCTGGTTATTATCCCCGCCTGCTTCTCCTACGGTCTGGACGTGGGCGCCGGTCCCAGCCTGCTGTTCGTGACCCTGCCCACCATCTTGCAGGACATCCCCATGGGTCAGCTCTTCGCCATCATCCTGTATATGGCCATGATTTTCGCCGGCGTCAGCTCTTTGCAGAATATGTTTGAGGTGGTGGCGGAGTCCCTGATGCACAAGTTCCCGAAGCTCAACCGCGTTACCGTCCTGGTACTGCTGGGCGCGCTGTGCCTGGGCTTCGGCATCGGCATGGAGACCATCAGCAAGTGGGGTCCCTGGATGGATCTGGTGTCCATTTATATCATCCCCATCGGCGCTACACTGGGCGCGGTCTCCTGGTTCTACGTGATGAAGAAGGACGCCCTGCTGGACGCCATCAACACCGGCAGTACGAAAAAACGCGGCGATCTCTGGTACAATGCGGGCCGGTATGTGTACGTCCCTCTGGCGATCATTCTCTGCTGCGTGGCCCTGTTCATGCACGTTGCTTTCTGATACCCACAGAAAATTTCCACGCATATAGCTAATAAAAAGGACCCGGCGGCTGAAAATCAGCTGCCGGGTCTGTTTCGTATAAAAGGTTTCATCAATCGTAGCGCAAGCTCAAGGTAGCGGAGTCCTCGCCGTTCCGCAGGAAGGGCATTCCCTCGCCGATGCGGGAGCGCTGGAAGTACAGATACTCGCCAGAGGGGGAGATCAGCACTGGGAAACTGCCGCTGAGGGAGCTGCCCACCCCGGCGGACATATCCAGCCGCAGGCAGTCATCCTCCATGCGCCATACACCGAAGAATCGCAGATCCATCTGGTTGTCATAGCACTCGTACAAATTAGCCAGCCCCGCATAGTCCGGGTCGCAGTCGCCATAATGCAGCTCCAGCGTCCACTCATCGCAATCCCACGAGGTATCGGCCAGCCCCAGATCCGTAGGAGGCCACCACCAATCGTCACCGGTCGGCTCCCAGCCTTCGGGATGGTCGATGGCGATGGTGTTCGTATAGATGGAGAAGTCGAACAGCAGCAATCGGCCCTCCTCGCTGGCAGGCAGGATGAGATCGCCGTACAGGTCCTCCTGCGGATACCAGTTCACCACCGTGCCGTCATCGGCAACAAGGTTGACCTCCATATCCGGCTCCTCCGGGTTCACGAACAGCAAAACAGGCTGGGCATATTCCTCCCGGTAGAGGACTTCGTCCGCCACCGGATGCAGGCCGTTGCCCTGAGACTGCCATGTGATGTGGTTCACGGCAAGGCTGGTGTTCTCTCCCCGCGGAATGACGCAGAACAGCTTGCCGTACCCCGGACCGAGGACCCGCTCCGAGGGGATGGTCAGCATGACCGGCATCTCCGCCGTCAGGTCAAGGCAGTTTTCCAGCATCCAGTCCGACAGCTTGGAGGTGTCCCCCTTCTCCCGGTAGCCGAGATAGGCCGCGGCGCCGGGATAGCCGCCGTATTCCAAATCAAAGCCCAGCTTATCGAGACATTCCTCCACCAGCTCCTGGTCCACCTCCGCTTCCGGTTCGGAAGGCTTCACAGGATCGGCCTGACCGGTCTGATCGGTCCTGCTGTCGGAGATCGTCTCCTTTACGCCGCCGTTTCCCGCTGCCGGGGCCGGTTTCTTTTTCCCTCCGCAGGCAGTCAGGCTAAGAGCCAGCGTCAGGCAGAGAAGTGCCGACGCCAGCCGGTGCAAAGTCAAGCGCTTCATGATTCTGCCTCCTTCTCAGAATTTGCCGCTGCGGCCGTGACCGCCGCCGCCGCTGCGGCTTACAGTTCCTCCGCTGCTTCTGCCACCGCCGCCGGAGTTGCTCTCGATCTTACGGCGGGTCTCGGTGGTATGGGTGTAGTGGTCATAGCTGTCCGTCAGCTTCAATCCACCGCCCGCCGTGGTATACACGTTGGCGTCAACACCCTTGCGCACGGACTTCATCTGTCCCTTCAGGATCATGCACACCAGAAACGCGATCAGGCAGGAGACTGCCACCGCAATGCCGATGGCCGGCAGGGGGCTGGACCGCACAGGTTTTCCGGCCTCAGCCAGAGTCAGAAACTCGTCACAGGCGGCAAGATAGCTGGAAACCCCGGCATACCAGTCGCCGCCGCTGAATTTATCCAAAAAGCGATCCTCCAGCTGTTTTTCGCCGTATCGGTCAAAAGCATACTCCGCCCATTCGCCGTAGACGAACATGGCGTAGTCCCGCTCTTTCATGCTCAGCATGATGATGACGCCGTTTCGGTCCTCGCCCACACCAAGGCCCTCGGCGTGGTAGATCTGATAGAGGGCGGTATAGGGATCGTCACCGTAGCCGTAAGCTGTAAAGTCCTCCACAAAAAGGGTATAGATGCCGCAGCTGCGGCGGAGGGCGATATCCTCGGCCCGATCCTCCAGCTGTTCCCGCTCCCCGTCGGAGAGCATTCCCCGCAGATCGAACACATAGTTCATGCCGGTGCTGCCCAACTCCGGAGCTTCGCCGGACTGGACGGTCTCGGGCTGCTGCGCCTCCGTTGGGAAGTCTGCGGAGAGATAGTCCGCCGCCGTCGCCGCCATGGCATTTATTGCCTGACAGAGCGCATCGGCGCTCACGGTCATATCCGTGCCGTCCCACGCCCGCGCCGTCATATACGGCTCCACCGCGTCATACACCAGGCCGGAGAGTTCCTGCCCGTCGCCCCGCGTCTCGCTCAGCATCGCGTAGACGCACCAGTCGGTCTCCGCCAGGGTGTAAGAACCGTCCGCCAGAGGCTCCATCACCAGCGTCAGCGAGATGCCGTCCTTTTCCTCGCCCCAGCCGTAGCCGGAATCTTTGTAAACATATGTGGCGATATCTCCGGCGGTGGTACCCTCGCTCACATCCTCATTGGTAAATATGTCCACCCGCAGGTCAAGGTGAAGCGCCTCCGTCAACTGGGGCAGGGTGTACTGACCCAGATCGGACAATTCGTCCGAGCCCAGCGCGTCGGTCTCATCGTAGATCGCGCCGTATTCCGTCCACGCCAGAGCGGGGACGCACAGAGTCAGCGTCAGCAGGAGCGCCGTCAGCAAAGCTGTGACTTTTCTTTTCATGTCCGTCCCTCCTTATCGCATCAGCAGGACGATGACCGAACTCAATACGGACAGCGGCACGGCAATGGCGGCAAACATCCCCCAGAATCGCCCCTTGTCCACAGGCAGGTCTCCTACCAGCTTTCCGGTCTGTCCATTCATGGCGAAGATGAAATCCTTGCCCTGCCATTTGGTATTCAGCAGCCACACCGGCAGCAGCGCGTAGTGGACCTTGCCCCGCTGGATGTCTGCGTGTTCGCCCCTCGGGAAACAGGTCGCGTATCCCGTTACGGTGCCTTGCAGCGCCTTTTTCAAGCTGCCCAGACAGCGGACATCGGCCCGTTCCCGGCTCTTGTCCGCCGACACGTCGAACTTATCCGCCAGGAAGCCCGGCAGATACGCCGTGGAGAAGGGTTTCAGGTCATCGTAATTGTAAGGCTCGATGGAATCCATGTGATCATCCGGCATTTTAGTCGAGGCGTCCACCGGTACCTTTTCAAAGGGCATCGTTCCGGCACGGTACACGTCAAAGTGCTCCGTCTTTATCACCTCATACTCACCCTCGGTGCGCTTGTGGGACCGGGTACACTCATAGTGGGCATTGCCCTCCGCCTCACCGCTGAACAGCCAGAAGGGTACATAGACCCCCTGGATCTCCTGTAAGTGATTTTCCTTGGAAAAGCTCTTGGGAAGGAGCACCTTGCCCCTGTAATGCTTCTTGAGCTCGCGGATGGCGTCCTCTCGGCTGAGCTTGAAGGGGATCACAAAATCCGGCTTCAGCGTTCCCGTGAACTGCCCCGGAACCACCGTGGGGTTTCCACAATAAGGGCAGGAGGTAGCCGCCGTGCTTGCGTCACAGATCAGCTCCGCACCGCAGCTTGGGCAGCTGTAAGCCTTCATGCCGTCTCCCTCGGCACCCCAGTCGGCGCTGAGGTCCGGCATCTCCCAGCCGCCTTCCTCGGCTACCTTCTTTTCCGCCGCCGTTTTTTCTTCTGCCGACTGCTGCGCCGCCGCGGCCTTTTCTTCCTTTTCCGCGTAAAGCGCCTCGATCTCCGCTACATCATAGGTAGCACCGCAGTAATCGCACTCCAGCTTGCCGGATGCGCCCACAAAATGCAGCGGGCCGGTGCAGCTTGGGCATTGATAGTTGGTCACCTGTGCTGCCATGCTTGCTCTCATCCTTCTTTCTTCATGTTCTGTTCAGCGCCCGCCCGTGTTTGCGGGCGGACGCTGAGTGTGTCGAAAAAGTTTTTTCTCCCCGCATTGTGGGGGATACACCGTCGGTCCATCCGGTTTTCGGTCGTCTCACGCCCAAAAACCGGGGCCTGTCTTTAGACTCTGGGCGCGCCGCAATACTCGCAGAACTTTCCGTCGTTCTGTCCGCCGCAGGCGGGGCAAGTCCACGGGCCGGCCGCTGCCGGAGCGGGAGCGAAGGTCTCCTGCTGCTGCATGGGGGCCTCCTGCTGCATGGGGGCTGTCTGAACTGCGCCGCCGCCACGGGCGGTCTCCATCACCTGAAGCAGCGCCGCTCGGATCTCGTCGCCCATTTCGCGGTACTTGCGATATTCCCGATTGCTCTCCGGATCGAAGCCGGCAGCCATGGTATTCATCCGGCCCACAGAATTCATCTGTCCCATCATGGGACGCTGTGTCATGCCGCTCTGGGGCCGACCTGCCATAGGACGCTGGTTCATGCCCGGCTGATTCATCATAGGCCGCTGACCCGCCATGCCGCTCTGAGGACGGCCCGCCATAGGACGCTGGCCCATCATACCCTGCTGCCCCATCATGGGCCGCTGCATGGTGTTCTGCGGCTCGATGTACACAGAACTGTTGTTCAGGCGGAACTTCATTTCGTCAAAGTAGAGGTTATTGACGGAAATGATCACTTCAAAGTCATAGGAATACTCGTAGCGAGGCGGGTTGTAGCTGACCTCCTTGCCGTCCGGCCCCTCCCGCTTCTGCTCCGTGCGGCTCTCGTCAATGTCCACGCGGCAGCCGGTCAGCGCGGTGTAGTCCAGAATATCCGGGTTGGCGTCCGCCAGATCCCGGGCACGGGTAACGGTGAACCAACGATGCTCCTCGTCCAGCAGGACCTTACAATCCTCGCCGTAGGAGCGGGTGGTGCGGAACTGGGACGCCCTGCCCCGGTTTTCCTCCCGGTAGGCCAGCTGCCGCTTGATGTCCTCCACCGTAGAGCGGCGGCGGTCACTGAACCAGGGAGAGAGCTGCTTCGCGCAGTCCTTACAGAGGTTGCCGTCTTCCAGTTTCTGATTGCCCAACAGTCCGATCTACTCGCCGCAGATGTCGCAGTATTTCTTATCAAACAATCCCATAATAGCTTCCTCCTGTTGTTTTCAACCACCGTAACGGCTCACATTGCATTGTCCACCCGGAACCGGGACCTTGTCCCCGGCCGTGGCTCCCGCGGCCGGGGACGGTATTCGC
>ENA-UESS01001449-UESS01001449.1-human-gut-metagenome-genome-assembly--contig:-NODE-1449-length-10492-cov-7.757753_pt1 | contig 10492 bp, 8 predicted proteins | sample MGYA00243004_ERZ508005 | MGnify/ENA primary metagenome ERZ508005 (study PRJEB26167, sample SAMN06115471) | human gut metagenome | host: Homo sapiens | place: China:Guizhou | collected 2016-06-29...
AATTTACTGGATACCAAAAAAATAACTTGCAATACTATCCTTTATATGTTAAAATATGAATAGAAAACAAAAGGAGGGTATGCTATGCAATCATCACAGAAATCCACCGCAAATGATTTTCCATTGTATTTGTTCCACCAAGGCAAAAACTTTGAGGCACATAAATTCTTCGGTGCGCACCCGTTCCGGCGTGGAAGAGGACAGTTCTACCGCTTTCGTGTCTGGGCGCCCCACGCAAAGAGCGTCTCCGTGATCGGAGAGTTCAACGGCTGGAACCGCACCGCCAATCCCATGCACAAGATCTCAGACACAGTCTGGGAAGCAGAACTGCCCCGCTTGAAACAATTTGACAGCTATAAATACAGCATCGAGACACAGGACGGCCGCATTCTGGATAAGGCAGACCCTTATGCCGCACACTATGAGCGCCGGCCCGGCACCGCCTCCAAGCTGTTTGAGAGTGAATATGTATGGGGAGACCGGGAATGGATGCTGGAAAAGAAAAAGCACGTCCCCTACAAAAGCCCCATGAACATCTATGAGGTGAACATCTCCTCCTGGAAGCACAACCCGGCGGAGAAGTTCCCCAGTTATATCGGCTTTGCAGAAGAGATCATCCCCTATCTGAAAAAGATGTCCTATACCCACGTGGAATTCATGCCGCTGACGGAGTATCCCTTTGACGGCTCATGGGGATACCAGGTCACCGGTTACTTTGCGCCCACCTCACGGCACGGCACGCCGGACGACTTCCGGAAAATGATCGACCTGTTCCACCAGGCAGGCATCGGCGTCATCCTGGACTGGGTTCCGGCACACTTCCCGAAAGACCCCATGGGGCTGTGCGAATTCGATGGCACATACTGCTATGAATATGCCGATCCGCTGAAAATGGAACACAAGGGCTGGGGAACCAGAGTATTTGACTACAGCAAAGGCGAGGTATGCTCGTTCCTGATCTCCAGCGCCTGCTGCTGGCTGGAGGACTTCCATCTGGACGGACTCCGGGTGGACGCAGTGGCATCCATGCTCTATCTGGACTACGACCGGCAGGACGGCGAATGGCGTCCCAACATTTACGGCGGTCACGAGAACCTGGAGGCGGTAGACTTCCTGCGGCATCTGAATGAGGCGGCATTCTCCCGGAATCCGGACATCCTCATGATCGCAGAGGAATCCACAGCATGGCCCATGGTCACCAAACCCACCGACATCGGCGGTCTGGGATTCAACTTCAAGTGGAACATGGGCTGGATGAACGATATGCTCAGCTACATCTCCCTCGACCCCATCTACCGGGCGTTCAACCACGACAAGCTGACGTTCTCGTTCTTCTACTGTTTCTCGGAGAACTACATTCTCCCCATTTCGCATGACGAGATCGTCTACGGAAAATGCTCCATGCTGGAGAAGATGAGCGGTCAGACCGAAGAAGAAAAGTTCGCCTCTTATCGGGCGTTCCTGGGCTATATGATGGCGCATCCCGGAAAGAAACTGCTCTTTATGGGACAGGAATTCGCACAGAAAAAAGAGTGGAACTATGAGACGCAACTGGACTGGGAACTCCTGGAACAGCCGGCACACAAGCAGATGGAACAGTTCTCACAGGATCTGAACAAATTCTATCTGGACAACGCCGCACTCTGGCAGGATGACGATTCCTGGCAGGGATTCAGCTGGATCTCCCACGACGACTATCAGCAGAGCGTCATCGCCTTCCGGCGTATTGACGACGACGGAAACGAGATCATCGCCATCTGCAACTTCTGCCCGGTGCAGCGCAACGACTATAAGATCGGTGTGCCGAAGGAAGGCAGATACCAGGTGGTATTCAATACAGATGCAGCAGTCTACGGCGGCAGCAATGACGCTCCGCTCCAGATTGGGCTTGTCATTCCAGTTCAGCGGACAGGCGGACAGCGCCTTGATATAGGCAGTGCCAAACTCCCTGGAATAGGCGGCGGCTTTTGCCGCTTTCCGGATAAAATCGGTCGGATTCGATTCTGCGACCGTGGCGACATAGGGAATGTGGGTTGCGGCCATCAGCTCCGGTGTGTCCTTGTGGAAGAAGTTCTTGCCGTACTGCGTCTTTCCGACATGGGAAGTAGAACTTTTTGCGCCGAGCGGCGTGGAGTAGGAGAGCTGGTAGCCGGTATTCATGTAGCCGCCGTTATCGTACTCAAAAATGATCAGCTTATGACCACGCAGGGCGGTGCCGAGAGCCGATCCCATACCGATATCCATGCCGCCGTCACCGCTCACCATCACGAAGGTAATCTCGCCGTCCGGGTATTCCCCACGCTTTTGGCGCTGGTGAAATGCCTCCACAACGCCGCTTAAAGTTGCTGCGCCGTTCTGAAACAGATTGTGCAGAAATGGAACGCGGAACGCGGTTTTGGGGTAACCGGTTGTCACTACCATGCCGCAGCCGGTCTGAAACAGCAGGACGACGTTGCCTTCGATGCCCTTTAACAGGAGGTTCACATTGATCGGAATGCCGCAGCCCGGGCAGGCGCCGTGTCCCGGTGCGACGCGCATCGGCATGGCGGTCGTATCTTTTACGGAGCCGCCGGAGACTTTCATTTTCCCGGTTGCGGGATCAAAGGTGCAGGTGGTGAGACCCGGTGTGGATTCTTCCCTTGTGACAGGCTTAAAATACTGCGGCTGCATCGCAGAAACCGCCATCGCCGGGTCAGCTCTGCCGGAAGTGCCTGAAGCCTGATCTTCGCCGATAGAGGCTGTCTGGTGTGAGGTCGCCGTCACCGCTTCTGTTCCAGAGAAAGATGTCCTTGCGGAATCTGCCGCATCCGAAGTGTCCGTGCCGGCAGTAATGCCGTAGTAATCGAACGCCGGGGCGTCCGGCGAGAGCGCCGCTTTAAAGAGTGCGAGGGCGTCCTCCACGAAAAAGTCCTTACCGCCGAGACCGTAGATTCTGCTTAAGATGCGGGGCGGGTGCGGCAGGGAGGAGAGCGCTGCTTTTATTTCGAGCGACATGTTGCCGCCGCCGGCTCCATAGCTGTCCTGCCGGTCTGCGACCAGAATCGTGGATGCATTGTGGCAGAGGACGCGAAGTTCCTTAGCGGGGAACGGGCGCAGGACATAGAGGGTGATGACACCTGCTTTTACGCCGTCTTTTCGCAGACGGTCGACGGCTTCCATGGCGGTGTGGTAGGAGGAACCGAGCACAAAGAGCAGCACCTCGGCATCCTCGTGCCGGTAGGCACCACAGAAAGAGAGCTCGCGTCCAGAGAGGGAAGCGTATTCTGCAAATAATTCCGGCAGCGTCTGCCTTGCCGTTTCCATGGCGAGGTGGAGCTGGTAGCGGTTGTTAATAACGTCCGGTTCGTTCATGTAGGAGCCGATGCTAACCGGATGCGCGAGATCTAAGACGCTGGCGTAGGGAAGCGTTCCGGCAGCGCCGCCGGTGCCGGTGCCGGCAAACGCGGAGATCTTCGGATTGTCACAGGAAAGCTTTTCCCCGATATAGCGGGTAACTGTGTCGTCATCCTCAAATACAAGGCATTTGCGCTTCTGATGGCTCGTAAAAAAGCCGTCGAACGCGACTGCGACCGGGAGACGGACAGCTTCGGCAAGTTTTAGACCGAGCAGATTAAAATCATAGACTTTCTGCGGTTCATCGGCAAAAAGGATGATCCAGCCCGTGTTGAGCAGATACATGACGTCGCTGTGATCGCCCTTGATGCACAAAGGGCCGGAAACCGTGCGGCATGCAACATTCATGACCATCGGCATGCGTGTGCCGGACTGCACCGGAAACTGTTCTAAGGCGTATAAAAGCCCGTTGGCGCTGGTGGCATTAAATACGCGCCCTCCGGCGGCTGAGGCGCCGTAGCAGATGCCGGCGGCGCTGTGTTCTCCCTCGGCGGCAATCAGGGCAATGTCGTGAAGCCCCTCCGCGCCCATGACATCCAGATTTTCTGCAATCTGTGTAGAGGGCGTGATCGGATAATACCCCATGACGTGATAGTTGATCTGCCTGGCGGCATATGCGGCAAGCTCATTGCCGCTGTCATACATAATTTTTTGTTTTTCCATATCATTCTCCATTCCGCAGACGTTGTGCGCCGGTACGATTCTCCAGTGCTGCCTGCATTTATACAACGCCTCCGTCGACCCGCTTCTCGTCGGTAAAAGAATCGCTTGTGATCCAGGAATTTGCGCCGACAGTCTGATAGCGGATGGCGTCGGGCAGTAGATGCTGATTCGGAAGAAAATGCGGTTTTTCCGGATAATCTTTTTCAAGTGCCGCCACGAGCGCGTTGGTGGGGCAGACTTCCACACAGCGCAGGCAGCCCTTGCAGTGATAGTAGTCAAGTCCTCGGTTGACCATGCAGTTTTTTCCGCGGTAGGTGCCGGGAGCAAATTGGAAGACCATATCCGGGCACGCCGTGTCGCACAGTCCGCAGTTGATACATTTTTCCTGGATGAAAAGGGGAATGTACCCCTCGCGCGAGGCGGTCAGATCGTTGGACACGGTGCTGCCGATCCGCGGGTTGATGCCGCCGGTCGGAGCGTTGGCATAGCCCCAGACATACCGGTCCGCCGGGGCATCCGGCAGAGGGGCGAGATTATGGTCACCCTGAGCCATTTTGACATTTTCATATCCCAGGCGCAGACCCGCGAGATTGGCTTCGATGAGTGCGGGATATTTTTTCCCGATCGTATCGCGGCAGAGCGTCTCGGCAGCTTCCCGTGGGATAAAGCCGCTGGCGCGCACCAGAGCACCGAGCATGACCATGTTGATGCGGGAATGACTTTCCATCGCAAGTGCGAGGGCATCCAGACAATAGAGTTCTCCGATGGAAATATGGTATTTATCTGCCGCCTCGTCAGCGGACAAGGGGGTATTTAATACGATTTTGGCGTCTACGGTGACGCCGTCCAAGACCGGGTAGGTGCCGATCAGTCCTTCGTGAAAGATGCCGAGCAGATGTGGCCGGGTCACGGGGCTGTTGACGCGCAGCGGGCGGTCATCGGCGCACCAGCGGACATACGCCTTGACCGGTGAACCGCGCTTTTCGGAGCCGTAGCTGGAAAAGCTTAAGGAATTGAGCGAAAGCGACAGTGCGCCGAGCTCTCCGAGCATTTTTCCGCAGAGATTGGCACCCAGCCCGCCGATGCTCTCCAGGCGGATCTCATAGGAGCCGTTTTCATTTGTGACAGGTAAGGATAATATATTTTTCACGTAAATCTCCATTCCTGCGCGGGCAGACGGGCAGTGGAAAATGACAGGCACCGGCTGTGCGCATGCAGCGATAACAGGCTATCTTGTGGTAGTATGCCGCTTTTTCAGAAAAAAATCCTATGCAAGTGCAAAAAAGAGAAGTAGAATAGGAAAGGAATTTTTAGAATGGAACAGAAAAGATGATGGACAACATGTTACAGAAGATCATAGATTTTATAAAAAAAGAAACGGTACTCACGATCGCCACGGTTCTCGCTGTGGTATCGGCATTCTGGGTGCACCCGGGCCGGCAGTACGTGGACTACATTGACTGGCGCGTGCTCGGCATTTTGCTGTCGCTGATGCTGATTGTGGCAGGATTTCAGAGCAACGGATTGTTCGATGCGATCGGCAGCCGGCTTCTGGCAAAGACAAAGAATACCGCGCAGCTGATGCTGGTACTTGTTTTTTTGTGCTTTTTTTCCAGCATGTTTATCACAAACGATGTCGCACTTCTGACGTTTGTGCCGTTTGCGTGCACAATCCTGCAGAAATGCCACCAGGAGCGGCTGATTGTGACAGCGTTTGTGCTGCAGACGCTTGCAGCGAATCTGGGGAGCATGCTGACGCCGATCGGAAATCCGCAGAATCTATATCTTTACAGCATCTCCGGTGCCGGGCTGGGTGAATTTGTCGGATGGATGGCACCGTATACGCTCGTGTCAGGTGTGCTTCTGCTGCTTGTCGTGTTCGTGCTCAGCGCGGGCAAGCGCCGGATCTCGCTGGAGACCGGTTCGTTTTTGCAGGCGTCCGGGGCATCCGGCAGGAAGAAAAACGGGATTTATCTGGCGCTCTTTGTGCTAAGCCTGCTTTCGGTAGCGCGGGTGCTTCCGTGGGAGCTGATGCTCGCCGTGGTGCTCATTGTGCTCATTTTTACGGATCGCGCGGTGTTTTTGCGGGTGGATTACTGTCTGCTGTTTACGTTTATCAGTTTCTTCATCTTCATCGGCAATATGGGGAATATCGAGGCGGTACGGTCTGTCCTGCAAAGTCTTGTGGCGGGCAGGGAACTGGCGGTTGGCATCGGTGCGAGCCAGATCATCAGCAATGTTCCGGCGACACTTCTTCTGGCGGATTTCACGCAGGATATAAAAAATCTCACGATCGGCGTGAATCTGGGCGGACTGGGAACGCTCATCGCCTCGATGGCAAGCCTGATCTCTTATAAGATCTACGCGCACAATTATAATAAGACGAAGGGGCGGTATCTCCTGTGGTTTACGATCGCGAATGTGTTATTTTTGGCAGTGCTCGTGCTGATCTATGTTTTCATTTCATAGGAAGTGGCAGAAAACCGGATGGGAGAAATGAATATGAAGGATAAGAAAATGAATGCGGAAAGTCTGCGGGGAACGGTCTGCGTACTGCTATCGGCGGTCTGTTTCAGCACCGGAGGCGTTTTAATCAAATCGATCCCGTGGTCGTCGGTAACGATCCAGGGAGCGCGCAGTATCTTCTCGGCGCTGGTTGTGGGATGTTACATGCTCCTGCGCCGCCAGAAGTTTGTGTGGAATAGGACGGTGCTCTTCGGTGCGGTGTGCAATACGGTGATGGCGTTTGCCTTTGTGGCGGCGACCAAGCTCACGACAGCCGCCAACGCGATTGTACTGCAGTTCACGGAGCCGGTGTTTGTCATTCTTCTGATGTGGCTGATCTTTCACAAAAAGCCGGGGCGTGATGCGGTGTTTGCCTGTGCGGGAGTCTTTGCCGGGATTCTCTGCTTCTTTTATACGTCGCTGGATGCCGGAGCCATGGCGGGGAATCTGCTCGCGATTCTCTCAGGTCTTGCCTATGCGCTTGTGATGATGCAGAAGAAATTCCGCGGAGCGGACTTTGAATCGTCGCTTCTGGTGTCCTGTGCGCTGAGCGCGGCGATCGGAATCCCGTTTTACGGGCAGGAGAACGAGATGTCACTGCATATCTGGTTCTTCGTGCTGCTGCTCGGCGTGGTGCAGTTTGGTCTGTCCTATGTGTTCCTGTCGCGGGGACTGGATGCGGTCTCTCCGGTCACGGCGTCGCTGACCTCGACGATCGAGCCCATCTTAAATCCGATTCTGGTGGCTGTCTTTTATGGGGAGACAATCGGTGCAACCGCTGTCATCGGCGCCCTGCTGGTGGTCGGTTCGGCGACGGTCTACAATGTAAGGCAGGCAAAAAACGCATGATATCTTACAGATATTTTACATTTCCCTTTTAAATTTTACACAACATACCCGGGCAATTTTACAAACCTCCGATATGATAGAAGAAATAAGAAGCTATCATATCGGAGGTTTTTGTATACATGGAAAAACAGACATTGGTATGGGCGCACCGCGGTGCAAGCGGCTACGCGCCTGAAAATACACTGGAGGCATTCCGGAAAGCGGTTGAGATGGGCGCGGACGGCGTGGAGCTGGATGTGCAGCTCACAAAGGATGGAGAGCTGGTCGTCATCCATGACGAGACAGTTGACCGCACCAGCGACGGCAGCGGCTGGGTCAAAGATTTTACATACGCGAGAATATCCAGATTTAACTTTAACCGGACACATCCAGAAGGATACGAGCGTGCGATGATCCCCACGCTCGAGGAAGTCTATGAGCTGTTAAAGCCGACGGGGCTTACGATCAATGTGGAATTGAAGACCGGCGTGGTCTTTTACCCGGAGATCGAAGAGCGCGTGCTTGACTTGACCGCCCGCATGGGACTGGAGGAGCGCGTGTGGTATTCGTCCTTCAACCATTACACGGTGCAGCGCATCAAGGAGCTGAATCCGCAGGCGAAGACCGGCATGCTCTACTGCGACGGAATTGTCAATCCGGTCAGCTACGGCGCACTTGTCGTGGGCGCAGATGCCATGCACCCGGCGCTCTACAACCTGCAGTACCCGAATTACATGGAAGACTGTAAAAAGCATGGAAAACGCGTGCATGTCTGGACGGTCAATGAGGAGCAGTACATGCGCATGGTCTGTGAGATGCAGGTGGACGCTATGATCACGAATTACCCGGATACAGGCAGACGGATTGCCGCAGAATACGTGGATGGAAAACTGATGCCGGAGCTTGTCCGCGTGATAAAGAAGCAGGGGAATCAGGCATGACGCCGGAAAATAAAAAACGCGCGGGAGCGGAGGATATAGGTTATGCAGCCTGGATGGCAGAGACGGTAGAGCCTTATCTGAAGGAGCACGGTAAGAAGGGCTATCTTAAGATGGAAGATGGCATGTCGATCGCTTACCGGTGCTATTCGCTGCCGGATGCGGGGAAATGTGTTGTGATTTCCCACGGATTTTGCGAATTCGCGGAAAAATATAACGAAGTCGTATATCGTTTTCTGCAGGAGGGATACTCGGTTTATGTGCCGGAGCATCGGGGACACGGCTATTCCGGGCGCGAGGTGGATGACCCGGAGTTAGTGCATGTGCAGAGCTATGACAGTTATGTCACGGATTTTGCGCGGTTTGTGGAGACGGTCGTAAGCCCCAGGGAGGAACACCGGATGGTGTTTGCACATTCTATGGGAGGTGCCATTGCGATTCTTGCGCTGGAGCGATACCCGGAAATGTTCGAGGCGGCAATTCTCTCCGCACCGATGTGCGGCATGCAGACCGGAAAATATCCGCGTATTGTGGCGAGGCTTCTGGCGGGGAGCTGCTGTCTGCTTGGGAAAAGAAAAGACTTTGCCAGTCTGGCGGGACAGCGGGGATTTTCTGATATACCGCAATTTGAGGGAAGCAGCTGCACCTCAAAAGAGCGCTATGACTATATGTTTGAAAAGCGGCTTTTGGATGAACATTACCGTACCTATGGCGGAAGCTACGGCTGGGTTCTTGCGGGACTTCGCGCCAGCCGGAAATTGATGAGAAAAGAAAACCTGGCAAAGATCAAAACGCCGGTGCTGCTTTTTGCGGCAGGGTACGATCATATGGTAGACAATGATGCCATAGAGCGGTTTGCAGAACTTACCGACCGCACAGAGCTGATCTTCATGCCGGATTCCAGACATGAGATTTTTAATGCGGATGAGCGGACGCGTACGAAATATTATGATGAAATATTCCGCTTTATTAAGGAAGAAGAGGTAAAAGATTATGAAAACGAAAATGAGCAGATTCGAAAAATTCTGGGTACTGTATGATGTCGGAAATTCGGCGTTCACACTTCTGGTGTCGACGATTATACCGATCTACTACAAAAACATGGCGTCAGCAAACGGCATCAGCGCCTCGGATTCCACCGCATATTTAAGCTACGCCATCTCGATCTCAACGCTGATTGTGGCGGTTTTAGGACCGGTGCTCGGTGCGGTTGCCGACAATAAGAACCGCAAGAAGCCGCTGTTTACATTTTTCATGATGATGGGAGTGCTCGGCTGTGCGGCGCTTGCGATTCCGCGGACATGGATTCTGTTCCTTGCCATTTTTGTGATTGCAAAAGTCGGATTTTCCGGAAGTCTCATTTTCTATGATTCCATGCTTGTGGATGTCACGACGGATGAGCGGATGGACGAGGTGTCCTCCCAGGGATACGCGTGGGGATATATCGGAAGCTGCGTGCCGTTTGTGGCAAGTCTCGGTCTGATTCTCGGCGCGGACGCAATCGGTATTTCCGGCACGGTTGCGATGATGATTGCATTTTTTATCAACGCGGCATGGTGGGTGGCTGTGACACTCCCGCTGCTGCGGAACTACCAGCAGAAATACTATGTGGAAGCGGGCGGCACCAATGTGCGCGGGATTTTTTCCAGACTGGGAGAAGTTTTTGCAGAAATTCGGAATAACAAAAAGGTGCTGTGGTTTCTGATAGCGTTTTTCTTCTATATGGATGGGGTGTATACCATCATCGAGATGGCGACTTCCTACGGAAAAGACGTCGGAATCAGCGACACCAGCCTTCTGATGGCATTGCTGCTCACACAGATCGTGGCATTTCCGTGCGCGATTCTGTTTGGAAAACTGACACAGCGTTTTGCATCGGCAAAACTCATTTCGGTATGCATCGGCGCCTACTTTGCGGTTGCGGTCTATGCACTCTGGCTGGATGCAGCGTGGAAATTCTGGATGATGGCAACGTTTGTCGGTGTATTTCAGGGAGCCATCCAGGCGCTTTCCCGTTCTTACTTTGCGAAGATTATTCCGAAGGAAAAGTCGACGGAGTATTTCGGCATCTTCGATATTTTCGGGAAAGGAGCTTCCTTTATGGGAACGATGTTGATGGGAATCACCACGCAGCTGTTTGATACGTCAAGAGCCGGCGTGGCAGC
>ENA-UESS01001456-UESS01001456.1-human-gut-metagenome-genome-assembly--contig:-NODE-1456-length-10468-cov-10.677221_pt1 | contig 10468 bp, 8 predicted proteins | sample MGYA00243004_ERZ508005 | MGnify/ENA primary metagenome ERZ508005 (study PRJEB26167, sample SAMN06115471) | human gut metagenome | host: Homo sapiens | place: China:Guizhou | collected 2016-06-29...
CTCGCAAGGAGCATCTTTCTCTCATCTTCGCCCAATGCGCTGAAATAAGTTGCATTCACCTGATAGTAAATGTTTTTCTGACCGTGAAGATCCTTCACATATCCCCCACGGGAGACAATAATGTCGATCAGTTTCTGAATCCGGTCCTCCGCCAGAATTCCTTTGAGATCCAACAGTGGAATTCCATCGTGACAGCCAAGCATGTTCACGGTTCTGATATTTTTATCGATCAGCTCCTGTGCCCATCCGGCCAGATGTTCTCCGTTCCCCGATTCCAGGGCATCTATAATGAGTCCCGGCAGAAAGAAGTCATAGGTGACATATCCCTGCTCTGCTATCTTCTCATATATTTTTTCACTATAGCTTTCATGGATCTCCGGCAGAAGTGCCATGCCGTACGGTTCCGCAATCTGTTTTATTTTGTTCAGCAGTTCCCAGGTGTCCGGCTGATTCAAAAAATTCCGTTCTCCCGGTTTCTTCGGTGCATAGGCAAATGCATCCAGTCTCACAATTTTGGCACCATACCCTGCCAGTGTCTTTAATACTTCACGGTAGTACTCCCACACCTTTGGCGACTGGATATTCAGATCCATCTGACCAAGATAATACCGGTGCTGCTCCATGTAATTCCAGATCGTTGTAATCTGTTCTTTTGTCAGCCTTGTCCTCTTTATTATATACATTCAGTATATTCTTTTTCAGATACTTACGCAAAATATCCGCTGCCAGATTCTGTCTTTTAAATGATTGCATCATATTATCAGGCTCAGCGGCTTTAGCGTGAATATTATCAGGTTCTTTTAACTTAATATTTCTTTGCAATTCGTTCAATAAATCGGCAAGCTTCTTCTCATCAAATGCATAATCTTCTTTTTCCTCCGACATAGTAAAACACTCAACTAACTTCGAATAGAATGCCATTCCGTTATCTCTTCTTAATTCCTCAATAATTCCGAGTGCTATGCGGTAAAGCCTGTCTACTTTATCATATATCGCAAAATTCAAATACCAGATTACCTCAAGCGCCTGCAGGTCAGGAGTATTGTATGGCAGCAGCACAATCATCAGTGGATGCAGTAGATGGAATTGCGGAGAAGATACAGGAGACACAGAATGCATCGGAGAATGTTGTTGAGATTGGCAACATGATTGATAAAGTGAATGATAATACAGAAGCACTTGCAAAGGATGCCAATGGCATGAGGGCGCTTGGTGAGAATGCTGAGAATATACTTACGCAGCTTATTGCTGGCCAGAATGAGATGGTATCGCACATTGAGGTTGTAAATAATAAGACTCATGATGCCAACAAGGCAGCAGAGCGTATCTCAGAGGTTGTGAATCTTATAACAGAGATTGCAGGGCAGACCAATCTTCTATCGCTTAATGCATCTATTGAGGCGGCGAGAGCCGGAGATGCCGGACGCGGATTTGCTGTTGTTGCAGAGAATATCAAGCAGCTTGCCGAGCAGACTACATCATCAGCGGCTGATATTCAGGATATCATACATGATCTTGAGACAAAGTCGGGTGAGACAGTTGAAAAGACAGAAGCTGTAAGCAAGATTGTGAGCAGGCAGTCAGACGATATGAAGAAGACTGCTGATATATTAAATCAGGTTATAGCCGGTATTATAGGTCTCACAGACAGAATAGACAGCATTGCAGACAGTGTCGAGAATATGGATAAGTCCAAGGAAAAGGTTGTCGATGTAATCCAGAGCCTGTCAAGTGTGTCAGAATATGCAGCTTCAATGGGCGGCAGCCAGGTGTTTTTAGAAGAAGGAGAGATACAGAGTGTAAGGACTATGATAAAGTGTATAGCGGTGGCAAGTGCTAATGATGCCTGTGTAGCCATGTCAGAATACATATGCGGTTCTGAGGACGTATTTGTTGAAAAGATGAACGAAAAGGCGAAGCAGCTTGGTATGGAGCAGACACATTTTGTAAACTGCTGCGGACTGGATACTGACGGACATACCTCAAGTGCAAGGGATGTTGCGCTTATGAGCAGGGAGCTTATTAATAATCATCCGGAGGTTAAGGAGTTCAGCAACATATGGATGGAGGATATAACCCACGTAACAAGAAATGGTGAGAAGGACTTTACATTATCCAACACGAATAAGCTCATAAAACAGTATTCATATGCGACAGGACTTAAGACAGGTTCAACAAGCAAGGCAGGCTGCTGTCTTTCGGGAACAGCAATGAAGGATGGAATAGAGCTTATAGCGGTTGTTATGGCAGCTCCGACAAGCAAAGTAAGGTTTAAGGATGCGATAACACTGCTCAACTATGGTTTCAGTGTATGCAGCATATATCAGGATACGGAAGCACCGGACACAGAGTATGCAGATGTAAATGCGGGTGTGAAGAATGAAGTGAAGGTAGCCAAAAGTAAAGATTTTTCATATATGTTTCTTAGTAAATATGATGCAGCGGATATAAGAAGAGAATGTGTTATAGACACTGTAAATGCGCCTGTGAGTGAGGGCGATGAGATAGGTGTCATCAATTATTATTATAAAGATAATCTCATAGGAACTGTGCCACTTGTTGCAGCGGAGAGTGTTGAGCTTATGGATTATAAGGACTCAGTATGGAGAGTCATTAAGTCAGGGGTGTTTGGCTGAATGGTGGCGGCATACGTAAAATCAGCAAAAGCTTTGTGTTCTGTCTTTAAAAAAATGTAGAATTGCTTGGACAGGGCTTCACATGGCTGGATACAGGTACACATGAGAGCCTGGTTGATGCAACGAACTTTGTGAAGACGATGGAGACGCATCAGCATCGCAAGATTGCGTGTCTGGAAGAAATCGCATATCTGAATGGCTGGATCAGCAAGGAAGAGGTACTGGAAGTGTACGAGCTTTTGAAGAAGAATCAGTATGGACAGTACTTGAAGGATGTTTTGGATGGAAAATATCTGGATGCGTTGAGATAAATATGAGTATTGAAAACGGGGTGTAGCGCATAAGTAAAGGAGAGGGTTATATGAAAAGAGGAAAGAAACTATTTACGTATTTGCTTGTGCTCGTGATGCTGCTGGCAAATACTGTGACAGGAGTTGCGGCAGAGCTGGACGAGCCGTTGCAGGAGGCAACGCAGATTGTTCATGAGGATGGAAGCGGACTGCTGTCGGAGGGCGGTTTGCTGGAAGCAAGCGACGCGGTTGCGGACAGCAGTTATGACCATTCACATGATACAGCGATTGTGGCTGCGATGGAGAAGCTGCAGGATACCATAGATGTGACAGGCTATGGACTGACAAGAACCAATGTGGGAGATGTTATACACGGTATTTTGAACATGAATCCACAGTTGTTTTATGTATCGGGTGGATTTCGTTATTACCTGGATAACCAAAGTAATGTTACAAAATTGATCATTACATATAATTATACGAAGGCACAGATTACTTCTATGAAAGCGGAGATTGATGCAGAAGTTGCGAAGATGGAAGCTGCGATTGATACAACCGGGTTGAGTGATGTGGAGATTGCGCTTGCATATCATGATTACCTTGTGACAGATGTAACGTATGATTATGAGAATTATTTATCAAATTCTTTGTCGAGCGATGATTATAATATCTATGGCACACTTGTTAAGAAGAAGGCGGTTTGTCAGGGATATGCACTGACGTTCATGTATCTGATGAAACGCCAGAATATTGTCTGCGGTTATGTTTCAAGTGAGGCTGCAAATCATGCGTGGAATGCCGTATATCTGAACAATCAGTGGTATCACATGGATGCCACATGGGATGATCCGACATGGGACAATCTCGGAAGGGTGAAGCATACGTATTTTATGATTTCGGATGCAACCTTGTTGTCTTTGGATAGCGATCGGACGGATTATGTAACGAGTGTTCCGTATGGCTATACCTATACCAAAGCAACTGACAGCCGCTATGAGAGTGGATTCTGGAGTGGTGTGCAGACATATATGTATCCATACAATGGAAACTGGTATTATCTGGATGGATCATACGTGGCAGCAGAAAAGAGCGCGAAATATCAGCTTTCTAAATATAATTATGCAAGCCGGACAACTACCTGTTTATATGGTCCGGAATATGCAAGGTGGTGGATTACAGACAATCGTGTGTGGGCATCTTATTGCGGACGTATGGCGGCACGAAATGGTGTGATTTATTTCTCAACACCGACGACGATTGAACAGTATAGCATTTCAACTGGAGCAAGAAAGACGATATATACACTGCCATCGGACACTGCAAAGGGAACTCACATATTTGGACTTGGATTTATAGATGATGATCTATATTATGTGATTGCGGATACGGCGAATTATGAAGGACAGGAAACCTATAATAAGGTAAATCTTTGCACTTCTCATGTATATGGAGCGGTGCAGACAATCAATCCAACGTATGAGCAGGCGGGAAAGAAATATCATGTTTGTAAAACATGTGGATATAGTGAAGACATAGAAAATCTCCCGAAACTGGTTAAGGTGTCGACAATTACGATTGTAGGTGGCAAGAAATCCATGACGGTGGGAGAGTCATATACGGTTGAGGATGTGCGAGTGGTACCGGATAACGCTACTAATAAGGAGGTCACTTGGTCTTCTTCCAATCCAAGTGTTGCATCCATAGATACGAATGGAACAGTGACAGCAAAGGCGGCAGGTACAGCGACGATCACAGTAACAGCAAAGGATGGGCAGGGGGCCAAGGATTCTTTTGCCGTGACAGTGAAGATGGCCGATTCTTCAGAAACACCGGATCCGGATCCAAATCCAGACCCGACACCAAACCCGAACCCAACGCCAACGCCGAACCCAACACCAACACCAGATCCGACACCAAGTCAGCCAGTTACACCAGCTGTAACCGTGCGGTATACAACCCATGTGCAGACGTTTGGCTGGCAGGGAAATGAGAATGATGCAAAGACATGGTTTACAAATGGTGCGATGGCGGGAACGAGCGGAAAAGCGAAGCGCCTGGAAGGTATCAAGATTCGTGTGACGGGCAATGATAATCTGGGAATCCAGTATACAACACATTGCCAGAGTTATGGCTGGTTGCCGTGGTCTGCCAATGGTGAGATGAACGGAACGGAGGGCGAGGCAAAACGTCTCGAAGCAATCAAGATTCAGCTGACAGGCTCGGATGCAGGCAAATACGATGTATATTATCGCGTGCATGCGCAAAGCTACGGTTGGCTCGGCTGGGTGAAGAATGGCGCACCATCAGGAACAGCCGGTTATGCAAAACGTCTGGAGGGAATCCAGATTGTGGTTGTAAAGAAAGGTGCTTCCTTCAATACGAGAATGGGAAATATCAATTCCGCATATGCGCTTGGCTATTATGCGAAGGCGGGTACGTCTCCGGTTGTAAATGCAAAGAATACATCCAATGCTGATCCGCAGATTGCAGGTGAAGCACAGACAAACGTGACCTACCGTACCCATGTGCAGAGCTACGGCTGGCAGGCATGGAAGTACAATGGTCAGATGAGTGGTACAAGTGGTCAGGCAAAGCGGCTGGAGGGTATCAATATCCGTCTTTCTAACCAGCAGTACAGCGGAGACATCGTGTATACGACACATGTACAGAGCTATGGCTGGCAAGGAAATGAGAACAACCAGTCGACATGGCGGAAGAATGGCGTGATGAGTGGTACGAGTGGCGAGGCAAAACGTCTCGAAGCAATCCGAATCAATTTGACCGGTGAAATGGCAAAGCATTATGACATTTACTATCGTGTGCATGCACAGTCATTTGGCTGGCTTGATTGGGCGAAGAATGGTGCACCATCCGGTACAGCCGGTTATGCAAAGCGTCTGGAAGGCATTCAGATCATTTTAGTTCCAAAGGGACAGGCGGCACCAGCGAAAAATTACGGCGGTATTACTTCGGTTCGCGCGTCCTATATTGCAAAATAAACATACAGAAAGACCCCTCAGCATATATTTTGCTGAGGGGATTTTTGCGTTGGGGGAGCGATGGATAGTCTGTATGATTCGGCGTGTGGCGCCTATATATATGATGAGGATGTGCTTGATTTCCTTGTGAAATACGACAACAATCTGGCGGGGGAGATGCAGATCCTACAGCCGGATTGTAGAACGATTATTAACAGTCAGTTCCTTGTGGCGTATCGTAGTGTCTATGATGCGTCTGGGGCACCGCTTTCGGCAGATACACTGTTTCGGTTAGGTTATGACCGGATACCGAAATGCTTTGGACTGATGGATACCTCGGCATTGCAGGGGATTGGTATTGGGGCAGTCCAGACGGTGCCGGGGTTGTCGCTTTCGGGAAAAGATGTGCTGGTCGGGTTTATTGATACAGGTATCGACTTTGCGAATCCACTGTTCCGCAGAGCCGACGGTACATGCCGGGTGACGGCAATCTGGGATCAGACACAGACGGCATATGAAGCGGGTGAACCCAATATGTCTGTACAGAGCGGGGAGATCGATACGCGTCCCATCTTTGGATATGGCAGGGAGTATCCGCAGGAGTTGTTGAATCTGGCGATACAGACGGAACAGCCGTATCAGATTGTACCAAGCCGGGATACGGACGGGCACGGTACGTTTCTGGCATCGGTGGCTGCCGGGAACACCTATCTGGATGGGGATGATATATTTTCCGGTGTGGCACCGGAGTCGGATATTATCATGGTGAAATTAAAGCAGGCAAAGCAGCGTCTGCGTGACTTTTTCCTGATTCCCGATGGCGTTCCATGTTATTCGGAGGCAGACATCATACTTGGCGTGAAATACCTGATTAACAAGGCGATGGAGCTGGGGAAACCGCTTGTAATCTGTCTGGGACTGGGGACGAATCAGGGGGATCACAATGGGAATCTGAATCTGGAGCTTTATCTGGATACGGTTGTGACACTGCCGGGAATCTGCGTGGTCGGAAGTGCTGGAAATGAGCTTGGCACAGGCGGGCATTTTGCAAGCCTGTCTACGATCAATCTGGGCAATCAAAACGGGATTTCACAGCCGCGGACACGGACAGTAAGAAATGAGATGGAGATCTATGTGGAAGATGAGAATCCGGGCTTTTGTACGGAGATCTGGGGGCGGGCGCCTAGTCTGTACCAGATAGCGGTATATTCCCCGACCGGGCAGCGGTTTGATCAGCTTTTTCCGAACCGTGACAGTTCTGGAATGATTACATATTTGTATGAGGGAACGACGTTGTATGCGGAAAGTGTAGTGGTCGAGAACAATTCGGGTGATCCGTTTATCCTGCTGCGGTTTGAGAAGCCTGCGCCCGGTATCTGGCGGATTGAAGTGACAGAGAATTACAGCAGCTTTCCGGCAGGGTACGATGCATGGCTGCCGATCCGTCAATTTTTGGGCGGCAATACGCGGTTTTCACGGCCAGATCCAGAGGTGATCCTGTGTGCGCCTGCGAATGCGCGTGGGACGATAACTGTAGCCGGGTACAATCATCTGGATAATTCGTTGTATGTGGAATCCAGCCGTGGATATACCAGAAAAGGACGGATTCAGCCGGATTTTACGGCGCCAGCCGTGCGTGTGGCGGGGCTGCTTGCGGGAGGCAGCGGGACGCGACCGTTGTTCGTGCGCCGGAGCGGTACGAGTGTCGGGGCTGCATTGACCGCCGGGGCGGCGGCACTTTTCTTCGAATGGGGCATCGTGCGTGGCAATTATTATGGGATGAATACCGAAGTGATCCGGCAGATTTTGATTCGTGGTGCGCGGACAGTCGTCGATATTGCATATCCAAACCCTGCGTGGGGATGGGGTGTGCTGGATATATCACGTGCTTTTGAGGCCCTGCGCGGCTAAGCAGACCGGATAACAGGATAGTTGGATGGATATCATGCTGATACTGGACAAATAGAGAAAAAAAGGGTATCATAAGGGAAATATAACGTACGATTCAAATTTGAAAACAGGAGTTGTATAGATTATGATATGTAAACATTGTAAAGCGGAAAATGAAGATGGTGCATTGTTTTGCAGCAACTGTGGAAAACCGTTAGAAGATGAAGAATATGACCGCGAGAAAATGCGGGGGAATACGAAGCTGTATATCGGAATATCTATCGCGCTTATGATATTTCTGGCAAGTGGTCTGGTGTTTGGATTCTTCTATTTCAGTAACAAAGTACAGAAAGCCAACGATGAGCGAAATACAATTGCCTCAGAAAGCGATGTGGCAGCCAATTATTTCCGGTCACAGATCCGGGAGCAGGAGGATGCAATCACAGAGCTGCAGTCCCAGATTGATCTTCTGAAAGCATCAATCACAGATTATCAGAATAAGGAAGAAGACTATAAGAAGCAGATTACCGCGCTTGAGGATAAGGAAGAGGCGATGGATGGTCTGGCAAGCTTCACGGATGCGGTGCCATCCCAAGGCTATGAGGATATGTTTGTCAGTGATACATTCCTGAAGTTCATGACAAATGAGGCTGATACATCAGAGGAAGGCGCAGAGACAACTGAGGCACAGACGACGCAGGAAGCTGTGTTACGTGTATGTATCTCCGGTGATATTGAGGTAAGCGTAGAGTCCTCGGATGAGGATGTTGCGAGCTTCACATGGGATACTTCCCCAGTCGGACCTTCGGTAGCGAGATTACGTGTGATCCCGGGCAATGATGATGCTATCAGAGCCGTAAAACTGATCGTTTCCAAGATGGCAGACGCAGTGATCGAGGCAAACCAGGGTGCAGAGATGACTGCAGAAGAGGCTGAGTCCGCAGAGGCAGATGCAGCAGAGGAAGCATAATAAGTTGGAAACAACGGGTGCCTGATTGGCAGGATCGCCCATATGTCAACAATCGGAAAGGGACGCGTGTTACGTCCCTTTCTGTGGCATAAAGATAAAGAATCAGGATAAATTATTTTTTGGAGGATGAGAAAATGGCAATTACAGCAGCTATGGTAAAGGAACTGCGTGAGATGACCGGCGCAGGCATGATGGATTGCAAGAAGGCATTAAATGAGACAAACGGTAACATGGACGAGGCTGTAGAGTTCTTAAGAAAGAACGGACAGGCTAAGGCTGAGAAGAAGGCAAGCAGAATCGCAGCAGAGGGTCTTTGCATGGTAGTGACCAAGGATGACCAGACAGCAGCGGTTGTTGAGGTAAACTCTGAGACAGACTTCGTTGCAAAGAATGCAACATTCCAGGAGTTTGTTAAGGCTGTTGCAACACAGGCAGTGAATTCCGATGCAGCAGACATGGATGCTTTCATGGCTGAGAAGTGGAATGAGGATGCCAGCAAGACCGTAAGCGAAGCACTGGTTGAGAAGGTTGCAGTGATCGGCGAGAACTTAAAGATCCGCAGATTTGAGAAGGTTGTAGCTGAGCATGGCTGTGTTGTACCGTATGTACACGGCGGCGGAAGAATCGGCGTTATCGTTGATGCAGACACCGATGTTGTAAATGACACTGTAAAGGAAGCAATGCACAATATCGCAATGCAGATCGCAGCACTCAATCCGAAGTATGTTTCCAGAGACGAGGTAAGTGCTGATTACATCGCTCATGAGAAAGAGATCCTCTTAGCACAGATCATGAACGATCCGAAGGAGTCCCAGAAGCCGGAGAAGGTAATCAACGGAATGATCGAAGGACGTATCAGCAAAGAGCTCAAGGAAGTATGCCTGGTAGATCAGGTTTACGTTAAGGCTGAGGACGGCAAGCAGACCGTTGCCAAGTATCTTGAGGAAGTATCCAAGGCAGTTGGCGGTACTGTGAAGGTTAAGAGATTTGTTCGTTTTGAGACTGGCGAAGGTCTTGAGAAGAAGCAGGAAGACTTTGCAGCAGAAGTTGCAGCACAGATGAACGCATAATTTGATATTGTGCTAAATTGTTGAAGGATAATGACCCCTACGAATGGTGGAGACACTATTTGCAGGGGTCATTTTGTAAGAAAAAACCTTATCGAACCTGGTTATGATTCGATAAGGTTTTTGCGTCATAAAGTATAAATTCTACAGTCCCATGATTGCGTCGACCGGCAGAGCAAAGCTGACGCCGTGCGCCGGTGTGTCAATGCCGTGCTGCTTGCTGATGGCGGTCATGATTTCGGTCTTTTTATCCTTTGGAACGACGATGGCAAGGACTTCCTGCTCCTCCTGAAGAGCCATACCGAAATGTTTGGCAATCTCCTCCGGACTGCAGCGCAGACCCTTTAAGATCGTTCCGCCGGTAGCGCCGGCAGCGCGCGCGGTGTACATGACGTCATCGCTGTATCCCTGATTGATTGTGACAAGAATCATTGCATGTGTAATCGTTTCACTCATTTTTTTCACCTTGATTTGCTATCCTTTTACCTTCTGTCGATGTGACTTTCGTCTTTTCCTCGGACATTTCCAAATGCAGTTTTTCTTGGAGAAAGATTTTTACATCTTCCTTGATTTTTTCTGCGTCCTTTTTGGAGCCGATAACGCCAATTACAAAATCATCGGCGTAACGGTTGTACTG
>ENA-UESS01001459-UESS01001459.1-human-gut-metagenome-genome-assembly--contig:-NODE-1459-length-10452-cov-8.960000_pt1 | contig 10452 bp, 6 predicted proteins | sample MGYA00243004_ERZ508005 | MGnify/ENA primary metagenome ERZ508005 (study PRJEB26167, sample SAMN06115471) | human gut metagenome | host: Homo sapiens | place: China:Guizhou | collected 2016-06-29...
GCCATCGACCACAACCTGCTGACCATGGAGATGATGAAGAAGATCGCTCCCAAGTACGGTCTGGTCTGCCTGCAGCACGAGAAGCCCTTTGAGGGTGTCAACGGCTCCGGCAAGCACAACAACTGGTCCATGAGCACCCCCACCGAGAACCTGCTGGATCCCGGTGACACCCCCATGGAGAACCTGCAGTTCCTGGTCTTCCTGGCTGCTGTCATCAAGGCCGTGGACGAGTATGCCGACCTGCTCCGCACCTCCGTGGCTACCCCGGGCAACGATCACCGTCTGGGTGCCAACGAGGCACCTCCGGCCATCATTTCCATCTTCGTGGGCGAGGAACTGGAAGCTGTCATCGACGCCATTGCTTCCGATTCTCCCTACGCCGGCCCTGTCAAGATGAAGATGGACCTGGGCGTGGACGTCCTGCCCAAGTTCAGCAAGGATACCACTGACCGCAACCGTACTTCTCCGTTCGCTTTCACCGGCAACAAGTTTGAGTTCCGTATGCCCGGCTCTGCCGAGAACCTGAGCGACTGCAATACCATCCTGAACACCGCCGTGGCCAAGGAGCTGAAAGGCTACGCCGACGAGCTGGAGGGGGCCGAGGACTTTACCAGCGCTGCCATCGCTCTAATCAAGCGCACCATCCGCGACCACCGCCGCGTCATCTTCAACGGCAACGGTTACACCGCCGAGTGGGAAGCCGAGGCGGAAAAGCGCGGTCTGCCCAACAAGAAGAACACCCCGGCTGCCCTGCCCGCCCTCATCGAGCCGAAGAACATCCAGCTCATGGAAGACTTTGGCGTCCTGACCAAGGTGGAGATGGAAAGCCGTTACGAAGTTGAGATGGAACACTACTCCAAGATCATCAACATCGAAGCCCTGACCATGCTGGAGATGGCCCGCAAGCAGCTGCTGCCCGCTGTCAACTCCTACATGAGCGAGGTTGCCAACACGGCTGCCTCCAAGCTGGCCGTCAGCGAGGCCATCAGCGTCCGCAGCGAGACCAAGACCCTGCAGAAGCTCTCCGCCGACGCCGACGCCATGAGTGACGCCATCGACACCCTGCAGGCTGCCGTGGATGCCGCCAAGACTCTGCCCACTGAGACCGAGAAAGCCGTTGCTTTCCACTCTGACGTCATCCCCGCCATGGACGCCCTGCGTGCCGCGGCAGACGATGCCGAGACCATCTGCGGCGAGGACTACTGGCCCCTGCCCAGCTACAGCAAGATGCTCTATTACGTCTGATTGTTTCGGTAATCCTGCATCGGTGAGGCTGTAAGTAATCTGCCATTCTCCTTTTCCTATTTCTTACACCAGCCTAAAGACCTGCTTCCTGATCGAAGCAGGCCTTTAGGCGTTTTTGTGGGAAGTTTCAGTCTTTTCCAATTTCGTCAGCAAATACCATGATGATCCGCTGCGGGGCGTGGTTCTCTGCAGCGCGGAGGTGTGTTATGAGCTATACGACTCAGCAGGACGTGCTTGATTTTGTGGAGGACAACAACGTCAAATTCGTCCGCTTTGCGTTCTGTGATATCTTTGGCAACCAGAAAAACATTGCCGTGCTGGCCAGCGACCTGACCAAGGCCCTGGAGGACGGCGTCTGCTTTGACGGCAGTGCCATTGCCGGTTTTATGCATGTGGAGGAGAGCGACCTTGTCCTCCGCCCGGACCTGTCCACCATGTGCATCCTGCCCTGGCGTTCTACCGAGGGCCGGGTGATGCAGTTTTTCTGCGATGTGGAAAAACCGGACAGCACCCCCTTTGGCGGCAACTGCCGCGGCTTTCTGCGGGACATAAACCGCCGCTTCAAACGGCTGGGCCTGACCTGCAACGTGGGTGCCGAATGTGAGTTTTACCTGTTTGAAAACGACGACCATGGCCGCCCCACCCGGGTGCCCATTGATTTTGGCGGCTACTTTGATGTAGCCCCGCTGGACGCCGGTGAAAACCTGCGCCGGGACATCTGCCTGACCATGGAGCAGATGGGCATGGCCCCCCAGCACAGCCACCACGAGAACGGCAACGGCCAGAACGAGATCGACTGCCACTACGCAGGCCCCCTCAAGACCGCCGATAACGTGATGATGTTCAAGCAGATCGTCCGGGCGGTGGCCGCCAGTAACGGCCTGCACGCCAGTTTCCTGCCCAAGCCCCTGCCGGACCAGGCGGGCAGTGGCCTGCACATCAACCTTTCCCTCTCCATGGACGGCCACAACCTGTTTGAGGGCGACATTGCCCCGGACAGTATCCCGGGCAGCTTTATGGCGGGCGTGCTGGCCCACAGCCGGGAGCTGACCGCCTTTACCAACCCCCTGCCCAACAGCTACCTCCGCTTTGGCTGCGACGAGGCTCCCCGCTATGTGAGCTGGAGCCGCCAGAACCGCAGTCAGCTGGTGCGCATCCCCCAGGTGCGGGGCGACAACTGCCGCATGGAGCTGCGCAGCCCGGACCCCGCCTGCAACCCCTACCTTTCCATCGGCCTGATCCTGGCCGCCGGCCTGGATGGCATTGAGAACCGGATGGAGCTGCGCCCCCCTGTCAATAAAAACCTGTTCATCCCCTCCGAGGCCGTTGGCCTTGGGCTGGAGACCCTGCCCACCTCTCTGGAAGAGGCCGTGGAAGTGGCAAAGAACAGCGAGTTCCTGCACAAGTTCCTGCCGGAAGAGTTGGCCAAGCGGTATTATGCAGAGTCGCTCAAGCGCTGCGCCGCCCTGAAAAACGCGGCCGACCCGGCGGAATACGAACGCATCCACTACTTCAACGCGATATAATACCATGCACAAGCGTGTAAGAAAGGAGCAAGCAGGATGGGACGTGCTCTGATCGTCAGCGCCGGCGCAAGCTCCAACGAGTATCTGTGCGCCCGCCTGACGGAGTTGGGATATACCCGGCCCCTCATCGTGCCCAGCGGGGCGGAAGCTCGACGGCGGATGCTGGAATCGGACTTTGAGCTGATCGTCGTCAACGCGCCCCTGCCCGATGAGTTTGGCCACGACCTGTGCGCCACCGCGGTGGAAAAGACCGACGCAGGCGTGGTATTCCTCGTCAAAGCGGCGGCTGCCGAGCAGCTGCTGACCCCCATGAGCGAGCAGGGCGTGCTGCTGGTGTGCAAACCGTTTTCCAACACCCTGTTTCTGCAGGCCATCCACATGGCCGCGGCCAGCAACCACCGGCTGCAGGTGCTGCGGCAGGAGAATGCCCGGATGCAGGAAAAGCTGCAGCAGGTGCGTCTGGTCAGCCGGGCCAAATGCTGCCTCATCGCGGAGCGTGGAATGAGCGAGGCCGAGGCACACCGCTACATTGAAAAGAATGCCATGGATACCCGGCGGGACCGGGCCGAGATCGCGCAGGAAATCCTTGATTCCTATGACCCATCGGGTGTATAATTCTGTGTTGTATGTTTTTGAGTGGGTGCGGGCTTTACGCAACGCTCACCCCTCCACCGGGAAAGTGAACCATATCAAACGTCCATTAGAGGAGGATATTTTATGGCAGAAAAACAGACCAAGTTTATTTTTGTCACCGGCGGCGTCGTCTCCGGCCTTGGCAAGGGCATTACGGCCGCTTCGCTGGGCCGCCTGCTCAAGTGCCGCGGCCTGAAAGTGGCCAGCCAGAAGCTGGACCCCTATGTCAACGTGGACCCGGGCACCATGAGCCCCCTGCAGCACGGCGAAGTCTTCGTCACCGATGACGGCACCGAGACCGACCTGGATCTGGGCCACTACGAGCGCTTCATTGACGAGAACCTGAACAAATACTCCAACCTGACCACCGGCAAGGTGTACTGGAACGTGCTGAACAAGGAGCGCCAGGGTGCCTACCTGGGCCAGACTGTCCAGATCATCCCCCACATCACCAACGAGATCAAGAGCTATATCTACAATCTGGCTTCTTCCACCGAGGCCGATGTGGTCATTACCGAGATCGGCGGTACCACCGGCGATATCGAGAGCCAGCCGTTCCTGGAGGCCATCCGCCAGGTAGGCCTGGAGCAGGGCCGGGACAACTGCTGCTACATCCATGTGGTGCTGGTGCCCTATATCTCCGGCTCCGATGAGTACAAATCCAAGCCGGCCCAGCACTCCGTCAAGGAGCTGCAGGGCATGGGCGTCAACCCGGACATCATCATCCTGCGGGCCGATGGCAACGTGGGCGGCGAGATCCGCCGCAAGATCAGCACGTTCTGCAACGTCAAGCCTGAGTGCGTCATCGAGAACCTGACGATGCCCAGCCTGTACCAGTGCCCGCTGATGCTCCACACCAACGGCCTGGACGACGTGGTGGTGGACAAGCTCAAGCTGGATGTTCCCCCTGCCGACCTGACCGAGTGGAAGCAGGTGGTCTCCCGCATTGCCACCCGCAGCAAGACCTGTACCATCGCGCTGGTGGGCAAGTACGTCAAACTGCACGACGCTTACCTCTCCGTGATGGAAAGCCTCTACCACGCCGGCTTTGAGAACGACAGCCAGGTGGAGATCCGCTGGGTGGAGAGTGAGGACCTGACCGACCAGGCCGCCTGCAAGGAAGCCTTTGCCGATGTGGACGGCATCATCGTGCCCGGCGGCTTTGGCGACCGCGGCATCGAGGGCATGATCCAGGCCGCCCAGTATGCCCGGGAAAACAACATCCCCTACTTCGGCATCTGCCTGGGCATGCAGATCATGGTGATGGAATTTGCCCGCCATGTGCTGGGCTATGCCGACGCCAACTCCAGCGAGTTCACCCCGGACGGCAAACACAATGTCATCGCCCTGATGGCCGACCAGAAAGGCAACATCCCCAAGGGCGGCACCATGCGGTTGGGCAAGTACCCCTGCAAGGTGATGCCCGGCACCAAGATGGCTGAGTGCTACGGCGAGAGCGAGATCTGGGAGCGCCACCGTCACCGCTATGAGTTCAACAACGACTTCCGGGAGGAGATGCAGGCCAAGGGTCTGGTCATTTCCGGCACCAGCCCGGACGGCCGCCTGGTGGAGACCGTGGAGCTGCCCGGCCGTGACTTCCATCTGGGTGCTCAGTTCCACCCCGAGTTCAAGAGCCGCCCCAACCGCGCGCATCCCCTGTTCAAGGCATTCATTGCCGCTGCCCTCAAGTTCCGTGCTTCTGAGCAACGCAGCATGATGCACATGTAAAACCTCTCAGTCGCCTGCGGCGACAGCTCCCCTATCAGGGGAGCCCTTGGCAGACCGGGAAACTTTCCACAGAATAGACAAAGCCCGCTGTGAAATTTCACACAGCGGGCTTTGTTTTACGTAAGATTCAAATTACTTCTTCTTTGCGGAAGCCTTTTTGGCGGAAGCAGCCTTGCGGGCAGCGCGGCTGGTCTTCTTGGCCGCGGGCTTCTTGGCGGGTGCCTTGGCCGCGGGAGCAGCAGGCTTTTCCTCTGCCTTGGGAGCCTCCGCGGCGGGCTCTGCTTTCCCCTCAGCCTCAGCGGGCTTCTCCCCGGTCTTGGCCTCTTCCTTGACCTCGGGCTTCTCCTCCACAGCGGGAGCGGCCACGGGCTCAGCAGCCTTTTCCTCTACCACAGGAGCAGTCTCGGTCTTCACCGGCTCGGCAGCGGGAGCAGCCTCCACAGCGGGCTCTGCTTTCTTCACGGCGCGCTTTGCACGGTCCTTGACCTCTTCAATGGTCCACAGCTGATCCTCGCCCGCGGTCTCCTGCCAGATCTGCAGGACAGCGCCATCGGCAGTGCCCATGCCCACGGTATCAATGCACTTGCCGCCGGCCCAGGAGGAGCGGAGACGGACGGTGCCCTGCGGGGTGTGCTCCATGGTCCACATCTGGGAGGTGCCGCCCACATCTTCCCACAGGTGCAGCCAGGTGCCGTTGGCGGTGCCGGTCATCATCAGGTCCATGAGCTTGCCATTGGCACGGTTGCGGATACGGTAAACGCCGTCCCCCACCCGGATGAATGCCCACTCCTGCTCGGGCTTGTGGTCATACTTGCCCAGGCGGATGTCACCGCCGTCCTTTGCGTTCTCCACAGCCTGGATCACGCTGCCAGTCTTGGCAGCAATGGTATAAAAACGATCCGCCTCAATGACGGTCTGTGCAACAGATTTCATTGCAATTCCCTCCGTAAGGTATTCATTTTGTCCAAATTCCTTGGCTCTTCTTTGTTAAATTATACCACCAGCCGTGATTTTTCACAAGCAATTCGCCATTTGTTTAGCAGTTTTAACAAAATGTGTCCGTTTTTTGCGAATTTTGACATCCCAATAGAGAACTTTCCGCCCGTTTTTCCTCAAAATTTTCTCTCACCCACCATTCCAGTCCGCTATGGTTTTCGCCCTCGACAATTTTTCTTTTCCGCGCTATACTGGGAATCGATCCGATTTCCGCCGCTCTTTGGCATTGCAAGGGCGGCTTTTCCATGCCGGAATAGCAGTTTGCACCGAAAGGAGTTTTGCCCATGCCCGCCAACGACCTCAGCCAGCAGCAGTACCATAAAATGACCGAGACGCCCATCCCCAGACTGATCCTGAGCCTTGCCGCCCCCACCATCCTGAGCATGCTCATCACCAGCATCTACAACCTGGCCGATACGTTTTTTGTCGGCCAGCTTTCCACCAGCGCTTCGGGCGCGGTGGGCATCGTTTCCAGCCTGATGGCCATTATCCAGGCGCTGGGCTTCATGTTCGGCCACGGGGCCGGCGGCATCATCAGCCGCAGCCTGGGCAACCAGGATACCCACGCGGCCACCAAATTTGCCTCCACCAGCTTTTTCACGGCCATGGCGGTGGGTGCCGTGCTGGCCGTGGGCGGCCTTGCCACCCTGCCCCGCTTTATGATGCTGCTGGGCAGCACGGACACCATCCTGCCCCACGCCAGTGCCTACGCCCGGCCCATCCTATTTGCGGCCCCGCTGATGATGTCCAGCCTTGTAATGAACAACATCCTGCGGTATGAGGGCAAGGCCAGCTTTGCCATGATCGGCCTTGTGACGGGCGGCGTGCTCAACATCGTGCTGGACCCGCTCTTCATCTTTGTGTTCAAGATGGGCACCGGCGGCGCGGGCCTCGCCACGGCACTGAGCCAGTGCATCAGCTTCTTCATCCTGCTCTCCATGTTCCTGCGGGGCAAAACGGTCAGCCAGTTCCGCGTCACGGAGATCACCCGCACGCCTCGCGACTACCTGCTCATCTTTACCAACGGTGCCCCCAGCTTTGGCCGCCAGGGCCTGAACAGCATTGGCGGTATGCTGCTGAACATTGCCGCCCGCGAGTACGGCGACGCCGCCGTGGCGGGCATGAGCATCATCTCCCGCATCTTCCTGTTCATCCTGTCCGTCGCCATCGGCGTGGGCCAGGGGCTGCAGCCCGTGGCCGCGTTCAACTATGGTGCCAAAAAGTACCGCCGGGTACGGCAGGCCGCTATTTTCACGATCTTTGCGGCGTTCTGCTTTGTCTGCGTGCTCAATGTGGTCTGCTGGTGTAACAGCGAGACCCTGATCCACCTCTTCCGCGATGACCCGGAGGTGCTGGCCGTGGCCCTGCCCGCGTTCCGTTACCAGTGTCTGGCCATGTTTTTACAGCCCGTCATCGTGGTGACCAACATGATGTTCCAGAGCATCGGCAAATCCGGCCGGGCCACGTTCCTGGCCTGCTGCCGGCAGGGTGTCTGTTTCATCCCGCTCATCCTCACCCTGCCCCACCTGCTGGGCCTGCCGGGCATTGAGATGTGCCAGCCCATTGCCGACACGCTCACCTTTTTCATTTCGGTGCCGTTCCTGCTGCCGTTCCTCCACAAGCTGAACCAGATGGAAGAAGCCTGAGCTCCCCGTTGTCACCAAACTGTAACCAGACCCGGACGTTCCAATGCAATTGAACGGCCGGGTCTTTCGTATTATAATCAAATGGGAAAGTCAAATTTTAGGAGGAATCGCCCATGAAGACCACGCTGTTTCGCTTTGGCCGCACCGCCGCCTGCCTGACGCTGGCGGTTGCCCTGCTCACCGGCTGTTCCCTGCTGCCGGCGGCATCCCCCCGGAAAGACCCGATTCCCGTAGAACAGCCCAGCGACGCTTCCGCCGCTCTCGACGACGGCAAGCTGCGGATCCTGTATGATTCCAACGGCTCCACCGTCCTCTGCGGCAGCAAAGTCCTCCATGAGGGCCGGAGCGATGAGAGCATCGCACTGGTGTACGACCCTGCGGAGAGCGATATCCCCTATTACTGGGTGGCCTGGTCCGACAACAGCTCCCCCTCCGGCCGCCGCAGCGCCCTCTACGATAAGACCGGAGCCGAAGTGCTCACCTTTGAACAGGATCACAGCGTCACCCTCTCCGGAAATTATCTGGTGCTCAACCAGACCGGCGCACTGGAATTTTCCTGCGATCATGCTGTCCAGCCCGGGGACTGCCAGGTCATCGACCTGACCACCCGGCAGGAGATCCCGTCTCCGGACACCGCCTACCAGTGCGTCGTCTCCAACGATCTGTTCGCCTTTACCTGCTATGAACGGCCCGAGACGCTGACCGACGGTGAGTACGATGAGGACATGTACCAGCATGTGCGGATGGTGCTGCAGGACCGGGAGGGCAATCCCCTGCGGGAGGAAGACCGCTGCACGGCCACCAGCCTTTCCACCCAGAACAATACCAGCGGCATCTCCAGCGACTGGATCTTACTGGATTTCTACACGGATGGTTACCTCTCCCAGTCCTCCACCCTTTCCAACACGGTAACGGGGGAAGAGCTGGACGGCTTTGACCAGGTGTGCGGCAACGGCACCGCCAGCTTCCGGACGGAAGACGGCCAGTACCAGCTCATCGACCTGGCCAGCACCGAACAGAGCGAAGTCCTTGCCACCTTTGACCGCTCCGTCCTCTACGATGCTCCCGGGGCGGTGGTCTGCTGGAATGCTGGCAACGACTACCGCTACCAGTTCCACGACCTGACCACCGGGGAGATGAAACCCGTTTATAACGTGGACGCCGACGACAAGACCCTGGCCGTCTACGCCACCGACGGGACGCTCCGGGTCTACGACCGCGCCACCGGCGCCATCCTCACCGATGTGAACGTGGACTCGGTCGAGAATCAGGATTCGGCCCAGGTGTGGGCTGTGGGGGAGGACTACGCGCTGGTGATGCTCTATCCGGCAGGAGACCATAGCAAGCCCACCATCCGGCTCTATGACGCACAGGGCCTTGTACGGCAGCTTACTATTTCCGCCTCCACGCCGGATGGCTATTACTACTTTGCGCCCCTCACCACCACAGACGGCCACGCCTATTTCCGCTACGGCTATGCAGGCCCCAACGGAAAGACCCTCTATGACGTACTGGACGAGAACGGGAACGCCGTCCTCAAAGGGCTGGCCCTCTGCTACAACTATTATGGCGGCAACGGCCTCAATGACCTGCCCGCAGGCGCTTTCATGGCCCGAAAGGGCTTCTATTACGGCTGGATGACCCCAGACGGCCAGTGGCTCTACTGCCGCAGCATCTTTGCTTCCAGCACGGACGAACACGGCTATGGCGATCTGATCTGAACACAGGAGGTTTTGACCATGAAACAAACTGATCTTTCCCGCCGCGCTTTTCTGCTGGGGCTGGGCGCGGTTTCCTCAGCCGCCCTGCTCTCGGCCTGTAACACGAATGCCCCCGTCAACTCCGGGCCCACTCCCTCTCAGCCCGAGAGTGCCCCCGCTGCCAGCCCGGATGCTTCCAGTGAAGTGACCCGTGAGCCCATCCTTACAGCCGACGAGTTTCCCATGACCGACGGCAGCACGGCCTGCATCCCCCTCATTGCGCAGATCATGGCGGACACCACGGGCATGGATCTGGAAACGGCCCAGAGCTGCGTGAGCACCAACACTACGGCCTGGGCCTGGCGGAACCTGAGCCTTTACGGCGGCAATGAGGGCGATTCCACCAAGCTTATCATCGCCTACGAGGCTCCGGAATCCGTCAAGGAGGAAATGGCCGCGGAGGGCGGCCCGCTGGACCAGAAAGCCATTGGCCGGGATGCACTGGTGTTCATCGTCAACGAAGAAAATCCCGTCCAGAGCCTCTCCCAGCAGCAGCTCCGGGACATCTATGCCGGGAAGATCACCAACTGGAAAGACGTCGGCGGCGCGGACCTGCCCATCGTGGCATTCCAGCGGCGGGAAGATTCCGGCAGCCAGACCCTGTTCCAGAAGCTGCTCATCCAGGGCGGGGAGCTGATGGACGCCCCCACCGAGCTGGCCCCCACGGAGATGGGCGGGCTGGTGGACAGCATTGCCGAATACAACAACACCGCCAACGCCATTGGCTTCTCGGTGTATTATTACATCGACCAGATGTACTCCCAGCCCGGCCTGCGGCTGCTGGCTGTGGACGGCGTGACCCCCTCCAACGAGACCATCGCCGACCAGAGCTACCCGCTCTGCAATGAGTTCTATGCCGCGGTCCGGCAGGATTCCGGTGCGGACACGCCGGAACGCAAAGTCTACGACTGGCTCTCC
>ENA-UESS01001461-UESS01001461.1-human-gut-metagenome-genome-assembly--contig:-NODE-1461-length-10450-cov-29.489540_pt1 | contig 10450 bp, 7 predicted proteins | sample MGYA00243004_ERZ508005 | MGnify/ENA primary metagenome ERZ508005 (study PRJEB26167, sample SAMN06115471) | human gut metagenome | host: Homo sapiens | place: China:Guizhou | collected 2016-06-29...
GCGCATATCGTTGGGATACTCTTCTACCAGACTTTCTATTTCATGAAAGGCGCTCTTGTCGTCCTTCTTTTGCAGATAGATGCGGAACTTCTCCATACTGAGCTGTTCATTCTTGCCCATCCGTTCCTCGAGCTTGTTCAGTATACCGATAACTTTGTCATACTCTTCCTGGCGGTTGTAAATCTCCAGCAAGTTGTATAGCGGGTCCAGCTTATCCGAGAAACGTACCGCCATATTTTCCAACAAGGCAGCGGCTCTCTCCGTTTCGTTTTGCTGCATATACAGATTGGCAAGTCCCTGGGCATACCAGTAATTATGGGGAGCATTCTCCACCGCCTTTTCCAAGGCGGCTTGTCCCAACGGCACCTGCTTGAGGTACATATAATACTGGGCCATCTCATACAAAGCCGATGATGCGTTCGGGTTTATCGTCAGGCAATGTTGCAGGACATCGAAAGCCGCATCATAGTCTTTTTGGACTTTCAGACGGGCGGCTTCAAGAAAGAAGTAGTCGTAACGGCGCTGCTGTTCGGGGGTAAGCTCCTTTACGAGCGAAACGTCGGCTTTCTTCGACTTCTTCCGTTTCTTCAATTCCTTCCGTGCCTTTTCAGACCGACCGTACCCGCTCATTTTCTCCTTTGAAGCTTGAACGTTGGCAGCCTGCACTCCGTACGTAGTAAAGCAGAAGGTACCTATCAACAACGCAAGTATTATTTTTACTCTGATTCTCATCTATTTAATTATAAATTCTTAACCCGTAAAACGGAACAATATCCATTCATTTTTTACCCGTATGCCCGAAACCTCCGGCACCGCGCTCCGTCTCATCCAGCACTTCCACTTCCTGCCAAAGAGCTTGTTCGTGACGCGCTATCACCATTTGTGCAATCCTCTCCCCATCTTCGATGACGAAGGTTTCTGCAGAAAGGTTGACGAGAATAATACAAACCTCACCACGGTAATCGGCATCAATCGTTCCAGGGGAGTTCAGCACGGTAATCCCCTTCTTAATGGCCAATCCACTACGCGGACGCACTTGCGCCTCAAATCCTTCCGGAAGAGCGATATAAAGGCCCGTAGGCACCAGACACCGCTGCATCGGAGCCAGCGAAATAGGTTCGTTAAGGTTTGCACGGATATCCATTCCTGCAGACAGCTCAGTGGCATAAGCCGGAAGCGGATGCTTTGATTTATTGATGATTTGTACGTTCAACATGATGTTATTTACGATTTGACGATTTACTATTTACGATTGGGGCTACTTCTATTCTTACAATTCGAGTAATTCAAGTTTCGCAATTCATCTTCCTTTTACTATAAACTTGGGCGAAAATACGGCTTTTTATACAAAATAGTGATACATTTGCAGTTAAATAATAGTAACTTCAATCGTAAATAGTAAATCGTCAAATCTCAAATAACATCATGATGAATTGGAATACGCTCATATCTGCCAAACGCTTCGGACTGGAAGAGTTTCACCAGGAACGCCATGAAAACCGCTCGGAATTCCAACGTGACTATGACCGCCTTGTCTTCTCTGCTCCCTTCCGCCGTCTGCAGAACAAAACCCAGGTATTCCCTCTTCCCGGTAGTGTATTCGTCCACAACCGATTGACACACAGCTTGGAAGTATCATGTGTAGGCCGCTCACTAGGCAACGATGTATCGAAAGCTCTCATTGCCCGCCGTCCGGAACTGCAAGACAGCTACCTCACCGAAATAGGCTCCATCGTTTCCGCCGCCTGCCTGGCACACGACTTGGGAAATCCTCCTTTCGGACATTCGGGAGAACGAGCTATTTCCACCTTTTTTTCTGAAGGAAAAGGAATGTCCCTGAAGGGCCAACTGACACCTTCCCAATGGGAGGACCTTACCCACTTTGAAGGGAATGCAAATGCGTTCCGCCTGCTTACCCACCAGTTTGAGGGAAGGCGACAGGGAGGATTTGTACTCACCTACTCCACCTTGGCAAGCATCGTGAAATATCCCTTTTCATCGAGTCTTGCAGGCAAAAAGTCAAAATTCGGTTTCTTCATCACAGAGGAAGAAAGTTTTCGCCGCATAGCAGAAGAGTTGGGTATGGAGAAGCAGAACGATGCCCCGTTGAAATATGCCCGCCACCCGCTGGTCTATCTGGTGGAAGCCGCCGATGACATCTGCTACCAGATGATGGATATTGAGGATGCTCACAAACTGAAAATTCTGACTACACAAGAAACCAAAGAGTTGCTTCTTTCTTATTTCTCGAAAGAGCGCCAAGCACACCGGCTCAAAACGATGGAGATAGTAAGTGACACCAATGAACAAATAGCCTATCTGCGTTCCAGCGTTATCGGACTGCTTATCGGCGAATGCGTGCAAGCCTTTGTAGACAATGAAGAAAAGATTCTGAAAGGAGAATTTGAAGGAAGCCTCATCAACCATATATCCGAGGTACCAGCCAATGCCTACAAGCACTGTGCAGACATCTCCCTGAAGAGGATTTACCGTTCACGCGATGTACTGGACATTGAACTTGCCGGTTTCCGCATCATCAGTACCCTGCTCGAACTGATGATTGACGCCGTGCGTTCTCCGGAAAAGGCATATTCGCAACTGCTCATCAATCGCGTATCGGGCCAGTACAACATAAAAGCGCCTGCACTCTACGAAAGAATACAGGCGGTATTGGATTACATCTCCGGAATGACGGATGTATTTGCACTCGATTTATATAGGAAAATAAACGGGAATAGCTTGCCAGCGGTATAACAGACGACAAACATTCCTCCGGATAGTCCTATGATACAACCTTATTTGCTCCCGACGTAAGCTTGCACGCCTCCGGTTCGCTCGCTATGAACGACTCGATGTGGCGAATGCGCTTTTCTGCCAAAATCTCGTCCACGGCAATTAGGATACCCGTTTCCTCCACATCTCCGAAACCGTAATTGATGGCTGTACCGAACATACGCATGGTAGGGCTGAGACTCATATAGGCATTCACCAGCGGGGGAATATTATACCCCGCCTTACGGATTTCACAATTCAAAATCTTATAGTCTTCCTTAAAAGAGTCTTTACAGAAGAGAGCCGCCAATTCATTCTCGTCCGATTCCAGAAGCAACGGCTTCATCGGAGTAATCAGGTTGTCCTTATCCGCAAAGTGTTTCCGAAGAAAATAAAGAATCTTATCACGACTCTGACGATGATAGCTGGGATACATAGTCACCTTTCCGAAGAAATACTTCACATTGGGCATGACTACGGTCAGTGCGCCCAAACCATCCCACAGATTATCCAACGCAAACAGACCTTTACTGTCTGCACGCGTAGACTGATACTCCAACGTAACGAACGAACGTCCTAACTCGATGGTCGTAGGAAGATAGTCCTTCAAAAACTTATCCGAAAAGTTAAACATATGGGCAGTTGCCAGAATAGGGGCACCATGTTCATCAAAACGCACATCCGTACCTAAGATATAACGGTATCCACCCAAAATTTCTTCTGCTTCCGGATTCCAGACAATCAACTGCTTGTACGGGTTGTCCATGATGTCATATTCATCAATATCCATAGACTTGCCCGTTCCTCCTCCCGCAGCACGGAATGCAATCTCGCGCAAACGGCCGATCTCCTTCATTGTATTCGGAGAGTCTTGGGCAGTAATGATATATATCTGATTATGACTTCTATTGGTCATGCGCAGACGCTTTTCCTCAGTCAACTCCGCTTTCAACAGCTCCTTGCTTATCGGTGCAATAACATCTTCCATATTTTTCTGTTAGTAGTTCTTCTTTAATATAAATACGGTCTCTCTACAATTTATATACAATATCCTTCACATATTGCGCCCATCCGGCCGGGCTTTTCGATTTGTCGAAAGTTTGCCAGGGGATAGGCTTCCCACTTTTCCGGTGATATCTGATGTTTGGTTTTGGCTTTTTCTGCCGGGGCTTTTTTTAATGACATGCCGGCTTCTATCCATGCAATGCTGGCTTGCGTCTGATATTCTGGGCAGTTTTGTTTGCAGTATTCGTAAAGTATAAGTCCTCGTTTTTCCAAGCTCATAGGCTGGTCGATGAGATTTATCCGTATCAGGTATTCGAGGAACTTATGCAAGAATGTCTTGTCGTTCAATATTAGTTCCCGGGTTAGGGCTTGCCAGGCAGGTGTATTATAGAAGCCGTCTAAAAGGCGGGACAGTTGGCGGGCTGTTTGCAGCTCGCCAACACTGATTTCGTTTGTCTCTAAAACTTCGTAGGGCGGGAAAGGAGAGTAATGTATGCCAAGTGTTTCTGCCTGTCGGCGCATTTCCGTACCGGGAAGTAGCTTAAGCGATTCCAGCTGTATTTCTCCCGCATTATATCCGGCAAGGGTGTATACATCTTCAAAGATTTCATTGAGATGATAGAGTGGAAGTCCGGCAATGAGGTCGGCATGAGTCTCCATATTGGGGAGTGAACAGAGAAATTCCAATCCGGCCAACGCATCGGACAATTTACCCATGCGGCGGCTTTGTTTGAGAACGGGCTCACGCAAGCTCTGGATTCCTGCTTCAAGGTGAAGTAGCCCTTGAGGTAACCGCCTCAATTCTTCTTTTAATTCTTCGGAAAGAAGAGCCGGATGTATCTCTAAGTGAAAACGTATGTCGGGAAATTCTAAAAACAGTTGGAGCAGTTCTTTTGCCCGGCGTGCATTATAATTGAATGTACGGTCGAGTACGCGTACGTTTTTGATGCCATGTTCGTGGATGATTTGAAGTCGCCGGCGGATGCTGTCGATGGAGAGGGTACGTATGGGTTTCTCACCGCCGCTGACACAAAAAGCGCATGTATTGAAGCATCCGCGTGTGGTTTCAAGTTGTACGAACGGCTTGCTCCAATTGAAAAAACGGCTTTTTTCGGGTGGAATGAGTCCGGAGAAATTTAAAACCCGGGCTGTTCCGTTGTCTCTGTATTGCGCATCAGAATCCAGGAAGCACAGCCCGGAGATTGTATTCCACTGTTCCGGATGGTTCCAGCATGACAGCCACCGGGGAAAGGCTTCTTCTCCTTCTCCTCTGAATACGCAGTTCACAAAAGGATTTTTACGTAGAAAGAATTCATTGTCTCCGAGAAATTCCGGACCACCCAATATGAGGCAGGTTTCAGGGAGCAAGGCTTTTAGCCTTGATGTGATATGCAGTAATTGTTCATGGTTGAAGAGCCAGGCCGTAGCGGCAAGAATGTCGGGCTTATGCCGGTAGGCTTCCTCTACAATAGTTCCTATGTTTTCATTGATTGTAGCGGATACGGAGGCCCACTCGATGGAAGTGTCGTCTGCTATCTGCGCGTGTAGTGCGGGGAGCGCCAGTGAGGAATGGGCATAAGAACTATTTAGGTCTATCCAGAGGATTTTCATATCTGATCAAGTTTGTCTTTGTAAAGAAAAAAATCCTTAATAATCTATTGACTATTAAGGATTTCTTTTGGGTGACTGAAGGGACTCGAACCCTCGACCTACTGATTACGAATCAGTTGCGCTACCAACTGCGCCACACACGGATGATGTGTACTGCTCAATGTCAGCTTAGATAGAATAGCACACCAGTCCGGAAAATGCAAGTCCTAATTTGAAATTTTTTCAAAAATTTTGTCGAGACCTCACCACGGGACTTCTTCATCCGCGCGCAGATAGAAGTGTCCGGCCTGCGGCGTGACGCCGGCGTTGGAAAACAGCTCTTCGAGCGTAACGAACTCGTAGCCCTGCTCACTAAGAACGTCGATGGTCTGAAGTGCGGCCTCGACACTCGTGTCATATGGGTCGTGCAGGAGAACGATGTCGCCGCTTTTGGCATTTTCGATGATGTGGTGCGCGACGAGGTCCCTGTTGCGCACGCTCCAATCCATCGTGTCGATCGTCCAGTAGATGAGCGGGACGGAGACGGCGCTTTTGAGTGCGTCGCTTGCAAAGCCCCAGGGCGGGCGCAGCCAGTAGTCACCGTCGCCGAGGATGGCGCGCAGCGTCTCGTCCGTTTTCTGGATTTCGGCGAGTGCAGCGACGTCAGCGCTGTCAAGACGGATGTGCGTGTAGCTGTGGCCGCCGACCTGATGGCCTTCGTCTTTCATGCGGCGGACGAGATCTTCGTTGCCCGCGATCTGCTCGCCGATGAGGAAGAACGTCGCGTGCGCGCCGCGCTCCTTGAGCCCGTCAAGGAGGGTGGCGGTCGTCTGCGGGGAGGGGCCGTCGTCAAAGGTCAGCGCAATGCAGCGCCGCAGTTGGGATGGGGCCGAGACGGCGACAGCTTGGCCGTCTTTGGCGCAGGAAAAGCAGAGTGCAAGAAAAGTCAACAAAAACAGCAGCAGGAGAGCGGAACGTCGTTTCAAGATCATCACCTCAGCCTCTATTTTACGCAGCAGGTGGACAAAAAAGACCAACCTGTATGACAGATGATGGAAAAAGTTTGTAAAAGGAGCTGAAAACGAGAATTCCGCTTGCATACGGCGCGAGGATATATTATAATCCAAATATGCTGAATACTAATAGGAAAGGAATATCCTATGGAGAGCAAAAAGTTAGAAGCGCTGCTGATGGCGGTAGACCTCGGCAGCTTTACCAAGGCGGCGGAGGTGATGGGCTACACGCAGTCCGGCCTGACGCACATGATGAATTCCCTCGAACGCGAGGTCGGCTTCACGCTGCTCGAGCGCGGGCGCGGCGGCGTCCGACTGACGAAGGACGGCGAGCGTGTAGCGCCCGCCATCCGCGAATTTTTGCAGGCCAACGCGCGGCTTGACAGCACGATCGCGCAGGTGGCGTCCTCGCGCAGCGAGGTCATCCGCGTGAGCGCATTCGCCAGCATGGCCATGCACTGGCTGCCGAGCATCATCCGCCGCTTTCGTGAGGAGCGGCCCGACGTTGACGTCGACATCCGCATGGCGGATCATATCCGCAGCCCCTATGAGCTTTTGGCGCAGGGAAAGATGGACGTCATCTTTGTCAGCCATCAGGAAGAGGAGAGCGGCTACGAGTGGATCCATCTGCGAGACGACACGATGTATGCCGTGCTGCCCAAGGACTATCCCATCGACGGGCGCACAGGGTATCCGCTGAGCGAGTTCGACGGGCGTGACTTCATTATGCCTGCGCAGGGCTTTGACAAGGACATCATGCGCATCTTCAACCGCGTGGGCGTCAAGCCGCACATCCTGCCGACAGCAGTGGACGACCCGACGGTCATCAGCATGGTCGAGCACGGCCTCGGTGTGAGCATGATGACGGAGCTGACGCTGCGAGGACGCGGCGACGGCGTTCTGCTCGTGCCGGTGGAGCCCAAGTCGGCGCGCGAGCTCGGTATGGCTGTGCGCGCAGGCGAGGGACGGCAGGCGTCGCTCCAGCAGTTCCTTGAATGCGCGCAGACAGTGCTCGCCGAGCTGGAACCCAAATGAAAAAGGGCTTGTAACGCGGCGCAAAAACGGGTAAAATAATCGATACGACTCGAAAAGGAGAAAAAGGTTTTCCATGCTGACATTCAAACCCGTTGCGCAGCGGGATCTTTCCCGCCTGCGTCGCTATTATAAGAATTGCAACTACCAATTATGCGAGTATTCCGCGCTCGTCAAGCTGATGTGGCGCGGGCACCTGCACCCGCAGTATGCCGAGGCGGCGGGCTGCCTGATCGTGAAAAACTGCATCGACGGCAAGCCCTGCTTCGACTATCCCGTGCTGGGACCGGACGGCGATGAGGAGGCCGCGCTCTGCGCCATTGAGGATTACTGCGTGGAGCAGGGTATCTCGCTCGAGCTGTCCGTCGTGCCAAAGGAGAAGGCGGCGAAGCTCTTAGAGCGCTATCCGCGCTTCCACCTCAACAATTTTCGTTCCTGGCGCGACTATATTTACGAGGCGAACGATCTGCGCGAGTTCCCGGGCCGCCATTACAGCGGCCAGCGCAACCACGTCAACAAATTCCGCAAACTCTATCCCGAGGCGCAGTTCCGTGCGCTGGGGAAGGATGATCTGCCGCTGATCGAGCGCTTCTGGCAGGACTATACGGAGGTGTTTGAAAAGACCTCGCAGTCGGCCAAGCAGGAGTTGGCGCTTGCCAAGACGATGCTGCGCCTGACGGGCGCGTCGTGGCTCTATGTCGGCGGTATGGAATATGAGGGACGGCTCATTTCTATCGCGATGGCTGAGCGCTGCGGCGAAACGCTGCACGTCCACATCGAAAAGGCGCTCTACGGCTACGAGGGCGTCTATCCCGCGACGGTGCAGGAGTTCGCCCGCTGCTACGCGGTGGATGGCGTCAGGTATTTGAACCGTGAGGACGATGCGGGCGACCGCGGCCTTCGCACCTCGAAGCTCCAGTATCTGCCGTGCAAGCTCGCGGAAAAGTTCTGCTTTGATGTGAAAAACGAGCTGGAGGACTTGGACGAGATCCCGACGCTCAAGACCGAGCGTCTGACACTTTCGGCCTTTACCGACAAGGACCGCGAGGCCTACAACGCGCTTTGCCTCGACGATGAGCGCAACAAGTGGTGGGGCTACGACTACCGCACCGACTGGAAGGGTGAAGACTTAGACTCTTATTTCCTCGACGTTGTGCGAGAGGACTTTACCAAAAAGCGCGCCATCAACTTTGCCATCCGTTTAGACGGCAAGTGCATCGGCGAGGTGTTGCTCTACCGTTTCGACGGCAAGGGCGGCGCGGAGGAAGGCTGCCGCATCGCGCCGGAATACGGCGGACAGGGCTACGGCGTCGAAGCGTTCCGCGCCGTGGCCGAATGGGGCCTCTACCAGCGCCACCTGGGACACGTCGTCGCCAAGTGCTTCAAGGAGAACGACGCTTCTTATAAGATGCTTTCTTCCTGCATGAGGAAGAAGGGAGAGGACGAGAAGTTCTTCTACTTTAATAAAGAAGTTTGATATGCTCCCCGCCTGACGCGGGGGCGCGGATAAGGGGGCCATTCTCTCACGTGAGAGAATGGCCCCCTTGAACCCCCAAGAGAACGCAAGGGGCTCTGCCCCCTTGACCCCGGCATTGCAAGATTGAAGCTTGAAGAGCTGCGGTGCTTGTCGAATCGGGTGCCTGCTGTTTTTTGGTGCTAAACGATTTGACTTACTTCTATCTTCGCTGTCGCTTTGCCTGCGATTCGTTAGCCTTACGCAATTTCCGCCTACTACGGATTGTATCAATCTTGCTTTTGCCTGCCGAGGCAGCATTGCTGCGCTCGCCGCAATATTTGCACTATCGTTAGTATGCGATTACACCGCACTAAAAGAAGATGAGCAGAGCGGCAGCGGATAATAGAAGCAGAGACAAGTCGTATAGCAGAGCCAATGGCGGCGAGCGTAGCAATGCCGCCACGCAGGCAGTGCAATCGGCAAGCGCTGCACCCCTTCAAGCCACAGGCTGCCAATGTGAATCCCTTTCTCTTGGGGGTCAAAGGGGGATATTCTCTTTCCGAGGAAAGAGAATATCCCCCTTAATCGCTCCCCTGCGCGTCGCAGGGAAAATCTGCCGCCCGCGCGGCATAAAATTTCCGCTCATGAGCATAATAAGGAAAATTATGTGGCGGAGGGCGGTTATGGAGCTTTTTTCGGCAAACTACGAGGAAAACACCCGCGCGCTGGATGATCTGCTTGGCGTGGGGCGGTGCTTTGATATGATCTCGCGCGACTTGTATGTCGGCGGCAGGCGGGCGCGGCTGTGGGTAGTGGACGGTTACGGCGACGACGCGGTTATTGAGCGGATGCTGAGCTTCTGGCTGCCGCTCAGAGACGTTAGCGACGCGCAGACGATGCAGCAGTTCATCGACCGATACATCACGTTCAACGAGGTAAACGCCGAGCAAAACGTCAAAAACACGGTGACAAGCGTATTTTTGGGCAAGATGGCGCTGCTGGTCGAGGGCTATGACGAGTGCGCGCTGATCGACGCGAAGCAGTATCCCGCGCGCGGGGTGGAGGAGCCGTCGTCGGGCAAGGTGCTGCGCGGCGCGCACGACGGCTTCATCGAAACGCTTGTCGCCAACGCGGCGCTGCTGCGCCGCCGCATTCGCGACCCGCAGCTTACGCTCGAAGGTCACAAGGTGTCGGACTGCTCGCGCGCGGACGTGGTGCTCTGCTATTTGGAAAACAAGGTCGACAGAAAGCTGCTCGACGAGGTGCGGCAGAAGCTCGCGAAGATCGATGTGCGCTCGGTCTCGATGAGCCAGGAGAGCATCGCTGAGGCGATGATGGGCAAGCAGCAGTGGTGGACGCCGTTTCCTAAAGTCCGCTACTCCGAGCGGCCCGACGCCGCGACGGCCTGCGTGATGGAGGGCGACATCGTCGTGCTCGTGGACAACTCGCCCGCGGCGATGATCCTGCCGACGCACTTTTTCGACTTTGTGCAGGAGGCAAACGACTTCTACTTTCCGCCGCTGATCGGGACGTATCTGCGCATCCTGCGCATTGTGGTGTTTTTGCTCACGATGTTCATCAC
>ENA-UESS01001464-UESS01001464.1-human-gut-metagenome-genome-assembly--contig:-NODE-1464-length-10439-cov-5.422409_pt1 | contig 10439 bp, 8 predicted proteins | sample MGYA00243004_ERZ508005 | MGnify/ENA primary metagenome ERZ508005 (study PRJEB26167, sample SAMN06115471) | human gut metagenome | host: Homo sapiens | place: China:Guizhou | collected 2016-06-29...
TGTTCTTTAATGGTTGCAGTGTGTACAGGAGGTATCGCAGCACTTCTTGTATTTTTTGGCGCTTCATTTATAGAGAATGTTATATATGGAGGAGGACTTCCGGGACTTGCGGTTCCATTAAGGATTCTTGCACCGACAATATTCCTTGTTGCAATTCTTGGGGTTATAAGAGGATTCTTTCAGGGACAGAGTACAATGATTCCAACTGCGGTATCGCAGATACTTGAACAGATTGTTAATGCGATTGTTAGTATTGCAGCAGGATATGGAATGATGAAAGCATTTGCTTCATTACCTGATGTGGCTGCATATGGAGCGGCAGGAAGTACGCTTGGTACTGCGATGGGAGCACTTACGGCTGTTTTATTTATGGGATTTTTGTATGCGGTATATACACCGACATTTAACAGACTAAAAAGAAAAGACAGACATACAGAGAACCAGAGCACAGGGCAGATTTGTAAGATAATCATATATACAATGATACCAATTATACTTGGACAGACATTTTATCAGATAAGTGCTTTGATAGACGATGTAATGTTTAGCAATATAATGGTTGGAAGAGATATTACTAAGAGCATATCTATGGATCTTGGTAATTTCAGTTCAAGCTACAGCCTGCTTATAGGAATTCCACAGGGGGTTGCATCTGCAATGTCTGCTTCGATGCTGCCTAGCGTTGTTGCATCATTTACAGACAGGGATTATGATTCTATATATGATAAGATTACTAAGACATTAAAGACTAATATGTTCGTTGCTGTGCCTTCCTTCATAGGTTTATTTGTTATAGGTGAGCCTATCATCAAGCTTTTGTTTGCAAGGTATGACAGCGTACAGGGTGGTATTTGTTACAAAACCGTCAGAGTCTACTGATCACTTTCAGGTAGGAGTGACAGACCGCAACGAGATTCTGGAGTTTCTGATTGAAGATCTAATCAGTGTGGAGCCGGGTATGAAATATGCTGCCGATCTGGATTACGGTGTGGAACGTGCTTCCAGAGAATATTGCCAGGGATTGATCGGGCTGCTGGCTATGAATCGTGGCGGATGGACTTTACGCCCTGATAAAGAGATTCCGTCCAGTATCGGCTATATGGAACGCGGAGAGAATTTCGAGCATTATTATGATATTGCTATTGAATATCTGGGTAAGGTGATTGATGAAGGAAAACACGATCTGAAGCAGAGCTATGAACAAGTATGGGCGAATGAATGTAAGTGGACAACGGTCAGCAATGACGATATCATTTTCGCCGTGCCGATGTTGAAAGGTACTACCGGACGCTATGCTTTTAATATCGGGGTGACAATAGCGGAGGGAACCCATGAATATGGGCGTGCCAGAAACTATGTAACGTTCTGTGGGACGTATATCTTCTCTTTTGATAAGAATGATTTGCGTCGTGACGTGACCTGTGCTCCTTATAAATATGATGAAGATTTGAATCAGGAACTGGATATGGGGATTGCCGGTATGGGCGTAGGAAAATGGTCTAAGCTAAAAATGGATGCGCCTATGGGTTCTTCCAGCCAGGGTAATACAGGTATCAATGCTGTTCGAATGAGATTTGCAGATGTATTATTGCTTTATGCGGAAGCTGTGAATGAACGTTTCGGACCTCGCGAAGATGCGAAAGAGGCATTGAAGCGCGTAAGAAGAAGGGCTTTTGACGCTTCGTTGTGGACAGACAAGGTGGAATCGTATGTAGAAAGCCTTGGCAGCGAAGAAACTTTCTTTGAAGCGTTGATGAATGAACGGAAATGGGAATTCGGAGGCGAAAGTATTCGCAAATATGATTTGGCGCGTTGGAACAAGTATGGAGAAGTGATATACAATTTATACAACGAAATGGTAAATTGGGGGCTTGTGGCTAACGGACAGTACATAGAAGGAATTGATGATGTGCCGACTAATATTTATTATAAAGATATACCGGATCCGGTGAATACCGGTCGTACAATTCTTGATATTCAGGGAATTGATGAATATATGCATGCTCGTCCGGCTGGATATGAAGATCAGGAATATGCTATCAGTTGGCGGGTGCTCGATAGGGAGACACAGGCTTATAAGACAGCCGATGCCATATCCTGGAGTTTCAGAGGATTTATCAACATGAATAATGACCGGATAGTGAAACCCACCGATCCATTAAGATACTTGTGTCCTTATCCGACGAAAGTAGTCACCGATCATCGCGGATTGATACAGAACTACTACGGTTTTTAATTCAATAATTCAAAAGTAAATTGAAAGAACTATGATGAGATTAAAATATATATGGTCGGCAATGACCATGTCCGTGTTGCTTTCCGGTGTACTTTTCACCGCTTGTAAGGAGGATGAATATCATAAGATAGACGACCTGTTCCAGCCTCGTTATGTGTTGGAAGAACCGGAAGTGAAGAGCAACTCCATTGCCTTGGTGTGGTATAAAGTGAATGAAGCAGTTTCTTATACGGTAGAATATCATTTGGATAACTATTACAGAAATCTTTTTGCCTCGGTGGAAACAACAGAGCCTTATATTTTCATGGACGATATACCGTATGGGACTACCTTTTATATTCGTGTGCGTGCCAATGCTGCGAATGCTATCAATAATTCACAGTGGGCTTATGCCTCGGCTACCACCGAACCTCGTCCCGACTATGCTAAGATTGTGGAGGACGTCTCCAGAGGAGAGATTACTGAAAACACAGCGGTTATCCGTTGGGCGATCGATCCGGAGAATCCGGTAGACAGTATCAGCGTGAAGCCAAGTATGGACGCTACGCTGGAGGAGGTGACGCGTTATTTGACTACGGAGCAGCCGAGCAGTACCTCACTTTTGAGCATGACGAGTTTACCATGAAGCCCACGCTGGACGAGAACGGGCGGCTTGTTCCCCGTGAGGACTACCGCCTTGCCACTCTGAACTGCGGCGGGGAAGATTTTGCCGTTGCCTGTATGCGCTCCAATCTCCGCTATGGCAAGAACCAAAAGCGGGAAGATGTGAAGTCCCACCACTACATCATCAGCTTTGACCCACGGGACGGAACGGACAACGGTCTGACCGTTGATAAGGCACAATCGCTGGGCGAGGAATTATGCAAAACACAATTCCCCGGACACCAAGCCATTGTCTGTACCCACCCGGACGGGCACAATCACTCTGGCAACATTCATGTGCATATCGTCATAAACAGCTTGCGGATTGAAGCTGTCCCGCTTCTGCCCTACATGGACAGACCAGCGGACACAAAATGCGGCATGAAGCACCGCTGCACAGACGCAGCTATGGAATATTTCAAGTCCGAAGTCATGGAGATGTGCCACCGGGAAAATCTGTATCAGATTGACCTCTTGCATGGCAGTAAGAACCGAGTGACCGAGCGTGAATACTGGGCGCAGAAGAAAGGGCAGCTTGCCCTTGATAAAGCCAATGCCCCGATGATAGCGGACGGTATCACGCCCCGGCAGACGAAGTTTGAAACGGACAAGCAACGGCTACGGCAGACCATACGGAAAGCCCTTGACCGGGCGGGCAGCTTTGACGAGTTTGCCGCATTACTTCTCCGGGAAGGTGTAACCGTTAAGGAAAGCCGGGGGCGGCTGTCCTACCTTACCCCGGACAGGACCAAGCCTATCACAGCCCGGAAGCTGGGGGACGATTTTGACCGTACCGCCGTCCTTGCCCTTTTGGAGCAGAACGCCCACAGAGCCGCCGAACAGACCGCAGCCATACCCGAATACCCCGACAGCATTATGGAGCATTTACAGCGGAAAAAAGCCGCCAAAACCGCCCCGAAACAGGACGGATTACAGCGTATGGTTGACCGGGAAGCCAAGCGAGCCGAGGGCAAGGGCGCAGGCTATGACCGCTGGGCTTCCCTGCACAATCTCAAACAGATGGCGGCTACCCACAACTTTCTCATGGAAAACGAACTGCTTGACCTTGACAAGCTGGACGCAGCCGTGGAGAGCAGCCGGAAAGCCCTGTCCGAAGCGAGGGAAAGTCTGCGGGGCATTGAACAGAGCATTTCCAATAAGAAAAATCTGCGAAAGGTTGTCAGCGATTACCGCCGCACCCGCCCCGTCATTGACGTTCATAAAAAGCTGTCCGGGAAAAAGGCAGACCGCTATTACCAAGCCAACGAAGCGGATTTTATCATCTATGAAGCCACCCTGCGCCAGCTAAAGGTGCTTGCACCGGGGAAGAAGCTGCCAGCCATTTCAAAGCTGAATACAGAGATTGAAACCCTCATTTCCGAGAAAAACGCAGCTTACAACACCTACCGCACCGCCAAAGCCGAGCATGAGCAGCTTGCCACAGCCAAGCGGAACGCCGAGCAGATACTACACGGCACACCAAGCCGACAGAAGAAACAGGAACAGGAGCGATAAAACGCCCCGAATTGATACCGAATAAGAACAGGAGGACGCACCATGACATTCACAAGAAGTGAATTAGAAATGATTTACCAGTACGCCGCTACTGACCGGGCGGCTACCGTTGCGGGGCTTGCAGAGATTGTCCCCGTACTCAAAGACCCTCTCACAAAGGCAATCGTGAAAAACACCATTGACAAGCTGGAGAAAATCCCGGAGCCGGAGTGCAGCTGCTTTATCGCTGATATCAAAGCCCGTTTCCTTAAAGAACGGGACAACTCTATCCGGCGGCTTGCCGAAGCAAAGGCACAGGCGAAAGAGCCGATTATGCAGGGGCATGACCTTACGGGTTTTGAACGCTATCTGCCACAGAACCGGCACATGATTGTGGTTGATATTTTGAGCAATGACAGCCCCGTTGGGTACAAGGGGGATTTTCCTCTCTGACGAGGGCTACAAGAACGCAAAGGCAAGCGAACAGCGGGGAGAAGCCAAAATCCGTAGCCATGCCGCCGTATGCTGTGGAAGTCTGTACCCGGATAAAAAGCCGGGACGTGACCGTTAAAAACCGCCCCGAAATGATACCGAAACCATACAAAAGGCAGAGGGTATGCCATACCCTATCCGCAATACCCCTAACCTTTCCAACGGGGCTTACAGGGCAGATTTTCCCCGAAAATGATACCGGGAACATACAGATTTTGCCCCTGTCCCGTTACACCCGACCAAACCGAAGAAAGGAGCGTTTTTTCATGCCGAGAATGAGCAAGAAGCGGCGGCTGGAATGGGCGTTCTTCCTCAATGAGCGATGTGAGGATAATGTACAGGATACCGTAGGATGGCGTTGCCGCCGTCGGTGCCCAGACACTTCCAAAGAGAATGTCCAGGAGACCGACTTTGAAAATCGCAGGGGTTCCGCTGATGATCATGTAGAGTGTGATCGAAAAGACTGCCGCAACTGCAACGACCGAACATATGGTAAAGATGATCTGTGCCGTTGTTTCTACCGCCGAGCGGGATCCTTTTGCACTTAAAATACTGAATTTGCTTTTCTTATCGTCCATTCTTTACACCAAGCCTTCGTTTTTTCCAGTTAGTCTACAGTGATCAGACCTACGGAGCTGATCAGATCTTTTCCTTCTGCGGAAGAAAGATAGTCAAACAGTGCCTGTACCGGTTCGCTCTGTTCTGAGATCTCCCCTTTTGTCGCCATAACAAACGGACGGCTCAGGAAATAGTTTCCTGCTTTGATGTTTTCTGCTGTCGGCTCTACACCTTCCAGTTTCAGGGCTTTTACCGTGTCATCCAAGACATCCAGAGATACGTATCCGATGGAGCCCGGTGTGGAAGCTACTTTTGCCATAACAGCTCCGGTGCTGTCCAGTTCGCTTGCATATGCACATTTATCTGCAACATCCAGCAGTTCTTCAAAAGCTCCTCTCGTACCGGAACCTGCTTCACGTCCGATCACAACGATCGGTGCGGAGTCTCCGTCTACATCTGCCCAGTCTGTGATCTCACCTGTGTAGATCTGTGCCAGCTGTTCTTTTGTCAGGTTCTCTACTTTTGTATTCGGATTTACTACAACTGCAATACCGTCGATTGCTACGATGTTTTCTACTGCACCATTCTGTTTTTCACTGTCTTCCAGTGCACGAGAAGAGTTTCCGATATCTACGCTTCCGGAAAGAAGGGATTCAATACCTGCGGAAGATCCGGTAAATTCTGCATTTACGGTTACATTCGGATATTTCTCCATAAAAGCTTCTGCAACGGCGTTTGCCAGTTTCTCCATAGAAGTACTTCCTGCCATGGTAATGCTGCCGCTCAAATCTGCGGAAGCTTCACTTGCTGCCTGTGTATCTTTGGCACTGTCTGCAGTGCTTTCAGCCGCCTGGCTTCCTGTCGTTTCCTGTTCTGCTGCATCTGCCCCCTGTGTGCTCTCCTCACTCTGGCTTTCGGATGTAGAAGATGCCTCTGCATCCGGTGCGGTAGTGGAAGAAGCATCCGTTCCTGCAGCCGTGTCCGTGCCATCGGTCTGCACATCCACAGCAAGCGGCTGGTTCATGGTAAACGTAATGTCCGTAATATGGAAATCGCTGCTGTTATCCTCATACGCCTGTAACGACTCAATGGCCTTCTCGGTTGTCATTGCAGAAGGATACGTACTGATAATCGTCTTCTGCTTTTTTACCATCAGCTGAATATTTTCTTTTACCTTCGGAAGTCCTGCCTCCATCTGTTCCATCTGCTGCACTTTTGCCTGGTCGGCCGTATTCTGTTCTTCAATCTTCGCTGCCTTGCTCATTCCCTTACTGAAAATAAAGAAATACGAACATGCCACTATGACAATCGCACAGAAAATGAGCAGCAGCCGCTTGTCGGAATCTGAAATTTTAATTCTATTCATTGGTCTGCTCCTCTCCTTCCATGCTGTCTGTATCGGCATCTGCATCCGCAGACGGAACCGCTTCTTTTATGAGATGCCCGTCCTCCCCGAGAAATGCGCCGGTATAATAAGCATTTAACGTATACGTCCACTTCACCGTGCCGCTGTCTTCATCGGACTCCTCCGACATGGACGGAATCGAAAGATTTTCAAGCAGCGTCACATCCGCAAAATTCAACAGCATCTGTCCGACCGTAACTTTCCGGTCTGCCTCCATATTCAGCGTTACCAGCGAACCGTCCGTCTGAATGTTTTTTACATGGATGGTTGTCGGAAGTTCATTTTCCAGCTGCGCAATCAGCGGATACAGCTGCTCATTTTTCGTGATGGTGGCAAGATCCAGTTTCTCATACACCTGTTCCTCCGCCTGTACCCGCGCGTAATCGTCATACGTCTCCTGCACATAGGAAAGATCATTGATCCGTTTGGTCAGGTTGCGGTGCTCACGATAAGCCAGCAGCTGACGCACACCGGAACCGAGAATCAGCAGGACACTTACCAGCACTGCCCCCGCCAGAATCACATATGCCGTGTGCAGGTCGTTCTTTTTGGAATCTGCCACAAGCATGTCCTTTGGCCTGGCATCAATTGGATGAACCGCTGCACCGATGACCGAAAGGAAACCGACAGCCGTTGCCGCCTTCGGTCTCATCCCGGAAGATGCCGCATCCGGTGTTACCGTCCCCTCAGCCGCCTTGTTTTTTCCGCTCCGTAAATCGATGACCTTCGTGAAATCAATTTCCTGCAGCGGAAGCGGAAGTTCCTGTGCAAACAGTTTGTGCATGCCTGCAAAACGGGAACCATCGCCAACCAGATAGACATTCCCGACAAATTCCTGTTTGACCTGATTCTGATAATACTCAACCGCCGTGTTTGCAATGCGCAGATGATACCGCAGGGACTCCGCCAGATCCTCATATGCCTCTTCTGCCAGAGCCTGCTGACGCTTCATCTCCTCCTGGTTTCCCATCTCCGGAATCGTCGGACGGTTGTATATCACATTGTGGTCTAAAAGGAAATCAAGTGCTTTCTCCTCATCGTCAATGCCAAGCACCGGATGGTCGATCACCGCTGTGATCGTAGCTCCATAGCCATACGGTGTCACACGCTGAAAGACCAGTTTTTTATTTTCCAGAATACTGATGACCGTTGCCTGTTCTTCCAGCTGCACGACCACGGCATTTTCCAGAAAACTGTCGCACAAAAGCTGTACCGTTCCGTTTCCGATATAGTCAAACGTCTCCACCTTAAGCCCTGCCAGCTCGGCAAAGGTCACATAGTTGTTTAAAAGGTTATCCGGAATTGCAACGAGAAGCAGCTTAAGCATCTTCTTTCCGTCTTCTTCCTCCACGTCCATCTTGCTGTAGCTGATGGTGTAATTGCTCACATCCATCGGGAAGTAATCACGGATCTGTGCCTCGATGATTCCCATGATCTTATTGTCCTTGACAAACGGGATCATGACCTCGCGGGTAACAACCTTAGAGGAGGAAAGGGTAAATACAACTTCCTTCTCATGGATATCGTGTCTGCTTAGTTCGGCCTTTAATGCCGATGCAAACGCTTCTTTATCGCGGATATAGCCATCTTCCACCGCATGTTCCGGGGTGCGGAACGCAAACGCTTTATGTACCGGCGGATTTTTCTTGCGGTAATCGGCCAGTGCGACTTTTGTCCACCATACACCGGCCTCAATACTTACTACTCTTTTGACCATTTTCATTTTCTCCTTTATATTTTCTAGCAGTTGTGCTGGAAAATGTATGAAAGACAATTATCCCTCGCTCATGTTCTCTTCGGGAAGAGGCTGTAAGAATTTTGGCGAAAGATTTTGCGTGTGCTAATTGGCTTTCATACATTTTCCATCGTTATGTTGTGATGTAAAATTTAGATGGCGAATAGGAAGGATGTTCAAAATTCGCCACAGGAATAAGAAAAACTTTACTTTTTTTAATTATGCCATACGTAGCAGTTCCTGCCATGTTTTAATAAATGCCCATCATGCCGAGATACCAGGTCCAGAAACGGCTACCCCAGAGTGCGGCGATGAATATGCCTGCCGAAAGGTACGGACCGAGTGCAAGCAGGTTGTTTCGCTTGCTTACTTTCATACGGATGGTATGGATGACGGAGCCAAGAATGCATGCAAGAATAAATGCAAAAATAATGTTTTTTGCGCCTAAAAGCAGGCCTGCATATGCCATGAGTTTGATGTCTCCCCCACCGATTGCTTTGCCGGAGGAGAAATAATACAGGCCATACAAAAACAGGCTGACAATGACTGCCCCGATGATATGGGACAGGATATGCCGGAAATCATACACGGTCATAATGATACCGAGCAGTCCCAGAAACAGGTTCTGGGAAACCGGTATCTGATAGGTTCTCTCATCGATGACCGCAATGACAATCAGGGCAGATGTCATGAGGCAATACAGCACACTGCTGAACGTGAAACCGCCCGCCATGAAAACGACCACATACAGCACACCATTTAAAGCCTCGATTAATGGGTACTGTATGGAAATTCTAGCACCACATTGCCGGCATCTGCCCCGAAGAATTATGTAGGAAAATACAGGAACCATGTCCCGCCAGCCCAGCTTACGCCCGCAGTTCATACAGTGCGAGGACTGCACGATATTCTCTTTTTTCGGGATACGGAAAATGAGGACGTTTAAAAAACTTCCGATCACGATTCCGTATAAAAATGCAACGATGTAAAGAAAAATCGTAAGTTGGGTTAGCATATGTATACTCCTATTTGTTTAAATTAATTACTTTGATGTAATAGGGTCAAAACTTCCTGTTGTAGTTGTTACCTTAACTGTAACCATTGCTTGTTTAGAATCAGCAGACTGGCATGTAATTTCAATCTTTGATACATCTTTTCCAGCCTTTGACTCTAATTTCAAACTACCAACATTCTCTATGTTATTTAATTCATAAAATGCATCTTTTAATATTTTATTCTCAGCATCAGTTCCTCCAGAAACTGTAACTGCTCCTGCTGCTCCTGTTGCTCCTTCTGCTCAATCTCACGAATCTGCTGTGTTGCTGCGATACCATCCATAACCGGCATCTGTACATCGAACAGCGCTGCATCGTATTCCTTCTGCTTGAACAGCTCAATTGCTTTCTCACCATTCTCTGCAATATCATAAGAGAATCCTGCCATACCGAGCAGCTTACCGATAACCTGCTGGTTGACCGGCTCATCCTCTGCAACAAGGATACGCGCCTTGCTGTGTGCATTGATCGAGAATACTGCGGCATCTTCTTTTTCTTCCATGTTCTTGGCTGCTTCCACCTCGGCTGCCTTTACAACCTTCAGAGGAATCTCTGCAATGAACGTCGAACCGATGCCTTCCTTACTCTGCACACTGATGTTACCACCCATCAGCTCTGCAATCTGCTTGGAGATAACCAGACCAAGTCCGGAACCGCCATACTTTCTTGTATCGGAACCATCGACCTGTGAGAACCGGATAAACAGCTTATCCATGTTCTTCTCCGAGATACCGATACCAGTATCAGCAACCGCGATACGCAGGTTGATATTCTCTTTTTCTGCATCAATTGCGGCAATCTTTACTCTTACACTTCCCTCAG
>ENA-UESS01001467-UESS01001467.1-human-gut-metagenome-genome-assembly--contig:-NODE-1467-length-10432-cov-10.100821_pt1 | contig 10432 bp, 8 predicted proteins | sample MGYA00243004_ERZ508005 | MGnify/ENA primary metagenome ERZ508005 (study PRJEB26167, sample SAMN06115471) | human gut metagenome | host: Homo sapiens | place: China:Guizhou | collected 2016-06-29...
CTTGTATGAAACAAGTGTATTATAATAATGTATATGGCAGTTGAATGGAGCATTTGATGGTCCGCCGGGGTAACTCCTTATAGTTTCGTTGGGTATTATTTTAAGTCCTCGCAAGAGTTGGAAGGATCTCCCGGTACCTTTGTAACCAGTACGTTTTCGGGGACAGGCGGACTTTCCAAGGCTTTCCTCTCCCAAGGTTTTTCATTGACCAAGCATTTATCAGTCGGTATGAATCTTAATTTTATCTTTGGAAATATGACGCAGAATGAGATACAAAGTGCGATGACAGTGTCAAGGGAGATGTCCGGCCGCTCTTTTTACGCCGATTTCGGTTTACAATATCATCGTCCGATCGCCCGGAAACCTTTCTAACGGTCGGCGCCATTTACGGTTATAAGCAACGGATCTCATTGAAAAATACGGTGACGGTGACGGGAAGCAGCACGGAAACCCCCTATAACCAGAAAAGGGTGACACAATATCTACCTCAATATATAGGCATCGGTAGCTCATTGGCGCATAAAAAATGGACGTATGCGTTGGACTATCTATTCCGGCAATACGGGGTATTGAACTCGAGCGATAGCCGGGTAAAGTTCCGGGATTCGCATGAGCTACGCTTGGGCGTATGCTATTTCCCGAATGGATTTAGCTCCAGCAGTTATTGGAAACGGATGTCTTATAAAGCGGGTGTTTCCGTTTCCACGCCTTACCTGCGGTTGAAAGGGCAATCCGGCGGGGCGTATCGGGTAAGCGTTGGCTTGGGATTACCCGTCCTGAATGGCCGTATCAATACGGCGTTTTATTACGATCGTCTCCAATTGCAAGGGAATGCGTTGCGAAGAGATATCATGGGCTTTACGGTGACCTATACATTAAGCGAGAAGTTCTACCAAGTGAAGCTTTAGTTTTCTGCCTATGAAACTAAAGTTTCTTCACTAGGAAACAAAAGTTTTGTCACGGAGAAACAAAAGTTTCTTCCGCATGAAACTCTTGGTTACTCTTGGAGAGCCAGATTATTCATCAAGGCGGGCAGGTACGAATCGCTGATAGGGATCAGTTCCTCCCCGATACGTATCCGCTTGCGCTCGATATAATTAATGTGGGAGAGGGATACGATGTAAGAACGATGTACCCGGCAAAAACGATTCCTGTCCAGAAACTCCTCGAACCGCTTCAAGCTGACTTGCGTGAGCAGGGGCTTGCCATTGATACGGTGTACCTTTACATAATCGCCGTATCCCTCGAGGAAAAGGATCTCTTCCCGGCGAAGGCGAATGATCTTGCTGCCCTCCCGGACGAAGATGGGGCGTTCGGTTTGCTCCTTGCTCAGCACTTGGTGGACATCGGCCAAAGCCTTGTCCAGTTTCTCGAAATATCCCATGAGCGTGTTTAGGGTCGAGGCGTCTCCGTCGAAAGTGATACATTTCAGCATAGTGTTTTTACCTTTATTTGTTGTACCGCGAAATAACAGGAAAGTTCGGTAAAGAAAGGTTAAGCGCCGATTAGTGGTATAATCGGGTCGGTGAATCGCCTTACGGGAGGGGGTGAAAAGACATTATTCCTCTTCCCTCAGAATCCATTTCTTGAAGATCGGGGTCTTGGCCTTGCTGATGATGATACGTTCGGGAACCGGCAAGGTGAGGTTGACGGACAGGCGGCTCCCGAACCAAAGATCTATATCCTTGATGGCGTTGCGTGAAATGATGAATTGACGGTTGGCCCGGAAGAAGGTGCGTACTCATCCGGAGTTTGAAGTGATGGTTGATGATGCACGTACTGCGCTTGCTATGGATTTCAGTACCGATACGCAACCTTATAAACATGTCTTTGCCATGTCTGAGAATTTTGATAAGCTGAATACTGCCTATCAAATGTTGCAGTATGACGTTTATGCAGATAAGATGATGGCGAATGTACGTTGCCTTCTTAAGCAAGAACCGACTAAGGACTTTATCGACAATGATTTCAAGGCAGGAGAGCTGGTCTATCTGCTGGCAGCTACTTATGAGAATTTTTATGAGCGCTTTACGGAGCAAGAGCATAAGCAGATAGAAAAGATTATAATGGGGGTTCTTGGCTTTTATTATAACGGCCGGCTCTTAGGGCGTGAGGAGAATATGTTTTTCGATGAACATATCTGGCAGTTTGAAATACGCCGTTTCCTGCAAGCTTCATTGGTGCTGTATGACAAATATCCTGCTGCAAAAGAATATTTGGAGTATTACTATGAACTTTGGAATACGCGAGGACCGGGCACAGGTTTTAATCGTGACGGTGCATGGCACAATGGAGCCAACTATTTCAGCGCAAATGCAGTCAGCTTGTGCTATCTTCCCACTTTGTTCGGTTATCTCACAGGGACTGACTTTCTGCAGCATCCTTGGTATAAGAATGGGGGAATAGGGGTGGCATATACTTGGCTGCCCGGCTCTTTGAGTGCAGGTTTTGGCGACGGACATGAAAAAAGAAATGGTAAACCTTTACGCATCCGGAGCGCTTTTGCCGATTTCCTGGCCCGTACTACCGGTGACCCGTATGCAGCCTGGTATTCTGCTGTCAACAACCGGTATGATACCGAGTTTGAAACCCGTCTCTACCGTCTCGCATCCGCCAAGCAGCGCCCGGCCAATTGTGAACTTCCGGCGGATGCGCCGAAAGCTGTATGGTTTAGGGACTGTGGCGAAATGATAGCCAACAGTAATTTGGGGGATTTGAAAAAGAATATCAGCCTGAGTTTTCGTTCCAGTCCTTTCGGTTCGGGCAATCATACCCATTCCAATCAGAATGCTTTCAATCTGCATTATGGTGGGGAAGCGGTTTTCCATGCAGTGGGGCATTATATGAACTTCTGCGATCCGCATAATCTGCTGTCCTATCGCAATACACGTGCCCATAACACCATGCTTATAAACGGTATCGGTCAGCCTTTTACACCCGATGCCTATGGCTACATTGTGCGTATGTTCAATGGGGATAACATCTCTTATGCTTTGGGGGACGCTTCAACAGCATATTGTGGCATCAGTAATATCCGTTTGTGGAAAAGAAGTTTTGAGAAGTATCATCTGACACAAACGCCCGAAAACGGTTTCGGTGAGACTCCTTTGAAGAAGTACCGTAGACACATTTTCCTGTTGCACCCCAATAAAGTCGTTATTTATGACGAACTGGAGGCAAATGAGAAAGTGCGTTGGGACTGGTTGCTGCATAGTCCTGTGAAATTTGATATAAATCCTGCCGCATCCATACTCACGACAGTGAACAAAGAGAAGGGGTTTAGTTCCGTTGTCCAATTGTTTTGTGAACAGGAAGCTGCTATCACCCAAACTGATAAATATGCTGCTCCTCCGAATCATGCTGATGCCCAGCGTGGTGAGGACTTTACCGATCCCTGGTCACTTACTGCAAGTTTCGGGCCGAGCAGGAATAATCGTATACTTACCATTATTCAGGTTGAAGCCGATGGCAGGCAGGCTGTGCAGATAATGAGAGAGGGCAATACTTTCCGATGCGGCGAATGGGTTATTGAAGCCGAATTGAATGCTAAACGTCCGGGCAGATTGTATATCCGTAACAGCCGGAACAATGCTGTGTTCAGCTATGGGGATAAGAAACCGGAAATAAACGGAGAACTCTATTCATGTAAAGAGAAAGATGCTTCTGTTTTGTTCGACTGTGTCAACGGGGAATGGACGGTTCAGGAAATGGGCGACCAAAGAGTGCAAACGATGGGAAAGTGGTAAATCTCTTGTGGCTTGTTACTTCATGGGGTTGTATCAAAATGAGATTCAGCTGAATTTCATTTTGAAACAACCCCATGAAATATAAGGCATAATAAGGTTTTATACCATATATGAGTGCGTCTTTATAAGCTTTCTATCAGACGTTTCAGTACCACTGTTGCAGAAATCTCCCGGTTGGCAGCTTCCGGTATTACGATAGATTGCGGACTTTCAATCACATCATCCGTTACAATCATATTGCGGCGTACCGGCAGGCAGTGCATGAAATAGGCATTGTTGGTTACTGCCATTTGGCGGTCGCTTACGGTCCAGTCGCGGTCTTTGCTCAGGATTTGTCCGTAGTTGTCACCGGTGTAGGCAGCCCAGTTCTTGGCATATACAAAGTCTGCACCTTCAAAAGCCTTCATCTGGTCGTATTCCACGCGGGCATTACCCACAAACTTAGGATCGAGTTCATAACCTTCGGGGTGGGTAATGACGAATTCGTAGTCCGTCGCATTCATCCACTCGGCAAAAGAGTTGGGAACAGCCTGCGGCAACGGGCGCGGGTGCGGAGCCCATGTCATTACGACTTTGGGACGCGCCGTTTTCTTGTATTCCTCAATTGTGATGAGGTCTGCAAAGCTTTGCAGCGGATGGCGTGTGGCAGCTTCCATAGAGAATACCGGACGGCCGGAGTGCTTTATGAACTGATTCAGTATCACTTCGTTGTAATCGTATTCGCGGTTTTCAAAACGGGCAAAGGAACGCACTCCGATAATATCGCAGTAACAACCCATCACAGGAATGGCTTCCAGCAGATGTTCCGGTTTGTCACCGTCCATGATGACGCCGCGCTCTGTTTCCAGTTTCCAGGCTCCTTGATTGATGTCCAATACAATGACATTCATGCCCAAATTGAGGGCGGCTTTTTGAGTGCTGAGACGGGTGCGCAGACTTGAGTTGAAGAATATCATCATCAATGTCTTGTTACGTCCCAGCTCTACATATTTGAAACGGTCTTTTTTGATTTCGAATGCTTCGTCAAGTGCAGTTCTCAGGTTACCGATGTCCTGCACGCAAGTAAACTTCTTCATACTTTTCTAATGATTAGTGGTTAGTGGTTAATGATTAGCGATTAGCGGTCAGTGATTAGTTAACCATTAATCACTAATTTCTTATCTGTCCTTCTCCTTCAATTATCCATTTATATGTGGTAATTTCTTCTAAAGCCATTGGTCCGCGTGCATGTAGCTTTTGTGTGCTGATGCCAATCTCCGCACCCAATCCGAACTGTGCGCCGTCTGTAAAGGAAGTCGGGGCATTGACGTAGACGCAGGCCGCATCCACTTCGCGGCAGAACCAGTCGGCATGGCCTTTGTCTTCGGTCACGATACATTCACTGTGCTTGGAGCCATATTGCTGTATGTGCGCTATGGCGCTATCTATACCTTCAACGACTTTCACTGCCATTTTATAGTCTAAGAATTCCGTACCGAAGTCTTCTTCCGTAGCTTCTTTCAGCAATTGGGCCGGATAGTGTCCTTGTAGAGAGGCGTATGCAAACGTATCTGCATAGATAATTACGTTGTTTTCCTGCAACGGTGCACAGAGGGCGGGCAGGTCTTTCATGCGGTCGGCGTCTACGAGTAGGCAGTCCAATGCATTGCATACACTGACGCGACGGGTCTTGGCGTTGTTGATAATGGCAGCTCCCATCTCTACATCTCCGTAACGGTCAAAGAATGTATGGCAGATGCCGGCGCCGGTTTCTATCACCGGAATGGTGGCATTCTGGCGGACAAAGTTGATGAGATTGCTGCTGCCGCGCGGAATGATTAGATCTACATAACCGTTGGCATGGAGCAATTCGGTGGTGGCTTCGCGGTCGGAAGGGAGCAGTTCCACGATGTGCAGGTCTGTTTCAAACTGTTTCAGCACATCATGTATCACACTGATAATGGCGCGGTTGGAACAGTCGGCATCGCTTCCGCCTTTCAATATGCAGGCGTTGCCGCTTTTCAGGCAGAGCGAGAACACGTCGAAACTAACGTTGGGACGTGCTTCGTAGATGATGCCGATTACTCCGAAGGGGACGCTCACCCGCTTTATTTTCAATCCGTTGGGCATTACTCCCTGTTTTTGCACGCGTCCTACCGGTGAGGGTAACTTGGCTACTTTACGGATATCGGTTGCGATTCCTTTCAGACGCTCGGGTGTGAGCATCAGGCGGTCGTACTTCGGATTGGAAGTATCCATGCGGTTCAAGTCTTTCCGGTTTTCGGCAAGGATAAAATCGGTTCTCTCCTCGGCTGCATCTGCAACTGCCAGCAGTATCTGGTTGATCTTTTCGTCGTTCAGCGCCAATAGTTTGCGACTGGCATACTGTACGGCGGCAAAAGTTTTGCTTAAATTCATTTTTCTTTGAAGTTTATAATTGTTTCTTTCGCAAATGTAGTGATAATATTAATAAGTAGTGCATTAAAAGACAGGCATAAGTGTACCAATTTACTACCGCACTTTGGTACATCCTGTACCAAAGGCTGGTACATGAAATACCAAAGGTTGGTACACCTGGTACCAATGGTTGGTATATGTTGTACCAACGGTTGGTACGCGGAATATCACAGGTTGGTATATGAAATGCCTCCCGGAAGGATGCAGGTGCCAAAGCGTGTCGCTTTCTTTCGGCTTATTCTATATAGAGATAGTCGTAGTGCACTACGGGTTTCTTGCCATGTTTCCCCATGGCTTCACGCGCTTGTTCGGAGTTGCAATTGGCTTTGCCCACACCCACTGCATTTCCTGTATGGTCAATGATGCGCACAATGTCGTCTTTCTCAAATCCGCCCCGTACATCGGTGATGCCTATGGGGAGGATGCTGACTGCCTTGTCGGAAGCCAATATCTTGGTGGCGCATTCGTTGATGTGCAGTTCGCCTTTGGCGAAACCTTCGCTGTGGGCTATCCATTTCTTGACGCTGGATACGGGTTCGGGAGAGGGGATGAAACGAGTGTATTTCAATTCCTCGTTCTTCATTCTTAATTCTTCATTTCTCAGGATGTCTGTAAGTATATTGTCTCGCTTGCCGTTGGCAATGATGACGGTGATGCCCTCATCGGCCACTTTACGGGCGATGTTGGTCTTGGTGAGCATGCCGCCACGTCCGAAACTGGATTTAGAGGTCTGTATGTAAGAGGAGAGGTCTTTGCCATGTTCTATCTCGCGGATGACTTCCGATGCAGGGTCGGCAGGCGATCCGTTATAGATGCCGTCTATGTTGCTCAGGATAATCAGGGCTTGCACATCCATCATGGAGGCTATCAGTCCGGAGAGTTCGTCGTTATCGGTGAACATCAGTTCGCTGACGGAGATTGTGTCGTTCTCGTTGACAATGGGAATTACTCCGTTTTCCAGCATGACGGTCATGCAGTTCTTTTGGTTGAGGTAGTGGCGGCGGGTACCGAAATTCTCTTTCATGGTGAGTACTTGCCCTACGGGGATGCCATGCTCGCGGAATAATTCGTAGTAGCGGTTGATAAGTTTAGCCTGCCCTACGGCTGAAAACAGCTGGCGTTGGTCTACGCTGTCCAGCTTTTTCGTAGGGTGTATCTCGCTCCGGCCGGATGCTACGGCACCGGAAGAAACAAGGATGATTTCCACACCTGCTTTGTGCAGCCCGGCTATTTGGTCTACAAGGGCGGACATACGCGTTACGTCCAATGTGCCGTCACGACGTGTCAATACATTGCTGCCTATCTTGACAGCAATTCTCGTTAGTTGTTGCTCCATATTTGTGTTCTTTCCCTATGTAGGGAGTTTAATCTCCCTCTTCCTTTTTTTCGTATGCACGAACAACCTCCATGGCTGTTTCGTAATTTGCTTCATTTACGAGTACAGCTACATCTATTGCTGTATCGGGTAGGACAACGTTTACTACCATTCCGTCTTTCAAGGTTGACTCAATGTCATTGTTCCCTAACAGGCTTTTTACAAGTTGGGCTTCCCAAAGTGATCCTTTGAACACTTCGATGAGCTTGCTTTTATCTTCTTCTTTCATAATGGTATGAATTTAGAGTTCTTGTTTCACAAATATAACAAGTTTTTTTGACTTAATGTTTAATATCCTGTAATTTGTAGCTATAACTCGATGCGGCGTACCGTTATTGCTTCGTTCAGGAAGATAGATGCCGACTCGATGAATTTTTCTTCCGCCTCTGTGGTGTAATAGGTGCATTTGCCGCCTCGCGTACATTTGATATCTATTTCGGGGTGGCGGTGGAGATAGTCCTTTAAGCTGTCCGCTACTAATTGTCCTTGTGATACGATGGTGATGCCGGCCGGCATATACTGTTGTATCTTAGGCAGGAGTATCGGGTAGTGGGTGCAGCCTAGAATTGCGGTGTCTATTTCCCGGTCTTTGGCAAGAAGTTCATTTATGTATTTGCGGATGAAATAATCCGTTCCGTCACCCAGCGCTTCGTTGTTTTCTACGAGTGATACCCATAATGGACAGGCTTCTCCGCTGACTTTGATATCGGGGAAAAGTTTGCGGATCTCAAGCGGATAGGATTCGGATTTGATAGTGCCGCTTGTGGCGAGCACTCCGACGTGGCGGCTGCGGGTGATATTGCCGATACATTCTACAGTGGGGCGGATAACGCCCAACACGCGGCGTGCGGAGTCGAGGTGCGGCAGGTCGTTTATCTGTATGCTGCGCAGAGCCTTGGCGGATGCAGTATTGCAAGCAAGGATTACAAGGTGGCATCCCATTTCGAACAGTCGGGTAACAGCTTGCAATGTGAAAGCGTAAACAACTTCAAACGAGCGTGTGCCGTAAGGAGCGCGGGCATTGTCTCCCAAATAGATATAATCGTATTCTGGTAGTATTTCCCGTATCTTGCTCAAGATCGTGAGACCGCCGTATCCGGAATCGAATACGCCGATGGGGCCGGGGCTGGAGGGGAGTTTCTGTTTCATACAATCTTTCTGGCGCTAAGTGTAGTGTGCAGCAAAGATAATGTAATTTGCGGGGATAGAGTGTGGATTGTGCATAATTTTGTAAAAGATGCCGGAATGTAAAAAAGCCAGACTGTCCAACAGTCTGGCTTTTTTCTGTGATTGCCTCATTTAGAGGTATACGGTTTACCGATGTTATTTGATGCCGAGTTGCGTTTTTACTTTGGCGGTAACATCTATGCTCTGCGTTCCTACATAAGGTATCGGAGTACGGGCCAAGTCGAATATATATACAACACCTTCAGCTTTACCTACCGCTTGGATAGCTTCGTCCAGTTTCTTATAGATAGGTGTCATAGCATCTTGCTGTGCTTTTTGCATGGACTGATAGGCTTCTTGCTGGAACTGTTCCTGGCGTTGTGCCATGTCCTGCAGTTCTTTCTGACGTCTTTCTGCGATGTTTTTGGGCAGTGAGTCAGCTTGTGCTAAGAATTCTTGATACTTTTTATTGAACTCTTCCTGAGTGCGTTGCATTTCTGTTTGGTACTCTTTAGACATAGCAATCCAGTTCGGATTACCTCTTCCCGCATTCAGCATGGTATGTGCTATTTTCTTGATACTTTCATCTGCCATATCGATCAGTTTGTTTTTCAGCTCGAACGGGCTGATCGTTTCCATTTTCTTGGCATAACTTTTGGTAATGGCAGGGTTATTTGTTTTCTTTTCCATAATGATATTTATTTATATAGTTTTACATAAGTAGTACGATGACAACTCCCCAGATAATCAGGAGCGTATTGCCGACTGCATACGTCACTGTATACCCTAATGCGGGTGTATCACTTTCCACTGCATCCTGAATAGCTCCCAGTGCCGCTGTTGTGGTACGTGCTCCTGCCGTGCATCCCAATGAAAGGGCAGGGTGGAATTTGAACAGGTATCTCGCCATCAGCAATCCTGCGAGAAGAGGGATGGCGGTTGCCAGTGCACCGACAATAAACAGACTGACTCCGACTTCCTTGAATCCGGCTATAAAACTGGGGCCTGCAGCAATGCCGACCACTGCGATAAACATATTCAGCCCTACATTATTCAATACCCATAAAGAGGGTTCGGGGATACCTCCGAAAGTAGGATGCTTGCTGCGTAACCAACCGAACAGAAGTCCGGCAATCAATGCGCCGCCACTGGTAGAAAGACTGATAGGAACACCTCCCAGATGGATAGCCAGTGCACCGAAAAGACCACCGAGCAAAATGCCCAGGCCGACGAAAATCATATCCGTCTGATTGGTCGGACGATCAATGTAACCCATTTGTTTGGCAGCGCCTTCCACTTCATGTTTAAGACCGGTGAGCTCGAGAATATCTCCCGAATCCACAACTGTTTTGGATAATACCGGAACATTGATTCCGGCACGCTTGATGTTACGGATACTGACTCCGTGCATAAATTTCTGTGCCCGGATTTTGGCTACCGTTTCCCCGGCAAACGTCCGGTGAGTCACCATTACGGGAAGAGTTTCCGCCGGAAAATCCAATAATTGTGCGTCGATCACTTCTGGACCGATCCAGTCTTCTTCTCCGATTACAAACTCACGGCGTCCGCTTAGTACTACTTCGTCGTTTTTGCGAAGAATCAGGTTCGGATCAACATCTTTCACCACTCCTCTTTGACGAATCCGCTCTACAAACAGCCGTTTATCATTCTTGCATAAATATGTTTCGAGTTCACTGACTTTCTTTCC
>ENA-UESS01001468-UESS01001468.1-human-gut-metagenome-genome-assembly--contig:-NODE-1468-length-10430-cov-7.061721_pt1 | contig 10430 bp, 5 predicted proteins | sample MGYA00243004_ERZ508005 | MGnify/ENA primary metagenome ERZ508005 (study PRJEB26167, sample SAMN06115471) | human gut metagenome | host: Homo sapiens | place: China:Guizhou | collected 2016-06-29...
AAGCTGACATATTCTTTACAGAATCACTGCGCATCCTCGCGGAGCGTTTATCTCAGTCGGAGACCCACCTCCCACTGAGACAAATTTGCTATTACTCACCACCTAAAGAGGTGGGAGTCTTCTCGACTGAGATAAAATTCTTGCCGGTTGGTCTGTCTTAGGTTTCATCCGTAACTGTTCTGTTTCTTCACAATTGCGGTTCTATTATCATACAATATTTTTATCTATCCGTCAAACCGGAAACACCTGAATCACCCATGGAAAGCATAGCGCCGTCCAATGGCTTCTGCCACTTTTAAGCCGTCCATAGCCGCCGATGTAATACCGCCCGCATAGCCTGCGCCCTCTCCACAAGGATATAGCCCGGCGATCTGGCTTTCAAACCGTTCGTCACGGTGAATCCGCACAGGGGAAGACGTCCGGCTCTCCACACCAGCCAAAATACTGTCATAGCGGGAAAATCCGTGGATCATACCCTCAAAATGTTCCACACCCTCAATAATAGACTGGGACAGATAGTTCGGAAGCATCTCTTTTAAGTTGGCAAACTGATACGCCCCCTTAAACTCCGCGTCCACCTCACCAAGCTGTTTCGTCTCCAGTCCCGCCTTAAAATCCCCGTAAAGCTGCACCGGAATCCTGCCATGTCCATACTCATAGGCCAGGCTCTCTAATTTTCTTTGATATTCCACACCAGCCAGCGGGGAATCCCCCTCGAAATCTGCCGGAGTCACTGTCACGATCAGGGCGCTGTTGGCATTTCTGCTTCCCCGGTCATGGTTACTCATACCATTGACTGCCAGCCGTTCCTTCTCTGAGGAGGCATTGACCACGTAACCGCCCGGACACATACAGAAAGAATACACGCCTCTCTGGAGACTGGTCTGATGAGTCACTTTATAAGAAGCGGGACCTAAAATATCTGAATGAGCCATACCATACTGGGATTGATTGATCATAGCCTGTGGATGCTGGATCCTAAGACCCACAGCAAATGCCTTCTTCTCCATGGGCACTCCCCGCTTTAATAACATAGCAAACGTATCCCTGGCGCTGTGTCCCACGGCAAGAACCACCGCCTCTGCCTCCAGAACTCTCCGCTTCTCCGGCTGGTCCCCATTGATCTCCAATGCTGTGATCCTCCCGCCTTTGATCGTCATATCGGTTACCTGGCTTTCAAAGAACACCTGGCCGCCAAGGTCGATGATGTGTTCCCGGATATTTTTCACTACCTTGCTTAACACATCCGTTCCGATATGCGGTTTATTCACATAAAGGATCTCCGGATCAGCCCCATGCTCCACCAGGATCTCCAATACCTTCTGGTTCCGCTTCAGCGGATCTTTCACCAATGTATTTAATTTTCCATCGGAAAATGTACCCGCTCCGCCTTCGCCAAACTGGACATTGGATTCCGTATCCAGTTCTCCGGTCTCCCAGAAATGTTCCACGGTTTTCTGCCGCCGATCCACATCTTCCCCACGCTCCATATAATGATCGAACCAGTCGCGGTACATCTCATTGTTTCCACCGTTGTCGAGATGAATCATCAGCGGGATCTCCGGCTTAACGGCACGGCATGCCCGGATACCGGAACTGATAAATCTTGCAATATTGTCATAATTCGGCTTTAATCCCTCCGGCCAGAGCAGTCCGTTGGTCACTTCGTTGCCCACCTGGATCATTGTCACATTGACACCGGCTTCCAGTACTTTGCGCAGAGAATCCCCGGTAAACTCATAAACTGCCTGTTCCAGCTGGTCCGCGTCAAAATCTTTCCATGCCTTTGGCTTAATCTGTTTTCCCGGATCTGCCCAGAAATCACTGTAATGAAAATTTAATAATACGCCGAATCCCGCATCGGATACTTTCTTTCCGATGGCAATTGTCTCTGCCAGATCATTGCATCCGGCACCGTACGGTTCACCGGTTTCGGAATACGGGTCATTCCACAGACGCAGACGGATTGTGTCCACATCATAATCTCTCATGATGCCTAAAATATCCCGCTCTTTTCCATGGTCATAATATTTTGCCCCACAGCGCTCTAACTCAAGCAATGTGGAAAGGTCCATTCCTTTAATAAATCTGCTCATCTTTTCTCCTTTTCTTCGAAAACGTTTACCATCCCTTTAATGCGTTAATATGAAAGTTCTGTAATTTCCGCTCATACCGCTGTGGATTGATCTTCCACTGGTATGGCGACGTATTAAAAAATTTTTTAAAATTCCGGTTAAAGGTGGAAGTTGTGGAAAATCCTGCCTTTCTGGCAACCTCATCCATCGAATCATTGCCATGCTTCATCTGTTCACACGCGTATTGTACACGCACCAGATTCACATAATCCATCGGCAGCATATGCACATATTCTTCAAACACTTTCCGGAAAGATGTCTCACTCATCCCACAGACCTGCGCAAGGGTGCACACTTTTACCTCTTCCTGATAATGGTCATTGACAAACGTGAGTGCATCTGCGATCTGCCGCATTGTTCCGCTTCCTGCCGCCTCAAGTCTCGTCTGTGTCTGTACTTCATTCAGACGAAACATCTCATACACCAGCGCATGCAGATAACTTGTGATCACCTGCCTTTACGATGTCATTTTCCTGCTCTTCGCCGGATGTGCTTTCCTCACTTATATTTTTCTCTTTGCCGTTACCGCCTCCGGCTCCTGTAAGAATCAATATCGCAGATACAATAATGAGTGCAGGCAGCATAAATGCCGACTCGCCGAATATAAGCAGGCAGATTACCGCCACAATAATGCCGCTCACAGCAGGAAAATGCACCTTCGTCTGATGGAACGGGTGCAGGCACAGGTGGATGCCGGAGAGCGTGTGATAACGCTGGTTCCGGAGCAGTTTTCCTATGAATTTGACCAGAAACTATACCGAATCCTCGGACCGAAGGCGTTCAACCAGCTGGAAACCCATAGCTTTAAGTCGCTGGCACGTTCTGTCTTTCAGCGTTTTGGTTGTGTGCCGGACGGCAGAAAAAATGCGGATGAACTGACTCGTATGGCACTGTTGTACCAGGCAGTGACCGCCGTCTCGGAACGGGAAAAAAAGCTGCGTCTCCTGGGCAGACAATGCCGCCAGACATCGTTTCTCTCGGAACTGTCCGCCATGTTTGCACAGTTCCGCCGCAATGGGATTCAGCCGGAACAGCTGTATTCTTCCAGTGCGCTGCTGAACGGACGGCTCCAGGAAAAAATGCTGGATATGTTTGAAATCTACCAGAAATACGACCAGTTCCTTGCCCAGCATCGTCTGAAAGATACAGAGACCGATTTGACCGAGGCTGCTGTCATTGCAAACGGACAGGATGCTTTTCTGGGCGATGTTGTCTGTCTGGACGAATTCGAAAGTTTTACCGAGGACGAGTATGCAATGCTGGATGTGCTGCTCTCTTCCTGCAAAGATGTGTACATCGCCCTGCGTATTGACAGCACGTCTGCTGCACCGTTTTCCCTGTTTGAAACAGTGCAGGGAACAATGCTGCGCCTGAAACAGCTGGCGGCAAAGCTGCATATTTCCGTGGAAACAGAGCGCTGCGAAACGCCTTACCGATTCCAGTCGGAGGAACTGCGGTGGCTGAACCAGCACATTTTCCGGAATACGCTGCCCTTTACAGGAGATGCGCCCCACCTGCACATTCTGGAGGCGCAGTCTCCGGAAGAAGAGGCAAACTATGTCTGTGCCACGATCCGGCGGATGCTGGCGCAGGATACTACACTGCGCTGCCGGGATGTTGCCGTCCTGTCCAACCAGATGTCCGATTATAAGAGTATTCTGGAAACGGCAATGGAACGCTATGCACTGCCGTATTATATGGACGAAAAGGAATCCATGTGCTATACGCCGTTTCTGGTATATCTGCATACACTCCTGGGACTGCTGCAAAACACAAAGCCGGACACGGAATTGCTGCTGCGCCTGGGAAAAACGGGTATGACTTCCTGTAAGCCGGAAGAGATCGCTGTGCTGGAAAATTACTGCTACACCTGGCAAATCGAGGGAAAGACCTGGAACACAGCGTTTACTGGCGGCAGCTGCGAGGATGCGGAAAGCGTCCGGAAAAAGCTGTTGTCGCCCTTGCAGTCCCTCCGGGAAAAGCTGCGTGGTTTCCATACCGGTGCAGAATTCTGCCGGCTGCTGTACGATTTTCTGACAGAACAGGAAATCGAGGAACAGCTGAATCAGCAGCTTATGGCGATCGCTGAGGAAGAACAGCGGATGCAGACCCAGGAGGAATGGGCGCTGGTCTGGAACAGTTTCGTAGAGATCCTGGAACATCTAACACTGCTCTACCAGGAATGGGAACTGGAACTGCCCGAATTCTGTGCGATTCTGTCATCTCTGACCAGCAGTATCCAGCGTGCAACACCGCCCCGGACGCTGGATGCCATACTGATTTCACAGGGCAGCACTGCCCGGCTGAATGCGCCGAAAATCGTGTTCCTGCTGGGTGTCTGCGAAGGTGCATTCCCGGCGTTTCCCGGCGGCAGTGCAGTTTTCTCCGACCGTGACTGTCAGACTCTGGAAGAAATGGAACTTCCGGTGGCAAAGTCCAAGGAGAGCCAGATGGCAGATGCAAGACTGGCGGCATATAAGCTGCTGTCCTCTGCATCCCATGCGCTGTATCTGACCTACCCCCAGGTGACGGTGACGCAGCAGAAATGCTATCCCTCTGCGGTCACAGCACAGATGCAGCGGATGTTTCCCGGCGCTGAGACACTGCGGCAGTCCTGCTCCTCACTGGGAACTTCCTATTACAGCGCCACACTTCATGCGGCATATTATCAGTATGTGCAGAATTATGCCGAGCAGTCTGCGGATACTGCCAGCGTGGGTGCATTGCTGTGGGATGACCCGGTCTATGCCCAGCGCCTGAAAGGATTGACCCGGTTTACCGTGCGGCACGACGAAAACGAACCGCTGTTTTCCATTGCTGATACTGCATTGATGGGGCATTACCTGGGCGATACCATGCAGCTTTCCGCATCGGCGCTGGAGCGCTATCAGAAGTGTCCGTTTTTGTATTACTGCAACGACATTCTCCGGCTGTACCAGCGGCAGAAAATGCAGATGACCGGCGCAAACAGCGGCAGCATGGTGCATTTTTGCCTGGAGCAGATTCTCCGGCAGTATGACAAGGAACACTTTCTGGCGCTGTCGCCGGAAGAGCTGAAACAGGAGATCCGGAAAAATGCGGCAGCTTACTGGCAGGAAAACATGGGCGGTGATTTTTCCAAGAGCGGACGGGAACAGGCGATGTATCACTATGCGGTGTCTGACGTGCTGCCGGTTCTGCTGCACCTGCAGGATGAGTTCCGGCAGTCTGCCTTTTCTCCCTATTGCACGGAACTTCAGATCACACCCGGCAATCCGGATTTTCCGCCGATCTGCCTCAAAACCAGAGACGGACATACCGTGCGGCTTATCGGAAAGATCGACCGTGTGGATATCTGCCGGGACGGCGCACAGAAATGGGTGCGTGTGGTGGACTATAAGACAGGGGAAAAGGTCTTTTCGCTGGGGCATCTGCTCTATGGTCTGGATATGCAGATGCTGATTTATCTGTTTTCCATTTTGTCGGAGGGAACGGCGCTGTCCGATGCCCAGCCGGCTGGTGTACTGTATCTTCCGGCTGGCAAGGTGAAAAGCGACCAGAAACGGGGTGCATCGAAAACGCCGGAGAAAAAGCGGAACGAGACTTACCAGATGAATGGCGTGCTGCTCCGGGATGCGCACCTGCTGACGCTGATGGAACAGAACGGCGAGGGTATTTACGTTCCTGGAAAGCTGGATGCCAAAGGAGAACTGGACACCAAAAAGGGAACATTTCTCACGCAGGAGCAAATGCGAAATCTGCGGAAATATGTGCTGGAACAGCTGGTGGACATGGCGGAGCGTGTGTATCACGGTGAGATCGATGCGCTGCCCCTGGAACTGCCAAAGGAAGACCCGTGCAAATTCTGCGCTTTTTCCAACATCTGCGGCAATTCAGAACTTTGCCGCCAGCGCATACCATACGGAGACAGCAGAATGCAGGAGAAAAAGATGATGGAGATCCTGGAAGAACTGGCAGAGGAGGAGAACAACTGATGGCATGGACAGAACAGCAAAGTGAGGCAATCACAACCAGAGACTGCGGCCTGATCGTTTCTGCGGCGGCGGGCAGCGGAAAAACTTCTGTTTTGGTAGAGCGTCTGCTGCGGATTCTGGAGGACGAAACGCCAGAACACCGTGTCCCGGCTGACCGGATGATCGTTGTAACATTCACCAACGATGCGGCGGCAGAGATGCGCTCCCGTCTGTACCAGGCGCTGGACGACCAGCTGCAAAAACAGCCGGAAAACCAGTGGCTCTATCAGCAGCAGGTGCGTCTGCAAAATGCGCATATCTGTACGATCAGTTCCTTTTGTTTTGATTTGATCCGGGACAATCTGACCGAGCAGGGAATCACTGCCGGATTCCGCATCCTCAACGAGACAGAGGCAAAGCTGATCGCCTCCAAAGCAGCCGATACCGTGCTGAATCGCTGGCACGCTGAACGGCAGGAAGAAATGCAGCTGCTGTGGAACTGCTTTTGCGAGAAAAATGACAAGCCGCTGGAAGAACTGCTGCTGGAACTGCACAGCTTTCTTGGCTCTGTGCCGTTCCGGGAGCAGTGGACAAAACAGGTGCTGGAGGAACTGAACCAGCCGCTGTCCGATTCTGCATACCATAGGGCGTTTCTGGCACAGCTGGAACAGCGTGCCGAGACTGCCGTGCGCCTGGCAAACGAGGCGGCAGACCTGGCGGCTGTTGTGTACGATTCCGTGCCGGACAACAATGTCCTGCCCTGGGTCGAGACAGATGTTCGCTGCCTGGAAAAGGTGCTGCAAATGCTGCGTCAGCAGGAACCGGATGCGGAAAAGATTCTTGCGCCCATCCAGGAAAAAAACCAGAACCGGGGTAATTTTCCACGTAAGAAAAAGGCAATGACAGACCTGGAGGCGTTCGAACGTGTCAAAAAGCTGCGGGAGCAGTACACTGCACTGGAAAAGGAAATCGCTGCACTTCTTGAGGCAGTGTACCCTTATGAGGCAGGCGACCTGGTACAGCACGCACAGCTGATGCCGCTGCTGTTGGAACTGGAAGAACAGCTGACGGCAGAGATTTGGCAGCAAAAAGTGCAGCAAAATGCCCTGGCGTTTGACGATGCAGAGCGGATGGCGCTGGAACTTCTGGCAGAACTCTCGCCGGAAGGAACAATTCAGCCCTCTGCGCTGGCAAAAGAATTACAGGCGTATTACCAGCTCATCATGATCGACGAATACCAGGATTCCAACAATAAGCAGGATGATATTTTCAAGCTGCTCTCCCGGAACTGCATCGAGCCGGAGACCGGGACGCTTCGCTACGGCGACAATGTTTTTCTCGTCGGCGATGTCAAGCAGTCGATTTATCGTTTCCGTCTGGCAAATCCCCAGAACTTTGTCCACGCCATTTCGTCTGCCGGAACCGAAACCAGCGTCTGCCGGCACATTGTGCTGAACCGGAACTTCCGCAGTGTTCCGGCTGTGCTGGATTTTGTCAACTTTGTCTGCGGCAGTCTGATGTCAGATACCTGCGGCGATGTGGCATACACCGATGCTGAGGCGCTCTATCCCGGCACGGATATTACCGAAATTCTGCCGGAGGAACAGCAGAAAGTCACAGTGGCAGTTCTGACGCCCGAGGACGATGCGGACACCGATGTGCAGATCGCATATGTGATCGGAAAGATCCAGGAAATGATCGTTGCCGGAGTGCCAGTTGCACAGAAAGACCATACCACACGTCCCTGCCAGTACAGGGATTTCTGCATCCTGCTGCGGACGAACCCCATGTGTACCAGCTTTGCTCATGCGCTGGAGCAGGCAGGCATCCCGGTGCAGAGTCCGGACGAAACCGGTTATCTAAAAGCACGGGAAGTGGGGCTGCTGCTGGATATGCTGCGTGTGCTGGACAATCCCACATTGGACACCTCGCTTGCGGCAATCATGCTTTCCCCGATGTTCTGGTTTACGCCGGAAGATCTGATGCGGATACGGATGCTTGGAAAAAAGACCAGCCTTTACAGTGCGGTCTGCATGGCAATCGGTGTAACGGAATCCGCCGAACCGGTGCAGCTGGACGATGTTCTGGTGCAGAAATGCCGCCAGCTGTATGATACTCTGCAAAAGCTGCGGCAGTCGTCCGGCATGATGACACTGGAGGCGCTGATTCGCCGGATCTACGATACCACAGACTTTTTGTCTGTCATGCAGCTGACAAAGGACGGCGACCGAAAGCGTGCCAATCTGCACCTGCTGCTGCAATATGCCAAACAGTACGAGGAGAACACGGATGCGGCACACAATGGAGTATCCGGTTTCCTGCGGTATATCGACTGGCTGCTGGACAGCGGAAACGATTTTCAGCAGACTTCGCTGACCGCAGGGGTGGAAAACGCTGTTGCCGTAAAAACCATGCACCGTTCCAAAGGACTGGAATATCCCTTTGTATTCCTGGGCAAGCTGGAATCTCCGTTTTCCACCGAGGACAGCCGGAAAAATGCAGTGTTCTCTGAAAAGGGACTGGTCGGATTCTGCATCAAGAATCCGGAAAATTACACCCGTGCAAAGACCATGCCTTTTGCTGTCCTGGAACAGGAGAACCGAAACGCTTCCAGGAGCGAGGAACTGCGGCTGCTCTATGTTGCCATGACACGAGCCAAGCAGCAGCTGTTCCTGCCGCTGAATCTGAAAAAAGTGCGGATCAGAACGACCGATTACCTGGCGCAGTACAGCACACTGATTCTCCCGGACGGTACACTGCCGCCGCTGACAGTGCAGAACGCCGGTTCTATGGCGCACTGGGTCTGGATGTGCCTGGTGCTGCGGCATGATGCAGTACTGGCGAGAGAGATCAATCTGCCGCCGCAGTGCTGGAACACACCGGCGTGGAGCGAAAAACTGCAAATCCACTATGAATTTTCTTTGCCGCCGGTAACAAAGAGCGACACACTGCCGGAACAGGCGGTTATCCAGCCGGATGCGGATACGCTGAAAGACCTGAAAAAAATCACCGCCTTTCAGTATACTTCACCGGATTGCGGCAGACAGTCCCTGCTGAGTGTTTCCGCACTCCAGGAGGCACACCAAAAACGTGCGCCCGTCTGGAAACGTCCGGATTTCCGCTTGCAGGAGGGTCATCTGACCGGTGCAGAGCGTGGTACGGCGATCCACACCTTTTTCCAGTATGCGGATTTCCGCAAAGCGCAGGCTGATGTCCCGGCAGAGATCCAGCGTCTGCAAACCTATGGCTTTCTCACCCCGGAACAGGCGGCAGCTGTAAAGCCGGAGATCCCGGCGGCGTTTTTCCGGGACGACCTGTACCGCCGTCTCTGCCGCTCGAAACGTGTTCTCCGGGAACAAAAATTCCTGGTGCAGTGCCGTGATCTGAGTGCATATCCGGAAACGGCGGCGATCCTGCGGCGCTATGAAAACTCGGACAGCATTCTGAAAGGCATCATCGACCTGGCATTCCAGGAAGGAGATCACTTTGTGCTGGTGGATTATAAAACAGATACCGTTTCTTCGCCGGATGTGCTGGTGGACAGCTACCGGGAACAGCTGATGCTTTACTGCGGCGCTCTGCAGTGCATTACAGGAATGCCGGTCAAAGAGTGCTATCTGTACAGTACACATTTTCAAAAAAGTATTGAGGTAAAACCATGATGATAAATTTAACAGATATGAAAACAGTCCGGTCGATTCTGAGCCGTCACGGATTCCACTTTTCCAAGAAACTGGGACAGAACTTTCTGGTTGACCCGTCTGTCTGCCCACGCATCGCCGAAGAGGGAAACGCTGCGCCGGGATTTGGCGTGCTGGAGATCGGACCCGGCATCGGCACACTGACCCAGCAGCTGGCACTGCGTGCGGAAAAAGTCACCTCTGTGGAACTGGATCAGCGCCTCCTGCCGATTCTGGAAGAGACAGTCGGCGAGTTCGACAACCTTCACATTCTCCACGGAGACATTCTGCAGTTTCATCACGATGTTCGAAGGTTCGAACCCGGTATCGTTGGTGAGATTGGTGCCGATTCCGAAAGAGCAGCGGATTTTGTTTTTGCAGTATTCTTGAATGTCTAATGCTTTTGTAAAGTCGAGGGCATTGCTGAATACGATGGTTTTGGTTGTCGCGTCGATTCCCAACTCTTTGTAGCGGGCAACCAGTCGGTCGATAAACTCAAATTCATTACCGGAATCGCAGCGCACACCGTCGAAAAGTTTAGCTTGTTTACGGCTAAGGTTACTAAGGAAGATGCCGGAAGTATAGGTATCGGAAAGTGCGATACCCAAATCACCGTCATAAACATTCACCCAGTTTTCGAGTGCCATATAATTGGCATGTTT
>ENA-UESS01001476-UESS01001476.1-human-gut-metagenome-genome-assembly--contig:-NODE-1476-length-10395-cov-5.643245_pt1 | contig 10395 bp, 5 predicted proteins | sample MGYA00243004_ERZ508005 | MGnify/ENA primary metagenome ERZ508005 (study PRJEB26167, sample SAMN06115471) | human gut metagenome | host: Homo sapiens | place: China:Guizhou | collected 2016-06-29...
TTTTATCAACCCAACAAAAACAAGATGAAAAACATCCAAGCAAAGCAGACTCCCTGCTTCAGGCGTTGGAGCCGCAAAGGCTGGTCGGCCTTCGCGAGCCTGCACCGCCATGTAACCATCGGAGTCCTCGCCGCGACGATGTCGATCCTCTTGCTCGCGACGCAAAGTGCGTCTGCGCAGCATGCCGACACGGCCGCCGTCCTCCGTACGCTGAGGATCGACGAGGTCGGCATATCGGGCAGCCAGACTGCCCCGACGCGCAACGTACAGTCGCAAACCCCGCTTTTCGACCGGAAAGCACAGGCCGCAGCGCCCGTCCAGACTCTGGAGTCCGCCCTGCGCCTCGCACCTTCGGTCGATATCCGCGAACGCGGGGGCAAGGGCATGCAGGCCGACATCTTCATTCGGGGAGGCTCTTTCGACCAGACGATGGTCCTTCTCAACGGCATTGATTTTACGGACGCCCGCACCGGGCACCAGTCCCACTCGCTTCCGGTCGATCTCGACTGCATTTCGGCCGTCGATCTGCTGGACGGCGTGCCGGGTGTCGGTGCCTACGCCGGGGCGGTCAATATCCGCACGGCTCCCCTCAGGCCGACCTACCTGCGTTTCGAGGGCACGGGCGGCCAGCATGGCTACGCCTATGCCAACCTTTCGGGCGCCGTGACTGCGGGCCGCTTCTCGCTGCTCGCCGCGGGGTCCTACCGCCGCAGCGACGGCTACCGGCACAACACCGATTTCACCAACGGCAACGCCTTCCTGCGTGCGACCTACGAGACGCGGCGGCTCGGATTCTTCGATTTCCAAGCCGGCTGGCAGAACCGCGGCTTCGGCTCCAACGGTTTCTATGCGGCCTACAATCCCGACCAGTGGGAGGGCACCTCCACCTCGCTGGCATCGCTGCGGTGGCTCAGGCAGGCCGGGCGCTTCTCGCTGGGGGCCTCGGCGAGCTACCGCAAGAATTTCGACCGCTACGACTGGACGCGCGGCACGGTGATGAACCGCCACAATACCGACAATGCGGGTGCGCGGCTCTGGACCGACTTCGACTGGACCGGCGGTACGACTACGCTCGGCGGCGACTATGCCTTCAACCATATCTACAGCACCAATCTCGGTGAAAAACTCTCCGTGCCGCACGGCCATTACACGCATGCCAAGGCCCGCCATACGGGCAACGTCTGGCTGCGTCACGCCAAGCAGTGGCGGCGCTTCGATGCGGCCGCTTCGGCCGGCGTCAGCCTGACGCCTTACGGCACTTCGGCGTTGTGGAACGTTTCGGGCGGCTGGCGGCCCGCTGCGGGACTGCATCTGGCCGTCGGGGCGTCGCAGTCGATGCGCCTGCCTACCTTCACCGATCTCTATTACTCCTCGCCGGCGCAGATCAACAACCTCGACCTGATTCCGGAAAAGGCTGTTACATACCGCATTGAAGCCGATTATGTAAAGGACCGCTGGAACGCTTCGCTGCGCACCTACTACCGTGCCGGACGCGACATCATCGACTGGGTGTGGCGCGAGGATATGGACGGCAAGTGGCACTCCGAGCAGACCAGCCGTCTCGATACCTACGGTGTCGAGCTGACGGGCGGCTATGCCGCCGCCGAAGGTTTCCTGCGGCGTGCGACGCTCTCTTACGGCTACATCACGACCGACCGCAATACGGAGGTCGTCGCCCGCAGCGCCATGGACTTCATGAAGCACAAGGCGGCATTGGCCGTCGAAGTGCGTTTCCTGCGCCGCATGTCGCTGGCGCTGACCGCTTCGGTTTACGACCGCAACGGCAGCTATACGGACTATCCGACGCCGGGCGACGCTTCTGTTTCTCAGGTGCGCGACTACGAACCCTATTTCCTGCTTGACGGCCGTCTGTCGTGGGAAAAAGGCGTCTGCCGGCTCTATGTCGATGCCACGAACATCACCGATACCCGTTACTGCGATCTGGGCGGCATCCGCCTGCCCGGCGCGTGGGTCACGGGCGGCGTGGTGCTGACCATCGGCCGCTGACCCCTCTCCGGCCGCGCTCCCGCCCGCCGCATAAGGCGCAGGAACCCGGTCGCTCTCCTTTTTCCGGCTGCAATCCTGCCCGTCGCCTCGTGCGGCGGGCTTTTTTGTCGCCGGGCGGCTTTCCCCGGCGGGACCCTCCTTCGGCGGTTTTCTCCGGCGTCTGCGGACGCTCGCTTTTGTACGATAATTCCCCGATGGTGTCATTTCAGCATGTGAACCTCCTTTTTTCCTTACGAATTTTTCAGTTTTGTCCGGGTTTTTCTTATCTTTGAAAAGAAGAATCAATATAACCGCACAACATATGGAAAAGCGTATCGTGGAATGCGTCCCCAACTTCAGCGAGGGACGCGACAAGGCAGTAATCGGCCGGATCGTATCGGCCATCGAAACCTCCGGGGGCGTCAAAGTGCTGGACGTCGATCCCGGCGAAGCGACCAACCGCACCGTCGTCACGTTCGTCGGCTCGCCCGAAGCCGTCGTCGAAGCGGCCTTCGCGGGGGTGAAAAAGGCCGCCGAGCTGATCGACATGCGCAAACACAAGGGGGCGCATCCGCGCATGGGCGCTACGGACGTGCTGCCGCTGATCCCGATCGCGGGCATCACGCTCGAAGAGTGCGCCGAACTGGCCCGCAAACTGGCCGAGCGTATCGCCGGGGAACTGCATGTCCCGACCTATTGTTACGAAGCCGCGGCGTTTACGCCCCGGCGGCGCAATCTGGCCGTCTGCCGCGAAGGAGAATACGAGGCGCTGCCCGAAAAGCTGGCGCACGGGGAGTCGGCGCCCGATTTCGGGGCGCGCCCGTTCGACGAGGGGGTAGCCCGCACGGGCGCCACGACCGTCGGTGCGCGCGATTTCCTGATCGCCGTGAATTTCAACCTCAATACCACCTCCACGCGCCGCGCCAACGCCATCGCCTTCGACGTGCGCGAAAAGGGCCGTCCCGTCCGCGAGGGCAATCCGATCACGGGCAAGGTGGTCAGGGATGCCGACGGCAATCCTCTGATGCGGCCGGGCACGCTCCGGGCGACCAAGGCCATCGGCTGGTATATCGAGGAGTACGGCATCGCGCAGGTTTCGATGAACATTACCGACATCGCCGTAACGCCGCTGCACGTCGCCTTCGACGAGGTGTGCCGCAAGGCCGATGCCCGCGGCGTGCGTGTGACGGGCACCGAAATCGTGGGGCTGGTGCCGAAACGCGCCCTGCTGGAAGCGGGGCGGTATTTCCTCCGCAAGCAGCGGCGTTCGGCGGGCATCGCCGAGGAGGAGATCGTCCGCATCGCCGTCAAGTCGATGGGGCTGGACGACCTGAAACCCTTCGACCCGAAGGAAAAGGTGATCGAATACCTGCTTGAAGCGGAGGATCAGAAGAAGCGGCTTATCGACATGACCTGCAAAGGGTTCGCCGAGGAGACGGCGAGCGAGTCGCCCGCTCCGGGCGGCGGTTCCATCGCGGCCTATATGGGCGCGCTGGGCGCGGCCCTCGGGACGATGGTCGCCAACCTCTCGTCGCACAAGGCGGGGTGGGACGACCGCTGGGAGGAGTTCTCCGGCTGGGCCGAGAAGGGGCAGGCGCTGCTGCGCGAGCTGCTGCATCTGGTGGATGAAGATACTGCGGCGTTCAACCGCATCATGGCCGTTTTCGCCATGCCCAAATCGACCGACGAGGAGAAGGCGGCACGCAGTGCGGCTTTGCAGGCGGCGACGCTCTACGCCACGCAGGTCCCCCTGCGGACGATGAAAACGGCGTTCGAGGTCTTTGCGATCGTGCGCGCCATGGCCGCCGAAGGCAATCCCAATTCGGTCTCCGATGCGGGCGTCGGCGCCCTTGCGGCCCGCAGCGCGGTGCTGGGGGCGTGTCTCAACGTCAAGATCAACGCTGCCGGCCTGAAAGACCGGGCCGCGGCCGACGCGCTCGTCGCCGAGGCGAATGCCGTCGCCGCCGCCGCCGAACGGGCCGAGCGCGAAGTGCTGGAAATCGTAGAACGTAAAATCTGAACCATATGACACTGCAAGAGTTCCAAAACGATATTCGTGCGGGTATTCCCGACCGGCTGCCCGCCGCGAAACCTTATGACAGGCAGATCAACCACGCTCCCAAGCGCAAGGAGATTCTGACGCCTGAGGAGCAGGTGCTGGCAATCAAAAACGCCCTGCGTTACTTCCCTGCCAAACACCACGCCCTGCTGGCCAAGGAGTTTGCCGAGGAGCTGCGCAAATACGGGCGTATCTATATGTACCGCCTGCGCCCCGATTACGAAATGTACGCCCGGCCGATCGACCAATACCCCTGCAAGTGCCGTCAGGCCGCGGCGATCATGCTGATGATCCAGAACAACCTCGACAAGGCCGTGGCCCAGCATCCGCACGAGCTGATCACCTACGGCGGCAACGGCGCGGTATTCCAGAACTGGGCGCAGTACCGTCTGACGATGAAATACCTCTCGGAGATGACCGACAGCCAGACGCTGGCGATGTATTCGGGCCATCCGCTGGGGCTGTTCCCGTCGCACCCCGACGCTCCGCGCGTGGTGGTGACCAACGGCATGGTGATTCCCAACTACTCGAAACCCGACGATTGGGAGCGCATGAACGCCCTCGGCGTGTCGCAGTACGGACAGATGACCGCGGGTTCCTATATGTATATCGGACCGCAGGGCATCGTTCACGGGACGACCATCACGGTGATGAACGCCGCCCGCAAGCGCTTCACCGCCGATCGCCGCGACGCCCGCGGCATGCTCTTCATCTCGTCGGGACTGGGCGGCATGTCGGGCGCGCAGCCCAAGGCGGGGACCATTTCGGGCGTGGTGAGCGTCATCGCCGAGATCAACCCCAAGGCGGCGCAGAAGCGTTACGAGCAGGGCTGGGTCGATGAACTGCACCATTCGCTCGACGAGCTGATTCCCCGCATCCGCCGGGCCTGCCGGGAGCGCGAAGTGGTTTCGATGGCCTATGTGGGCAATGCCGTGGACCTCTGGGAGCGGCTCGCCGCCGAAGAGATTCCGGTGGATCTGGGTTCCGACCAGACTTCGCTGCATAACCCGTGGGCGGGCGGCTATTATCCGGTGGACGTGAGCTACGAGGCTTCGAACAAGATGATGGCCGAGGAGCCTGCCCGTTTCCGCGAATGCGTGCAGGAGTCGCTGCGCCGTCAGGTCGATGCGATCAATAAGCTGACGGCCCGCGGCATGTACTTCTTCGATTACGGCAACGCCTTCCTGCTGGAGGCTTCGCGCGCCGGAGCCGCCGTGATGGGCGAGGGCGGCCGGTTCCGTTATCCCTCCTACGTGCAGGACATCATGGGACCGATGTTCTTCGACTACGGCTTCGGACCTTTCCGCTGGGTCTGCACGTCGGGAAAACCCGAAGACCTCGAACTTACCGACCGCCTCGCGGCCGAAGTGCTGGAGGAGATCCGCCGCACGGCTCCCGTCGAAATCGCGGGCCAGCTCGACGACAACATCCACTGGATCCGCGAAGCGGGCCGCAACCGGCTCGTCGTCGGTTCGCAGGCCCGTATCCTCTATGCGGACAGCGAAGGCCGCACGAAAATCGCGCAGGCTTTCAACCGGGCCATCGCCGACGGACGCCTTACGGCTCCCGTGGTGCTGGGCCGCGACCACCACGACGTTTCGGGCACCGATTCGCCCTACCGCGAGACCTCGAACATCTACGACGGGTCGAACCTTACGGCCGACATGGCCGTGCAGAATGTCATCGGCGACTCGTTTCGCGGTGCAACGTGGGTCTCGATCCACAACGGCGGCGGCGTAGGCTGGGGCGAGGTGATATACGGCGGCTTCGGCATGGTGATCGACGGTACGGAAGCTTCCGACCGCCGCATCCGCGAAATGCTGCTGTGGGACGTGAACAACGGCATCGCCCGCCGCAGCTGGGCGCGCAACGAAGGGGCCGTGTCGGCGATCAGGCGCGAGATGGAGCGCACGCCCGGCCTGCAGGTGACGCTGCCCAATGCCGCCGACGAAGAAATGATACGCAATGTCTTGAAAGAAAACGAATAAACAAGGATTACCTCATATGGAACATCATCTTATCTCCGCGCAGCATCTTTCGATCGACCGCATCCGCGAAATCCTCTTCCGCCGTCTGCCGCTGGCGCTGAGCGACGATGCCCGTGTGCGCATTGTCCGCTGCCGCGAATACCTCGACCGCAAGATGGAAAACCCCGAACGCCCGGTTTACGGCATCACCACCGGTTTCGGATCGTTGTGCGACATTTCGGTAGGGTATGACGAGCTGGCCCAGCTGCAGAAGAACCTCGTCATGTCGCACGCCTGCGGGACGGGCGAGCGCGTCCCCTCCGAGATCGTGAAACTGATCCTTCTGCTCAAGATACAGTCGCTCGCCTACGGCCATTCGGGCGTGCAGCTGGCGACCGTGGAGCGGCTGATCGACTTTTTTAACAACGACATACTGCCCGTGGTCTACCAGCAGGGATCGCTCGGCGCTTCGGGCGACTTGGCGCCGCTGGCGCATATGAGCCTGCCGCTGCTGGGACTGGGCGAAGTGGAGTGCGAAGGCCGTGTCCGGCCTGCCGCCGAGGTGCTGGCCGAGCGGGGCTGGCAGCCGATCCGGCTCGAATCCAAGGAGGGGCTGGCCCTGCTCAACGGCACCCAGTTCATGAGCGCATACGGCGTCTGGTCGCTGATCGGGGCGCGCCGCCTGAGCGAGTGGGCCGACCGCATCGGCGCGCTGTCGCTCGACGCTTTCGACGGCCGCATCGAACCCTTCTGCGACGAGGTGCATCTGATCCGCGCGCACAAGGGCCAGCTCACCACGGCCCGCAACATCCGCCGTCTGCTCGAAGGCAGCGAGCTGATCGCCCGTCCGAAGAAGCATGTGCAGGATCCCTACTCCTTCCGCTGCATCCCGCAGGTGCACGGGGCGTCGAAAGACACGATCGACTATGTGGAGGGCGTGTTGACGAACGAAATCAACAGTACCACCGGCAATCCGACGGTCGTCCCCGAAGAGGATATGGTCGTCTCGGCGGGCAATTTCCACGGTCAGCCCATCGCGCTGGCGATGGACTTTCTGGCCATCGCGCTCGCGGAGCTGGGCAGCATCTCCGAACGCCGCACCTACAAACTGATCTCCGGTGCGCGTGAGTTGCCGGCCTTCCTCGTCGCCAAGCCGGGGCTGAACAGCGGCTTCATGATTCCCCAGTACACGGCGGCCTCGATCGTCAGCCAGTCGAAGGGGCTCTGCATGCCCGCGTCGGTCGATTCGATCCCCTCGTCGCAGGGGCAGGAGGACCATGTGAGCATGGGGTCCAACGCCGCGACCAAACTCTACCGCGTGGTGTGCAACACCGAACGGGTGCTGGCCATCGAGCTTTTCAACGCCGCGCAGGCGCTCGAATTCCGCCGTCCGGCGCGCTCGTCGGAGACGCTCGAACGTCTCGTCGCCGAATACCGCAAAGAGGTGCCCTTCATCGACAACGATTCGGTGATGTACCCGCATATCGAATCTTCCATCCGATTCATCCGCAAATCATGAGACTTCTGGTAAAGAACATCGGCAAAATCGTCGGCATCGAAACCGCCGGACGGCTTCGGCTCTGCGGCGGGGAGATGGACCGCTTGGAGACGCTCGACGATGCGTGGCTGCTGGCCGACGACGGCCGGATCGCCGCATTCGGACGCATGGAGACGCTCGGTGAAATGGCCGCGGACAGGACCGTCGACGCCGAAGGGGGCATGCTCTTCCCGTCGTTCTGCGACTCCCACACGCATCTGGTCTATGCCGGAAGCCGCGAACGTGAGTTTCTCGACAAGATCAACGGCCTGAGCTACGAGGAGATAGCCCGCCGCGGCGGGGGCATCCTCAATTCGGCCGACCTGCTGCACGAAACTTCGGAAGAGGAGCTTTACGCGCAGGCGATGGAGCGCGTGCGCGAGATTGCCGCGAAGGGAACGGGCTGCGTCGAGATCAAGAGCGGCTATGGTCTTACGACCGAAGACGAACTGAAGATGCTGCGCGTCATCCGCCGCATCCGCGAGACGGCTCCGCTGGCCGTGCGCGCCACGTTCCTCGGCGCCCATGCCGTGCCGCGGAACTATATCGGCCGGCAGGAGGAGTACGTGGAGCTGGTCTGCAACGAAATGCTCCCGGCCGTGGCGGCCGGAAAACTGGCCGATTTCGTCGATGTCTTCTGCGACGAAGGGTTCTTTACCGTGGAACAGACGGCCCGCATCATGAAGGCCGGGCGCAAGCTGGGCATGCAGCCGAAGATTCACGCCAACGAACTGGCCGTTTCGGGCGGCGTGCAGGTGGGCGTGGAGTACGGTGCCCTCTCGGTCGATCACCTCGAACGCATGGGCGAAGCGGAGATTCGGGCGCTGCGCGGCGCGGTGACCTCGCCGACGATGCTGCCCGGCGCGGCGTTCTTCCTCGGCATGAGCTATCCGCCGGCCCGCGAGATGATCCGCGCGGGGCTGGGCGTGGCGCTGGCTTCGGATTACAATCCCGGCTCGTCGCCTTCGGGCGATATGCGCATGGTCGTATCGCTGGCCTGCATCCGCATGAAGATGACCCCGGCCGAAGCGATCAACGCCGCGACGCTCAACGGCGCCTACGCCATGGGCCTGAGCCGCAGCTACGGTTCCGTTACTGTAGGTAAAGTCGCCAATTTCTTCATCACCAAACCGATACCTTCGGTCGAATTCTTGCCTTATGCCTATACGACGCCGCTCATCCGCCGGGTATTCCTGCGCGGCGAGGAGTATGTGGCGTAGTTTTTGACCCGGAGGGATTCGTATGCGATTATTGATTTTAACAATCGGTCTCCTGCTGTCGGGAGCCGTAAACGGACAGAATATGAAACCGCTGACACCGGAAGAGCGACGTGTGATCGTCGACAAAGGTACCGAAGCGCCCTTTACGGGCCGATATTATGACCACCGCGAGGCGGGCGTATACCACTGCCGCCAATGCGGCGCGCCGCTGTACCGTTCCGCCGACAAGTTCGACGCGGGGTGCGGCTGGCCCAGTTTCGATGACGAGATTCCGGGCGCCGTGATGCGGACGCCCGACGCCGACGGACGGCGCACCGAGATCACCTGCGTCAAATGCGGAGCTCACTTGGGGCATGTGTTTTTGAACGAGGGATTTACCCCGAAGAATACGCGCCACTGCGTCAATTCGGTTTCGCTTCTCTTCGAACCCGAAGCGAAAGCCGGCGAACAGCCGGCCGCCGGAGGGGAGCAGACGCAGAAAAAGGAGGGGACCGAAACCGCGATCTTCGCCGGAGGCTGTTTCTGGGGCGTGGAGTACCTGCTGTCCAAGATGCCCGGCGTGCTGAAGGTCGAATCGGGCTACACGGGCGGCAGGACCGAAAATCCCACCTACGAGCAGGTGTGCAGCCATACCACGGGGCATGCCGAAGCGGTGCGCGTGACGTTCGATCCGGCGAAGGTGTCGTATGAAAAGCTGGCGAAGTTCTTTTTCGAGATTCACGATCCGACGCAGCTCGACGGGCAGGGTCCGGATCTCGGCGACCAATACCGTTCCGAGATTTTCTATACGACGCCCGCCCAGCAGCAGACGGCCGAAAAGCTGATCGGCGAGCTGCGCCGCAGAGGGTACGACGTCGTGACCGAGGTGACCCCTGCAGGCCGGTTCTGGCCCGCCGAAGATTATCACCAGCAGTATTACAAGCGCAAGGGAACGCTTCCGTACTGCCACGCCTATACCAAACGGTTTTAGCCGGTCCTGCCGCTGCGTCGGCCGGCCGGGAAGAAAGCCTGCGCGTTTTACAGGCCGGAGAAGACTTATGTCCGATCCGGTGTGCAAACCTCGGCCGGGTTGCCGGAAAATAAGGCTCTCCGCTTCACAGCGGGGAGCCTTGCCGTATATGCAGGCCGGACTGCGAACCTTCTGAGTTCCCGAAAACCGTCGTTGCTGTACGATCGCGTCGGACCGCCCGGCGAACCATACGGCTCTGCTTGCTCTCGAACCGTATGCAGGATGTCGGCCGGGAATTCTCCTGCGGAGTTTATCCGCAGTGCCGTCTCGCCTGCCGGATCACCCCAGCTTGTCGATTTCGCCCCGCATGATGCGGGGCAGGTTTGCGCGGATCTTTTCGACCGGCCAGTTCCACCATTGCAGCTCCAGCAGCCGTGCGGCCGTTCTGTCGTCGAAACGCGGCCGTATCGTTTTGGCCGGGACGCCGCCCACGATCGTGTAGGGCGGAACGTCCCGTGTGACGACGGCCCGCGCCGCGATCACGGCGCCGTCGCCGATCCTGACGCCCGCCATGATGACCGCTTCGTAACCGATCCATACGTCGTTGCCGATGACGATGTCGCCCTTGTTGTCCCACGCCGCGGCGACGTTCGCCCGGTCGAGTTCCCACTCCTCGA
>ENA-UESS01001482-UESS01001482.1-human-gut-metagenome-genome-assembly--contig:-NODE-1482-length-10374-cov-16.328931_pt1 | contig 10374 bp, 9 predicted proteins | sample MGYA00243004_ERZ508005 | MGnify/ENA primary metagenome ERZ508005 (study PRJEB26167, sample SAMN06115471) | human gut metagenome | host: Homo sapiens | place: China:Guizhou | collected 2016-06-29...
GTTTTTCGTGATGGACGAGACCACCAAGGACACGATCTGGTGGACTTCCGACGAATATAAGAACGACAACAAGCCGGTTACGAAGAAGGCCTGGAAGGAGCTGAAGAAAATCGCCGTCGAAGAGCTTTCGGGCAAGAAACTCTTCGTTGTGGACACGTTCTGCGGCGCCAACGAGAACTCGCGCCTGAAGATCCGCTTCATCATGGAGGTGGCCTGGCAGGCTCACTTCGTGAAGAACATGTTCATCCGTCCGACGGACGAGGAGCTGGAGAATTACGGCGAGCCCGACTTCGTGGTGCTCAACGCTTCGAAGGCCAAGGTGAAGAACTACAAGGAGCTGGGTCTGAACTCGGAGACGGCCGTTGTCTTCAACCTCACCGAGAAGATGCAGGTGATCATCAACACCTGGTACGGCGGCGAGATGAAGAAGGGCATGTTCTCCTACATGAACTACCTGCTTCCGCTGAAGGGCATGGCTTCGATGCACTGTTCGGCCAACACCAACGAGAAGGGCGAGACCGCTATCTTCTTCGGCCTGTCGGGAACCGGCAAGACCACGCTTTCGACCGACCCGAAGCGTCAGCTCATCGGCGACGACGAGCACGGCTGGGACGACGATGGCGTATTCAACTTCGAGGGCGGCTGCTACGCCAAGGTGATCAACCTCTCGCAGGAGAACGAGCCTGACATCTGGAACGCCATCCGCCGCAACGCGCTGCTGGAGAACGTGACGGTGGACAAGAAGGGCAAGATCGACTACGCCGACAAGTCGGTTACGGAGAACACCCGCGTATCGTACCCGATCTTCCACATCGAGAACATCGTGAAGCCCGTATCGAAGGCTCCGGCCGCCAAGAAGGTCATCTTCCTCTCGGCCGACGCATTCGGCGTGCTGCCCCCGGTTTCGATCCTGACCCCCGAGCAGACGAAGTATTACTTCCTCTCGGGCTTCACCGCCAAGCTCGCAGGCACGGAGCGCGGCATCACCGAGCCTACGCCGACCTTCTCGGCCTGCTTCGGCGCAGCCTTCCTGTCGCTGCACCCCACCAAGTACGGCGAGGAGCTGGTGAAGAAGATGCAGAAGTCGGGCGCCAAGGCCTACCTCGTGAACACGGGCTGGAACGGAACCGGCAAGCGTATCTCGATCAAGGACACGCGCGGCATCATCGACGCGATCCTCGACGGTTCGATCGACAAGGCTCCGACCAAGACCATGCCTATCTTCGATTTCGTGGTTCCGACCGTCCTGCCGGGCGTAGACCCCGCTATCCTCGATCCGCGTGACACCTACAAGAGCGCCAAGGATTGGGAGGTTAAGGCAGAGGATCTGGCCAACCGTTTCGTGAAGAACTTCGTGAAGTTCACGGGCAACGAGGAGGGCAAGAAACTCGTAACCGCAGGCCCGAAGGTAAAGTAATTCCCTGCGGCTTGAGCCGCTGCAAATAGATGAATCCCGGTTTCCGCAGTTGGAGACCGGGATTTTTTATGTTGTGGAACAGGCACGGTCCGGCAGATGGGCGGCGGATGACGGTGAATGACGGCGGATGACGGTGGATGGGCGGTGGATGTGTGCGGACGGGTTTGCAATCGGAGACGATCCGTCTGCGCCGGTTTTGTCGGTTTTGCCGGGGCGATGCGGGGTTGTTGCGCGCAGGCGCGCGGGGTTCGCCGGACAAACGGATGGAAAAAGCCCGGCTGGAATAGATTTCCAGCCGGGCTTTTCGTCTTGCGGAAGCCGGCAGGTCAGACCGTCATAATCTCCTTCTCCTTCTTCGAAAGCGCTTCGTCCAGCGTCTTGGAGAACTTTTCGAGCAGTTTCTGCGACTGCGTTTCGCCGTCCTTCGATTCGTCTTCGGGCATGCCCTCCTTCTGGGCCTTCTTGAAGGCTTCCACCGCGTCGCGGCGGGCGTTGCGCAGGCTGATGCGGGCGGTCTCCGCTTCGGCGCGCACCTGCTTCACCAGCTCTTTGCGGCGCTCCTCCGTAAGGGGCGGAATTGTCAGGCGGATCTGCTCGCCGTTGTTCGAGGGCGTCAGGCCGATGTTCGAGTCGATGATGGCCTTCTCGATCGGGCGCAGCATGTTCTTGTCCCACGGCTGGATCAGGATGGTCCTGGCGTCGGGTACGGTGACGCTGGCAGCGCCCGAAACGGGAACCTGCGAGCCGAAATAGTCGACCATTACGCCGTTCAGGGCGTTGGGCGACGCCTTGCCGGCGCGAACGTTCAAAAGTTCCTCTTCGAGGTGGTCGATGGCCTTCTGCATGCGGCCCGTAGCTTCGTTGAGAATCGTCTTGGTATCCATAAGTGTTGGGGTTTAATTTCCGAGTGTTTTTTCGATGGTGCGGATCAGCTCCTCGAATTCATGTTCGTCGTAGCCCACCGTGGCCAGCACGACCTTGCCCTTGCGGTCGATCACGAAGTTCCGCGGGATGTAGTTCGAAGCGTAGCGGTCGTAGACGGTGCGTGCGGGGTCGAGTCCCATCGGGAAGGCGTGGCCCGTCTTTTCGCAGAACGCCTCCACGGCCTCGCGTTTCTCGCCTCGCGATACGGGCAGGAAGACGAACTCCTTGCCGGCGAAGCGGTCGATGATGTCCGTCTGCACGCGGGTCAGCTCCTGCCGGCAGGGCGGACACCACGTGGCCCAGAAGTTGAGCAGCACGACTTTGCCCTTCAGGTCGCCGAGCGTCACGGAGCTGCCGTCGACCATCTCGACCGTGAAGTCCGGAGCCGTGTCTCCGGACTTTACGAGCGTTGTCGATTCGGCGTCCGTCTCGGCGCCCTTCTTGGCGTTGCGGTTGCCGCACGAGGGCAGCAGCAGGATGACGGCGATGATCGCGGCGATCAGCGCCAGCATCACCCACAGCGATTTGTTGCTTTTCTTGGTTGCCATAGTCTTACAGTTTTACCAGCGTTCCGATCTTCTCCCCGGCAAGGACTTTGCCGAGGTTGCCCGCGGTGTCCATGTCGAAGACGATGATCCGGAGACCGTTCTCGCGGCAGAGCGTGAAGGCCGTGAGGTCCATGACCTTCAGACGGCGGTCGAGGACCTCCTCGAACGTGATTTCGTCGAATTTCGTCGCTGCGGGGTCCTTCTCCGGGTCGGCCGTGTAGACGCCGTCCACGCGGGTGCCCTTCAGCATCACGTCGGCCTCAATCTCGATGCCGCGCAGCGCCGACGCCGAGTCGGTCGTGAAGTAGGGGTTCGACGTGCCGCCTCCGACGATCACCACGTAGCCCGCTTCGAGGTATTCGATGGCACGGGCTTTGGAGTAGTATTCGCCGATGGGTTCCATGCGGATCGAGGTGAGCACCTTGCATCGGACGCCGTTGTCTTCGAGCGCCGACTGGAGCGCCAGCGAGTTGATGATCGTGGCGAGCATGCCCATCTGGTCGCCCTTCACGCGGTCGAAGCCCTTTTTGGCGCCCGTGAGGCCGCGGAAGATGTTGCCGCCGCCGATGACGATGCCGATCTGGACGCCCGTTGCTGCGGCGGCTTTGATCTGCTCGGCGTAGGATTGCAGCGTCTCGGGGGAAAGCCCGTATTTCTGTCCGCCTTGCAGCGATTCGCCGCTCAATTTCAGGAGTATTCGCTTGTATTTCATCGTGGGTCGCGTTTTATCGTAGTGCGAAGATAGGTATTTTTTCGAAAAAATTCATATATATTCCTTATCTTTGGTGTCGTAACGACACTTTTACCGGTCGGAGCGTTTTGCCGGGCCGCGCGCGATTCGGTTTTGGAGGCGTCCGTTCTTTTTTCTATCTTTGCAATCCTTATGTCGTCGGAAGAATATAAACTGCTCGATACGATTTCCTCACCGCGGGAGTTGAAAAAACTCCCGCCGGAGGAGCTGTCCGCCTACTGCGACGAGCTGAGGCGTTACATCATCGACGAGTGTGCGGTCAATCCGGGCCACCTGGCATCGAGCCTCGGGGCCGTGGAACTGGCTGCGGCCCTGCATTACGTCTTCGACACCCCGGAGGACCGGATCGTCTGGGACGTCGGCCATCAGACCTACGCCCACAAGATCATCACGGGACGCCGCGAGGCGTTTAAAACCAAACGGCAGCTGAACGGCATCAGCGGTTTTCCGCGCATGTCCGAGAGCGAATACGATTCTTTCGGGGGCGGGCACGCTTCGGTGTCGATCTCCGCGGCGTTCGGCATGGCCAAGGCCGCCGAACTGCGGGGCGAGAAGCGGCAGGTCGTGGCCGTGATCGGCGACGGCTCGATGACCGGAGGGCTTGCGTTCGAGGGGCTGAACAACGCCGGGGCCTCGAAGCGCACCAACCTGCTGGTGATTCTCAACGACAACAACATGGCCATCGACCAGGCCACGGGAGCGCTGAAAAACTACCTGCTGAAAATCTCGACTTCGGTGCACTACAACCGTTTCAAACAACGGCTGTGGGGGCTGATGTCGCATACGCCGCGGCTGCTGCGGCTCTGCCAGAAGGCGGGCAACGCCGTGAAGCAGGGGCTGCTGAACAAGAGCAATTTTTTCGAAAGTCTCAATTTCCGCTATTTCGGCCCGGTGGACGGCCACAACCTCAAGGAGTTGGTGCGGACGCTTCGGGCGTTGCGCGACATCGAGGGGCCTAAACTGCTGCACGTGATGACGGTCAAGGGCAAGGGCTACCTGCCGGCCGAGCACGACCAGCCCGCCTGGCACGCCCCGGGGCGTTTCAATCCCGACACGGGCGAGCGGATTTCGGCTCCGGGCGGCGCAGCGCGTTATCAGGACGTATTCGGCGAAACCCTGCTGGAACTGGCGCGCCGCGACGGGCGCGTCGTGGGCGTCACGCCCGCCATGCCGTCGGGCTGTTCGATGAACATTCTGCTGCGCGAGATGCCCGGCCGCTGTTTCGATGTGGGCATCGCCGAAGGGCATGCCGTGACCTTTTCGGCCGGACTGGCCGCGGCGGGCATGGTTCCCTTCTGCAACATTTATTCGAGTTTCATGCAGCGGGCCTACGACAATGTGATCCACGACGTTGCGATTCAGGATCTTCCGGTGGTGATGTGTCTCGACCGGGGCGGCCTGGTGGGCGAGGACGGGGTGACGCACCACGGGGTCTTCGACATGGCCGCTTTCGGCGCCGTGCCGGGACTGACGATCGCCGCGCCGATGAACGAACCCGAACTGCGCAACATGATGTATACGGCCCTCGGATCGGGACATCCCTTTATGATCCGCTATCCGCGGGGGCACGGCGAGGGCCTGCCGTGGCGCGGCGAGAAGTTCGAGACGCTGCCCGTCGGGCGTGGCCGCCGCCTGCGCGAGGGCGCAGACGTGGCGCTGTTGACCGTGGGGACCGTCGGCAACGCCGCCGCACGGGCCGCCGGACGCGCTGCCGCGGAAGGCGTGAGCGTCGCGCATTACGACCTGCGGTTCGTGAAACCGCTGGATGAAGCGTTGCTGGACGAAGTGGGGCGTAAGTTCCGCCGTGTGGTCACGGTCGAGGACGGTTCGCTGCGCGGAGGCGTCGGCGAAGCCGTCGCGGCGTTCTTCAACGGCCGCGGCTACGACGTGCGGGTGCAGCGGCTCGGCATCGGCGACGAGTGGGTCGAACACGGCACGCCCGGGCAGTTGTACGCCCTGTGCGGCTACGACGAGGAGGGCATTCTGCGCGCCCTGCTCGATACCCGCGCATAAATTTTCCGCAACGCATTTTTTCGGCACAAATTCTGTGTGATGGCTTCCCAAAACGACCGGGAAGTGAAAATCGCCATTTTATTGCTTGCTGCCGCCCTTTTGATTCCGGGTGCGGTGGCTGTCGCGGCGGCTTCGGACCGCACCGACCGCATGCCTGTCGCCGTGTTCGACCTGCGGCCGGCCGAAGCGCGGGGCTGCCGCACCGGGTAACTGTTGTTCGTGGATCAGGGGCGGGGAACTCCGCCGCCTTTGCCGTAAAGGCATTTGTCAGAGCGTGAACACCCAGTCGTCGCCTTTCGAGAGGGCCGGGTCCAGGCGGAAGCCTTCCCATTCGAACGACCGGAGCGTCGCGGGATCGGCGATGCGGTTTTTCAGGATATGCCGCGTCATCTCTCCGCGGCATATTTTCGTATAGACCACGACGGTTTTCAGCCGGTCGCCCTCGCGGACGCGGAATTCGGGCGTGATGACCCGCGCTTCGCGGCAGACGCGTTTCCAGTCGAACAGCCGCTTCATCTCTCCGCTCGCCAGGTTGACCAGGATGCCGTCGTCGGCGTGAATCCGGCCCAGCAGGTCGTCGGTCAGCCGGCTTTGCCAGTAGGAAAACATCGTTTCGTCGCCGCGGCCGGGCAGTACGGCGTCGCCTTCGAGCCGGTAGGTGCGGATGACGTCCAGCGGGCGGAGCAGTCCGTAGAGGAACGAGGTGATGTTGAGGTGCCGTTGGGCGTATTCGAAATCGGCGTCGGTGAAACTCGCCGGGTCGATGCGTTTGAAGACGATTCCCGTGTAGGCCGTAAGGGCCGGGATCGCCGCGTCGTCGTCGCCGTGGAAGCGGCCGTAGCGCAGGCGGTTTTCGGCGGCGATACGGCGGTTGACGCGCAGGAGCCGGGCCAGTTCGTCGGTCGGGAGCGTCGCCAGCCCGGCGGCCAGTTCGGAGGCCTCGCTGCGGTAGGCGGGCCGGGTCGTGCGGGGCGTCGGGACGGAACTGCGCTCCGTCATCGTCTTGGCGCAGGAGAGAAGCAGCTGCATGGCGTTCGGGCGTTAAGCTACGGAGCAGGGGATGCCGAGCGCTTCGACGCGCGCGGCGATGCCCTGCAACTCCTCTTTGGTGACTTTTTCGAGCGTCGGGCAGGGGGTGTCGCGGTCGAGCGAGTAGACCATCACCTGCCGCGGGCGGATTTCGGCGACGAGCCGGAGCCAGGCCGAGACTTCCTCTTCGGTGGTGTTGTCGACGGGCTGTCCGCCGCACTCCCCGCGCAGGAACATCGTTTGCAGAATCATGCGTCCGTCGAAGCGTTTCATCGCTTCGACGATGCCCCGCACCGTGTAGGACGCGCTTTGCGGGTTGTTCATCCGCCGCACCGTCGCGTCGAACGCCGAATCGAGTTTGAGGATGTTGTTGTCCACGCGCAGCAGGGCGCGGCGGACGCTGTCGCGGTGGATCTGCGTGGCGTTGGAGAGCACCGAGACCTTCGCCGCGGGGCACAGCGCGTCGCGCAGGGCGATCGTGTCGCCGATGACGGCTTCGAAATCGGGGTGCATGGTCGGTTCGCCGTTGCCGGCGAAGGTGATCACGTCGGGCGGCGTGGAGTCGGCCACCATGCGCCGCAGGGTGGCTTCGAGCTGCGTGCGCACGTCCTCGCGGCTGTTGAAGCGTCGTCCGCCCGGGTGCTCGGCATTCCAGCCGCACTCGCAGTAGATGCAGTCGAACGAGCAGAGTTTCGAGGAGAGCGGGAGCAGGTTGACTCCCAGCGAAAGGCCCAGCCGCCGCGAATGCACCGGGCCGAAGATAATGTCGTGAAATAGCGCTGTCATGGTGCGAAATTAAGAATTAAGAATTAGGAATTCAAAATTAATTCCTAATTTTACCAAAATACCGTTTTATGAAATTCAAATTCGGACTTTTGCCGCGCGTCGTGCTGGCCATTGCGCTGGGCGTCGCCTGCGGATTCTTTCTCCCCGGCTGGGCGACGCGCATCGCGCTGACCTTCAATGCGATTTTCGGACAGTTCCTGGGTTTCGCCATTCCGCTGCTGATTCTCGGGCTGGTGGCTCCGGGCATCGCCGATCTGGGCCGGAACGCCGGGCGTCTGCTGGCCCTGACCGCCGCGCTGGCCTATGCCTTCACGCTCTTTTCGGGGTTCGGGACCTATCTGACGGGGCGGTTTCTCTTTCCGGCGCTGCTCGAAGGCTCCGCCGCCGTATTGCCCGAGGAAGGGGCGGCCCTTGCGCCCTATTTCACGGTCGAAATGCCTCCCGTGATGGGTGTGATGTCGGCGCTGGTCCTCGCCTTCGTGCTGGGGCTGGGCATGGCCTATATCCGTTCGGTGACGCTCAAGGCGGCGATGGACGATTTCAAGCGGATCATCGAGCTGGTGATTCTGCGCGTCATCATTCCGCTGCTGCCCTTCTACATTTTCGGCATCTTTCTGTCGATGACCCAGTCGGGGCAGGTGGCCGGGGTGCTGGACGTCTTCGTGAAACTGATCGCGGTGATCTTCTGCATGACGGTCGTGCTGCTTCTCGTGCAGTTCTCCGTCGCGGGGCTTGCGGCGCGTAAAAATCCGCTGAAGATGCTCCGCACGATGCTCACCGCCTACATGACGGCCCTCGGAACGCAGTCGTCCGCCGCGACGATCCCCGTGACGCTGGCCCAGACCGTGAAGCTCGGCGTGCGGCCCGAACTGGCGTCGTTCGTTGTGCCGCTGTGCGCCACGATCCACCTCTCGGGTTCGATGATGAAGATCACGGCCTGTGCGCTGGCCGTGTCGATGATCGCCGGGCTGGACATTCCGGCGTCGACCTTCGCGGGGTTCATCCTGCTGCTGGCCGTGACGATGGTGGCGGCTCCGGGCGTGCCGGGAGGGGCGATCATGGCGGCGCTGGGACTGTTGGAGTCGATGCTCGGTTTCGACGAGACCCTCGCGGGGCTGATGATCGCCACCTACATCGCCATGGACAGCTTCGGAACGGCGACCAACGTGACGGGCGACGGCGCCGTGGCGGTGATCGTCGATGCGATCGACCGGCGGCGTTGAAAAACTCCGTTCCCGGGCCGCCGTCGGCGGCCCTTTTCCTTATTTAGAATTGAAATAAGTATAAATGCGTATCCTTGTGGAATAAAAAACGGCTACTTTTGAATGCCGATTCCGTTTTATGTATACTTTTGTGCGTCCAAAACGGAAAAAAGAGACATAAACTCATAATTACAAGACAAATATGGTTGATATTTTTGCACGCCTCGAGAAAAATGCGGGCGGACCGATCGGTCAGTACATGTCGTACGCCCACGGTTATTATGCCTTTCCCAAACTCGAAGGCGACATCGGTCCCCACATGGTTTTCCGGGGCAAGAAGATGCTCAACTGGAGCCTGAACAATTACCTCGGACTGGCCAACCACCCCGAGGTGCGCAAGGCCGACGCCGAAGGCGCCGCGCAGTTCGGCATGGCGGCCCCGATGGGCGCCCGCATGATGAGCGGACAGACCGTTTACCACGAGCGTCTGGAGCGTGAACTGGCCGCGTTTGTCGGCAAGGAGGATGCCTTCCTGCTCAATTTCGGTTACCAGGGCATGATCTCGATCATCGACTGCCTGCTGACCCCCCGCGACGTGGTCGTCTACGATGCCGAGGCGCACGCCTGCATCATCGACGGACTGCGCCTGCACAAGGGCAAACGCTTCGTTTTCGGACATAACGACATGGAGTCGCTGCGCCTGCAGTTGCAGCATGCCACGGATCTGGCCGAGGAGCAGAATGGCGGCGTGCTGGTGATCACCGAGGGCGTGTTCGGCATGAAGGGCGACCTGGGCAAGCTCGACGAGATCGTGGCGCTGAAGAAGGATTTCCAGTTCCGTCTGCTGGTGGACGACGCCCACGGCTTCGGTACGATGGGCCCGGGCGGTCGCGGCACGGCGGCGCATTTCGGCGTTGTCGACGGCGTGGACGTGCTCTTCAACACCTTCGCCAAGTCGATGGCCGGGATCGGCGCTTTCGTGAGCGGTCCCCGCTGGCTGATCAACCTGCTGCGCTACAACATGCGTTCGCAGCTTTACGCAAAGTCGCTCCCGATGCCGATGGTGATCGGCGCGCTGAAGCGTCTGGAGTTGATCCGCAACCACCCCGAATTCCAGGAGAAACTCTGGGAGAACGTCCGTGCGCTCCAAAGCAGCCTGAAAGAGAACGGGTTCGAGATCGGTGTGACCAACTCGCCGGTGACGCCCGTCTTCCTGAAGGGCGGCATTCCCGAGGCCACGAATCTGGTCGTGGACCTGCGCGAGAACCACGGTATTTTCTGCTCGATGGTGGTTTATCCCGTGATTCCGAAGGGTGAGATCATCCTGCGCATCATCCCGACGGCGGTGCATACGCTGGAGGATGTGAAAGTTACGATTGAGGCTTTCAAGGCCGTTCGCGAGAAACTCGAAACCGGCGTATACGCTTCGATGCCCATTCCGGCACGTGCCGACGAAGGGTTTATGGTCCGCTAAAGGCGGTTTCCGATACGGATGTCCCCGGCTTTGCGGCCGGGGACATTTTGTTTTTGACAAAAGTAGCCGAAAAATTTTGCAGCATAAATTTTTCATTTTATATTTGCAGTCCCGAAACGCAGGAAACGAAGTTTTCCCGGGGCGGGGAAGATAGCTTTTGCGGAAATAGCTCAGTTGGTAGAGCGCAACCTTGCCAAGGTTGAGGTCGCGGGTCCGAGTCCCGTTTTCCG